>ERZ779889.3893-NODE-3893-length-10383-cov-6.831526_pt1 | contig 10383 bp, 8 predicted proteins | sample MGYA00511030_ERZ779889 | MGnify/ENA primary metagenome ERZ779889 (study PRJEB29588, sample SAMEA2160616) | human gut metagenome | biome: human gut; feature: human-associated habitat; material: faeces | place: Denmark | collected 2008/2010 ...
GCACGGCGCTCTTCAGGTCAGAGATGCCCTTGCCGTAGTGATCCTGCAGCCACAGGGCGGGATAGATGTAGCCGGCGGGGGAAGAGGTGCCCATGACGCTCCAGTTGGCGCTGTCCAGGTCCTCCCAGGTCAGCTCTTCGCCGGCGTTGACCTTCTTCACCAGCTCCTGGCCCTTGTCAGAGGGGCCGGCGATGAACAGGGCGCGGTAGGAAACGGCCTGCTTGTCGGAAGCCTCGGTGGGCTGGCCGTCATTCCAGTCCTTGGCGTTGTCGGAGTCCTTGCTCAAGCCGTCGCGGGTAGCGGTCAGAATGACCTCGGCGCCGTCGTCATACAGCACATAGGTGCCGCCGGGGATCAGACCCACGTCGATGGTGCCGGCCTCAAGGCCCTCGCCCACGGCCTCATAGGTGGTGCCGACAGTGATCTCCACGTCGCCCACCTCGTAGCCCTGCTTGGCCAGCTCGTCCTTCAGCATCTGCTTCAGGGGCTCGGTAACGGTAATGATCTCCTCCGGCTCGCGGGAGGGCACGAACGCGACCTTCAGGGTTTCGATCTTCTTCGCGCCGTCGGTGTCGCCGGCATTGTCGCCATCGGTCTTGTCACCGCAGCCGGCCAGCAGGCCGAGCGCCATGACCAGCGCCAGCAGCAGAGCAAAAAACTTTTTCATTCTTTTTTCCTCCATAAAGTGTTGTTCCCTTGCCCGGAGTAGTTCTCCGGGACGTGTACAGCGGCATGGCACAGCAAAAGGCGCACCATACCGTCTCACAGTATAGCACACCTTTATAGAGAAAAATTTTCCGATTTGGTAAAAAAAGTAATATCTCAGGCGTCCCTCTCCCGCCCGAAGTAGAACGCCACCAGCTCCTCGAACGCCAGTATCACATGGCCGAAAAAGCTGTTGGGCAGGCTGCCGGCCAGCGTCTGCCGCGAGCCGTCCACCACAAACACGATGTCCGACATCTGCGCCAGGGTAGAGTCGCTCCGCTTGGTGAACGTGACGATCTTGTGGCCGTTCTGCCGGGCGTGACGCACGTCGTTCAGCACCGGCTCCGTCTCGCCGCTCTGGCTGACGGCGAACATCACCGGCGGGGCCTCCGCCGCGTCGGACAGGTGGTGCGCGTCGCGGAACAGCATATAGTCATAGAAATGAACGTTGTTGAACACCATAAAGCCGCAGATGGACAGCCGTTGGGCGATATAGGCGCCCACAATGTTGGAAAAGCCCTCGCCGGTGGTGAACAGCTTGGCCCGGCGCGACTGGTCCAGCAGGCCGCAGAACCGGTCCAGCAGCTCGTCGGAATAATTGTCGATCAGGCTCTTGATATTCTCCGCGCTGCGGTCCTGGCCGTGGGAGTTGAACTGGCGGCTGAGGTAGTAGTACAGCTCGCTGTATCCGTCAAAGCCCAGCCGCTTGCACATCTTGACGATGGTGGTGGTGGAGAGAAAGTTCTCGTTGGCGATCTGCTGGATACCCACGCGCTTCTCGCCGCGCTCGATATGTGCCGTGATGCTGGTGATCACCCGTTTCTCGTCCTCAGAAAGCAGATTTGTCAGCAGAAAATAGCCGTCGCCCACAGCCTGTCCCTCCTTGCCATCCATGATATTTTTTTCATTATAGCAAACCGGGCGGCGCCTTGCAAGACAGCGTGGGAGAATTCGGCATTCCGCCGATGCGGCGGCCTCCGCGCCGTCCCGGGTGATAGCAGACGACAAAAGAGGGGCGTGACCACCCCTCTTTTGTTCTGCCGTTTCCGAAGCGGACTGCGCGGAACCGTCAGCGCGCAAACACAGTCTCTCCGTTGAACGTCAGCTTGCAGATGCGCTCCGGCTCAATGGGCTCATCGAACCGCGTCCAGATCATGCAGCTATCGTCGGTCTGATCCGCGATAAAGCTCCAATCGCAGGGGATAGACTTGCCGTCCTCGTCAAACGCTTTGAACGCGCTGAGGATGCCGGTGGTGGAGTCCACATAGTCGGCAAAATATACCGCCATGGACAGCTTGGAGCACTCGATCTTCTCCGCCGTGAGCGTCTTGCCGCCGTAAGAGAGGGAAACGCCCTCCGCCAGCACCTCGCTCTCAACGGTGACGGGCGTTTCCTCCAGCGTGACCCGCCAGTTCCCCGGCAGCACGGTGGTGGCAATCTCCTTTCCACCCCAGTGCAGTTCAAGATAGGGGAGTGTCTCCTTATCAACCAGCACAAATTCCCAGATATAATTCCAGTCGGTGTCCGTTATGCTTGGATCAAGCGTGCCTGGAGTATAGAACATGGCCCTCGACTCCGGATAGATGATGGTATCCGTTCGTGTGTCGACAAAATACCAATTCTCAGGGTACGATATGTTTTGGTTTACCGGCCCCTTCATAACCATCTGCAGGACGCCGTTCTCCCAGCCAGCATTGCAGATGGATAGGCCGCCATAGGGCAGCGGTATATCCGCGTCGCCCGGCTGCCATAGATACTCAAGATGCTGCGGCAGTTGACTCTGCGATAGCTTGGGCAGCCTGGCGTTCTCTCCGGCATTTTCTACCATCTCCGCCACGTTGAAGTCGATCTTCTCGTCGTCGAACCACCGTTTCTCCTGCCAGTTGGCGAAGGTCATCACCAGACCGTTGGCACTGCTGCCCGGCTGCCAGTTGGCGTATACGACGCCTTCCAGCTCGTTCTCCGGCACGCCCTCCTTCCGCGGGAGGAAGGACGACACATACGCGCCGGACATCATCTTGCCGGGAAAGTACAGCTCAAAGTCGGCGAATTGGCCGCTCTGATCCAGCACAGCCCCCTCGTTGGCCTTCACAGAATAGAGAAGATACAGGGTGCGCTCGTCCGAGATCACCTTTTCCACACGGATGTGCAGCTCCTCCGCAGCTGCCGTGGGTTGCTGTTGGGAGACCACCGGCGTCTCGTCCCCATCGCCGATGACGGTCTGTTCAGGAGAAAAGATGTCACGCCATGACAGCGGCAGTCTGCTGACGGCAAAGGCGGTCACGGATACGCCCAGTATGACCAGCACCGCCACGCACGCGGCGGATAATTTAGGGAAGCGGGCTGCCCGTTTCCGGCCCGCGTTCGCGGCATCAAAATCAAGGGCCTCCTCCAGATACGCCGCATCCACGTCTCCGATGGCGGAGAGCAGCTTTTCAGTGTTGTGCTCCATCATAGGATTACCTCCTTACGTTCCAGGTACATATGTAATTTCCTGCGAATTCTGCCCAGCCGGACAGATACGTTGTTTTCAGTGGTACCGAAGGCATCCGCGATCTCGGACAACGGCTGCGCGAACCAGTACCGCCTGACGAACATGACCCGGTCATCCCGGCGCAGGGCAGCGAGAAACGCATTGATCTGCGCGGACAGCTCACCTGCGGCAAGCTGCTCGTCGAGGGAATGGGCGGAAATACAGTCCTCCAGTTCGGATAGCGAGACCTCAAACCGGCTGCTCCGCTTCAGCGCGGAATTGGCCCGCAGCTTTTTCAAAGAGAGGTTGCGGACGATACGGCAGATATAGGCTCTCAGCGGGTCGGGGCGCTGCGGGGGAATGCTGTTCCACGCGCCGAGCCAGGCGTCGTTGACGCATTCCTCCGCGTCCTGCGGGTCATCCAGAATGTTGTCGGCGATTTGGAAGCACAGCGCGCCGTACTTCCGTGACAGCTCGGTGATCGCCTGCTCCGAGCGCTCAAAAAACAGGCGTATGATCTGTTGGTCCTCCATGGGGCGACGTACCTCCTTTCGCCTTCTTCACACATTAACTACCCTTTTGAAGCAGGATATGACGCTTCCTTTCAAAATCCTTACGAAGTATATTATATAGTAAAAAGAGCGCCTAAGCGCTCTTTTTGTGTCTGCACCCGATATATCCCACGGAAACGGGCGCGAATATGCCGCGGAAAAGGGTCGGCCGCGCATTGCTTTTATGGCCGTATGTTCGGCGAGGTGTTGTCGATGATCTCCCATTTCCCGGTTTTCGCATCCTGCGTCAAGTAGAAGTGCTGCTCCGTGCAGCCGTCGTTCATAAACGTTTTTGTGTGGTCGTACGCCACATAGTATTTTGCCCGCCGTCACCATGCCGGCCACACGCCCGTTGCACAGCAGGGAGGCACCCTGCGCCGCCACAAGCTTTTAATGTGCCGGTATTGCTGATCGTTCCTTGGCAGCAAACAAAGATACGACCGCCGCCAGCACCGCCGCTGCAATCAATTGTTCCAGCGATGGTCAGATCGCCGCCAACAAGCAGGATAAAGCGTTCACATCGGAGGCGGCAGTTCTTAGTTTCTCCGGCACGACCGTCTCCCGTTCGAACGCGCGGATTTTGAGATGCGAAAAAAGGAACACCCCTGGCGGGGTGCTCCTTCGGTCACTTTTTGTCAGCACAGCTTGGCGCCGGCGGGGACGCTGTCGTCGATCAGCATCAGGTGCAGCTTCTCCTCACCCTTCTCCTTGTGCACGGCGGAGATCAGCATGCCGCAGGAGGGAATTCCCATCATCTTCCGCGGCGGCAGGTTCAGGATGGCGATGGCCGTCTTGCCGATCAGCTGCTCCGGCTCATAGTACTGGTGGATGCCGGAGAGGATGATGCGGTCCGTGCCGCTGCCGTCGTCCAGAGTGAACTTCAGCAGCTTGTCGCTCTTCTTCACCGCCTCGCAGTTCTTGATCTTCACGGCGCGGAAATCGGACTTCAGAAACGTATCGAAGTCTACCTCGTCCTCCACATAGGGCTCCAGCTCCACGGCCGGCAGGGCGGCCTTCTTCTGCTGCTCCTGCAGCTCGTCCAGCTTGGCCAGGGCTTCATCCACATCGATACGGGGAAACAGGTTCTCACCCTTGCTGATCTGCGCGCCCGCAGGCAGCACGCCCCACACGTTGGCGTTGTCCCAGCTGCGGCAGGCCTCGTCCGCGCCCAGCTTGGCGAATATCTTATCGCAGGTGTCGGGCATGACCGGCAGCAGCAGGGTCGTGCAGATGCGGATGGTCTCCAGCAGGTTGTACAGCACGGCGGCCAGGCGCTCGCGCTTGTTCTCGTCCTTGCCCAGCGCCCAGGGGGCCGTCTCGTCGATATACTTGTTGGCCCGGTCGATGACCTTGAACACCTCGTCCAGTCCGTTCTGCAGCTGCAGCTTGTCCATCTCCGCCTGATAGCGGTCACGCAGCGCGCAGGCCATCTTCTTCAGCTCGCAGTCCTCCGGGGCGTCCTCCCGCTGTACGGGCAGCTTGCCGCCGAAGTACTTTTCCGCCATGCCGGTGGTGCGGCTGACCAGGTTGCCCAGCTTGTTGGCCAGGTCGGTGTTGATCGTGCCGATCAGCAGCTCGTTGCTGAAGTTGCCGTCGCTGCCGAAGGGGAACGTCCGCAGCAGGAAGAACCGCAGGGCGTCCACGCCGAACATCTCGGACAGGGCGTAGGGATCGACGACGTTGCCCTTGGACTTGGACATTTTGCCGCCGTCGATGACCAGCCATCCGTGGCCGTACACATGCTTGGGCAGAGGCATACCCATGCTCATCAGCATGGCGGGCCAGATGATGCTGTGGAAGCGCACGATCTCCTTGCCCACGATGTGGTAATCGGCGGGCCAGTACTTGTCGTAGTCGTCATATTTATCGTTGTCAAAGCCCAGGGCGGTGCAGTAGTTGAACAGCGCGTCCACCCACACATACACCACGTGGCCGGGATCAAAGTCCACGGGAATACCCCAGCTGAAGCTGGTGCGGCTGACGCACAGGTCCTCCAGGCCGGGCTTGATGAAGTTGTTGACCATCTCGTTTACGCGGGTGCGGGGCTGCAGGAAGTCCGTATCCTCCAGCAGATGCTGTATCCGGTCGGCGTACTTGCTCAGCCGGAAGAAATAGGCCTCCTCCTCCGCGTCCTTCACCTCGCGGCCGCAGTCGGGGCACTTGCCGTCCACCAGCTGGCTCTCGGTCCAGAAGCTCTCGCAGGGGGTGCAGTACTTGCCCTTGTAGGTGCCCTTATAGATGTCGCCCTTTTCGTACATAGTCTTGAAGATCTTTTGCACGGCGGCGCAGTGATAGTCGTCGGTGGTGCGGATAAACCGGTCGTTGCTGATGTTCATCAGCTTCCACAGGTCCAGAATGCCCTTCTCGCCCTCCACGATGTGATCCACGAACGCCTGAGGCGTCATGCCGGCCTCCTTGGCCTTCGTCTCGATCTTCTGGCCGTGCTCGTCGGTGCCGGTCAGGAACATGACGTCATAGCCCTGCAAACGCTTGTACCGCGCGATGGCGTCGGTAGCCACGGTGCAGTAGCTGTGGCCGATGTGCAGCTTGTCCGAGGGGTAATAGATGGGCGTGGTGATATAAAACGTCTTCTTCTCCATAGGATAGTTCTCCTTTTCCCCGTTCCGAATGGAAGAACGGTATAAACTCACATATATCATTTTAGCCCACACTATGCGCTTTGTCAATCAGACCCGTATGTAAAATACCGTATTTTTGCGTAAAAACCCATTTACAGACGGCATCATATTCTGTATAATAAGGAATGTTGATTTTACCCGCTGTGCCGCGGAACAAAAGAGCATAGGAGGAAAACAAACGTGTCTTACAGAATTCTTGTAGTCAATCCCGGCTCCACCTCCACCAAGATCGGTGTCTATGAGGATGAGCAGCTTCTCTTCGACAAGACCCTGCGCCACAGCGCGGAGGAGATCGCCCAGTTCAACACTATCCCCGCCCAGAAGGACTGGCGCCGCGACCTGGTAATGAAGGCGCTGCGCGAGCAGGGCTTCGACGCCCGCACCCTCTCCGCCGTCTCCGGCCGCGGCGGTCTGCTGCGCCCCATTCGCGGCGGTACATACGCTGTCAATGACAACATGGTCAAGGACTGCACCATCGGCGTGCAGGGACAGCACGCCTCCAATCTGGGCGGCCTGATCGCCCGCGAGATCGGCGACGAGCTGGGCATCCCCTCCTACATCGTCGACCCTGTGGTCATCGATGAAATGGCAGACGTGGCCCGCTATGCCGGCCACCCCCTGTTCCAGCGCGTCAGCATTTTCCACGCTCTGAACCAGAAGGCCGTGGCCAAGCGCTTCGCCAAGGAGCAGGGCAAGAAGTATGAGGATCTGAACCTCATCGTCTGCCACATGGGCGGCGGCGTTTCCATCGGCGCGCACATGAAGGGCAGCGTAGTGGACACCCAGAACGCGCTGGACGGCGAGGGTCCCTTCTCTCCCGAGCGCTCCGGCAGCCTGCCCACCGGTCAGCTGGTGAAGCAGTGCTTCTCCGGCAAGTACACCGAGGGGGAGATGCACCGCATGCTCTCCGGCCGCGGCGGTCTGGTGGCCTACACCGGCTCCAACGATATGCGCTATCTGCTGGCGCAGGCCGAGCACGATAAGAAGATCGCCGGCGTGGTGGATGCCTTCCACTACCAGATCGGCAAGGAGATCGGCGCCATGGCCGCCGTCATGCACGGCAAGGTGGACCAGATCATCCTCACCGGCGGCATCGCCTACGGCAAGGAGACCGTGGACGCCATCTCCGAGATGGTCGGCTGGATCGCTCCCATCACCGTCTATCCCGGTGAAGATGAGCTGCTGGCCCTGGCCCAGGGTGCCCTGCGCGTCCTGAAGGGCGAGGAAAAGGCCCAGGAGTACCGCCGGCCCCGTCCCGAGGACAACAACTGATCAACAGAGAAACCGAAACGTCCCGCGGCTCTCGCCGCGGGACGTTTTTGCCTTGACAATAGCCCGGTTTCCCGATATATTGAGGATATCACATATAAAAAGGAGAGAGAAATCATGCTGCCTACCACCATGCTCATTATCGCCGGTGTCCTGGCCCTCGTCGCCACTGTCCTGGCCTTCATCTATGTGGTCCCGGAGAAGCGGCGGGAGAAGCTGGGCGCCTTTGGCAAGTTCCTCCACGATACCTGCAACTTCAAGTACCTGATGGTGGAAAAGATCCTTCAGGCCCTGTACATCTTCAACACCGCCGCCGTTATCATCTTCGGCGTGCTCATGCTCTTCCGCACCGAGTACAACTACTGGACCGGCGACCGCATCTGGATGGGCGGCTATGGTCTGCTGATCATCATCCTGGGGCCCATTGCGATCCGCCTCAGCTATGAATTGATGATGATGGCCATCCTGCTGCTGAAGAACGTCATCTCCATCAACCACAAGCTGGCCGATCAGACCGGCAAGGGCAGCGGGGACGTGTTTGCCGCCCCGAATATGCAGGAGATGAAGGAGGCTCTCCGCCAGCGCCGTGAAGCGGCACAGACGGCACAGAGCCAGCCCGCCAATTTCTGCGGCCAGTGCGGCGCCAAGCTGGAGAACGGTGTCTGCCCCCACTGCTCCGCCCCCAAGGACAGTGCCCCGGCCGACAGCACACCGCCTCAGGAATAAATCAGGCAAAAAAAGAAGCACCCGCCCGGGTGCTTCTTTTTTTGTTCAGCTTACGATCACATAGCTTCCGCTTTGCGGTGCCTCCGCCGTCATGGCCACCACCCGCGTCTCCGGGTCATAGCCCTCCGGCAGTGCGGCCTTCACCGCGGCCAGTGTGTCCGCCGACGGCACATACAGCCGGTCGAACAGCTCAGCCATCTGCGCGATGTCCAGGTCCACCGTGTTCCGCACGACCACCGACAGGGCTGTGCCCTCCGGCAGTGCCGACCGCAGATTTTCGGCAAAGTCGGCCAGCACCTGCGCCGGGTCCGCCGCCGTGTTGGCAACGCCCGTCGTATCCGCCGGGTAGCAGAACTGGTCCAGCAGGACCTCCTTAAAGCCCAGCTCGCCGCACTCCTTCACCAGCGCGGTGATGTATTGCAGCACCTGCGGGTCGGTGGGGTCCAGCCAGGCCTGCCCCTCCGCGTCGTACCACAGCTGCCCGTCCTCCCGGACCAGCGCCGTTTCCGGCACGCTCCGGGCGTAGGCGCTGTCCCGGAAGCACACGATGTGCCCCACGGTGTACCGTCCGCTGCTCAGTAGTGTACGCAGACATTCGATGGGCCGTCCCGTCTCCACCACCACGCCCTGCGGCGTCTCCACGCCAGTGGCGTAGGTGATGCCGCCGGTGGTACGCTTTAGCGCCAGCACCAGGTCCTCCGGCGCCAGCGTGTTCATGATGTAGTCCGCGCCCCACCACAGGCAGTCGTCCGGCAGCCGCGTGCCGTGCAGCGCCGCCACCTTCACATGGGGATGCTCCGGCACCACCGTGTCCACGATGTCATCCCGGTCTCCGGTGCCGTCGACGGTGCTGTCATCCGTTTTTTCACCACGGTCGTCCTTCCTGTGGAAAAAAGGAAGGTCGATGGTGGCGTTGCCCGCCTCATCGTACACCACATAGTTCTGCAATGCCAGATAGGCCACCGCGCCCACCAGTACCAGCGCCAGCACCACGATCAGCACGATCTTTCCGCCGGACATTCGGCCATGGTAGCTGTTGTATCCCTTTGTTACCATAGGCGTTTACCTCACAAATACGTTTTCCTGTTTACTGTATCGCGTCCAGCAGCGCCACACGCCGGGCGTGACGTCCACCTTCAAACTCCGTGTGCAGGAAGATCTCCACCATCCGCTTGGCCAGATTGCCGCCGGTGATGCCGGCACCCAGCGCCATCATGTTGGCGTCGTTGTGCCGCCGCGTCATCTCCGCCTGGAGAGAGTCGGTGCACAGCGCACAGCGTATACCCTTCACCTTGTTGGCGGCGATGGAAACGCCGATACCCGTGGTGCAGATCACGATGCCCTTGTCGCATTCCCCGGCAGCCACCGCCCGGGCGGCCCTTTCAGCGAATACGGGATAGTCCACGCTCTCGGTGGAGTAGCACCCGAAATCCTCGTAGTCGATGTCATTCTCCTCCAGCCAGATGAGGATGTCCTGCTTCAGCAGGTAGCCGCCGTGGTCACAGGCGATGGCAATTTTCATAGTGGTCGTCTCCTTTGTGTTTTTACAGCTTCCGGAACGTGGGCTTTCCGCCCTCAAACGTGCAGAAATACCGGAACCCGCACGTCCGCAGCAGCGCCTGCGTTTCCCGGACGCAGCAGCCTACATATTCGGCGGAGTGCGCGTCCGAGCCGATGGTGATGATCTCGCCGCCCGTCTCCCGGTACAGCTTCAACAGCGGCGCGTCCGGCAGGGGCACGTTGCCCCGGTTGGTGTTGCACTCGATGCCGCACCCGCTTTCGATCAGTGCCCGGAAGATCTCCCGGCACTGGTCGTAATGCCCGTCGAAGGTCATCTGCTCGCCCAGATTTTCATTCATGTACCGCAGCGGCAGCGTCAGGTGGCCCAGCACACTGAACCTCCCCCACCGCGCCAGACGCAGTACGTCCTCCAAGTAGCTGTCTATGACCCTATGATAATACGTTTCGCTGTTTTTTTCAATGTAATACAGGTCAAAATGTTTGAATTTTTCGCCTGCCA
>ERZ779889.3897-NODE-3897-length-10372-cov-5.636425_pt1 | contig 10372 bp, 10 predicted proteins | sample MGYA00511030_ERZ779889 | MGnify/ENA primary metagenome ERZ779889 (study PRJEB29588, sample SAMEA2160616) | human gut metagenome | biome: human gut; feature: human-associated habitat; material: faeces | place: Denmark | collected 2008/2010 ...
AACAGCGGCAGGAATGACCGTTTATGACGGACATTAGTCCTGCTGAAATAGACAAAATAGAAAGTAATCTTACGCAAAAAAACTGGAATCTTTTCCGAAAATCTTCCCCGGCCCCGGGAAGGCGTTGCCAGAGCCGCGGCGGGGGAGTATACTCTTGAGAAGGAAAACACCTGCCGGGCCCGCCCTCTTCGGAGACGGAGTCGCCTGGGAAAAAGGAGGAACCGGCCATGAGCCAAGAATTCAAGAAAGTTTTGGTGGCCAACCGTGGAGAGATCGCCATGCGGATTTTCCGGGCCTGCCACGACCTGGGACTCCAGACCATCGCCATCTATTCCAACGAGGACACCTACCGCCGCCGATGAATCCTATCTGATCGGCAAGAACCTCAGCCCTCTGGGGGCCTATCTGGATATCCCCCGAATCATCGCCCTGGCAAAAAAGCACGGGGCTGACGCCATCCACCCCGGCTACGGCTTTCTGTCTGAAAACGCCCAATTTGCCGAAGCCTGCCGCAAAAACGGCAGCGCGTTTGCAGCATTTTTTATGATAATTGTAAATCGTTTTTGTTAAATGCGCCGTATAAATTGCGATGTTTGTTACAATCGGGTATCAAAATGCACAATCTTTTCGGCGATTTAACTAAAACACTTGCATTTTTATCTTTGGTGTGGTATAATGTAAAAGAAATAAAAAATATATTATTTCTGAATAGGAAATAGATGGAGGGATAACTAATGAAAATGTTAAAGACAATTTCCGCGATCGCGGCGGCAACCGTTGCAGCTTCTGCTCTGGCGGTATCCGCGTCTGCTACAACATATAAGGACGCAGTACAGGCAGCTAAGGACGCAGGCGTACAGGCTACCAACGTACAGGAGCTTTCCAACTTTTTAGAGCCCAACGCAGATTATTTTTCGTCTGACGATTACGATTACATGATCAGCGTGCTCAACAACGTTCGCGATACTTATGTTGCTCCTAAGGCACAGGAACTTTTTGGCAAGACCCCTGCTGAGCTTACCGAAGATGAAAAGGTAGAGGTAGGCAAGAGCTGGTCTGCTGAGGACAGAGCCGCTATAAAGAGCACTCTCGTAGACCTCGGCGCTAAGTACGATGTAGAAGTTGACGTAGAGAAGCTCGGTCAGGAAAACTTCACCGTAGAAGCTAAGATCAAGCCTAAGGACAGCAGCAGCTCTGACAGCAATTCCAGCAGCAGCGGCTCCAACTCCAGCAATGGCGGCGGAACGCAGACCGTTATCACCGACCCCGTAGCTCCCACCGGCGGAGAAGTTGAGGGCGGCGTAAGCGCAGGCGTTGTTGCAGGCGCAGGTCTTGCAGTTGTACTTGCAGCTACCGGAATCATCGTAGTTGCTAGAAAGAACAAGGAATAATTCCTTGACAAAAGAGAATATTTCGGAGTGTTGAGTAATGAAAAAACGCAGTCTTGATGCTGAGAGATCAGCAGAAAAGCGCGGCAGAGGCACTTCGTCGAACAGGGTGCTGAGGACGATAACTTTTGTTCTCACACCTTTTTTGATGTCTGCGCTGCTTTTCGGCGTTGTCGCGCTGGCAGCCGCGAAGCCTTTTGCCGCCGCGAAACCGTATGTCAACATCGTTTTTAATAACGATGACAACAGCATAAAAAATGCCAGAACTATAAATAAATACCGCGACGATAACGCACCTGTTCAGAAAAAAGAGGTCGAGGACGGCGCAACGGGCGAGAAGCACACTATGGTCTATCCATATTATGGTGACAAATATGCCACGCTGAACTGCGAAGCGGCTGGTATGAACGATATTCCCGTTTACAGCGGCACTACAAACGACATTCTTGCCGAAGGCGCGGGCTGGTACAACGGCTCAGTCTATATCGGACACGTCGGAAATGTCGTGTTGGCGGGTCATAACCACACATATTTTTACAATCTGCCTAAATGCAAGAAGGGCGACGAGGTAACGCTGGAAACGTCTTATGTCAAGCAGACCTATATGGTCACCGACATTGAGATCTTCCACGAGGACGACCAGACCTATGTTCGCCCGACCGACGATGACAGGCTGACGATGTACACCTGCTGGAACAACGGTATGCTCGGAATGTCGGAGTACCGCATTGCCGTGATCTGCGAGCTGACCGACCGTGAATGGAAAGAGGTGGAGGAATGAAAAGACTTTACCACTACCCTGCGATGATAGTGTTGGCGCTGCTTGCGGCGCTTTTTGCCGTGATCTTCGAGGTCTGCACTTTTTTCTCTTTGGTGCTGATGAAGCCCGAGATCTACTCTGAGGCGATGGGCAGCAAGGGTGTTTCTGACGCGATCTATGAGGACTTGAACACATATTTCGAGCACTACGCCGCGCCGACGGGCATACCGAAAGAGGTATTTACCAAAAGCCTTGATAAAAGTGAACTCTCTAAGGCGGCTTACCAGCTTCTTTCCGACTCGCTGGCGTATTTATCTGACCCAAACGCTGCGAAACCAGAGCCGCAGTACGATTTCACGCAGCTTGATAAGGACATTACCGACTACATCGAGGCAAACACCGATCACGATAAGGTCGAGGACAAGGACGAGTATAACAAACTGGTCGAGAACACCATATCTACCGCTGAGGGGCAAATAAAGAGCAGACTGGACGTAATGATGCTCTACACCCTCTCAAAAACCGGCTTCGCGGCGAAAGTTCACACCTGCGCGGGCTACATCAGATTTGGCGCGTTCGCGAGCGCCGCAGCTGCCGTGATATTCCTCGCGGCAATGGTGATAGTTGACCGCCGCCACCCGCGCGATCTGCCCTACTGGTTCGGCTGCACGATATTCTCGGCTTCGACTTTGGTACTGGTACCAAGCCTTTATCTGCAAAAAGTGCATTTCTTTGACAGATTTTTCGTAAAGAGCGACTATATTTATCGCACGGTAACGGGACTTTGCGACACCGCGCTTGACCGCATCATCACCGCGCAGACAATAGCGCTGATGGTCGGCATTTTCCTGATACTGCTGACTCTCGTTATCCACGCTATATACCTAAAATACCTGCGCAGACGTTCGCGCATCAGCTGATACAAAACCCACACGCCGCAGAGCTTTATCTGCGGCGTTTTTGCATTTTTAGCCGCCAATAAATTCACAGCAGTTTTCTGCACTGTCAAATTCATTGTAAAAACTGCATAATACACGCCGATTTGCAGATGATATACTGTTTAATGTGATGATTTTCTGCAAGTTCACAAAAAATACTTGCAAAATCAGCACGGCGGGAGTATAATATAATGTAGATCAATTGATGTTTGTATGGAGGTTTTTTTGTGATGAAACTTACGGATATGAGCGCGCAGGAGCTTGCCGCTTTTAAGCAGGACGTTCAGAAGGAATATGAAGCTTACAAGGCGCTGGGTCTTAAACTCAACATGGCGCGCGGTAAGCCGGGCGCTGAGCAGCTCGCGCTTTCTATGCCCATGCTCGACTGTCTTACTTCTAAGGACGCGGCGGAGCTTTCGGGCGATTATTTCAACTACGGCGGACTTGACGGCATTGCCGAGGCTAAGGAGCTTTTTGCGCCGATGCTGGGCGTTGACCCCAAAAACGTTATCGTTTTCGGCAACTCGAGCCTTAATATAATGTACGATACCGTTTCGCGCTGCTATAATTTCGGCGCTTCCAAAGATTCTAAGCCTTGGAAAGACTGCGGCAAGATCAAGTGGCTCTGCCCCGTTCCCGGTTACGACAGACATTTCGCGATAACCGAGCTTTTCGGTATCGAGATGATAAATATTCCCATGACCGCCGAAGGCCCCGACATGGATATGATCGAGAAACTGGTGGCTGAGGACGAGAGCATAAAGGGTATGTGGTGCGTGCCGATGTATGCTAACCCGACAGGCATAACCTACTCGGACGACACCGTTCGCCGCATTGCCGCTCTTGACCCCGCGGCCGGTGACTTCCGCATTTTCTGGGACAATGCTTACTGCATACACCATCTCACCGACACCCCCGACACCCTGCTCAACCTTTTCGACGAGCTGAAAAAGAACGGCAAGGAGGACATGGTGTATATGTTCGCTTCGACCTCTAAGGTAACTTTCCCCGGAAGTGGAGTTGCTATAATGGCGGCTTCGGAAGCAAACCTTGCTCATATAAGATCTACCATGACTATCCAGACCATCGGTCACGATAAACTGAATATGCTGCGCCATGTGAAGTTCTTCGGCAACTTCGAAAACGTAAAGGCGCATATGCAGAAGCACCGCGCGATACTCGAGCCGCGCTTCAACGCAGTTATCGAGGCTCTTGAAACTGAAATCGCGCCGCTCGGCATCGGCAGCTGGGTAAAGCCTAACGGCGGCTACTTTATCAGCTTCGACAGCGTTCCCGGCTGCGCTAAGAGGATAGTTGAGCTTTGCAAAGAGGCGGGCGTTGTGCTCACCGGCGCAGGCGCTACCTACCCCTACGGCAAAGACCCCGAGGACAAGAATATCCGCATAGCCCCCAGCTACCCCAGTATCGAAGAGCTGAAAAAGGCTATGGAAATATTCGTATCGGCAGTGAAGCTTGCTACCGCCGAAAAGCTTTCAAAATAAAGCATTTTAGATATTTGAACACGCAAATACATTAAAATATGAAACATTACAAGCGGCGATACATTTCGCCGTTTTGTTTTGTGAAAAGTGCTTTTTTTCATGCGCAATAATTGTGGATAAACACTATTGACAAACGCGTGGAAATGTGTGATAATTGTAGTATAGATAAGTGGGCGAAGTGTGCCCGCAAGTTTTCAGAGAAAGGAAATTTTGATATGAAGATACTTAAAAGATCTCTTGCGGCTCTCTCGGCAGCGGCAGTAGCGGCAGGCGTATGCGGCTCTGTTTCGGCTTCCGCAACAAGCGCTAAAGAGATGACTATGGCTGATATAATCAAAGACATGGGCGTAGGCATAAACCTCGGAAACACTTTCGAGTCCTGCGGTGTTGAAACAGGAGTAGGAAGCTGGACTTACAAGGCGGCTTTTGAAACAGGCTGGGGCAGTCCTAAGGTAACTCAGGCAATGATACAGGGCATGGCTGACGAGGGCTTCGGCTCGGTCAGAATACCCGTGGCTTGGTCTAATACATTTAAAAAGGGCGACACTACTTACACTATCGACCAGGACGCTCTCGACAGAGTTAAGGAAGTTGCTCAGTGGGCGGTAGACGCCGATTTGTACGTTATCGTAAATATCCACTGGGACGGCGGCTGGTGGGCTAAGGCCTTCGGCACCGATAAGGACGAGGCTATGAAGCGCTATACCAGAATGTGGGAACAGATAGCTGACGAATTCAAGGACTTCGACCAGCACCTTATTTTCGAGTCGCTCAACGAAGAGGGCGGCAGCTGGGAAGAATATGTTTCGAAGGACGAGTCTTACAAGATGCTCAACGAAGTAAACCAGACTTTCACTGACCTTGTAAGAAATTCCGGCGGAAATAACGCCGACAGACCTCTGCTCATCGCGGGCTACAACACCGACATCGCTAAGACCTGCGACGAAAGATTTGAAATGCCTAAGGACGACAAGAACCTCAGCGCGGTTTCCGTACACTACTACTCGCCGCAGCCTTTCGCTCTTGTTACCGACCCTGTAAGCTGGTGCCCGACCCCCCGCAAAGACTGGGGTACTGAGGAAGACTACATTGACCTCAACAACAGCATGGACACTCTGAAAAAGAGATTTGTTGACAACGGCGTGCCCGTTATCATGGGCGAGTGCGGCATGGGCGCTGAGATAATCACCAAGAACGAGGGCGATGCTACCAAGCTTATGCTCGCTGAGATCGAAGCTATGCGCACCAGAGGAATTGTCCCCGTACTTTGGGACATCAACTACACCGAGTCCAACAAGCAGGGCAACATTATCTACAACAGAAATACCTGCAAGCTTACCGACCCCGACCTCAAGGCAGGCATCGCGGCGCTTTCTGACCTCGACCTCAAAAAAGACACCGTTATCTCGGGCGATACCGAGGCTGAGCTGACATACAAGGGCGACTCGAAGAAGCTTACCCTCACCGCTGACAGCGGCGCGGAAGTTAAGTACCTCTCGGGCAACGAGGACGTAGTTACAGTAGCGGCTGACGGCACTATCACCCCTGTTGCAGTCGGAACTACCGTTATAAAGGTATACACCAAAGCTACCGACGAGTACCTGCCCGGCTACACCGAAGTTACCGTAAAGGTAGTAGCAGCCGAGAACCCGCCCGTAGTGCCCGACAGCAAAATGACTGTTGATAATTCTGTAAAGAATACTTCACAGATCAAGCTGCCTGAAGGCTGGAAGTGGCTAAAGAACGTTGCTCTCGCAGAGGGTGAGACCACTACCGTTAAGGCTATCTACTCTGACAAGAACTACAAGAACCGCACAGTAGAGGTAGAAATATACAGACAGAAGGTCGGAGAGGCTGACAGCAGCTCTGACAGCGATACTTCAAGCACCGAAGATACTTCTTCAAACAGCAGCTCCGCTTCTTCGAGCAGCTCTTCAAGCAGTTCGTCTGCAAGCTCCGGCTCTTCGTCAAGCACAAGCAGCGCGGCGTCTTCGTCCGGCTCTTCGGCTGTAAACAACGATAAGAACGCTGCAACAGGTATCGGCGGCGGCATTGCAGGCTTCGCTATCCTCGGCGCGGCTGCTATGGTAGTTGCTAAGAAAAAGGGCGAATAAGTCTGAAACCAACTGAATAAAACAAAAATCGGACGTTTAGCGGCGTCCGATTTTTTTGTGCATATTTGATCTTGCCGATCACAAAGGCGGGAAGTGCCCCAGCCCCGCAAGTTCGGAATTGTTGAAGCGTTTATCGCCCGTGACGTCTTTCACAAGCTCGATCTGCGGCGGCAGGTCTACGCGCGCGGAAATGTCGGGCAGCTCGATCTCCAGCGTGGCAAATTCCCGCGAAAATGGGTATATGTCAAGCTCAAAGACTTGCCCGCGCCAGCGGAAAACCACGCGCTCTTTCTCTATCGGCGAGCGGTTCGGTGCAGCTTCGGCACGCAGCCGCTCAAATTCCTCCTCGCTTATCTCGCGCTCCTCCTCGGTGCGCACGCCGAACGATACGTCGCTTTTCTCGGTGTATGTGCAGACGTACCCGCGCTCGGGCGTGCCGCGGCGGCGTATCCTGCGGCGCACGCCGTCCTGCTTTATCACAAGGTAGATCTGGAGTATCTCGGTGCGCTCGCACTCGGGCAGCTCCGCCAGCAGCCTTTCGCTCGGCATTTTGATAAGATATTTCCGCTCGATCTCAAGCGGCTTGCCTGTTTCTGACATATTTATCCCTCACAAACTTATCTTTTCGCCGTCCGCGCTCACCACTACGCCTTCGCATATGCGCGACAGCTCTTTCTTGAAATTCTGCGGGTACTTCTCCGCGGGGCTGTAATGTGTCAGCCAAAGCCGCTTTGCGCCTGCGCTTTTCGCGAGTCGGCAGGCGTCCTGCATCAGCATATGCCCCTTTTTGTTCATGCTCTGCTTTTTGTCAAGCTCGCCGTACATACCCTCGCAGATGAAGAGGTCGGCGTTTTCGGCGAATTTTGCGATACCGCTGAAAGGCAGTGTGTCGGTGACGTAGCAGAGCTTCACGGCGGGGCGGCTCTCGCCCGTTACCATCTCGGCGGTGATATGCTCGCCGCTTTCGAGTGTTACGCTTCCGCCTGCGTGTAGTTTGCGCCATTCTCTGACGGGCACGCCGATCGCTTTTGCCTTTTCGGGCAGGAAAACAGGCTTGCGGCGGAAGGTCAGCGAGTAGCCAAGACAGCGGGTGCTGTGGCGCAGGGGCAGTGTGCATATCTCAAGCATCGGGTCGATCTTTTCGGCGATGAAGCTTGTCGGCTCGGCGGTCGGCAGCTCGTGGAAAAATATCTCAAACGGGAGTCTGTCGCAAATGCCCAACAGCCCGCGAACAGCCGTCAGCGTGCCCTGCGGCAGGTAAATATCCAGCGGCTCGGTGCGCGAGGCGTTGCCCAACGAGAGCAGAAAGCCGGGCAGACCCGAAATGTGGTCGGCGTGTATGTGCGTGATGAGCAGTACGTCGATGCGGCTGATCTTGCAGTCGGCGCAGGTCAGCGCTATCTGCGTGCCCTCGCCGCAGTCGATGAGCACCGCTTTTCCCTCGTGCTCGATGTAGCAGGAGGTCAGCCATCGTTCTTTCAGCGGCATCATTCCTCCCGTTCCAATAAGGCAAATGTCAGTCATTTTCCCGCTCCTTTCGCTTTTTGTCACTAAAATGCAGAACAGCCGCGCCTGCCGCCCATGTCAGCGCCAGCCCGCAGAGCGCTCCGCAGCTATCTATCAAAACGTCGCGTACCTGCGCGCTTCGTCCCGCCACGAAAAGCTGATGAAATTCGTCGCTCGCGGCGTAGGCGGTCGTGAATATCCATGCCGCGGCGTAGGCTTTTAACGGCTTGCGAACGCCCTCATTCGCGAGCTTTTTGAACGTCACGAAAAATTGCGACGAGATCACCGCAAGCACAAGATACGCCGTGAAATGCGCGCATTTGCGCACGATGAATTGCAGGTTCTCGACAAATTCCGCGCGCCCGGCCCCGCTGAATCCGGAAAAATCGGGCACTATCAGCTCGCAGAAAAAGTTTATAAATCCGCCGCTCGTCCGGCTCGACTCGTCGCCCGGCTGTGAGGAGAGGTAGAATATCAGCCCGCACCATGCCGCCGCAAGCACTGCAAAAATCAGCCTTTTTAGCGTTCGGCGGTCGATGTATCTCAGAAATCCCAAACTGCTCATTCGTCCGCGCACCCGCTTTCAGCCGCGCAGTTTTCGCGGATAAATCCCAGCAGTGCGCCGCGCTCGTTCGGCACGCGCTCTTCCACCACGGCGGCGAGGGTCTGCTTCAGCGCGTCGCCGATAGCCTTGCCTTTCAGCCCAAGCGCCGCTGCGTCGCGTCCGTTTATCGCGAGGTCGCTGAGCTTCAGGCAGGCGTTCTCTTCCTCAAGCTGTATTGCGATCTTCGCCATCTCGTCCAGCGCCGCCAGCTTCTCCGCGCGTTTGTAGTTCGACTGCGCGAGGGTGTCGGCGCGGCGTATCTCGAGGTAGTCCATGAAAAACTGCATATCGTACTTCGAGATGAATTTCGCGACGCATTTACGGTTGGGTGGGAAGCGCGTGTCATGCTCGGCGATAAGGGCGCAGGCGCGCTCACGCGTGTAGTTGTCCGATTTCATGCGGCGCAGTATCTCGTCGGCGTACTCCGCGCTCTTGAATTGGTGCTTTTTGAAGTGCGCCATGCCGCTCTCGTCGGTGAAAAACATATCCGGTTTGCCGATGTCGTGCAGAAGCATTACCAGCCTCAGCAGCGGGTCAGGGCGTATATTATCGACGCTGTGTGTGATGTGTTCCCACACGTCGTAGCAGTGATGCGGGTTGTTCTGCGGAAAATCGAAGCAGGGGCGCACCTCGGGTATCACCTGAGCGATTATCTCGCGAAACCGCCGCAAGACCTCGCCCGCGTGGGGCTGTACCAGCAGCGACCTCAGCTCGGCGTAAATGCGCTCCGCCGAAACGCCGTCCAGCAGACCACGCATCTCCATAGCGGCGCGCGCCGTGTTTTCCTCGACCTCGAAGCCCGTTTTCGCCGCGAACCGCACCGCCCGCAGTATGCGCAGAGCGTCCTCGTCGAAGCGCTTTTTCGGGTCGCCGACGCACCTCAGCACACCGCGCTGAATGTCCTCCTCGCCGCCGAACGGGTCGAAAAGCTCGCCGTGCAGGCTCAGGCACATCGCGTTTATCGTGAAATCGCGCCGCTCGAGGTCGCTTCTGATGTCGCGCACGAACTGCACGCTTTCGGGGCGGCGGTGGTCTAGGTAGTCGCCGTCGGTGCGGTAGGTGGTTATCTCTACCTGCTCGCCGTCGATGATGACGGTCACTGTGCCGTGTTTCAGCCCCGTTGGTATCGTCCGCAGACCGTCAAACACCGCGAGGGTCTGCTCGGGCAAGGCGCTTGTGCAGATGTCCCAGTCGTGCACCTGCGCTCCGCGTATCGAGTCGCGCACGCACCCACCCACGCACCACGCTTCAAAGCCCGCATTTTCAAGCATTTTCAGCGCTTGCGCGGCGTATTTCGGTATTTTTATATCCAAAATTTTCATTCTATCATTCCTTTTAATTTTGCCCTTGTTTGGAAATAATAACGTAATAACGATCAGAAAGGGCGGCAAGATCATGGCAGTTGCAGACAATTTTACAAACATATATCGCGACCGCCGCGGTTTTTTCGCACTTCTGTTGAAGCTTTGCTGGGGCGTTTTTGCTGGGCTGCTCGAAAGCCGCGATCTGCCGAAAATTTTCTGTCTTATCTCGATGCTGCCGATCTTCAGCGCGATGGAG
>ERZ779889.3898-NODE-3898-length-10369-cov-3.210878_pt1 | contig 10369 bp, 9 predicted proteins | sample MGYA00511030_ERZ779889 | MGnify/ENA primary metagenome ERZ779889 (study PRJEB29588, sample SAMEA2160616) | human gut metagenome | biome: human gut; feature: human-associated habitat; material: faeces | place: Denmark | collected 2008/2010 ...
TGCAAATTTTGCGGGACTTTTTTCATTTCAGCTATTGACTTTTGTTTGCAGGACTCCTCGCTGTTTCTTTCCTTCGTGTTTATCCGCCTGGTTCGCTATGCGGACGAACAATGTCCTGGCGGGGAGCTTCCGGTTCCTGTTCATGTACTTGGTGAAGAGCTGTGTGCCTGTGGAGTGATCCCAGATCTATCGAGAAAAATTTCGGTCATTCGTTCCAGAAACCTGTCCATGTCATGTGTGTTCCAGAACTTAGCTGGCCTTCAGAACCGCTATCCCTACAACCAGTGGCAGGAAATTCTGGGCAACTGCGATGTGCAGCTTTTTCTTGGCTGTACAGATGCTCTGACGGCGGAATTTATTTCTGACCGGACCGGCGAGGCCAGTATCTCTGTCACCAGTAAAGCCAAACAGCTCGGAACATGGCGCGTATCCAATTACACGCCTGAATACCGGGAAACCAGCGGTGTCGGCCGGCGCAAGCTGATGACCATGGACGAGGTGCTGCGTATGGATATTGATAAAGCCCTGATCCTCATTCGGGGCAAGAATGTACTGGAGGTGGATAAGTACGACTATTCCAAACATCCCGAGGCGAAGAAGCTGCGGCCGAGCAAGGCCGCCTCCCATGTCCCTGCATGGCGGGCAAATCAGCCGCAGGAAAAGCAAACTCCATCGGCGCCGCCATCTCAGGCAGCGGAAAAGAAGCCGGCGCAAAAGAAAAAGCCTGCACCGGCTGAAAAAGTCGTTGCCGTAACCAAAGAATCCATTATGAAGAAAAAGGAGGATACTTAATGCCCAAGAAAAAAACGATCCCGCCCCCTGATGATTTCTCCTCAGAGTTCATGGAAACCGAATCCGCCAAAGAACTTTCTGAGCAGCAGGTGGAGGCCGCCGTCAGCGACAACACGGAAACTCCGCTGGCAGAACCCCCGGAAGTTGATCTCGGCTCCGGCGATGTGAGCGGCACAGCAGATGTTGAGGAAAACGAGCTGGATGCCGAAAACACCGCTGATGCCGCAGAGACTGTCCCTGTTTCCGATGAAAAGGCTGAGGACCCGGAGTACGACAGCATTTTGCAGGAGCTGAACAGCAGCACTCCGGCACCCCTTGACAGCAGCGGTGAAAATGCTCTGGATGCACTTTTGCTGGAAGAAAATGTGGAAAATGCTTCGCCCGCTGAAGATGAAACGGAATCCGCAGATGGTGAAGCTGCTCCGCAGCCTACTGCACCTCCCGCACCTGCCGGACGCCGTGACTCCTACATTCTGACCGTTGATGCAAAAGACCGTATCGAAACGGAAGAAGAACGCCGTGAGGTCATCTGGCATGAGATCAAGACCTCGCATATTGCCGGTCGTATTTTGACCGGAACGCTGGATGGCGTGGAGCAGACCCCTTCCGGCCGTACTATCGTTGTCGTTGACTACAAGGGTTATCGCATTGCGATTCCGCTGAAAGAAATGATGCTCTATTCCGGACCCGTTCCGTATGGGGCGAAATACAAGCCGTTTATGGAGCGGATGAACAGTATCCTTGCAACCATGCTCACCGCGGAGATCGATTTCATCGTCCGGGGTCTGGATAACACCGCCCGCAGCGTTGTGGCAAGCCGCAAGGCCGCTATGCTCCGTAAGCGTCAGACCTTCTATCTGGACACCAACGAAGATGGCGTCCCCATGATCTATGAAGGGCGCGTCGTACAGGCGCGCGTCATTGGCGTTGCGGAAAAAGTCCTGCGTGTGGAAGTGTTCGGCGTGGAGTGTACGATTTTCGCCCGTGATCTGTCTGCCGCATGGTTCGGTGATGCCCGCGAGTATTACAGCGTCGGCGACCGTGTTCTTGTCCGTGTGCTCACCATTGACCGCGACGACATCAACCATATTTCCATCACAGCAGATATCCGTAGCGTTTCGTCCGCCGCCAACCAGAGCAATCTGGATAAATGCGTCCTGCAGGGCAAATATGCCGGCAGAGTGACCGATGTGCGGCACGGCGTTGTGTTCATCCGGCTCAACAACGGTGTCAACGCGGTTGCCCACACCTGCTATGACCGGCGAATGCCTGGAAAGAAAGACGACGTCAGCTTTGCCGTTACCCGTCTGGATGAGGAACGCGGCATCGCCGTCGGCATCATCACCAGAATCATCAAACAGAATTTGTAAAAAAAGGAGAGGCCACCATGAAGAGCTTATCAAAGCTGGCCCTTTGCCTGCTGCTTGCCATGTCGCTGACGGTCAGCGCCTTTGCCGCTCAGGTTCCCGATTCATTGGTAGCGGAAAACCTGAACGGCCAGCAGCGGCTTGTAAAAACCTACACGCTTTCCCCGGAGGTTGACCCAGATGAGCTGAAGGAAGAGGACTTTTCCTACGACGGCTATCTTTATACCTGGGCCTATACCACAAAGGTGGAACACCCGTATCTGGAAAGCAAAACTGTAACGGAAACCGTCACAGTCAATACCGCCAAAAATGACCTTGCGCAGATCCTCGCAGAGCTTTCGCCCAGTATGCCCTATGAAAAAGACGGCTTCTCCGGCGAATTGGCGCTGGATCATACCACGCTTTCCACAGAGGCGTCCGGCTACACCACCAAATACAGCAAAACCACCGAGACGAAGGTGATCGGTAATCTGGACCGCAACGACATGTCTTATGTGCCGGCCACGACCGTCAAAAACGGGAAAACGCTCGCCCTTGCCAATGTGGAATGGCAGGTCACAGGCACGGCGCTCGTCGGCGAGGCGCTGGTTCCCGCTCAGTATCAGGCGGTCGCCACCTATTCCGCCTCCAGCAGCTATCAGGCTGCCACAGGCTATGTCACCACGGCGGAATATCACGGAACCGTTACTTCGGAAGGCGTGGACAGCATCACTTATACCGTGGTTTACACCGGAAGTGAGATCGTCCCCGTAAAAACACATATCTGGGATAACGGCAGCCTTGCCGCTCCGCTGTTGATCATCGCTGCCGTGCTGCTCTGCGCGGGCATCGCCGCCGCTGCACTCATCCTGCTGCGCCGCCGCAAAAATGTCTATGTGTATGTTCCGGACAGCAAGCCCCGAGAGTACCGGCTGATTGCAAAGTTCCGTGTGGAGCCTGACAGCGAGGTTCCCGCTATCGATGCAGGCTCTCTCACACTGAATCCGGGAGATACCGTCGCGGTTGAGGTGAGAAAATCCCTTGCCAGGCACCTGGCTGGGCGCGAGTTCACCGTTTCTTTCCCGCAGAGTGACCATACTTACACGATCCAAGCCAGCAAGCACAATGACTGGCATGAATTTACCGTTCCCGCTGAAGAAGAACAGGAGGCTCCCGTATGAAGAAGTTTTTCTCATTGACTTTGACTCTGGCTGCCATGCTTTCTGCGATGGCGGTCAGCGCACAGGCTGCCGATTATTCCTTTGAAACCGATGGCACCCCGGAATACTATCCCTCCTCTTCCTATGAGGACGTCTACGGCTCCCGCTACAATTACGGTGGGAAAAATGTGGTGGACTACCAGATCCCCGAGCTGGAGTACGGGCAGCTCAGCACCACCCAGACCGGAGTGATGGAGAAAATCATGCTGCCCGGTCTTCAGGGCATCTCTGCATCCGGCGGCGGAATTTACGGAATTTCTCCCGGCGGCGGAACTGTGGAGATCCCCGGTTTTCTGCAGGGCGGCTCCACAGCTACTCCTGCGACGCCCGCTTTCACAGAGCTGACACAGGATTTTCTGCTCTCCAACGGCGCCGTCGGAAAGATCTCCATTCCTGCCATCGGAGTTAAGAATTACTATCTCTGGGAAGGCGAAACGACTGCCAGCATGAAAAAGGGGCTGGGGCATTTCACCAGTACCAGCGTCTGGAACGGCAATGTGGCTGTCTGCGGGCATAATCGCGGCGCCAAATATGTGATCGGCAGCATCAAGGATCTCGATGTGGGCGATAAAATCACCTATACCACATCCATGGGTACCCGCACCTATCTGGTGGAGACTGTGACCAAAATCAGCAGCAGCGATTGGAGCTATTTGTCCTCTACCACGGATAACCGAATGACTCTCCTTACCTGCGTTGCCGGAGATTCCAGTCAGCGCTGGTGTGTGCAGGCTGTTCAGGCCTCTTAAAAATCTTTTGTTGAAAAAGCCGCTTTATGATCGTAAAGGAATAGTAGATCAAAAATAAGGAGGCTTTTCCATGAAGAAGCAGATCCTCACGATGTTTACGGGCCTTTTTATCGGCGCTATTATCACAGGCGGAGCTTCCGCCTATGCTGCGGGAATCCTCGCTGAGCGCAGCAGCCATCGTATTTTTGTCGATGGGCAGGAGGTACAAATGGAAGCGTATGGTATTGCTGGACACAACTATGTGAAACTCCGCGACATCGGCAAAGCAGTCGGCTTCAATGTGTTCTGGGATGCGGACAGCGGATGTGTGCAAATTGAAACCGACGCGCCTTACACCGGCGTGGCTCCCTCCGCTGAAGCTGTTCCGTCTGCTGCTGCGCCTTCTGATGTGGATGCTGCAAAGCAGGATATTGTAGCTCGCACCAACGCCCTCCGTGCGGAGCGAGGCATCGCAGCTTTGGCGGCCGACGATCAACTGATGCGTGCCGCGCAGGTGCGGGCCGATGAAATGGCTGCCACAGGTACCTATTCTCATACCAGACCGGACGGCAGGAAGTATTACACTGTTACGGACTGCAGGCAGGTTGGGGAAAATATCCACCAGATCCCGCTGCTCTATCTTGCGCAGCAAAAAACCGCGCTTGCGGAAACGCTCGTATATTCATGGTCAAAATCCGCAGGACACATGGAAAACATGACCGATGAAAGCTATGCGGCTATCGGCGTCGGCCTTGCACGAGGGACTGACTCCAACGGCATGGAGTGCTGGTACTGTGTCCAACTATTTCTTCGCAGCGGATACAGCATTTCGGCGGTGGACAAGCCGGCAACAAAGTAAATCCTGTTATCCTATATCACAAAGCAGACCGGGAAGCCTCGGTCTGCTTTTTCTTGTGCAATTTTGCAAGGAGGTAGCTCATTGAAAAAATTAAAAACCAGGCTCGTCTCGGCGTTTCTCGTTATCATGACGCTGTTGACGCTGCTCCCGACTTCCGCACTGGCCGCTTCCAGCACCGGAACAGGGATCAAGCCTACCAGCAACACAAACTACTGGACAACGCGGCTTCTCCATGACGGTACGCCTTACAGCTATAAGCCCCCGATGGCGGCAGGCAAAATGCTCTACTGCCTGGATCGCGGCTATGGCTACCGCTGGGGTACTCCGTCGTTCCTCAACTCTTACACCTATACCTCCGCCACCGGCGCGGACGCGGACGCTGTCCTGAAAACGGCGCTGGCGCAGAGCGGCATGGGTGAACTGGATGCCCAGCAGCTTGAAAACTTCAAATGGATGATGTCATTCATCGTGGACTATAAGGGTGACATCCCCGGCAGCCTTTTTATGGCTGCGCAGACGTATGTGTGGGATCACCAGACCTTCAAGGGTGAGGGTGACGGTGACATCGATGGCGGTGGTTACGCCAACGCCGATACCTATGAAATGTACCTGGGCTATATCGATTGGATGTTGAAAGAAAAGGCCAAGGAAGACGCAGAATTTCAGCGCCAAATTGAAGAATACGCAGAACAGGGCATCATCGCCACTGTGGTAGAAGATGAAGCTGCAAAATGGGCGGTCTACGCGAAATCCAGCGTTAAGGGGCGTCAGGCTTTCTTTAACTATTATGCGCCGAGAAAACTCGTCACCAATACATCTGAGCCGGGAAAGCCGCCGGCTGGGGACGCTGATATTACGCTGCGGAAGGTTGCCGCAGGAACGACCCGTGGTTTGGATGGCGCAAAATTTAATATTTACCGCGACGGTCAGATCGTCGGCAGCGATGTGACCCAAAATGGCGGAATCATTGAGGTCAAGGATGTCACCAAGGGCCTGTGGTCCTTCGTGGAAACCGAGGCCCCGGAGGGCTACTGCGCCGACTCTACGCCCATCAGCGTCTATGTCGATACCACCGATGGCGACAAGCAGTACACGGTCACTGCCGAAAATTACGCACTGCCCGATATGAAGATCACCAAGCGGGACGCCATGAGCGGTAAGCCCATCGCCGGCACAGTGTTCTCGGTGAAGTCCGTTACCGGAAGTTATTCCACCTCCGTCACGACTGGCACGGACGGTTCCGCAACGCTCTCGGCCATTCCTGCCGGTGTCTATGTTGTGCGTGAGGAATCCGTTCCCGAGCCGTACATCGTAACCAATACCGAGCAGACCGTGGCGCTGCGCCCCGGCAAAACCTCCGAGGTCACTTTCGTTGACTATGAAAAGCCCGGTCTTGAAATTGTCAAGAAGAACATCGCCAACGGAGAGCCTATCGAGGGCGTGACCTACCGCATCGAGCAGATCGACGGCAGCTTTTCCACCAGCGCCACCACCGATAATCACGGCCGCATCTTCCTTGAGAGCATCCCTGTGGGTAGCTACAAGGTGACGGAGATCAATGTTCCCAATCATGTCATTCTCTGCCCCATCCCGCAGGAAGTGGCATTGAAGCCCGGCGAAACCTCTACCGTCACCTTCTTCAACGCGCTCAAGCCCAGTCTGGAGATCCGCAAGGTGGACAGCGTCACCGGTGATCCCGTCAAGGGTGCCAAGTTCCAGATCTGGTATGGCAGCAACCACACCGACACCGGTGAGCTCAACGACCTCGGCGTTTATTACACCGATGAGAGCGGCAAGATCATCCTTTCCGAAGTCAAGGATGGCTGGTATAGGAGGAACTACAATGCGTGAAGACATCAGAATGAAGGTCCTGGACTTGCTAAAGACCTACCCGGACAATATGCGGAAGATTGCGCAGCTCAACTATGAACTGGCGCACCCATCGCAGATATCCGCGACGGAAATGCTGGAGGCGATGGCCTTTAAGAAGGGGAACGGCGACCGCCATTCCGTCGGTGAGGTCTCCGATAAGACGCTATACATTGCAATGAACTATCGGAACGAGGCTTTTCGGAAAAACCGTGAAGTGTTTAAGGATTATCATAGCCTGTTGGTTCCATTGGAGCGTGAGACCGAGCGGCTGCGGTATTACATCTCGCTGCTCGATCAGAGACAGGCGGAGGTGATCCGGCTCTATTATTTTGAGCAGGAGTCATGGGACGCGATCTCACAGAAGATGGGGCTTACGCCAAAGCCTCTTCGCCGGCTCCGTGATGCTGGAATTGACCGCCTTGCAGAAATGTATGAGTTTTCCGGTAAGCTCCTGTAATATCGTGGAGGCTGCGTCTACGATTGTCCTCCGCTCGGTGGGATGATCAGTAGGAGCAAAAGGTATCCTCCGGCGTTTTCACGCCGGAGGATACGAGAACAACTAGCTTGTTGTTACTCTCCACAATGGCAGTGATCTGGCTCAGATGATAGAGGTGACGGTGCGTTTTAACACCATCGTTAAAAAAGTAATAATTTCACAATACAAATGTGATTAACAAAATGGGCTTGCAGTACATCAAATAACAGAAAAACAGTATTATATTTGGCACAGCTACCTTGTTCCATGCGTAATGATGTTGCACGAATGTCTATAGCATGATATATTTAAAAAGTATTCAATTCCTGCCTAAAGAATGTCCCATGGTAAATGAAGGACTGAAGTTACTCTATGAGGAGATGAAGACCTGAGGCATAATTGCTAGCTGTCTAGAGATTGCCGGTAACAAGATATAATTCGTAGAAAGCCTTCCATATATCCGGTGATAGACATAAACGACATTGCACAGTTTGGGGTGGGCTGCAGCAATGATTTGTAACCCTTTGCAAAACATTAAACATGCGTTGGATGTTGGAACGCAATGCCGGGGGTGCCTGTTTTGCTGGAAAGCAGATGAAATGACTACGCTCGATTAAGGAGCGTATTGGCGGGGTTGCTGAGCCTCAAAACCAAGTGAACTGGATTTGAATTCACTTGACCACAAGGGAAGCTACGCGGTAAAGAATTTTAAAGATGCCTTTTTGGAGGGAATATAATAATGATTAGGAAGCAGATTATCGCTACATCCGGAATAGATTGCCAGAATCAGCAGCTTTCATTAAAGATTTTAACTGAGTATGCAGAGACCTTGCGGTCCAGATCAACGGCAACGCGTATGGGAATCAATCATGATTGCACTATGCTTCCAGTAGGAAAGGTTCTGTCCGGATCATTAAAGCGACTTGATAATGGCGAAATTGCACTCGAGGCGCTAATCGATGACTTTGCAGACGCGTTTTTGCCTTGTAAAGGTCCAGATGGGGAAACGCTATATTATGCCGAGAGTTCTTATGACTCCAGACCGTTTGTGGATTTCCAATCGGAATCGCGAAAAGAGCTTACTGTTTTGATTAATCCCCTTAATTTTGATCAAGAAGACTACAATGGGATAGTAGCTTATTTGCATAATCAATGTGATGCAAAAGTAGAAACAACGTTTGCCAAAAGCTTGATCCCCACACCAGAAGTGGTATTCTGTTTTGCCACGGGTTACTTGATTGCCATACTGGGCAAACAAACTTTGAGCAAGACAATGGACAAACTCTCGGATGCGATATCGGACGATCTCTTGAAGTGCTACACTTCCATAAAAAAAGCTATTGGTTGGATTGCGAAAAAAATGATTTCTTGCGGACAGACTGCCTACATATTTACCGAACCTAATCAACCTATAGAACTGGTTGTAAAAGCTCGGAAAGGAGAGACGGTCTTAATAGCACTCAATTCACTGAAGGAATATAATGTTTTCAATACAGTTCAACGGTTTAATGACTTTACAGATGGAAATTTAAATAAGATTCAGTTTGTATATGATGAAACTGAAGGCAAGTGGGAGATGAGCTATCTTACGACTGTTACCGGGCAAGTAATCGGTACAGAAAAAAGTTATAGACGTACCGTCCAAATGTATCGTTCGACATTGAAGAGCCCTACGGCTGGGTTCTCTGTCGGCGGTACGGCGACCTTTAGTAACTCAGAAGATGTCGAAAGTGATGAATAAAATCGAAACAGAGAAATCTGTTTCGATTATACCTTACCGCACGGAACTCTTGAGGAATGGTTATGGGCTTTGACTACTCTACCCCAGCGATTATTAAATGGCAACTCGATAATTTTATGGATGTTATCGATGAATTTGAAAGTATATTTGCGGATACAGTGCATCACAAAGTTTGTGTGGGCCAAAATTATGAAACCATATTACTGCACATAGTTGGAAAATCTATGGTTACAGCCAGAGAAATTCTGACGCTATGTGCCCACGGTTATCCGGACGGAGCATTGTCCTTGGGGCGAAATCTTTATGAACAGATGATTGTTATCTCCTTTTTTGAGATGCACAAAGATGATGTAGACTTTCAAGAATATGTTGATGACTTCTTCTTGAACTATGAAGTGCAAAGAAACAAATGTTTTCGGGACATAGACCGGTATATCCCTGATGATGGTAGAACTGCATTAGAAGTGGAGTGGGAGAACCTCAAAGAGCATACGAAACGAAAATTACGCGGAGACTATTGGTGGACAAACCATAATTCATTTTCGGAACTTGTAGAGCATATCATGCAGGGCCAGACGGATAAATGTATGTACAAATTTTTGGGAGTTCACTACATGAGGTATAAGCGGGCTTGTATTGCATTACACGCAGGTTGCATGGGCAACTCTATCAGAATTGGCAGCAACACTACGGCCAATGTTGTTGACACGTCTCCTTCTGTATATGGACAAAGTACACCTCTGGTGTATGCGGCTGTGTCTTTAATCGCTATCGTTGGGATCGCTTGTTCTACATTCCAAATTGATAATACAAAATACTTAGCATCATTAAATGAATTAGCTGTTTTTTATCAGAAACAGGAAAAAGAAGACATATGTGAGTGAACTATGACAACATTGGTGAGTGTTCTTCTCGTTGCTCTTTTATATAATTGGAAGCATAGTGACATTTTTGAAATTCGCGGTAAAAGGCAACGCCCTCATTATGCCCTTCAAAGTCCCCTGAAAAGGACCTTGAAAGTCCCTACTGGATAGTGCTATGATTATCCTGCAAATAAAGGATGTTCTCTGATGCTATGGCATCGGGGAACATCCTTTTTTGCGGCAAAAACGCGAAAGCCGAAGAGAGAATGACTTTTTTCGGTATTATGCGATCAATTGTGCGGTAAGGAAGGGTAGACATGAGAGAAAAACCGTTTGCGGATTATCCGGATATTGTAAATATTGATCAGCTCAGAGAGATGCTGGGGGGCGTTGGTTACAAAGCAGCTTACCGCTTGCTGCATGAGGGGAGCATACGCTGTTTCAAAATAGGAAAAGCCTTCCGTATCCCAAAG
>ERZ779889.3899-NODE-3899-length-10367-cov-7.576804_pt1 | contig 10367 bp, 7 predicted proteins | sample MGYA00511030_ERZ779889 | MGnify/ENA primary metagenome ERZ779889 (study PRJEB29588, sample SAMEA2160616) | human gut metagenome | biome: human gut; feature: human-associated habitat; material: faeces | place: Denmark | collected 2008/2010 ...
CTCGAGCCTCTTGGCCACGTAGCCGGGGTGGTAGATCTCGCGCACGCAGGTGGTGGCGAGGCCTATCTGGTTGCCGTAGCTGGAGTAGCCGGCCGCGGCCTTGCGGCTGATGACCCTCTGGGGCAGCTTTCCGGGAAGCGTCGCGCTCACGGGAGCGGTGATGTCGCCCGCACCGGTCACGCGCATCGCCTGGTAGATGTATGACCTGCCTGAGAGGGGGTCGCGTATCGCGCCGCCGAGGCAGGTGGACGCCCTGCCGAAGGGTTCGATTTCGGTGGGGTGGTTGTGGGTTTCGTTCTTGAACTGCAGCAGCCATTTCTCCGTGCGGCCGTCGACGTCGACGTCGACATAGATGCTGCACGCGTTGTTCTCCTCGCTCTGTTCAAGGTCGTCGAGCAGCCCCTGCTTCTTCAGGTAGCGCGCGCCTATGGTGGCGAGCTCCATGAGGCAGAGCCGCCTGTCGTCGCGGCCGAGTTCGTGGCGGATGCGCCTGAACTCCGCGAGTTCGGACTCGAGCTCACCGCGCAGGAATGAGTCGTCGACGCTGATCTCCTGAAGTTCGGTGGTGAAGGTGGTGTGGCGGCAGTGGTCGCTCCAGTAAGTGTCAAGTATGCGCAGCTCCGTCTCGGTGGGGTTGCGCTTCTCGCCGCGGAAATATCTCACGACCTCCCCGAGGTCGTCGGCGTTCATCGCCAGACCCCAGCCGCGGCAGAAGTCCGCATACTGCTCCGGCTGCATTCCGGTAAAGCCGTCGAGCGACGCCAGAGGCTTCACGTCGACCTTGTCGTAGGGGCGCAGGACGCCGAGGTCCTTGGGCCGGGACTCCACGGCGTTGATGTAGTAATGGCTGATCTGCGCGAGCTGCTCTTCGCCGAGGTCGTCGTCGAATATCAGCAGCCTTGAGCTGCGTATCTGCACGTCGGCGGAGGGGTCGATAAGATGCACGCAGTCGACCGCCGAGGACGCCCTCTGGTCGAACTGGCCGGGGATGTACTCCACCGCGAGGTATTTCTTCCCTTCGAGCGGGCACTCGTCGGACACTGTGTCGGTGACGGTCTCCCCGAAGACCGTGTATCTGCACTTCTCCAGCAGTTCGTCGCTGAAGCCGAAGAGGTCGTAGACATTGAGCAGGCGCAGGCTGCGCAGCGACAATGAGAGGTTCTCGTTGAATTCGTTCCTGAGACTGTCGGCCTCCACCCGGAACTCCGGGTTCTTCTCGACAAAGATGCGATGCGCGTTCATGGTCAGATTTCGGTTTCGAGCACCTTTTCAGCCTGTTTCTTCCTGAAGGCCTCGAGCCTTGCGGCGAGGTCCGCGTCGTTCAGCGCGAGAATCGACACCGCGAAGAGGGCGGCGTTCTTCGCTCCGTTGACGGCCATGGTGGCCACCGGTATGCCGGAGGGCATCTGGACTATCGAGAGCAGGGAGTCGAGGCCTCCGAGGCCGGAGGTCCTGATGGGCACTCCTATCACCGGGAGCGTAGTCATCGCGGCCGCCATTCCGGGCAGGTGGGCGGCCCCGCCCGCGCCGGCGATCACTATGTCCACGCCCCTCTCGCGGGCCGAAGACATGTATTCACGGAAAAACTCAGGTGTGCGGTGGGCGCTGATGACCTTCTTCTCGTAGGGTACACCGAACTCGTCGAGTGTGCCGCAAGCGGCGGACATTACGTCCCAGTCGCTTCCGGAGCCCATAATGATACTGACTTTCATATATTATCCAAAAAAGATGTATGATACAACCCGGCGCCCGTCTCTGACTGACGGAAGCACAAATTTACAACTTTCCGAAACGCCCTGCAAATGAAATTATCGACAATCGCTGTTGAAAAAATTATTATTCATTTTACGGCGGTTTTGGTTAACTTTGTAAAAATACCGCGTAATGAACAACGACTTGCTTCTCAAGGGTGACGGCCAGGACATCCTCATCCGGGACGGAATTGTATTCGGACGCGGGAGCGGCTTCGAGCTGCGGCCCGGCACCAGAACGGTCGACGTGCGGGGATGCCTGGTGACCCGCGGCTTCGCCGACATCCACGTCCATCTGCGCGAACCGGGATATTCATACAAGGAGACGATACTCACAGGCACCCGTGCGGCTGCCCGCGGAGGTTTCACCACCGTCTGCGCGATGCCCAACCTCGACCCCGTGCCCGACTGCCCGGAGAACCTCGAAAAGGAACTGGAGATCATCCGCCGCGACGCCGTGGTGGAGGTGCTGCCCTACGCCGCCATCACGAAGGGGCGCAAGGGCTGCGAACTCGTGGACTTCGCCGCGCTCCAGGACCGCTGCGTGGCCTTCTCCGACGACGGCAGCGGAGTCCAGGACGGCGAGGTGATGCTGAAGGCGATGCAGGAGGCCGCAAGGCTGGACTGCATAATCGCAGCGCACTGCGAGGACAATTCGCTGCTGCACGGCGGCTACATCCACGACGGACGCTACTGCGCCGAACACGGCCACCGCGGCATCTCCTCCGAAAGCGAGTGGAGGCAGATAGAGCGCGACCTCGAACTCTGCGAGCGCACCGGCTGCCGCTACCACGTCTGCCACGTGTCCACTGCCAGGAGCGTGGAGCTCATACGCGAGGCCAAGGCACGCGGCGTCAGGGTCAGCTGCGAGACCGCGCCACACTACCTCCTGCTCTGCGACGACGACCTCCGGGAGGACGGAAGGTTCAAGATGAACCCTCCACTGCGCAGCGCCGAAGACAGGGAGGCTCTGATCGAGGCGCTCAGGGACGGGACCGTGGACGCGATAGCGACCGACCACGCTCCCCACAGCGCCGCCGAGAAGGCCCTGGGGCTCAGGGACAGCGCCATGGGAGTCACCGGACTCGAGACCGCCTTCCCGGTTCTCTACACCGGACTGGTGCTCAAGGGCAGGATCTCCCTCGGACGGCTGCTGGAGGCCATGTCGGACGCACCGAGACGCATCTTCAGGCTCGACAACCCGCTGAGCGAGAGCGAACCCGCCGACCTCACCGTGATCGACCTCAACGAAAAATACACGATAGACAGCGGCAGCTTCCTCTCGATGGGGCGTTCGACCCCCTTCGACGGCATGGAAGTGTATGGCCGCATACTCATGACAATCAAGGACGGCGAGCCCGTCTGGGAAGAAAAGCGATGAAGACACTCTTTACGATAAAGGACAACAGGGAGGCCGCAAGGCAGACCTGGCGGATCGAGCTGGACTGCGGTTTCCGGCCAGGCATGCATGCGGGGCAGTTCGTCGACGTTGCCCTCGACGGATTCTTTCTGCGCAGGCCCATCTCGGTCTGCGACATCACCGACAGCGGGCTCGTGCTCTACTACAAGGTCGTGGGTGCCGGCACCGCGGCGATGTCGTCGATGAAGGCCGGAGAAAAGCTCGAACTGCTCACCGACCTGGGCAACGGCTTCGACACCGCAGCCTGCGGGAAATCGGCCCTGCTGGTCGGCGGAGGCCTGGGAGCCGCCCCCATGCATCTGCTCTGCCGTGAACTTCTCGCCGCAGGCAGGAAGGTGAGCGTGGTGCTGGGCTTCAACAGTGCCGACGAAGTAGTGCTGCTCGACTCGTTCAGGGCGATGGGAGTCGAACCAGCGGTGGCGACCCTCGACGGCAGCATGGGCACCAGAGGCTTCGTGACCGACGCCTTCGGCAGTCTTCCCGGAGGCTTCGACCGCTTCTACTGCTGCGGCCCGCTCCCGATGATGAAGGCGGTGTGCGAGGCTCTCGACATTCCCGGCCAGGCCAGCCTTGAGGAGAGGATGGGCTGCGGGGCGGGCTTCTGCTACGGCTGCAGCAAGCTCATGAAGGGTGGCGCCAGAAGGATATGCAAGGACGGACCGGTATTCGACAAGGAGGAGATAATATGGTAAAAGACCTTTCAGTCAGGCTATGCGGGGTGGAGCTCCGCAATCCGGTGATTCCGGCGAGCGGCACCTTCGGTTTCGGGACCGAGCTCGAGGGGGCCTTCGACCTCAACCTGCTCGGAGGCATCAGCCTCAAGGGCACCACGGAGAAGGCTAGATACGGCAACCCCACGCCGCGCATAGCGGAATGCCCCTCCGGCATGATCAACTCGGTGGGGCTGCAGAACCCGGGCATCGACGTGCTGGTGGAGGAGAAAGTCCCGGCTCTCCGGAAAATCTACTCCGGCGCCGTGATCGCCAACATCAGCGGTTTCTCGGTCGGCGAATACGCGCGCTGCTGCGCCAGGGCGGACGCCTGCGAGGGCATCGACATTATCGAGGTCAACATCTCCTGCCCCAACGTCCACGACGGAGGAATGGCCTTCGGCACGAGCGCCAAAGCCGCGGCGGAGGTGACTGCCGCGGTAAAGGAGGTCACCCGCAAGCCCGTGTTCGTGAAACTGAGCCCCAACGTGACCGACATAGTGGAGATCGCCAAAGCCTGCGAGGGCGCGGGTGCCGACGGTCTCACACTCGTGAACACTTTCCTGGGCATGAGGATAGATATTCAGCGGCGTCGTCCGGTGATTGCCGCCGGTATGGGAGGCTTCTCCGGCAGGGCGGTCTTCCCGATAGCGCTGAGGATGGTCTGGCAGGTGGCGCATGCGTGCCGCATCCCGGTGATGGGCTGCGGCGGTGTGGCGAGTGCGGAGGATGTGGTGGAGATGATGATGGCGGGCGCGGCTGCCGTGCAGGTGGGAGCGGAGAACATCCGCAATCCCTGGGCGTGTCCGGAGATTGTAGAGGCTCTGCCCGGTGTGATGGAGCGCCTCGGCATCAGTTCGCTGCGCGAAATCATCGGAATAGTATGATACGGAGTTCGGCAGGCATAAGCCCTCAGAGGTTCCGCGCTGCGCGCTTCATCCCGCCGCTGCCGCGGCACCCACTCACGGCCGTGGGCGGCCAGCCTCTTCAGGCTCATCCTGCCGAACTCCGACAAACTATCATTCCTACTTCTGCCGGCAGCATCGGATGGCTGCAAGGTGGCATTGGCTCCCGAAAAGGGAGGGGACCCGCGAAGCGGGGAGGACCGCCGGCAGCCATCTGACTGCTGCCGGCAGAACAAACAGATATCAAGAATTAAACGATATATGAACAAAAGAGACGTGATAATAGCCTGCGACTTCAGCAGCGCAGAACACACCCTGAACTTCCTCGACAAGTTCAGCACGGCAGGCGTGCCCGAAAAACCCTTCGTGAAGATAGGCATGGAACTGTTCTACAGCGAAGGCCCCGAGATAGTCAGGCAGATCAAGCGCCGCGGCCACCCCATCTTCCTCGACCTCAAACTCCACGACATCCCCAACACCGTGAAGAAAGCCATGCGCGCCCTCTCGCGCCTCGACATCGACATGACCAACGTCCACGCCGCCGGAACCGTCGAGATGATGAAGGCGGCGCTCGAGGGACTCACCAGGCCCGACGGAAGCCGCCCGCTGCTGATAGCCGTGACCCAGCTGACCTCCACGAGCGAAGAAAGGATGCAGAAAGAGCTGCTGATCGGCGCGGGAATCAACGAGACCATAGTGAAATACGCGCAGAACGCCCGCGAAGCCGGACTCGACGGAGTCGTGTGCTCCCCTCTCGAAGCCGCGATGGTCAAGGAAGCCTGCGGCAGGGAGTTCCTGACCGTGACCCCCGGAATACGCTTCGCCGACGCAGCCGCCGACGACCAGGTGCGCATAACCACCCCGGCGCGCGCCCGCGAGATCGGCACCGACTACATAGTCGTGGGCCGGCCCATCACGGCCGCCGCCGACCCGGTGGAGGCCTACAGGCGCTGTGTAAGGGAATTCATCGGAGAATAAAAGACCCAATATAACATGCAACACACCGACATGCAGAGGAGCATAGCCAAGGAGCTCCTGTCAATCGGGGCCGTGTTCCTGCGCCCCGAAGAGCCGTTCACCTGGGCAAGCGGCATAAAAAGCCCTATCTACTGCGACAACCGCCTCACCCTCTCGGCTCCCGCCGTAAGGGAGCAGGTGGAGAACGGACTCGCCTCCCTCGTGCGCGAGTACTGGCCGGAATGCGAGATGCTCATGGGCACCTCCACCGCCGGCATCGCCCATGCCGCCATCACCGCCACCATCCTGAACCTGCCCATGGGCTACGTGCGCTCGGAGGCTAAGAGCCACGGACGCAACAACCGCATCGAGGGCCGGATGGAGAAGGGAGCCAAGGTGGTGGTCGTGGAAGACCTGATCTCCACCGGAGGCAGCGCCCTCGACGTCGTGGAGGCCCTCCGCGAGGAAGGAGCGGAAGTCCTCGGCATAGTCAGCATATTCACCTACGGCATGAAGAAGGGCCTGGGCAGGATGGCCGCGGCCGGAGTCGTGAACCACTCTCTGAGCAACCTCGACACCCTCGTGGAAGTGGCGGCCGAGGAAGGCTACATAGCACCTGAATGGAAAGAAAAAATCATAGAATTCCGCAATTCGCTATGAAACATCTGATTGACCCCACCGACCTCAGCAAGCAGGAAACCGACGAGATCATCGCCCTCGCCGAAGACATCATCGCCCACAGGGAGAAATACCAGGACAGGATGGCGCACCGCAAGCTCGCGACCCTGTTCTACGAGCCAAGCACCCGCACCCGTCTCAGCTTCACCTCGGCGATGCTCGAGCTCGGAGGCACGGTGCTCGGATTCTCCGACGCCAAGAACTCGTCCGTGAGCAAGGGCGAGACTGTGCAGGACACCATCCGAGTGGTGGGCTGCTTCGCCGACATCATCGCCATGCGGCATCCCATCGAAGGCGCTCCCCTCGCCGCCAGCGAAGTGGCCAGGGTGCCCATCATCAACGCCGGCGACGGCAGCCACAGCCACCCGACCCAGACCCTCACCGACCTGCTCACCATCAAGCGCGAACTCGGCCACATCGACGGCATCACCATCGGCTTCTGCGGCGACCTGCGCTTCGGACGCACGGTGCACTCGCTGATCAAGGCCCTCTCCCGCTACAACGACATCAAGGTAGTGCTGATCGCCCCCGACGAACTCCGCCTGCCCGACTACATCAAGCAGGACGTCTGCGACCGCATGGGCATAGCCTACAAGGAGACTGACGACCTCGACTCGGCGATTCCAGAACTCGACGTGCTCTACATGACCAGGGTGCAGAAGGAGAGGTTCCTCGACGAGGAGGAGTTCGAGCGCGTGAAGGACAGCTTCGTGCTCGACTGCCGCAGAATGGCTCTCGGCAAGCCGACCATGGCTGTGCTGCACCCACTTCCCAGGGTGAACGAAATCCTCACCGAGGTCGACGATGACCCCAGAGCCGCCTATTTCAGGCAGGTGGAGAATGGAAAGTTCGTGAGGATGGCGCTGATCTGCAAGCTGCTCGAATGGAAGGACGACCCCTCCCACGCCATGCCCGCCTCCGAAGGCTGCATCTCCGACGAGGGACTGCGCTGCAGCAACGTGAAGTGCATCTGCAACAACGAAAACGTGAAGCCGAAGTTCCGCGTCTCCGAGGGAGGCGCCGTGCGCTGCCGGTACTGCGACAGCAAGGTGAAATAGCGCGGGCTACCTGTCTTTCCAGACCTTCAGGTATTCCTGGAGAGCCCACATCTCGTCGCGATATTTCGCGGCTTCGGTAAAATCCAGACTGGCCGCCGACTTCTTCATGCGCCGGCGGTCTTCTTCTATCATCTTCTCCACCTGCTCGCGGGACATCGAGCGTATCACGGGGTCCTGCAGCACGGCGGCGAGGTCGGCGGTCACGTAGCCGTCGACGAAGGCTTCGCCGTCCCTGCGCTTCGAAGCATGGCCGAGACCCACCGAGACGACTCCGCGGCCGAGGTCGGAGGGGTTGGGGATGTAGGTGGGGTCGTCGTAGGAGTTGGCTGCGCTCACGCGGCCGGTGGTGCCGTTCGCCATGCTCTTGCTGATAGGCTTGCCCTTCGCCGACTGGGTGAGCTCGCTCGCGAGTATGTTCTGCCGGACTTCGATCTGGCGCGGCGTGATGCCGTGCATCTTGTTGTAGGCTATCTGCTTGCTGCGCCGGCGGTTGGTCTCCCTGATGGTCTGCTCCATCGAGGGGGTGATGGAGTCGGCGTACATGATCACGAGGCCGTTGACGTTGCGCGCGGCCCTGCCGGCCGTCTGCGTGAGCGCCCTGCCGGTGCGCAGGAATCCCTCCTTGTCGGCGTCGAGTATCGCCACTAGCGAAACTGAGGGTATGTCGAGCCCCTCCCTGAGCAGGTTGACGCCCACGAGCACGTCGAACATGCCGGCCTTGAAGTCTTCGATGATCTCCACGCGCTCGGCGGTGTCGACGTCGGAGTGGATGTAGCGCACGCGTATGCCTATCTTCCGGAGGTAGTCGTCGAGCTCCTCTGCCATGCGCTTGGTCAGCGTGGTCACGAGCACGCGCTCGTCCTTCTCGCTGCGCCGGCGTATCTCCTCCACGAGGTCGTCGACCTGGTTCTTGGTGGGGCGCACCTCTATAGGCGGGTCCAGCAGGCCGGTGGGGCGCACGAGCTGCTCGACCACGAGTCCGCCGGATTTCTCGAGTTCGTAGTCGGCGGGGGTCGCGCTCACGTAGACCTTCTGGCCTGTGAGCTCCTCGAACTCCTCGAACTTGAGCGGGCGGTTGTCGGCGGCTGCGGGCAGGCGGAAGCCGTAGTCTATGAGTACCGACTTGCGGGAGTGGTCGCCGCCGTACATCGCGTGTATCTGCGGCAGAGTCACGTGGCTCTCGTCGATGAAGGTTATGAAGTCCTTGGGGAAATAGTCGATGAGGCAGAACGGGCGCTGGCCCTCCTTGCGGCCGTCGAAGTAGCGGGAGTAGTTCTCGATTCCGGGGCAGTACCCCATCTCCTTGATCATCTCGAGGTCGTATTCCACCCTCTGCTTGAGGCGCTTGGCTTCGAGCTCGCGGCCGCTCTCCTCGAAGAACTGCATCTGCCTGACGAGGTCGTCCTGGATATGGGAGACCGCGGCTATGCTGCGCTCCTTGGTGGTCACGAAGTTGTTGGCCGGGTAGATGCTGATCTCGTCGATGTCCTCGACCCTGGCGCCCGTGACGGGGTCGATGATGCTCAGGGCGTCGACCTCGTCGCCGAAGAACTCGATGCGCACGGCATTGTCGGAGCCGCCGAGGAACACGTCCACGGTGTCGCCTCGCACGCGGAAGGTGCCGCGCTTGAACTCGATTTCGGTGCGGTTGTAGAGCGCGTCCACGAGCTTGTAGAGCAGGCCGGTGAGGCTGCGGCGCTCTCCCCTGCGCACCATGACCGTCTGCTCATGGAAGTCGTCGGGGTTGCCTATGCCGTAGAGACAGGAGACGGAGGAGATGACTATGACGTCGCGGCGTCCGGAAAGCAGGGCGCTGGCGGCGCTGAGACGCAGTTTCTCTATCTGGTCGTTGATGCTCAGGTCCTTCTCAATGTAGGTGTCGCTCGAAGGGATGTAGGCTTCGGGCTGGTAGTAGTCGTAGTAGCTGACGAAGTACTCCACGGCGTTGGCCGGGAAGAAGGACTTGAATTCGCCGTAGAGCTGGGCCGCGAGGGTCTTGTTGTGGCTGAGTATCAGGGCCGGACGCTGCAGGCGCTCTATGACGTTGGCCATCGTGAAGGTCTTGCCCGAACCGGTCACGCCGAGCAGCGTGACGTCGCCCACGCCCTCGCTCAGGGCCGAGCAGAGCTGGTCGATCGCCTCGGGCTGGTCGCCTGATGGCTTGTAGTCGGATTCGAGCTTGAATTTCATCGCTTGCTTTCTTTAGTCGTTACAGGTGACGGAAGCGCGCCGGGATTATCCTGGCAAAGATAGTGAGAAGCCGCCGATTTTCATACGGAAATCTCACGGGGATGGCAGCGGTGATTTTTCATGTCGGACTGTCCGGTCCTGCAAAACACCGGTTACGGCAGCATCGGAATCATGCCGCAGAAAGGACACGAATGCAAACCCTACCCTATCGCCGCCAGGAGTCGGCTGGTGCGACTGGCGTTTTGCAGGAAGCGGGTAATCTTTTTATGCCGGTGAGCCATTTGCTGCAGAATTATTCCGAACTTTACCAATCAATATCCTTTGAGTGCCTGTCCGTTTGTTGAAATAAATTTCTATATTTGTTCCTGCCGGGCAACCGGCATACATATTGGAAAGTGTTTTCGCTTAGTCCTTATTAGAAAATGTGGCAGTTTTCAAAGCGCAAGGACGACGGACAGCACTCATTCTTGTTTAGATCATGCAGTAAGGAGACATTCTGTGCTCCTCATACTTCATATCTAATCGAGTGTGGGGTATTGAGTATCGTTTGTTCGCGCTTAGGTTTGCCACAACCTTCTAATGGATGAACGAAATCGGCTCCACCCTTGAACCGAATAATATTCTATATCTTTCTGATTATCAAATTATAGGCTTAGTCGACAAAAAGTAGGATAAAATCTCTGCAAGTTATTGATTTT
>ERZ779889.3900-NODE-3900-length-10366-cov-3.289691_pt1 | contig 10366 bp, 5 predicted proteins | sample MGYA00511030_ERZ779889 | MGnify/ENA primary metagenome ERZ779889 (study PRJEB29588, sample SAMEA2160616) | human gut metagenome | biome: human gut; feature: human-associated habitat; material: faeces | place: Denmark | collected 2008/2010 ...
GAGCATAGGCATCCATACCGCTACGCACTTAACTAGCGGGAGCACCCACGAAACACAATCTTTTCTGCCTGATCACGGAAGTTAAGAAACACCACTGCCCCTTACTTGACACCAATGTTATAATAAATTAGATTCACTTTTAGGAGGCTTTTATCATGAAACCAAAAGAACACTTTCACGGCAGCGATCTGGAGAAGATCGAGGCTGTATATGGAATAAAAAAAGAGGATATCATAAGTTTTTCCGCCAATGTAAATCCGCTAGGCGTTTCTTTCCGGCTGAGGGAAACCCTGACAAACCACATTGACGCTATTACTTCTTATCCGGACAGGGAGTACACTTCTCTGCGTAAGTGCATCGCAGAGTACACCGGTGCGGATTTTGAAAACATCGTAGTGGGAAATGGCTCCACAGAGTTGATCTCTCTGTTTATCCAGATTGCCCATCCTTCCAAGGCCCTCATTGTAGGACCGACTTATTCGGAATACGAGCGTGAGGTCACCATGGACGGTGGACGGTGCCATTATTTCAGCCTGACAGAGGACTCCTCTTTCCGGCTAGATGTACCGGCTCTGACTGAGGAACTTTCCCACAATGTGGACCTTTTGATCCTCTGCAACCCGAACAACCCGACTTCTTCTGTGATCCCGAGAAACCAGATGCGGGATATTCTGGATTACTGCAAGAAAAAATCCATTACGGTACTGGTGGATGAAACCTATGTGGAATTTGCACCGGATGTACAGGCTGTCACCGCCATTCCTCTGACAGAATATTACAACAACATTATTATCCTCCGGGGTATTTCCAAATTTTTCGCTGCACCGGGTCTCCGCCTTGGCTACGCCATCTGCGGCAACAAAGACTTGCTGAAGGAAATCAACCAGAAGAAAAACCCATGGACCATCAACTCCCTGGCTGCCATCGCCGGCGAAATCATGTTCTCCGACGAAGAATATATCCAGAAAACACGCCAGCTTATTGCCAGCGAGCGGGAGCGTATATGTCAGGCTATCCGCTCTATGGGTGCTTACCAGGTGTACGAATCCAACTGCAACTTTGTCCTTGTAAAAATCAAAAAGGAAGGTCTCACAGCCGACCAGATCTTTGACACTGCCATCCGGCAGGGACTTATGATCCGCGACTGTTCAACCTTCCCATTCTTAAACGATAAATATTTCCGTCTTTGCTTTATGATGCCGGAGGACAACGACAGACTGTTAGCTGTCCTGAAAAAACTGGCAGACTAATCCAATTTCAAAATCAGATTCAGAACGCGCTCTGCGCAGTGTTCCAGATCCTGTCTTGTAAGGAGGCCTTGATCCATGGCCTCCTTCAGACGCTTTGGATCACCGCAGGCCATTTTCATATCATTGCCTGCTTTTACTTCTTTGTAATGTTCTCCCAGCGTCCACCAGTCCGTGGTAACCATACCGTCAAATCCCCACTCATCCCGGAGGATATCTTCCAGCAGTTCTTTATTTTCCGATGCATAACAGCCATTGATAATGTTATAGGAAGACATAACCGCCCATGGTTTTGCTCCTTTGATCACATACTCAAATGCTTTCAGATAGATCTCTCTGGCTGCCCGCTCTGATACTCTTGAATCACTGTGTTTACGGTCTGTTTCCTTATTGTTCAGGGCAAAATGTTTTACGGTCGCTGCCACTCCCTGGGACTGGATTCCTTTTACCATAGCTCCCGCCAGCACACCGGCTAACAGCGGATCTTCGGAATAATACTCAAAATTTCGTCCGCACAAAGGACTTCTGTGAATATTCAATGCCGGTGTCAGCCAGGCAGCAATATTATTTTCCTTTACTTCTTTTCCGCCGGCTGCCCCAACCTGGTATACCACATTCGGATTCCAGGTGGCTGCCAGCAGCGTAGCACAAGGCCAGGCTGTCGTGGTCACACCGCACTCCGGTGCGATCCGAAGCCCCGCCGGTCCGTCTGCCGTCATACAGTTCGGTATACCATACTCCGGCATGTTGCCCCAGCCAAATGTGTTGGCAACTCCTGTATTTGGCTGTCCCCCCAGCAGATGCGCCACCTCTTCATCTGTCATCTGAGCCAGAAATTCTTTTACCGTCATTCTGCCTTCTGCCACTTCAGAAAAAGGCCTGACCCCTTTCTTATAAAGGTCCTCGCCCCAGCAGTAAGTTCCTGGCACCGCTCTGGTGGCCGGTTTCAGTCCGTCTAACGGTTCCTTTGAAAGATACGGCAGTCCGCATTCTTTCGGATTGCGGGCCGGCAGCTGTGGCAGCGGCTCCATGGTTCCATCCGCCAGCATTCTTTCTTTGAGAGACGCCGGTACCAGTTTAGGCTGGCACTGTAGAACCACCTGATCCTGAGTCTGAGAATATGTATGATCCAGTTTTTCAACATTTTCCACGGAATTGCCAAGGTAGAAGAAATAATCCCCCTGCTCCAGCACATAAGCGGACTTTTTCACCTTGCCCAGGTCATCATAGGAGGCCATATCTTCCATTTTCCACGCCAGACGCAGACGCTGTGTCTCTCCCGGCTGCAGAAGACGGCTCTTCTCAAACACAAGCAAATGTCTCTTGGACTTGCCAAGTTTTCCCTGCGGTGCCATGCCATATACCTGCAGAACCTCTTTGCCCGGTCGTTTTCCCACATTGGTAAGATCCACCTGTACAAGAAGCTGACCCAGTTTTTCTGATACGCTTACCACCTGCCAGTCAAACTGTGTGTACGAAAGGCCGAATCCAAAGGGATAATTCACCTTCGCCAGAGCTCCCGGTATCGTCTCAAAATAACGGTATCCCACATAAATATCATCCGTGTAATCCACATAAAAATCCGACTCGTGGAAATTATAAGAAGAAGGATAATCTTCCAGTCTGGCCGCAAAGGTATCCGGCAGTTTGCCGGATGGGCTGCCCATTCCTGCCAGCAGTTCTGCCGCTGCCAGACCGCCTTCCATACCTCCCTGCCAGGCCAGAAGCACCGCCGGTATCTTCTTCTCTTTTACAAACCAGGAAGTATCTACCATGCCGCCTACATTCAGCACAACCACCACCTTCTCAAAATATCTGGTGACTGTCTCGATCATCTTTTCTTCTTCCTCCGTAAGGTAAAAATCCCCCTTAGGAAAAGTCTCTTTCGTTCCGGAAGAAGCCACGGTCGTATTGCCGGCAATGACAACAGCCGACTCATCCATTCGCTCATCGTACTTACTCTTTCTGTCCCATCCCTCTCCTGAAAAACGGCACAGGGAAATCACAGCTGTATCTGCAAAAGCGGTTGCCCTCCGGCACAGATCCTCCGGCAGTTCCGGCTCCTTTGTCATGCCCGGATCAATCCCGGCCTCATATTGTTTCTCTACCCAGTTTTCATAGTATTCAGCCGTCTCTTTATGGATATGCCCTCCCCAGCCGATTTTACAAAAACCCTCATAGAGATTAGTGATGTATGAAACGGTCACATCTCCGCTGCCACCGCCCCCCTTTACATAATCAAAGGTTCCCTTGCCAAACAAAGCGATACGGCTGCCCTCTGCCAGCGGAAGAACTTCTCCCTCATTTTTTAAAAGGACCATACCTTCTTTGGCTGCCTCTTTGGACAAGGTCCTGTGGACCTCACACGCCGTCACCCGGCTGCCTTCCGGTCCGATGCCGACTCCCGGCTGAAACTGTATTCTCTGCCATTTTCCCATACCAAATGACCTCCTGTATTCATAGTATTTTACTGTTATTATGCGTGATTGAAAGTTATTTGTAAAGAGGTGATTTCCTGGTTCATTTTTCCCATTTTCTGTGGTATAATAAATGTATTATTACAACTGAAGGGGGGGCTTGTCATGAAACCGGACCAATCATTTGAGCAAGACTATCTTACAGGTCTTGCCAATCGACGGGCTTTGTACGAATACTACAGTCAGATAGACGCATCTACTATGATCCATGCCATGTTTTTGGATATAGATAATTTTAAAAGAGTCAACGATATTTACGGCCACAGTATGGGTGACAAACTGCTGATCGCTGTCAGCAAACTTCTGCAGGATCACACTCGGGGATTTACCTCCCGTATCGGTGGTGATGAATATGTTGTTTTGCTGGACGGCTCGCTGACACAGCCTCAGGTAGAAGGCATTGCCGGTAATCTTTTGTCCTCTGTACAGGAAATCGATTTCCGCAAAGACATCCTGTCTTTGATCTCATTAAGTATCGGTATCGTAATGGAGCAGCCGGTCAGCCAGAATCTGGATGATGTCCTGACCAAGTGCGACGCCGCTATGTACCAGGCAAAATACAATGGCAAAAACCAGTTTGCCGTGTACAAATCTTATGACAAAACACTGGAGATCAACCGCCACATTGAATTAGAAATAGACGACGCACTGAAAAACGGGGAGTTTGTGGTATATTTCCAGCCAAAGGTAAATATGGTATCTTCCGAACTGGTAGGTGCCGAGGCACTGGCCCGCTGGATTCATCCGGTAGACGGCATCCGCCCGCCGGCAGCGTTTATCCCACTCTTTGAGAAAAACGGCTTTATTTCCCAGCTGGACCTGTACATGTTTGAAGAAACCTGCCGGATCAAGTCAACCTGGAAAGGTACCAAGTACGAACATATCCCGATTTCCATCAATATGTCCAGGCTGCACCTGTACAACCAGGCTTACCCGGATCAACTGGTAGAGATCGCAGGCCGCTACCAAATTCCTACCAATGAACTGGAACTGGAAGTGACCGAAAGTATCTTTTTGAAAGACAGCTCCGAATTGATCCGTATGATCAACCAGCTGCAGGACCGGGGCTTTATGATCTCTATTGATGACTTCGGTTCCGGCTTTTCCGCTTTGAACCTGTTAAAGGACCTGAATGCCAATACCATCAAACTGGACCGTGAATTTTTATCCAATTCTTCCAACAGCACAAGGGGTAAAAAGATCATCCGCAATGTCATTGCCCTGTGTCTGGACCTGAAGATGGATGTAGTAACAGAAGGCATTGAAACCAAAGACCAGATTGATTTTATTACCCGCTGCGGCTGCCAGATCGGCCAAGGTTATTATTACGCCAAACCTCTGTGCGAAAAAGATTTCGTAACTTTTGCAGAAGAATATCTTACCAATATACGGGACAGTTTTGTCTTTCATCTGGATGGCGATCTCCAAAGCGAGGACGGCTCCCGGGAGGGGCTTTTCTGCGGGGATCAACCGGTTACTTATGGTCCCGGTATCTTCAAAGATTCCAAATCTCTGTCTTTCCCCGGCGGTGCCACGGAGGAAAACACACTGGAACTTCCACCGGACTGTATTGTCAACGACAGTTTTGCTATTTCCCTCTGGCTGTATCCGGAAGAACTTTATCAATGGACCGCTGCTATGTATGTTAAGTTTGAGACAGGATTTTTCGGCATCATTCCTTATTCATGGGAAGGCCACTGCGATTTCCGTCTCCGGGATTCCAAAGAGGTGACCGGCTGGTATGATGCCGCTGCTGTTCAGCTTCATGCTGGCACCTGGTGGCATGTCAGTGCTTCCTACAATGCCCGCACCGAGACGCTGATTGCCTTTATTAACGGAGAGGTAGTGTCCGTTTTGGAAAATGTCCCTACCAACCGCTATGTAAAACGCATTATGCTGGGAGGCGATGTGTTCCAGCCTTCGTTCGTAGGCAGGATCTGTGAGGTAGAACTCTATAACGAAGCAAAAGATTATGAGTTTATGGCAGATCTGCATCAGGAGTATGTAACAAGAAAAGACTTTACTGCCCTGCGGTTAGACGACCCGATGTACTAACACAACATGACACCAAAATTACGGATTTGTGAGGCGTATTGTTATGACAGTTATAAATTTCTTTCGTGAACGGCTGGATGTTATAATCATTTTGTCCCTTTTTAATTTTGTATTTTTAGGATCGGAATATTTATTTGACAACAACGCTGCCCGTGTTACCAGTGAAACCGGTGTGGTAACTGCCCAGAGTTATATTCTGGCGGCCAGCGTTGTTGGTTTTTTATTGTTTTCTTTTCTATACCGGCATATTTCCAGACAGCCAAAAATCTGGTCTCTGATACCGGCTGTCTGTCTTTTTTGTGGTTTCTTTCTGTACGAAATCTGCACCCGGGAGTCTCATATCCGGGTGGTGGCTGCCGGATGTATTTTCTTTGTTTTCCTTGGGATACTGGGCAGTGCCGCCCATTATTTCTGCCTGTGCAGACTCAGACAGGATCCCGGTCTGGCTAAGACGATAGGATGTTCTTATACACTGGGGTTACTATTTCAGTTTTTAAATAACAATGTGATTCATCTGGCAGGTTTAGAGTCTTTTGTTCTTTTGGCTGCCTGTATTTTGCTGACCTTTCTTATTCTTCGTCTGCAAAGCAGGACAGAACCTGTCCCGGCGGCAGATTCCTCTTCTCCTGCTTCTACCCATCCGACACGGCGGGCAGGCATTGCCCTGTTTGTGTGCATATTGGCCATGGCTGTGATTTTTGCAGGGCTGGACAATGTGATCACCTACTTTCATGCAGAGGGGACGATGGATGTGGGACGCTGGCCTCGTCTGCTGCTGGCTCTCAGCGGCCTGACTGCCGGGATCTTGTTTGATATCCATGACCGCCGTTACATGAATCTGATCATGTACTGCGTTACCGTGCTGTCTGTTTTATGTCTGCTGATCATTCTTTCCGACGGTTTGTTCCTGACCAGTCTGATCATTTTTTACCTGTCGGCCGGATTTTTCGCAGTCTTTTTTACCACCAGTTTTATGTCCTACGCTCTCCGGACAAATTCTCCCTCTTTATGGGCTGGTTTTGGCCGGGCAGCCAACAACATCGCAGCCGGTGTGATGGGAACCATCTCCGTTACCTATCTTTCCCGCAGCCATGCGCTGGCCATCTGCGTTGTGGCTTTGCTGGTTTTTGTTATCATCAGCATTGCCCTGTATCTGTACTCTGACTGGAGCAAGACTTCCCACGCTGTCCCTTTACCTGTTTCCGAACCAAAGGAAGGTGCCTTTGACCGTTTCGTAAAACAGTACTCCCTTACCAGCCGGGAGCAGGATGTACTGCAGGCACTTCTTGAATCCGATGACAGCGTCCAGAACATTGCCGCCAGTCTTTATATTTCCAGAGCAGCCCTGTACCGGCACATCGCTTCCATCAATGAAAAGACCCATACCAAATCAAGAATCGGCTTACTGCAATTTTATTACAGCCGGGAAAACAGCGATTTTTCAAGTTGAGACAAATGTAAACTTATGTAATCCCCTCCTCATAGAGTAAAATCAGACCATGCTAATAAAAGTGTGAAAGGAGAAAACTCTATGAAACAATGTGGAAAAAAATTTCTTGTGACAGGACTGATCCTGTCTTTGATCCTGAGCCTGTGCCCACTCTCCCTTTCTGCCAGCACGACAAAAGCGGCAGCGGATAAAGGGATTGTGCTGATCTATGGAAGGATCGAGGGATCCCAGCACTGGACTAAAGATAATATCTACTACATCCTGACAGATGGTTCTCTGATCAGTCCGGTCATTATCGGAGATCTGACCATCGATCCGGGAACTACTATTTGCCTGGGCCAGGGAAATACAAGCCACGGCCAGATAGACAATATTGATGTATTTTCCAGTGCATCTTTGCGTATCCTGTACGGCTCTCTTACTGCCAAGGGTACAGAAGAAGAACCTATCATCTTCAAAACAGACAAAAATGACACCAGCTGGGGTAACATCATCCTTGATACTCAGATTGAAGACGACACCAAACGCTCCTGCCGCAGTGCCACCTTTGAATACTGCCAATTTATCGACGGCGGAGAAAACATCGCTGATTCCGGTGTCATCGCTCCAGGCGGCACTTCCGACCAGAAAGACGATCGTTTCAGCCTTACGATAGATCACTGTCTTTTTAACAGCGATGGCGTAACCACAGCTAAAAAAGCTGACGGAAAAGACCTGGTAAACGGAACTTCTGCCATCTGTTTTCCTACCATGGACCGAAAACTGGACATAAAAATAACCAACTCTACATTCCGCAGCATGGGACACGCTCTGGCTACTCAGACCGGCTACGATTACCCGGAAAATCTTTCTTGTCTGGTTGAAGGAAATCACTTTGAAACCAATGGATACTACGAAAACTCCATTTCCGAAGGAATGAGTTACATTGACTGGGCTGCTAATGCGGTCATTCGGAACAATATTTTTCACAATACCACCGGCAGTGAACTGCTGGGACCTGCCTGTACCTTGAAAGGCGGGTATGCCACTTACGAAGTGGAAGGCAATCAATTTATCGGAAATCCCGACACAACTGGCGACCTTGCCAATCAGTATGCTCCTGTAAAAGTTACCATCGGCGCCAATGTTAACTCCGACACAACAAAAACTTACGCCGCTAACACTTGTAATTACGGTGCCGATGTAGGAAAGTATGCGGAAGTCGTAAAATGTACGCCAAAACAACCGGACACGATCACTCGTTCTACCGGCTACCTGGGCCAAATCAAAGGTCTTTGCTACCGTATGCAGGAACCGGCCATTGACTACAACCGAACCGTCACTATTGCTCCGGGACAGACCTGTTATCTGATCTCTGGCATCGAGGTAAATTCCACCGGAAAACTCATTGCCAAAGGTACGAAATCCGCACCGATCCGGTTTATCGGGCAGAATGGTCCTATTTATTCTGACACCATTAACTTGAATGCCTCCTGGGCCGGTGGGGATTACGCCGATGAGAGCGCGGCTACGATTTTTGAAAACTGTATTTTTGAAAATAAAGCATCGATTCTGGCCAGTTTGGTAGAAATAGACGGCAAACCGTCCAAAGACCTTCCAACTACCCTGTATATGAAAGACTGTCAGATGAACGATGTGGCACGGGGCATCACCGTCAACTTGAGAAACTGGGCCGACAACCGGACTCTGGCAAGCCGGATTCAGCTGCAGAATGTCTCCATAACCGGAAAAGGTGAACAGAGTGACTCCGACGATTACGGTATTTCTTTTTGGGCCAGCTACACACCGGATACAGACAATCTGATCGACATATCTCACTGTCAGATTTCCGGTTTTACCAACGGAACCGGCATATCTGCCCACCTTACCAGTGATGGCAGCAATGAGAACTCTGCCAAAGACATTACCAGTCAGCTTACACTGAACCACCTGACCGTTACCGGATGTGCCAATGGCATCCGCTACAGCGGTTCCGTACTGCCGTCCATTAAAAACAGTATTTTCGCAAACAACGACACGACACTGTCTCTTTCCGGAAGCAGTGCCGAAAACAGAAAAGGAACCGACATCACCTACTCCTGCGTCTACAACAAAAAGGCCAATGATTCATTAAGTGATTATGGCACCGGCTGTATTTCAAAAGATCCTTGTTTTGCCGATTCCTCAGCCGGAGATTTTCACCTGAAATCCACAGCCGGCCGATGGAATGGTTCTTCCTGGGTAAAGGACAAAGTTACAAGTCCATGTATTGACGCCGGTGATCCATCCGCCTCCTACGCAGATGAACCTTCTCCAAACGGAAACAGAGTCAATCTGGGTTCCTACGGCAACACGGCAGAAGCATCCAAGTCAGGTTCCGGCTCTTCCGATAACCCATCGGACAACACACCATCCGATACAAAACCGTCCCCTGCCCCCGGTCCTGCGACACCCGGATCTACAACTACTCCCGGCATCTCCCAGACACCAGGTTCTTCCCAGACATCCGGTGGCAGACTGAATACAGGCACTGCCACAGCACAAAGTGATGCAGATAAGACTGCGAAAAAGGGTTCTGTCCTGAAAGTAAAACAGGCATCCTACAAAGTGTCAGATACCAAAAAGAAAACACTGTCCTATCAGGCACCGGCGAAAAAGAATGTGACTGCTGTAACCATACCGGACAAAGTAAAGATAAACGGTCAGACTTACACTGTCACTTCCGTCTCTAAAAACGCCTTCAAAGGTTCCAAAAAATTAAAGAAAATAACCATAGGCAAACATGTAACAAAAATCGAAGCAAAAGCCTTTTACGGCTGCCGCTCCCTGAAAACCATTGTAGTTAAATCCCCAAAAATAAAATCAGTAGGAGCCAAAGCCTTCCAGGGCATATACAAAAAAGCCGTATTTAAAGTACCGGCTAAAAAGAAAAAAGCATATAAAAAATTGTTTAACAAAAAGACCGGCATTAAAAAGTCCATGAAATTCAAGGCATAATGGATCCTACCCAGTAACGCCAAACAGCACCGCCCAGACAGGCGGTGCTGTTTTTTTATTGCCAATACATGAAAAAGATGCCAGGATAAAAATCCTGACACCTTTTATTGGTTTATGCAGTCAAGGACTTTAAATGTTTGGTAAATAGTTACTGCTTAGAA
>ERZ779889.3903-NODE-3903-length-10355-cov-4.442330_pt1 | contig 10355 bp, 11 predicted proteins | sample MGYA00511030_ERZ779889 | MGnify/ENA primary metagenome ERZ779889 (study PRJEB29588, sample SAMEA2160616) | human gut metagenome | biome: human gut; feature: human-associated habitat; material: faeces | place: Denmark | collected 2008/2010 ...
ATTTTTCTGCGAGCTGAATCGTGCGTCTTGTGCGGGAAACATATACAATCGTCGGACAATTCTTCTGTGCAATCAATGAGCGAAGGGCGTTGTATTTTTCTTCTTCTGTTTCCTTAAAAAGCACAGTATAGTGCAGATTTTCGCGGTCTGCGGTCGATGTGAAAAGTTCAAGCGCCAAGCCCAGTTTTACACGGAAATAATCGCAGATATCTGTAATGACCTTTTGTTTTGCCGTGGCAGTAAAGCAAGATACGGGAATCGGATTCCGTAACTGCTTTTTCTTCTGATATTCACGGATAAAATCTCCGATATATAGGTAATCCACGCGAAAATCCTGTCCCCATGCTGAAAAACAATGAGCCTCGTCGATTACAAATCGAACCACATTGCGGGAAAGTAACAATTTTTCGATCGTGCGGGAACGGAGCTGTTCCGGCGAAATATACAAAAGTGTAGCAAGTCCGTTTGCAACACGGTCAAGTGCCTCGGCACGTTCAATAGGACTGAGCAATCCATTTACAGTTACAGCATCGACAAGCCCTTTTTCGTTCAGATTGTCCACCTGGTCTTTCATCAATGACTGAAGCGGAGAGATCACGACAGTAAGCCCGTGCGCACATTCGCCTGCCATCAGTGCCGGCAACTGAAATGTAATGGATTTTCCCCCTCCGGTCGGAAAAACGGCAAGCAAGGATTTCCCGTCAACCGCTGCCTGGGCTGCCCGTTCCTGTAGCAGCCTTCTTTTCCAACTGAATATAACAGCCCTTCGGGACCGATATAAAGCCGTCTTTGATTTCCTTTTGCACATTGCCCGACTTACCCGAAAGCAATGCCGCAAACTTGTCTTCAAAATTGTATTTTTTATTTGCCTGACCGATAAAATCAAGCACAGTTAGGCACTCTTTTCCCTCGGCCAGGCGCAATCCGCGCCCAAGCTGTTGCAAAAAAATTGTCAGTGATTCGGTAGGACGCAAAAATAGCACGGTATTGACCTCGGGAATATCTACGCCCTCGTTATAAATATCTACTACAAAAATGAACCTTACTTCACCGCTAACCAGTTTCTTTTTCGCATTGTTTCGTTCCTCATCCGGGGATGCACCGGTCAAAAACATTGCCGGAATATGATGTGCGTTGAAATATCCTGACATGAATTCTGCATGTTCTACCGAAACGCAGAATCCGAGTCCTTTCACATCATCAATGTCGGTTACATATTTGAGAAGTGAAGAAATCACCGCATCTGCGCGACGGTTGGCAATCATTCCGCTGAATGTGTAGAGCTTTGACAGTTCACTCTTATCATACCCGCCACGCACCCATTTGAGATCACTCAGATCAACAGTATCCGTTACCCCGAAATACTGGAACGGGCAAAGCAACTTTCTGTCAATGGCCTCCGGCAAACGAATTTCTGCCGCAATACGGTTGTTGAAATACTCTGTAATACTCTTTCCGTCCATACGTTCCGGAGTGGCTGTCAGTCCGAGAAGAATTTTCGGCGTATAGTAAGACAACAGTTTTTGATAGGTCGGAGCCGCAGCATGGTGAAACTCATCCACCACAATATAATCGTAAAATTCCGGGCTTGTCTCGCTTGTGAAATCCTGCGAATTGAAAGTTTGGATGGACATGAACAGATTATCAATACTCTCCGGCACATAAGCGCCGACAAACATCTCCCCAAAATTCTGATCCTTCAAAACGCCACGGAAAGTATACATACTCTGCTTTAAAATCTCTTCTCTGTGTGCAATGAAAAGCAAACGGCAAGGTTGATTCGGATTTTGCTTGCGAAAATGCTTATAGTCAAATGCGGAAATGACCGTTTTTCCCGTGCCCGTAGCCGCTAGAACAAGGTTTCGATATTGTCCGCGCACGGTACGTTCTGCTTCAAGTTTATCGAGAATCTCCTGCTGATAGGAATATGGTGTAATATCAAAGGTGTACGTTTCGGCATTGTTGCTATCAAAATACTTTTCCGCTTTCAACGCACGAGAAAGGCGTTCTCTCTGCCCCTCGTTATAATATTCAAATTCTCTGGAATTCCAGTAGCTCTCAAATGTTGCAACAATCTTATCAATCGTTTCGGGCAGGTCTTTCTTTGTAACTTTTACATTCCATTCAAGCCCGGAAGAAATAGCCGCATTGGATAGGTTGGAAGAACCAACGTATGCAGTTGTAAATCCGGTATTGCGATAAAAAACATAAGACTTTGCGTGGAGGCGTGTGCGTTTGGTATCATAACTGACCTTTATTTTCGCATTCGGCAGATGACTCAGCTCTTCAACGGCTTTCACATCGGTCGCACCCATATACGAAGTTGTAATAATACGTAGTTCGCCGCCCCTTTGTGTAAATGCAGTAAGCTCATCTATGATCAGTCGAAGGCCGCTCCATTTGATGAAGGAAACAAGCATATCAATACGATCTGCCGAGACGATCTCCTTTTTCAGCTCGGTAAACATCTGCGGCTCGTGAATGGCTCCCGTAAACAGCGAGCTTTGCGCAATTGAAGTTTCTGGGCGAACGATTTCTGCTTTTTCATTCAAGGCAAACGCGTTATCTTTTTTGTCAAATAACGCAAGAAGTTGTTCTGCGCGCTTTGCCACTGCCATGGAATCAAATTCAGCTTCTTTGGTCTCGGTCATAATTGTCGCAACGATTTTATTGACAAGCTCCACCTGATCAGCAAGTGCCCCTCCGCTATCACGCACATTATCAAGTCCTTTTTCAATGATCTCGGCTATGTATTTGGAAAGCACTTTGGAAGATTCTCCACCGTCAATCGGCGCAGTCTCCACAAGCTTGTCAGTCGTGGCAAGCTCGCCTTCCAGTGCTTTATTGATCACCTGTTCATATAAACCGTTGCGCGGCATGACTGTTGTCCTTTCTCAATCAATCCTTATTATTATCCGGCACTATCTCCACTATATCATCCATCGTGCAACCGAGTGCCGTGCAGATTTTCACGAGCACATCGCTTGATACGGTTGCACCGTCTTTTTTCATTTTTGCGAGTGTTGCCGGGCTGATTCCCGCCTTTGCGGCGAGCTCCTTGCTTTTCATCTCGCGGTCAATCAGCAATTTGAATAATTTTTTATAGCTTGCAGCCATTTTCCACCTCATATACGGATAGATTTGTACTTTTACAGTATACAATAATTTCCGACAAATTGCAAGGGGAAAACAGAATAAATTCAAAGAACATCGATTTTTTTGCGTGCTGATGCTCTGATAAAGCGAAATAAAGTTCAAAAACTCGGGAAGAGAACGTGCCGCCGATATTTATTTTTGTAAACTCATCCTTCAGGTTATCTTCTTAATCTCCCGATTATTTACATTGCCGCGCATAAGGTGTATAATACTCAAAATAACCACTCAACAAATCTGATTCACGGAGGATATCAATCATGTGTAGCCACGACACTTATCAGAACCATTCCGCCAAGCCCGAAATCATACATAACCGCGGTCGTTGCAAACTGTGCGGAGACATCATTGAATCGACTGACCGCCACGAGTTTGTCACCTGCCGATGCGGAGCTTGCTCGGTTGACGGAGGGCATGATTATCTCAGGCGGTGCTTTGCCTCGCCGGATTACTTTGAGGAATTGTCGGTTATAAAGCCCTGCGGCGACAGTTGCGAAAATGCTTCGGACAGCAATCCGAAATCCGATCCCGACGCGGTCATTGACGCTGCCGCAAAACGGATTCTTGAGGAATACCGCGATGCTTTTACGGAACTTGCGAAAGGATCGGACGACTAACTGTCATTCCCGAAGTCATATCTTTGCAAATATCACTTTGGTGATATTTTTTCTTCGCAATCGCTTGACAAATTGTCGCTTTGGTGATACAATGTAGGCGAAGATAATCGGAGGTAGCCTTATATGAACAAAATAATCACCCTATTTCACGGCTCGGAAAAAGTCATAGAAGCACCCTCTTTCGGTGAGGGCAAAAGAAATAATGATTTCGGGCTCGGATTTTACTGCACCGAAACCGAAAATCTTGCGAAAGAGTGGGCGGTTTCTTCTTTAAGAGACGGCTTCTGCAATCGTTATACATTGGATACCGAATATATGAATATCCTGAATCTGAACAGCCCCGATTACACCATTCTCAACTGGATTACCGTTCTTGTCGAGCATCGCCTGTTCTCAATCAGGACGCCCATTGCAAGAAGAGCGAAAAAATATCTAATTGACAATTTCGGCATAAACGTAAATGCTTTCGATATCGTTATCGGCTACCGTGCGGATGACTCATATTTCGATTATGCGGAATCCTTTCTGAACAATGCAATCTCCGTTGAACAGCTTGCAGCTGCAATGAAGCTCGGAAAGCTCGGCGAACAGATTGTTCTCAAATCGCAATTCGCTTTTTCCCGCATTCGATTTGAGGGGTTCGACGTTGCCGAAAAAGAAGAGTTTTATGTTCTCCGCAAAGCAAGAGACGATGAGGCGAACCGACTGTATCTTGAGCTGCTTGAAGAAGAAAGCGACGGCTTGTATATACAGGATATTATAAGAGGAGGGATTACAAACGATGACTCGCGCATACCAAGAAATATATCTGAATAAAGCACAGTCCGTGTTGGGTGATGCCTTCGATTACGCCATCAATACCTGCGGCATTGCCGGCAACGATTTTATCAAGCTGTTTTCGGCAAGCACTGTCTCCGGTCGTATGGAAAACGGAGAGCCCGCTACTCTTGCGGGAATGAGCGGGATTGAAATTGCCTCCGAAATCATATCGGAAACGACGGGCAAAGAGCTTTCCCCAAAGCAAAAAGAACGGTTCGACCGTTCAAAAGAATACTGGATCGGTTGGGCTGTTGCCTACTATCAATGGTTTTCTGGCAGAAAATACAGCGAAATCTTCAGGGTTTTCTCTTATGACGACCTGCTGCAAATGTATCATCCTCTTCACGAAGCAGACATTACAAAATTCGTTGATGTCGTTGACAAGCGGATACGCGAATACTACGCGGAAACCAATTTGAAACGTATTCGCATCGCATACGGATGCACACAAGCGGAGCTTGCAAAAAAAGCAGACGTCAGTCTTCGCTCTGTTCAAATGTATGAGCAGCGCAACAAGGACATCAATAAAGCAAGTGTCGAGACCGTGTATCGCCTTGCAAAATCTCTCGGCTGCACGATGGAAGATCTGATTGAAAAATAGGCAACATTGCTTTGGTTTTCGTGGCGTTGTATCCGATTATATGCGCACGGAATTGCAAGCCTGATTCAAAGTCACAGCCGGAATTTTCAAATTCCTTTTCTTTGTCTACTGCATCGCAAAAACTGATTTTGTGGGCTTTGATTCTGACCACAGTTTGTGTCACAAACGGATTCAGAATGGCACGCCGGTATATACAAAGAAGAGCGGGTGACCACAGGGGTGACCATTTACGGATTTTTAGAGAAAAAGAAAAATCAGGCACTCCGGCAGTACCCGGTAAATCCCTTGGAAAAAGTCTTGAATAATGCTTCTGACCACAGTTTTGACCACAGACAAACACGGAACACGCGGAAACAGTGGACAAAAAATGCCGCAATAGCAAGTGTCTTGGAGCGGAAACGGTATGAAAGCACGCAAAGCGCACGAGAGGACAGACCCACGTCAGTTGGGGTGGTAGAGGCCGCACATTCAAGTCGTGTCACTCAGACCAAATAAAGCCGAAAACGGTTCGTTTTCGGCTTTATTTTTTGCATTTTCGGGGCAAAATCGAGCGTTTTCCCACCACTTTCGCACCACTGTCAATTTCCAAATATTTTTGACCACATATCTGACCACAATTAAAGCAATGCGAATCGTTTGGTTGCTTCTGCTCCGATACACTCCGTCATAATTACATTCAATCATATAACGCAAAAAGGTTCCCAGAGATTTTTTCCGGGAACCTTTTTCTTTGTTTACTGCATATCAGATTTTAGTTGCTCCATACAACAATTTTCCTGCCGATCTCGTCGCATTTTTCTCTGATTCTTTTCAGTTTCAGAATCATTTCAACCAAGAGTCCTTTTTCGCTTGGTTCCATGAGTCGCACTTTCTCGGCTTCCGGATCAATTGTCGAAGCTTTTTTCAGCCAATCAAACATAGCGCTTTCCTTGTTCCTCAACGATAATGATTTCGTATTCGACTCTTAAGCTGTCTCAAAAGGAGACCGATGCACGTTGGACGAAGAAAGGCGACGAAAAGCATTACGGCTACAAAGATCATAGGCATTGTGCGCGCCGCATTTCATATCGAATTGACAAACTTGGTATATAACCTTTGTCGCTACTCCTTTTTGAGCCGAAAGGAGACTGTCACGGGGTAACTGTACCTTTTTGCGGGAAACGCCCGCATTTTCGGGGATTCCAACTCCAATAGATGCATGATTTTTGAGGCAGGAATGCGATTAGACGCTCTGATTTCATTTTTTCTGTTGAATCGCAAAATTTAAGGCATTACCGCGTAATTCCGATGGTGAAATTGCGCAGTCAGATTTTTCGTCAGACAATACAAAAATCCGCAGGTTGTAGCAGCGCTACTAGCAAGGTTTTTTGTGAAGTATGACGGAAAAGATGCAAGTAAGTGTGCCTTGCGCGGATTGCGCGGAGATGCCTTAATTCTGGGAACTAATTTTTAGAGGTTCCCTTTATTGTCTCACTGTTGTTTATGACCGATGCGGAGTAAAGGAACAGCGCATCGTCTGCTTTCGTAAAGTCAATCAGCTTTCCGAGAGAGAGGGGCGAAATATAGCGGATATCGACAAGTGTTATTTCGGAATAGCCTGCCGCAAGAAGCGGCGCTATACTGCTGCCGAACGAATCCCGGAAAATGATGAGCCGGCGTTCTTGCGCGGCATTCGGATTTGTGATCCTGATAATCGAGCGCGCGCCGCCGAGGAACATTTCGTAAGGATCGCGTCCGGCGGCGGCACCGAGGTCGTAAACCGGGATGTCGGACGATGTTTCGACACTATACACCTGAAGCCCCCGTATCACAGCGTTATCAAGATAGAAAAGCCTCTCCGGCGCGTGCGGCAGGGCTGCCTGACCGTAATAAACGCCGTAAAACGGTCTGCCGGTGTCCTGTATTTCACACGTTCCGATCCGCTCCGCTCCCATCTGCGCCGCAATTTCATCGGCAACCTTCGTGATTCTTTCCTGCCGCCAGTGCGAATCGGTATAATAGAAATCATCCGCCGACAGGAGCCCGGAAATATCAATATACTTTGCCTCCGGGAATCCGCTTCTGAGGCGTTCGGTAAGCGCCTTGTAATCCTTGTCCGGATAGCCGTTCTGCGATGCGATAAAGGTGTTTTTATCGGGAATCACCGACAGGTATGTCTTTGTTCCGGCATTCCGGAGATACATGTCATACACATACCGGAAACACCGTGCGGCATGATCAACTGATTCGGCGTCGGTCGGAAAGTCCAGCTTTGAGAGATGCTCTCCGACGGAATAAAGCCCGTTGTTGTCCTTTTTCATGAATACCTTCGCATTTACGGCAGCCTTCAGACCACGGAAACCATTGCGCAGAGGAAACTGGTCGAGCATATATTTTTCAAAGCCGTTCATAAAGCTGCCGTTCGTAACCGACGAAAAAGACAGCGCGGGGCGTTTCGCAAGACGCCGTCTTTCAACCGTCGATTCTTCGGCATCGGGCGCAATCAGGAACCAAGCGGAAAAGACCGCAAGGAAACCGAGAGACAGAGCCAGAGTCAATATCTGTTGGAATTTCTTCATTATACTCCTCCATCAAACCGATCTGAAGCCGCACGGTCAGAACCGGAAATAGACAAACGGGTTGAATGACCCGTCGATCAGATACGCCGTGCACACGGCGATTGCCGCAACGGTTGCCGTCGGCGTCAGAACGGCAAGAATTCTGCTTCCGCCCGCCGTCCCTCCGATTTTCTCATAAATTCGTTTGGGCAGGGGAGTCGCTCCGACAACTGCCACAATAAGCAGTACGAGGTTACTTTTCAGATAATAAAGCGAAGCCGCATTCACGGCAGGAATTCCGGCAAGCCCGAACAGGGACTTAAAACTCATAAATGCGTCGGCAATACTTGCCGAATCGAACAGTACAAACCCGAGCATGACAAACAGCAGCGTATAGATATGCATTGGAACGGCAAACCGTGCCTTTGGGCGGAGAATGTATTTTTCAAACAGTAAAAGCGCTGCATAAAGAAGCCCCCACAGAACAAAATTCCATGATGCTCCGTGCCAAAAACCGGTGGCTGCCCACACGATAATAATGTTAAAAACATGCCGTATAGGCTTTACGCGGTTTCCTCCGAGGGGGATATAAAGGTAGTCGCGAAACCAACTGCCGAGAGAAATGTGCCAACGGCGCCAAAACTCCGTAATACTTGTTGAAATATACGGATAGTTGAAATTTTCGCAAAAACGAAATCCGAAAATACGCCCGAGCCCAATCGCCATGTCTGAATATCCGGAAAAGTCGAAATAGATGTGCAGCATATATGCCGCGGCATACAGCCAATAAAACAAAACGGTTTTCTCGCCGTACGCCTTGAATTCCGACACAATAAGCGCTGCGGAATTGGCAAGGAGAATCTTTTTTGCAAGACCGACGGAAAAGCGCGTGATTCCCTCCGATGCATCGGCAAGCGTGGTTTTTCGATTTTTCAGGCTTCCGGCAATGTCGGAATAGCGGACAATGGGACCGGCTATCAGCTGCGGAAACATCGCCACATACATCGCAAGATCAATGAAATTGCGCTGTGCCGGCACATCGCCGCGATAAACATCTACAACATAACTCAGGATCTGAAATGTATAAAAACTGATGCCGACCGGCAGAGCCACCTTGAGAAGCGGGACGGAAAGACCGGTCACCGCATTGAAATTCCCGATAAAAAAGTCCGCATATTTGCAGTAAGCAAGCAGACCGAGGCTTGCGACTGCCGAAACGGCAAGCGCCGCCTTTGCGATCTTTGTCCCGCGAAAGCGTTCAACAAGGAGCGCGGCAATGTACGACTGCGTGACCGACGCAAGCATAAAAATGAGATATTTCGGCTCTCCCCAACCATAGAAAAACAGGCTCGCAAAAAGAAGAACGGTATTCTTCATACGGTCGGGAACAATGAAATACAAGAGCAGAACGCACGGCAGGAAGCAATACAGAAACGTTATACTTGAAAACAGCATGACTCTGTCTTATGCGATAGGCACGTTGAAAAGCAGTTTTGCCGAGCTGTATTCGGCGGAAAGTTTTGCGGTAAAGGTGTCTGTCAGTTCGGCGGCACCGAAAACGGAAACGATATAATCGCCGACGGTCAGAATCACAAGCTTTTCGGGGAATCCGCAAAGCCACTGACGGTTAAGAATATTGTCCCGGATCTTCCCGGCAAGCGCCGCAGTGTCACCGGAATTCTTCACATGAAATACGCCGCAGGAAAAGGTATTCTGATTCAGCATATGCATAAGCGATGCGGCATCGTTTATCTCGGACGCCTGCGCCTTCGGGAAGCCAAGCTCAAAATCAATCGCCTCCCCGTCAGCCACATCAAATTTGCCGGGCATGCCGTCCTTTATATTCTTTTCGGATCCGCCTGTTGCGGGAAATTTTTCATCGGTCGAATACTTGCTTCAGACCTTTTCAAGAATTTCCAAAGCACTTTGTGGTTGTCCCTTCTGATCATCGGAAGGCGCGGTTGTGCTGTTTTCGCCGTTCTGTTTTGCGCTGGCGGTATCGGAGGGCGTGGTTGTCCCGTTTTCACTGTTCTGTTTTGCGCAAGCGGCAAATGCGAGAACCATAACGGCAGCAAGTGCCAATGCAATAATCTTCTTCATATTCATAGTACAGTTTCCTTTCAGTTCAGGCTTTGTTTTCGCAACAGTATCGGTAACCCAATTAACATTAACAATTTCGTCGTTTATCTCAGGGGAAGGCTGATTTCAAACACCGCGCCGCCTTCGTTTGCAGCATGTATCGTTCCTTTGTGAAGCGAAACTATTTCTTTTGCAAGCGAAAGTCCGATTCCGGCTCCGCCCTTACGGGTGCTGAAAAAGCGGTCGAAGATGTGCGGCAGAAGCTCGGGCGCGATGCCTTCTCCGCCATCGCGGACACGGACAACGGCTTTTCCCCTGTCTGCCTTACATTCGATTTGTATTTCCTCTTTTGCATAACGCAGTGCGTTGGTGATGATATTCGTGAACGCACGGCGAAGCTGTATCTCATCACAGCTCACCGTAACGGGAGTTTCGTCAAAGCGGAGTGAGATGTGCAGGTTTTTCTGCTCTGCCAACTGTTCGGTGCTGCGCAGGCAGTCATATAAAAGCTCACGGACATCCGTCAGATGAAACTCAGCATTGGCTTTT
>ERZ779889.3910-NODE-3910-length-10348-cov-3.970854_pt1 | contig 10348 bp, 8 predicted proteins | sample MGYA00511030_ERZ779889 | MGnify/ENA primary metagenome ERZ779889 (study PRJEB29588, sample SAMEA2160616) | human gut metagenome | biome: human gut; feature: human-associated habitat; material: faeces | place: Denmark | collected 2008/2010 ...
GAGGTTAAAAAATTCTTTCGGAATTTTTTAACCTCCCCTGCTGTTTGTGCCAAATACAAGCTATCGGGCGGTTTCTTCAACGATAGATCCAACGAAGATAGCCAAGCCCGGCTTTGGTCAGTTCCTCATGGTCAAAAAACCGAAGGTGAACATCTTCCGGAGTAATCACATCATAGTCATCATACTCTTTCAGAAACTCATAGCATTTCTTTTCAAGTGTCTCCCGGTCTTTCAGAACAACAGGAAGTTCCTTTGTGAAAAGATCAAAGATAAACTCCGGATAACCGGTAGTGCCTAACAAATACCTTGATTCCAGTCCGTATGTCGCAGAAAAGTATGCTCTCATTCCTTTAAGAGCTTGTCTGTAAGAATATCTAATCAAAGAGGTTCGGAATTCATATATGAAAAGAAAAATATCTGCAAGACGGTCATTATAAGAAAAGCATTGCACAAATCCTTCCACAATCTCCTGCTCCGTAAGTATTTTTCCCGATTTCAGGATCAAGGTTTTCTGACTTTCAGGGGCAGCATACCGGTCCTGCATCCACGCATTCTCATCTTCATTGATCCAAAGGTGTAGAAACCGCTGTTGACCGTATCCTTTTGAAAAGCAAATCATCTGAATAGATACTCCGTAACGGTCTTTCATGTATTTTTTGTAGAGTTCCTCCTGTTCCGAATAATAATTATTGCATTTAAGTTTGCTTTCAAGTATACTGTTCACCATAATTGTTTTCCCCCGATTTTTTGATTCCTTATGGAAAAGGAACAAACTTCCCCGTCTACCGGCACAAAGTTTGCCGATGTTAAAGAAGCGGTTTTCTCCTGCCGCCGGTAAGGGCGGCAGGAGAATAGGGGAACCTTATTCGGTTTTGTCCGGCTCGGGCGGCTGTTGCTTTTTGCGCTTTTTCGCCGCAAAGACGATCAGCAGGGCGGCCGTGCATACCGCACCCCCGCCTGCGAAGCCGACGGCACCGGGCAGAATCCAGGAGGGGAGGGAGGAATCGTCGGTGGTTGCCGGGTCAGAGCCGGGCTTCACGCCGAACTCCTCAAAGAACTTCTCGGCAAATTGCCGGTGCCAATACTCTTCCGAAGCATAGAATCCGGACCTTGCCCGTTCGGGCGTGGTTTTACCCACAGGGCCGTCTACGGTGAAATGCACCGGATCGATGTCCAGAACGGTGGTTTCGGTGGCATCCTCATAAATGTCGGCAAACACCAGACTCTTATATTCCAGAGGTGCAAAATCTTTACCGTAAGGGGAATAGATCTTGGCTTTTTCTTTATTGAGAAAATAAATATGCATGTATACAGGTGTTATATTTGGCGGAAGATCGGGAGAAGTTTCGGGGGCGGAAGTAAAAACAAAATAGTCTTCTCTTACCCAAATGCGATCCCCCTCTTTCAGCGTCAATCCGGTCTCGTTTTTACAGACCTGCCGGATCACACACTGGGTCAGGGTCATGCCCTCAGATTCTCTGGATTCTTGGTCAACTTTTATGTACTGGAGCCGGACGGGCTCGTTTGCGTAGAAATTTTGACGCTCAATAATGGAGGAATCGGTTTCGTTCACATCCAGAGGATCCACATCTTTTCCGAGAAGAGGTTCAATGACCAATGCGAGGGGGTGATTTGATGGCATTGCATTGATCTTTTCGTAGGTTTGCGGATACTGATTTTCGGTTGAAGCCAGAGAATAGTTGAAAATGGATGCGCTTTCATATACATGATATTCTTCCGGCAATCCGAAAACTGTATCTACCCAACTGGGATATGGATATGGAGGCATCCATATAATAGTGTTGGCATAGGAACCAACGGAAAACAGCACCTGAACTGCGAGAATCAATGCGGTTATAAGCAGAGCTCTGCGTAGCTTCTTTTGTTTCATGTGTTATACACCCCACTTTCTGATGAAGTTGAATTTGTCTAAAAAGGTTGGAATTTGTGTTTCCTATTCGGCGTTGTCCGGCTCGGGCGGCTGCTGTTTTTTGCGCTTTTTCGCCGCAAAGACGATCAGCAGGGCGGCCGTACACACCGCAACTCCGCCTGCAAAGCCGGCAGTGACGGGCACGAACCAAGAGGGCAGGGCAAAACGGTCGTAGGGTTGAAGCTCCAAAGAGACGGTTTTGCGGATCGGTTCCCCTGTGGTATCGTTGTATTTTGAAGTATAAGTCAACTGCAAGTTCCCGTTTTCAACCGTTGCATGGAAGTATCCGTTTTTGAAGGGATGGATCGTGTCGCCATAGGTCAGGCTGCCCAAGTGTACCTCTGAACCGTTTTTCAAGGTCTGGTAGACCTCCGCTCCGCTCCCCTGGAGGAATTCCCACTCCTTGACTGTGACTTTCACGGTGGAATCCTCAAAGGACAGTTGGGTTTGGGCGATGTAGTCTCTTTTCAGAAATTGCGCCGTTGCGACGCAACCGACGGTCAATCCCAGAGCTAACAGAACGCTGATTCCCGCCAACACGGCGGCTATCTTCCTTCCCCTCTTTTTTCTGGCCTTTATAAAGAGAACCAGGGAAACGACAAGCAGAACGAGAAATATAGGAAAAATTAAAAGAACCAGTTTCGTTTGTGTGTTCATTTTGAATTCTCTCCTGTTCTTTAAATACGATCCCGTAGCAAAGGACTTGGTTCAGACGGTGGTGTTCAGACGATTTTCCTTTCCGGCAACCGACAATTCGGACGCTTCTGCATACTGGGTCTGCTTCTGCCATTCCTCTTCGTCGCCGACCAGCACAGAGACAAGGATGTTCCACCGGAAAGGACTGCCGTCTGTAATTCTCTTGGAAACGGGCTGTGCGTCATACAGATCGAGTAGCTCGTCTACCGATAGAGTGCAAACGGAAGAAAGCGTCAGCCCCTCCGGATAGTACAGGGTCGTGCCCGGGGAGGACTTTTCGGGAATTTGCTTCATGGCATAGACCTTATAATTCTGCTCCAACTCTGCCAGTAAAACCGTTCCTTTGTCGGTTTGATAGATCAGATGCACCGAGTAGACCAGATCTACCGCATCGGATACCTGCTCGCCGCACTGGATGTTGGAATAGCAGGGATTGCCCAATTCTTCCACCACACGGGAGATAGACATGCCCTGTTCCAGCTTTTCCGCCGCCTGTTCCGGAATGGTTCCGAGGGTCTTTGCGGGGGTCAGACAGCGCAGAACGGTTTCATTTTCCCTTCCGAAGGGCGTCTGGCTTTCGGTCGTCCGGCAGCTTTTGAAATTAAGAGCGCCGGTGTTCTTTTCATAGTCGGCAAGGGTGGTGAAATCGGAGGCGGCCGATTCGCTTGTGGCGGTGCTTCCGGAAGTGGTAATGCCGGAGGAGCAGGAAACCAAAGAACAGCAGATCAAGCAGACCGCCATGAGAAAGCAGGCGTTTCTGGTGATGTTTTTCATAGAATTTCTCCTTTCAATTATTCAGCGGTGTGACTTCAAAAAAACCAACAAATATAGAATAATTCAGACCGGAGCCGGTGTAGTTTCTGTCGGCAATCTCAGGATCCACAATTATATTATTTGATGCGTCATAGTTTATTACTTCAGTTGAGCCTCTTTTATGCGACCAAGTGCCGTCTGGATTTTGTCTATACCAATGATAATCGAGATTTGGTACTGATAGATCAAGAACTAATGCAACTTTGTAACTGCCTGAAGAACAAGTTGCATATTTGGATGTTTCATTAAATTGAAATCCATAAGTTGTGGCATCATAGCTAACGCAAGAAATAGTATACTGTTCCCCTCCTTCTGGGGCACTCACAGCATAGTTTGGATTCCAGAAGTAGTAAGAATTAATGTTTTCAAACGAACACCCAGGATTAATAAGGGGATAATCAATAGTATTAATAGTGCAAATATCGGTGTTACTGTTGAATGCATAGGAATAGCAATTAGTTCTTCCTATTGTCTCAGAGGAGTTCCAGAAACCGGGATCATATGGTATCTCGTCGCCTGAAGTAGGGAGTGCTTTAGTTAAAGTCCATCCAGAATCGGTAGAATAAACGGAGCTGCTTGTAATGAAAGAATTCTCTGAAGCTAAGAACATTCCCTCTTTGGATTTAATTGCATATCCATATTCATTCGGTGTAACAGTAAACAAAATTGAATTTGTTAAATAATTATCCGTGGATATAAGTTCTACAGAGGAATTTGTAACTGATAGATGCATTGTTGGATCGTTTAGATTAGAAATCATGAAATAATTATCCCCAACAAAGGATACTATCCAGCCCATTTTATATCCAATAGATGTGTCTTCTGTGTCGTTGAAGGAAACATAACAGACATCATCCGAAGCATCGGTACATTTTAAGTACTTATTTGTTTCGTTGTTCTTTATATAGTATATGCCCGATTGGATGTAGCGGACATCCGCACTCTGGGTTGTAATGTTTTCGTAGAAGCGCCAGACCTGATCCTCGTTGTCCTTTTCCAAGGACTGAAGCGCCACGCCGGTATCGGTGCGGGTCAGTGACAGAGTGGGATCCTCCGCAGAAAGAATCAGGTAGTCGTAATTTCTCATTCCCACGATGACCCATTCATCCTGTGTGGCACCGAACCGGGGCGCTTTGGTCCCTTCGTTTTCTGCAATGTACAGATAATTCAGATCGTAGGTGCCGAAAATTTTGAATCCGGTCTCTCCGGAAATCAGGTGGAAGAAGCCCCGGGCGTCCGGTTGGGTTCCGTACTCGTGAAGGGCGGGAATGCTGCTGTTATTCTGCGTGACCAGAATACGGATGGATTGGTAGTCACCGGCGAATTGGGGCTGGTAGGTGTCGGTAATAAAGAAGCCCTTATCGCTTTCGGCGTAGTCTAAGACTCTGGATTGCAGATATCCATAGGTGATGGTGAGAACGGGTTTCTGTCCGTCACCCGTTGCTTCGCAGGAATAGAACAGAAGATTCTCATCATATTCGTTTTCGGTCATCGTCAGCTTGTAGTACAGATTCTCTCCGTTCAATGCTCCTAAGAAAAATCCGGTGTCCAGCAGGTCATAGGTGAACTGCATCCATCCGTTCACATACTGGGTATCGATAGGATGAAGGGCGCTGTCGGGAACCTCGGCATTGCCGGAGATCAGGTCCTCAAAGGTACCGGTATACTCCATGCTGTACAGACTGAGGCGCGCTCCGGCTAAGCCGGAACTGCATTGGTAGGCATTCAGCCGCAATTCCGCCGCAAGAACGGGCAATTCCAGTGCATTGGGCAGATTTGAAAGCAGGATGTATGCCGGGGTGTTTTGCCCCAAGGTGAAACAGTGGCGCACGGTGCCGCCGGAACTGCTGATGACAGTCGAAGCGGTCTGAGGCGTGCATGCGGCGGTGATGGTGGGGTCAATGGTTACAGGGAAGGTTCTTTTTTCTGCGTTGAGCCAGCTTTCGTCTGCCGTAACGGTCAGGGTGTATTTCCCGTTGCCGTTGGAGGGTGTGAGCGTGTATTCCACTGCTTCGGAATATCTTCCGTCGGCATCGTACATGAAGGGTGCAGGGAGGATGTAAATCCTTTCTTCCCCGTCGTTCAAGGCGATGTCTCCGGTGTCGGTCAGGGAAGCCGTCAGATTGCAAAGCTCTAATTCAAAAATGTATTCATAGCTTTCCCTCGGGGCATTCACCACAATGTTTTCCTTTAAGTTGTCCCCCTGCAGGATATATTCGATGTCGGTCTGCGGCAGAATATTCCTGTAACCGACCGAGGAAACAGCCTTGGAAAGGGTGGAAAGCTCCTCCAGCTTGGTGGCTGCTTTTGTGTTGTCCGTGCCGTCCCGGACAACCGTGACGGGCGTTTTTTTCACAGCACCCGGAAGGGACAGTGTGATTTTCCGGTTCCCCTCGTGCAGGGTGAAAAGCGTACCGTTTCCGGTGATTTTTTTAGAGAATTTTATCCGTGCGTCGGCGTTTTCAACACCGTCTCCCTTTTCGGAGAGCCGGTTGTCGATCTCTGTATAGCCCTCTTGCCCGTCAGGACGGTGAACGGCTGTATCATAAACCAATGCCCGCACGGTGCCGTCAGACATCTGAATGTATTTGGTGTCTGCCTGCCGCAGTTCCGTCAATTCGTACAGTGCGGTCGGTTCCTCGGCGGCTTCGGGGGCGGAAGCCTCCGCAGAAAACTCTGCGGCGGCAAAAGAAAAATACGAAAGGGGAACCATGCCGGATAGCAAAAGCGCCAATGAGAGAAACAGCGCTAAGAGTGGAGTGCATTTTTGCGTAAGGTGTCTTTTCATCTTTGTTTTCCTTTCTAATTTTTATTCTTGGTTCGTGTGTTTTATGCTCGGTCTATATCCATAGTCTTCACCTCCTTTTTCCCTATAGACGGCTTTTTTCATGAAAAGTCAACGGCATTCAAAAAAAACAGTGTTTTTTTTGAGCATTTTTTTAATATTGCACAACACATCCAACTATAGTTTACAATATTTGGTGTTTTTTGTCAATATTGTTGTGGAAAAAAATAAAAACAAACTGTTGCAATATTTCTTGAGAAATTGCAACAGTTTGTTTTGTCCCCGCATTCAGCGGATTTTCCGTGCCTCCATGTAATAGCGTTTGTCGCTGGCATGACCCATTGAGAAGGTCTTGCGGGGCAGAGAGCCGTCCTGCTTGATGGCGTCGAACAGCTCGGATTTCTCCATGCCCTTGAACAGGAATCCGGCGTTCCCGGAGGTTTTACAGAGGTCGTAGACCACTTCTTCTCCGTGGATATAGTCAATTTTTGTTTCCGGATGGGATTTCAGGAAGTCGTCCAAAAAAGGCTGAAGCGTGCCCACCGGCAGCTTGGCCTGGGGCTTGATCCGGAGAATTCTGGTGATTCCCGAAGTGACGAACTCAAATTCCTGCCCGTCCTCTCCCTCGTATTCGCCGCCCATGCGTTCCAAAAATGCTTTCAGCAGTTCTTCCTCGTTCACATGGAAGAGAACTCTGTAAATCGGCTCAAAGACAATCGCAGGATCGTGGATGTTGACCACTTCGACCAGTGCCTTTTGGGCAAGGGGACTTTGGTTCAGCGCAGCACATTCTTTGGCGGTGGCTAAAGAATGGTTGCCGTCTCCCACGGCAAAGAGGAGCTTGTCGGTCATATTCTCCACCAGAGCATCCAACGCTCTGCCGACCTCTTCAACCTGCTCTTTGTTCAGGAAATACCCCTCAATGTGTCCGCCCTTCTGCATCAGTTCGGTGTTGTAGGCGGGGGTCAGCTCCTTTTTCTTTGAGGCGAGGGGCTCAATCACCGTGCCTTGGGGGTCGTCAATCAGGAGAAGCACATGGGGAAGCTCCAGAAAGGCGTCCTTACGGATACGGACTCTGGGAGGAATCCGCTCCACCACGGTCTGCTCGGTGGCACGGACCAGAGCATGACTGCCCTTTTTGTAGTCGTAGTCCTCCAAACGAATGCTTCCCACAATGCCATGCCGCACCGTACCGTCGCTCTGAGTGCGCTCTACATACACCATCGTGTCCGGATGGCTTTCTAAAACTCCTGTGGCTAAGTACTCCTTCATGGTGTCGTTGATTTTGCGGATGCGCTCCTCCACATCCGGCTTTTCCAAATAGATTTCCGGCAGGGTGATGCGCAGGGCGGAGGGGGCGTCTCCCACAATTCTGTCGGTTTCGTCCCAGTAGTCCTGTTCGGAGGTGAACTGGTCGCAGGCAATTACCGCCCACTTTTCAAAGTCCTTTTTGGGTAGCAGAATGTCGGCTCCTGTAAAAGAATGTTCGGTCATTTTTGTGCTCCTCTCTTTTTCTGAATCTTTATGAATTCCGGGAAAATATCTGTTAAAATGTCTGTATACACCGCTTTTCGGCGTGAGCACTCACACCACGGCCTGCTTTTTCTCGGTTAGCAGGGTGATTACTCTGTAAAGGACGGGAACCAGCACCATATTGAAGCCGACCTCGAAAAGGAAATTTCCGCCCACTAAACCCAGAATGATATACTTTCCGACACTGGCGTAGCCGAGGGTACTTGCCCACTCGGTGATGGTGGGCATGAAGAAAATTTTGCATCCCAGAAGAAACACGCCGGTGTTGAGTACCGGGCAGGCCAGCGCTGCCAAGAGCAGGGCGGCCCATTTGTTCCATTTGGAGGCGAACCGATAGACCAGCCCGGCGCCAAATCCGGCCAGGGCACCCTTTAAGAGCACGGTCAATACCGTTCCAAAGGGGTCAATGGTCAAAAAGGCCGCCGCATCTCCCGAAAGAAGTACGGTCCCGCCAAAGACCAATCCGAGCCATGCGCCTGCCGGAGCCCCCAGAAGTGCACCGCCCAGCACCACCGGAACCAACACTAAGGACACCGAAAAGGTACCGAAACGAATGAACAAACCAAGAAGTTGTAAAATAATCACCAAAGCGGTGAGAATCCCCAGTTCTACCAGTTTTTTGGTTGAGATACTGTTTTTGGATATTCTGCTTTCCATGATTTTTATCCTCCCCCAGAAAACCGGGTGTTTTTATGCTTTTTTATTTTTGAATGTGTACCGAATGAATGCGCTTGCAGGCAGGCAGAGTCTTGTTCAGCCGGTCAATTTTTTCCTTGACCAAGGCAACCCGTCCGGAGGTGTTCGTATTTTCAAAGTACTCTTCCTCTAAGGTGATGTCGGCTGCAAGAGTCCGCTCGGCTCCTTCGGAATCCTTGTTGGCGTATACTTTTGCGGCCTTTACAAAGGGAAGGGCCAAAAGATAGCTCTCGATTTCTTCCGGAAGAACGCTTCTGCCGCTCTTCAGAACGATCTCGTTTTTCAGCCGTCCGGTGATATAGAGCTGACCCATGTTGTTGAGTTTCCCGATATCTCCGGTGTGAAACCAACCGGAAAGCTCCACCAGATTGGCCGTCGCCCGGTCATTCTTGTAGTAACCGGTCATCATGGTGTCTCCCCGGACACAGATTTCCCCGGCGCCTTCTTCATCCGGATCGTCCAGCTTGATCTGCATACAGGGAAGCGGCAGCCCTGCCGAGGAAAAATCGTTGAGCTTTTCCCGATTTACCGAAATGGCAGAGGCACACTCCGAAACGCTGTAAAAGGGGAACACCGTAATGCCGATGTCCTCAAAAAACCGGGCCGCCTCCGGATTCAGCGGGGCACCGCCCACATAGATCCGGGAAAGATTTCCACCGAGAGTTTCGTGAATGGCCGAGAAAAAGGATTTTCTTTTGTCTAAACCGACCTTGCGCATGGCGTTGCTGGTTTTTACAAGAGTTTTGAAGGTGTCGGTTCTCCCTTGCTTTTCAAGGGTATGAACCACTTTCTGCCAGATGTTTTCCACATAAAGAGGCGGCAGGAAGGTGTAACTCGGTTTGTATTCCTTCAGGTCCTTCTGAAAGGACTTCAGGCTGTTGTTTAAGCATACCGTGCTGTGACTGTGAAAAGAGGCCAGAATTCCGCAGATGAAATCGGTGGGTCGGTCAAAGGGCAGTACAGAGAGACATCGTTCCGACAAGGGAACCATCTGCAAAAAACTGATGATCGCTTTGCGCAAGGCAATATCGGAAAAAACGATCCCCCGAAGGCTGTCGCTGCTTCCGTTTTTGTAGAAAATCAAACGGTCGTCCTTTTCACCGGGAAGCAGGGAAAGGAAGGCTTCCTCTCCTGCTGCAAGTGCCGTTTGTCCTTTTTCTACCAGCCTGTCATAGGAGCATATACCGTCATGCTCCTCATGCTCTTTCATTTGCAGACAAATATAGTTCTTGAGCTTGGGTAACTGCTTTTTGTTCTCTAAGAACAGTTCCGTGTAGGCACTGTCAAAAAAGACGGTGTCGCAGTCGCTGTGGTTGAGAATATTGATGATTTCCACAAAGGGCAATTCCCAATCCACAGGCACCAGCGTTTTGTCCGAACAAAGTACCGCCAGGTAAATCGATAAGGATTTGAAATTGTTGGGCGAAAGTACGGCTATGTGACCGCTTTTGCAGGGCTGACAGCAAATGCCGGTGCTGATCGCATCAATCGTCGAAAGAAGCTCGTTGTAGGTTACATCGTGAAATCCGCTGCGCTCTTTGAATTTTACGGCCACTGTATCACCCGAAGAATGCTGTGCGTCAACAAACAGCTGTCTGAAACTTTCTAAGTCGGAAACCTCATATAAAGAAGGAGTCTTTTTTGAAAAAAGAGCCATGTTCCATCTTCCTTTCTGCCAAAGGGCGTTGTTTCCATCGGAAAAACATTGGCGTGAAGAGTGTATTATTTACTATACTTCTACAGTATACCATATTCAGAAGAAATTTTCAAGAGAACTTCTTTTTCTTTTTTTATAGAAAGAGTGAACTCAAAAGCTTTTCTTTCGGTCTGTGCGGAGCTTCCGGATTTTGGCTTGCCTGCTCTCCTTCCCATGTCGGTGTTTCTTGCAGAACTAC
>ERZ779889.3911-NODE-3911-length-10347-cov-3.933443_pt1 | contig 10347 bp, 8 predicted proteins | sample MGYA00511030_ERZ779889 | MGnify/ENA primary metagenome ERZ779889 (study PRJEB29588, sample SAMEA2160616) | human gut metagenome | biome: human gut; feature: human-associated habitat; material: faeces | place: Denmark | collected 2008/2010 ...
CGGAAGGCCGTATGGCCATCATCCAGAATGGCTCTTCCCTCTTTACCGGTGACGCCGGTTCCGGCCAGTCCGAGATTCGCCGCCACCTCATTGAAAACGACTGGCTTGAAACCATAGTTCAGCTCCCCAACGACAGCTTTTACAATACCGGGATCGCGACCTACATCTGGATTGTGACGAAGGACAAGCCGGCAAGTCATGCGGGGCGGCTGTTGTTGATTGATGCGAGCAACTGCTATGAACCCCGCCGCAAGTCGATCGGTAACAAGCGGGTGGACATCAGTGCGGCCTGCCGGGAGCTGATCGTCAGGGCCTATGGGGAATACGTCAACCGGGACTATGCGGAAACGTTGAGCAGCGGGCGGGAGATCGTCTGCAAAAGCCGGATTCTCGACAACGTGGCTCTGGGCTACAACAAGATCACCGTCGAGAGTCCGGAACTGGATGAACACGGCAACAAGGTGTTGAAGAAGGGCAAGCCGGTCGCCGACAGCGGCAGGCGCGATACGGAAAACGTACCGCTGGACAGGGATGTGGAAGAATATCTGAAAGCGGAAGTTCTGCCCTACAATCCGGATGCATGGATCGACAAGAGCAAGACCAAAGCCGGCTACGAAATTCCCTTTACCCGGACCTTCTATGTTTACAAGGAGTTGGAGAAAGCCGACGACATCGCCGCCCGGATTGAGGCGCATGAGCGGGCATTGATGAAAAAGCTCCATGATCTCTTTGGTAAAAAGGAGTCCTGAGCAATGAATCGCAAAGACTACACGGAGATAAAAATAAAACAACCAGAAAAATATAAAATATCAGCATATCCTGATGAATTGTATGAATGTTATTGTAATGGATGTCGCAACAACACCGAACATCGCACTATCGTCAAAGCAACTAAAACGGAAAACTTTGATGACGATGGCTGTCTTTTTTCTATATATACCTATCGTATTATAGAATGTGCGGGATGCCATTATATCAGCTTCATGGACGAGAATATCTTCTCGGAAGATGCTGAATTCGATGATCCCGCATACGGAGAGAAATATAGAAAATGTTGTCGATATCCCATTCCGGAAGAAGGGGTATTTAAGGAGAGTAGTCATTCTCGTCTGGAATATGTCCTGCCTAACGGGATAAAACAGATTTACGAAGAGACGCAGGAAGCCATCAAAAACAAATTGTTTATTGTTGCAGGAATTGGCTTAAGAACACTCCTGGATACTGTCTGCCGAGAACAAAAAATCGGAAGTGCACGATCTAATTTGGCTGGTCGCCTGAAAGTGATGCGGGAACAGCAGCTAATCAGTGATGCTGAATATTCCATTCTGATTGAGATAAAAAATATAGGTAACAAATCCGTTCACGAAGGACGAGCTTTGCAACCTCATGAGGTTAGCGAGGCTTTGATTGCCGTAGAACACATCCTTGATAAGCTGTATTTGTTGCCTATGATCAATAACGAGCTTAGAAATAACAAGAACTCTGATAATTTTCCCGAAAAAATATAAGTTAAAATAAGACGGAAGAATCTATCAATGAACGAGAAACGATATCAGATTTTTGTCAGTTCAACTTATATCGATTTGCGGGAAGAACGAGAGAAACTTCTTTTTGCAATCCTTAAGCTCAACTATATTCCGGCAGGGATGGAACTCTTTCCGGCGATGGATGAAGAGCAAATGAGTTTCATTATGCGTAGAATTGATGAGAGCGACTATTATGTTTTGTTGTTGGGAGCGAGGTATGGATCTTTGGATAAAGATGGTATTAGTTACACCGAACGCGAATATGATTATGCTGTAAAGCAGGGGAAAAAGGTCATTGCTTTGCTTCATAAAAATCCGGACAAAATTGAACGTGGAAAAACAGACAAAGATGAAGACCTATATAATAAATTGACGGCGTTCAGGGAACGAGTTCAAAATGGCGGGCGGCTTGTTGCTTTCTGGGAGAATACAGACGACCTTATTTCAAACTTCTGTACAAGCTTAATTCAAACAATTCGACTTTATCCGGCGATTGGCTGGATGCGTGGAGATGTTTTGGCCAATGCGGAGACCATTCAAAAAGTTGCGACTCTGGAATTGGAGAACCAACGTTTGAGGGAATATATAAAAAATATTGGTGGCCGTCAAATTGCTACTGATATTAAAATGGAGGCATGTTCGGTAACAAATCCTACGGTCTTTTCAGAGACAGAAATAGAATGTGTTTCTTTGCATATCATTCCGACGATTAATGGCTCATTGGATAGGAGATTGTTTATTTCCAGATGCTCATTTCATTCCCCTAGCGGAAATTTGGCATTTTACACAAACAAAGCAATCCCGTGGTTTATTCAAATGGCCAGAACATGTCGCATTGATTTACGCATCAAAAATCCCAATCCTTTTATGATAAAGAATATGTCTTCAGAAAATCATTTTTTTGATTTGGATGGTAATGAAATACCTCATTCTATTGAAGACGATAGAATAGAAAATCCTCCTTTCAATCATGATGCAGAAGAAAATAGTTTAATGACAGCTCAAATAATGCCTGAGATCAATTTGAATCCCCAACAATCAACGATGTATACGCATCATCGGTACTTCATTCCAGAGAATGATAATGACATGATTTACCAGCGAATCATTTTTGCTGAAAATATCATTGAGCCGATAAAAAAAGAGATCAAAGTACATTTCCGGATCAAGAAGCTGGAGGTAGAAATCAATAGTTTAATCAGGACAATACAAGAACTTGAAAAGAAGAAGAAATTTAACGATGCCGGCGTTTATGAATATGTCATGGCTGTTCTGACAGGCGAAAAAGAGGAGCAGAACGAATGCAATACAAAATGAAAGACAGCGGCGTCGAGTGGATCGGGAATATTCCCCAGCACTGGAAAAAATGTCGTTTAAAATCAGTCTTACGGATTCTGCGAGGAAGCTCGCCAAGACCAATTGAAGAATACTTAACAGATTCCGGCGATGGAATTAACTGGATTAAAATCGGTGATACTGATAAAGGCCAAAAAAGTATTTCGCAAACCAAACAGAAAATTAAACCTTCAGGTGTAGCAAAAAGTCGCCTAGTACGCAAAGGGGATTTACTATTAACAAACTCTATGAGTTTTGGAGAGCCTTATTTTTTGGAAATTGATGGTTGCATACATGACGGTTGGGTATGTTTCACAAATCTGACAAATATCAATAAGTTGTTCTTGTACTATTTCCTCTGTTCCGAGTTTTGTAGGATTCAGTTTCAATTGCAGGTAGCAGGAGGTGTTGTTCAAAATTTAAATATTGATAAAATAGGGGAAACAATTTTATATCTTCCCTTGGCAAAAGAACAATCCGCGATTGCCGATTACCTGGACGAGAAGTGCGGGGCGATTGACGAGATCATAGAACAGGCGAAGGCGACGATCGAGGAATACAAGGCGTGGAAGTCTTCCGTTATCTTCGAGGCGGTCACGAAAGGACTCGATCCCAATGTGGAAATGAAAGACAGCGGCGTTGAGTGGATCGGGCAAGTACCGAAACATTGGAAAGTTGCACCCTTAAAACGAGTATCACATATTCAAACAGGCAATACACCATCAAAACAATCTCAAGAAAATTTTTATTCCGATGATGACGGAATCCCTTGGATAAAGGCAGATAATCTTGGAGCATTCAATAGTATTGAAAAAACATCCGAATATCTAACAGCTAATGGTGCAGAAGCAGCACGTTTAAATCCAGAAAATACTGTTTATGTTTGTTGTATCGGAACTATCGGCAAAACAGGCTTTTCGACTAAAAAATGCGCATGTAATCAACAAATAAACGCTGTCTCTTTTAACGACTTAATATTTTGGAAATTCGGCTTTTACTCTATTCTGGCTCAGGAAGTACAACACTGGTTTTATGCAAATGGAAATGTATTAAAAATTCTTAACACTGAAAATCAAAAAAACATACAAATAACCATTCCTCCGATGAAGGAACAGTGGAGTATTGTGGACTTTCTTGACGAAAAATGTGTCGCCATTGACGGAATCATTGCTGAGAAAGAGGCGCTGATCGCTGATATGGAAGCCTATAAAAAGTCGCTGATCTTTGAATCCGTCACCGGAAAACGAAAGGTGTGCTGAAAATGAAAGAGATTCAATTTCTGATTTACCGCAGCGCGGAAGATGAAGTCAATGTAACTCCTCTGCTCAAAGATGAAACTATCTGGCTCACTCAAACCGGAATGGCCGATTTATTTGGTGTTGACCGCACCTCGATTTCAAGGCATTTGAAGAATATTTTTTCCGAAGGAGAGTTGCAACAAGAAGTGGTATGTGTAAAAATTGCACATACCACTAAACATGGTGCCATGGAGGGGAAAACCCAACAAGCAACTTCCGCATTTTACAACCTCGATGCCATCATCTCTGTCGGCTACCGGGTCAATTCCCGCCGCGCCACCCAGTTCCGCATCTGGGCGACTTCCGTACTCAAGGAGTATATGATCAAAGGCTTTGCCATGGATGATGAACGGCTCAAACAAGGCAAAACCCTTTTCGGCAAAGATTATTTTCGGGAACTGTTGGAGCGTGTCCGCTCCATCCGGGCCTCGGAACGGCGCATCTGGCAGCAGATCACCGATATCTTTGCGGAATGCAGTATCGACTATGACTGCAATTCCGAACTGACTCGCAATTTCTATGCAATGGTGCAAAATAAATTCCATTTCGCAATTACCGGTCAAACCGCCGCGGAGATCATCTATTCCCATGCCGACAGCAGCAAGGAACACATGGGGCTGGTCTCCTGGAAAAACTCCCCTGACGGCAGAATCCTTAAAACAGATGTAACCATTGCCAAAAACTATCTGCCGGAAAAAGAAATCCGCCAGCTGGAAAGAACCGTCAGCGGTTACTTTGATTACATAGAAGATCTCATTGAGCGCGAAAATACTTTTACAATGGCACAATTTGCCGCCAGCATCAACGAGTTCCTATCCTTCCGCCGCTATCAGGTGCTGCCGGATCATCAAAAGGGTAAGATCAGCAAGGCGGCGGCAGAGTCTTTTGCACGTCAGGAGTATGATAAGTTCAATCCACATCAGAAAATCAAATCCGACTTTGATAAAGCTGTGGAAAAAATGCTCAAATCTGCCGATGGAGTAAAGTGATATGAACTACGATACCGAAAAAAATTTTGAAGAGAATATCGAATCGTTCCTGATCTCCGCCGAGGGCGGCTGGCAGAAAGCCACCGATGCCGGATACAACAGCGCCGAATCCGCCGGCAAGGCTCTCGATCTGGAGACCCTGATCTCCTTCGTCCAGCGCACCCAGCCGCGAGCATGGGCGCGGCTGGAAAAACAGTGCAACGAAGAGCCCCGCCAGCACTTCTACAAATGCTTTGAAAAGGCGGTTCAGATGTATGGAATCCTCCATGTCCTGCGGCACGGCTTCAAAGACCGCGGCAATGACTTGAAAGTCTGCTTCTTCCGCCCGGAATCCACCCTCAACGCCGAACTCATGGAGAAATATCGTCAGAATTGCTGCCAGTGCATCCGCCAGTGGCACTATTCCGAAAGCAACAACAACAGCGTCGACATGATGTTCGCCATCAACGGCATCCCGATTCTCGGCCTGGAACTCAAGAATCAGCTGACCGGGCAGAGCATCAAAAACGGCATCCATCAATGGCAGAATGACCGGGACCACAGAGAACCCGCATTCAAATTCAACCATCGGCTCCTCGTCTTCATGGCGATGGATTTGTATGAATGCGCCATGACTACCCGGCTCGAAGGTAAAAAGACCTTCTTCCTGCCCTTCAATCAAGGGTCCAACGGTGCCGGAAACGACGGCGGCGCCGGGAATCCCCCCGTCGAAGGAGACTACGTGACCAGCTATGTCTGGCGCAACGTCCTGCAGAAAGACAGCTTTCTGGATATTCTGCAAAAATTCATCCACCCCCTGCGGGAAAAGGAGGCGTCCCGACAGGCCAACGGTACCGTGAAAGAGGCCAGCGTCAAAAAAATCATCTTCCCCCGCTATCACCAGCTCGATGTGGTCCGCAAGCTGATCGCCGACGTCAAGGCGGTCGGCTCCGGGAAGAATTATCTGATTCAGCACAGCGCCGGTTCCGGCAAGTCCAACAGCATAGCCTGGATGGCCTATCGCCTCGCGGGATTGCATGACGCGGAAAACAAACCGATTTTCCACTCGGTTATCGTCATTACCGACCGCCGTGTGCTTGATTCTCAGCTCCAGGCCACCATCGACAGCTTTGAACACCAGACAGGACTGGTGAAATTGATCGACGACAAGAAAACCGCAAAAGATCTCCGGGACGCCATCAATTCCGACATCCGCATCATCGTGAGCACCCTGCAGAAATTCCCCGTGATTTTCGAGGAGGTGGATAAGAGCCGGCGGAAAAACTTTGCCGTCATCATCGACGAGGCTCACAGCAGTCAGACCGGCGACAGCGCCATGAAAATGAAAATTGCGCTCGCCGACACCGCTGATGCGTTGCAGGAATATGCCGAATTCGAAGGAAAACGCGAAGAGGAACTCGGTGACAGTGAAGATGTGATCCTCAAGGAGATGATTCACCACGGCAATCATAAGAATTTGAGTTTCTTCGCCTTCACCGCCACCCCCAAGGCAAGAACGCTCTCCACCTTCGGCACGCCGCAGGCGGATGGTTCTTTCAAGCCGTTCCATGTATACTCCATGCGGCAGGCCATCGAAGAAGGATTCATCCTCGATGTGTTGAAGAACTACACTACCTACCAGAACTTCTACCGCCTCGCCAAGACCGTGGAAGAAAATCCGGAAATGCCGACCACTCCCGCCATGAAGGCGGCACGCCGCTTTGAGCAGATGCATCCCCACAACCTCCAGAGCAAGGCCGCCATCATTGTCGAAACCTACCGGTCAATTACCAAGCCTGCGATTGCCGGTAAAGGAAAAATGATGGTCGTTACCGCCTCCCGTCTGGCGGCGATCCGCTATTATCATGAAATTCAGCGTTACCTCGAACAACAGGGATATGATGATATCGAAATTCTGATCGCCTTTTCCGGCAGTCTCAAGGATCCCGCCGATCCGGACGGGCCGGAGTATAGTGAGTCCGGCATGAACAAAGACCGGCACGGCAACCGGGTCTCGGAGCAGCAGACCAAAGCGGTTTTTCACGACGAAGGCAACATCCTGATTGTAGCGGAAAAATACCAGACCGGTTTTGATGAACCTCTGCTGCACACCATGGTCGTGGATAAAATCCTCCGGGATGTCAAAGCGGTTCAGACTTTGAGCCGCCTGAATCGCATCTACCCGGGCAAAGAGGATACTTTCATTCTCGACTTCGTCAACACCAGCGAGGAAATTCGCGAGGCCTTCCAACCCTATTATCAGGAAACGGATCTCGAGGAAAACATCAACATCAACGGCATTTATCAGAAACGGGATGAACTCCGGAACTTCAAGGTCTACAACGACGAGGACATCAGAAAAGTCTGTGAAATCTATTCCGGCAAACGCGGTGGCGAAAAGAGCCGGCAGGGCAGGATTTCCAGTGTCCTGAAGCCGGTCGTCGAGATGTACAATTCCCTTGACTCCAAACAGCGTTCGGCGTTCCGCCGTACCATTCGGGCTTTTGTCAAATGGTATCAGTACATTTCGCAGATTACACGGATGTTCGATCGGGAACTGCACCAGGAATATTTATTCTGCTCCTATCTCTCCAAACTGCTGCCGGGAGATCCCACGGTCACGGTCGACCTTGATTCGATTCTGAATCTTGAATTTTACAAACTGGAAAAGACCTTTGAAGGGGCCATCGTCCTGGAGCAGAAGCAGGCCGCATTGCCTTCGCCGGAAATCAAGCCGACGGCTCTGCCGGTTGAACCGAAAAAGAGTCTGCTTGACGAGGTTATCGAGTCGATCAACGAGAAGTATCAGGGCGACTTCACGGAAGCGGACCGGGTAATCATCGGGGATCTGCTGCAACGTCTGCTCAAAGACGACAAACTCCGCAAGCTCGCCCGTTCTTCCGACGCTCAGATTTTCAAGAACAATCAGTTTCCGAAGATCTTTGAGGAAACGGCCCAGAACGCCTACATCGAGAGTACTGAACGCTATACCAAGATGTTTGAGGACACAGCCAAATATCTCGCCATCATGAGTGCTGTCGGCAACGCAATCTACCGTGAATGCCGCAACACGAAAGAGAAAAAGTAAGGGAAATCTACATGAAAGATTGCGGGTGGCCCCAAAAACTGGACAACTTGACTTGGTGTAAGAAGCCCGTTAAATTAACTTGGAAAAGGAGGGTGATCGTAGCTGTATTTACGATCCAACACCCGGAACGGCACTTCCAGATGATGATTGATGACTTTGTCTTTTCCAATCCATTCCAGTGTCGGCATCAGTTCTGTCTTTCTGTATTTTTAGAGGAGCTGCTTTTCGTCCGTAAGGGCAGCTTCTTCGCGATGTCTTCCAAATCATGTTCAAGCTGACGCTCCCCCTCGGCTTCTTTCAGTGCACGGCGATTGGCGGCAAATAATTCATATTCACGATGGGCGTGTTCGTTGGCTGCCGTCCGGCTGACGCTTCCGTGATTCTGCAGGACCGGACGTTCGTTGAAACGCAGAAAATCATCCAGTTTTTGCGTCCAGTCTTTCAGGAAAATCTGTTTGCGCCGCTTTGCCTGATCTTCGGCAAAGTCCAGCCACATTGAAACAATTCGGTTCAGAGCGTTGATTTCATCTTCTTTCAGGTAGTTCTTGCCGACAGTAGTATCCGCTTTGCGAACTTCACTTCGCGGATGATTCGTCAGACCCATGTGCGGCAGCAGGTGGTTGGCACGTTCCATAATCAACTCCGCCGAAGTATGGCCGGTTGCCGCTACATGCAATTTATCCTGAATAAACGTAAAAAACTGTGTCGTTTCTTTAAAGCCGATCCGGTAATCTGCCGCCATGCTGAAGATTTCCCGCACACGCAGATACATCCGGCGCTCCGATGCCCGGATGTCCCGGATCCGTTCCAACAGCTCGTCGAAATAGTCCGGCGCTTCATTGTCGCCCACCGCCGGATTCTTCAGCCGCTCGTCATCCATCGTGAAGCCTTTCACGATGTATTCGCGCAACCGTTGCGTCGCCCAGATACGGAATTGCGTCCCGCGTATCGAGTTCACCCGATAACCGACTGAGATAATGGCATCGAGGTTGTAATAGTCAATATTACGACTGATCTGGCGGTTCCCTTCCGTTTGAACTGTTGCAAATTTTGCAACAGTTGCCGATTTTACCAGTTCTCCGGTTGAGAAAATGTTCTTCAGGTGGCGACTGATTCCTGATTTATCCACGCCGAACAGCAATGCCATCTGATCGATGCTCAACCAGACACTTTCATTGACCAGGCGGACATTTAGTTTCGCCGTGCCGTCAGGCGCTTGATAAAGCAGAATTTCTCCGTTGGGAGGAATCGGATTTTTCTTCTTCATGAATTTTCCCCATCAACGATCAGGTGATCTCCTGCCGCATGAACTGCCAACGCTCCAATACCCTTCTGAGCCAGCCGGGAAAGCTTGATCTTGCCGTTTTCCCAGCGGTTGACGGTGGAAAAACTGACGCCGGGTTCACAGGCCAAATCATCCTGCAACCAGCCGTACTGCCGACGCAAAACTTTCAATTGTTCAGCGATATTTCCCATGGAAGGCAACTCAAGAACTTCCGAAATTAATTCCTGTATCAATATAGCATCCGCTATGCTGTTTGCAAAATAGCTTCCAGAATTTTCGAATGAGAAATTGAGCAAATGAACATTTGGCAAATGTAACTGCTGGCGAGACAGAAATAACAATTCCGCGTACTCTGCTGGTACAAGTTGGTCATTGTCCACTGAATTGGCAACGAAAGTTAAAACGCCCTCTATCGGCTTTGCGGCCGATAGAGGGCTTGATATTATTTTGTGGTAAAGTATTGCTGAGGGATAACGTTTTTACCGGATCCTTTCCTGGATCTGCTTCTCGCCTTGTGGTAGTATTGATTCGGAGTTGTTTTGAACGTGAACAAGCCAAACTGTCGATGAGCTGATGATGAATCTGATTCGAAAACAGCGTAATGATTTGATGTCATGTAAAAAATGGTCATTTGAGGTAATTTCAAAAGTTTTTAATTCGGCGGGATGAAAAAAGAGGCAGAAGGTTCATCTTAACTCTGGGACTATCAAACCTGGAGGAAAAATGAACGATCTGCCGAAGCTTTACTTTACGATGGAAAGATATCTTTTTCCACTGCTGGAAGAAGAATTGGGCGAATTAACCGCGAAGATGAGGGAATTTTTGCGGATTGTCGAAGTGGTTCGGC
>ERZ779889.3915-NODE-3915-length-10342-cov-2.410810_pt1 | contig 10342 bp, 7 predicted proteins | sample MGYA00511030_ERZ779889 | MGnify/ENA primary metagenome ERZ779889 (study PRJEB29588, sample SAMEA2160616) | human gut metagenome | biome: human gut; feature: human-associated habitat; material: faeces | place: Denmark | collected 2008/2010 ...
TCGCACCGAAACTGTTGACAATTCCCTGCACGACCAGAATACCAAAATTCATCACGGACTGCTGCAGGCAGGTAAAACCGGAGAGTGACATGATCTGTTTTAAATTTTCACGGTTCCATTTCATATCTTTTCTGCTGATATGATATTCCGGATAACGCACCAGAAAATACAGCAGAATACCAACTCCGGAAATATACTGTGCGATCACGGTCGCAACGGCCGCACCTTTGATTCCCATGTGCAGAACCAGCACAAAGTATAAATCCAGAAAAATATTTAAAATCACGGAAATTCCCAGGAAAAATAGCGGTGTGACGGAATTTCCGATTCCGCGCAGTACGTTTGCAATATAATTATATAAAAAGATGGCAAAAAATCCGATAAAGACATAAAAAAGATATTCCCGCATCGCCGAGATCGTTTCCTGCGGCACCTGAAGCAGGCGGATCATCGGATTCATCCAGATATAAATGATTCCGGTCAGGATCCCCGCCAGTGAACCGATCACAACCGCGGAAATAAAAATGCCGTTTCGGATCAGATTCTGGTCTTTTTTACCATAAGCCATCGATAAAAATGCACTGCTTCCAAGACAAAGCCCGATGACGATCGATGTCAGGAAAGTCATTAACGTGTAAGACGAACCGACTGCTGCCAGTGCATTATCTCCGATATAACGGCCGACCACCCAGGTATCCACCAGGTTGTAAAGCTGCTGAAGCACATTTCCGAGCATCAGCGGAACTGCAAATTTCCAGAGGCTCGAAGTAATGTTTCCGGTCGTCAGATCTATATTTTTTGTTTTCTTCTGTTTTTCCATTTCTTACTTTTCACTCATTTTCTTTTCTAAGCTGCCAGAATGCCACGGCACTTGCCGCTGCCACATTTAAGGAATCCACGCCATGTGACATTGGTATTTTGACGGTATAGTCACAGTCTGCGATCGTTCTGGACGTCAGTCCGTCTCCTTCTGTTCCGAGAAGGATTGCCAGCTTTTCTTCTTTCTGCAAAATCGGATCATCTATGCGGATGGAATCATCACTTAAGGCAAGTGCCGCCATTTTAAATCCCATTTCATGCAGAAGCTGAATGCCGCCCTCCGGCCAGGAAATGGAGTTATCCACAAAGGTCCACGGAATCTGAAAAACTGTCCCCATACTGACGCGGATTGCCCGGCGATAAAGTGGATTGCTGCATGCCGGTGTCAGCAGAACTGCATCCATATGCATTGCTGCCGCCGAGCGGAAAATTGCCCCGATATTGGTCGGATTCACTACTTCTTCCAGCACCGCAATGCGGTTTGCATTTTCACAGATTTCCCGTACAGACGGAAGTTTCCGGCGGTGCATCGCACAGAGCATGCCCCGCGTCAGTTGAAAGCCGGTGATCTTTGTGAGCACATCAAATTTGGCAGTGTACACCGGAATCTGCCCACACCTCCCAATAATATGCTTTGCTTCTCCTTCGATGTATTTCTTTTCCACCAGAATGGAAATCGGCTCGTACCCCGCATCCAGTGCACGTTCCACCACCTTCGGGCTTTCTGCGATAAAAATCCCCTCGTCCAGGTTTGCCCTGTTCAGAAGCTGGATTTCTTTCGTTCTTGCATATACGTCCAGTTTCGGATCTTTAAAATCCGTAATTTCTATGATATCTGACAATTTTCCGGTCTCCTCTGATGTATTTTTTTCCTGACAAAATAAAAGCAGATTACCTGCATAACGATCGTGAACAACCAGGAACCCGGATACGAAATAAACAGCACATACAAAGAACGATGATACGGAAAAATTCCAAAGATCCATACCACCCGCATACCAACCGTTCCGATAATGGAAAGGATCATCGGCACGGCAGAATATCCCATTCCTCTTAGTGCTCCCGGAAACAGATCCATGATGCCGCACAGGAAATACGGTACGGTCGTGATCGACAAAATTTCCATTCCGCAGCGGATAACTTTTTCTTCTTCGGTATAAATTCGAAGGATCTGAGGTCCTAACAGATAAGAACCGCATCCGAGCACACCGGCAACAACAACGGTCAGGATCATACAGTCAATCAGCACTTTGTCCATACGTTTATACTTGCTGACACCGTAATTCTGGCTTGTAAAACTCATACATGCCTGCGTTACGGAATTGACTGCCGCATAGAGAAATCCAAGTATATTATTGGCTGACGTATAACCTGCCATGGCGGTCGATCCGAAAGAATTGACCGATGACTGTAAAAGTACATTGGAAAAGTTGATGATCGTACTCTGGATTCCCGCCGGGATGCCAACCTGGAAAATCTGTTTCAGGTAAACGCCTTTGATCCGCAGTTTTGAAAAACGGAGCTGGTAGCTGCCCTCCGATTTGTACAGGCACCACAATACCAGTACGCAGGAGATCAGTTGTGAGATCACCGTCGCGATTGCCACGCCTTCCACCGACATATGTAGATAAATGACAAAAAACATATTTAATGCCGCATTGATCAGTCCGGAGATGATCAGAAACAGAAGCGGCCGCTTCGTATCTCCGATTGCTCGCAGGATCGCCGCCCCATAGTTATAAAGCATGAAAAACGGCATGCCCATAAAATAAATTCTCATATACAGCGCAGACTTGTCAATGACATCGTCCGGCGTACCCATCAGTTCCAGTGCACCCCTCGCAAACAGAACACCGACAAACGCCATGATCACACCGCTGACCATCGCCAGCGTGATCGAAGTATGTACCGTCTCCGACATCTCTTTTGACTTGCCCATCGCGTAAAACCTTGCCGCCAGTACATTTGCCCCAAGTGAAATACCGATAAAAAGATTGGTGAAAACATTGATCAGGGCGGTGGTTGAACCCACCGCCGCCAATGCCTGTTTTCCGCTGAATCTTCCCACCACGATGATATCCACTGCATTGAACATCAACTGCAGAATACCGGATAACATCAGTGGGAGTGAAAACGAAATCAATTTGTCCATGATACTTCCATTGCACATATCAATTTCATATTTACTGTTTTTCAAAACAAAAACCTTCCTTCTTTACTGCTCATATTACTTTGTCATTTCTTTTTTACTGCGGACCATCTTCCTTTTGTTGTTCCGTTTACACCACGCACACGAACATAGTATTTCTTATTTTTCTTTAATCCTTTGATCGTATATTTCAGTTTTGTGGTCGTCTTTGTTTTTGCTTTCTTAAACTGTTTGTTGGTCGCATACTGGATCTGGTATTTCTTCGCATTTTTTACCTTTTTAAACTGAACCTGGATCTTCGCTTTGGATCTCGTTAATTTGATGGACGGCTTGCCTACTTTTATGGTCTGCTGCGGTTTTGTCTGGGAATCCTCCGGCTGTGAGTTTCCATTATCACTTCCGGAACCGCCGGTTTCTTTAACCTGTATTTTCAGAGTTCCGGTATAATATTTCGTCTTTGCAGAAATCACAGCCGTTCCATTTCCATTTGCCGTAATTTTTCCGTTTGCATCCACAGATGCGATGGACGGATTATCAGAACTCCAGATAATTCCACCCTGTTTAAAAGAAATAACAAAATATTTGAATCCCGGATTGACCAGCTTTACTTCTGCATTCTGCGTCTCATTTAATTTCATTCTTGAATTTGCCTGTACTGCCAGTTCATACGTATATTTTTCCGAACCGCCCCAGATAATTCCTGGCGTATTGGCTGCTTCACTGAACGTTTCACCCGGAATCTCGATCACTGCTGTCGTATCTTTATTTGCCGGTTTTGTACAGTCTGCATCAGCCGTTTCTTCGGAAAATACCTGAACCCAGGTATAACCACCGTCAATATAGTAACATCCGATTCCGATGGTATTTGCCTTTTCAAGCAGAATATTTGCTTTATGTCCGCTGGAATTCATCCACTGATCCATAACACCGTCCGATGTCGTGCTTCCGATTGCTACATTTTCTGCCACCATTTTCGCATTTGCAGAGAAACAGCTTGTCCCATTTGGTCTTGTATGGGAAAACAATACTGCCTGTTCCTCCGCACGCACCATAGCCGTATCCAGCAGACTTTCTTCCATTTTTAATTCTCCAAGTCCTGCTTTTTTCCGCTCTGCATTGACAAGTGCAAGTACTTCATAAGCCTTCTGATAATCTCTTGTTCCGCTGATGGAAACATACTCTGCACGATGAAGCCCGTTATTTCCAAACGGAATCAGTTCTTTATTTTCGCAGGTGATTTTTACGCCCTGTGGAAATGCATTTTCATCGACCCACTGCGTTGTCGCCGGCAGTGTGATCTCTTCCAGGCTCCTGCAATAAGTAAATGCCTGTCGATTGATCTTCTCTACTTTTCCAAGATAAACATGCTCCAGATCATAACACTGGGCAAAATCTGCATAACCCACTTCTTTAAGATTCTCTGCCCGAAAGGTGACCAGACTCTTACAACTGTTAAAAACAGAACCGCCCCAGTCTGTCATTCGATCCGGGAGTGTCACTTCCTTCAGACTGTTGCATCCTAAAAAAGTTCGCATCTCCAGATAATCCAGCGCATCCCCAAAATCAATCGCAGTCAATCCGCTGCAATCTTCAAACATACGATATACCGTCTGCTTCAGACCGTCTCCGAATTTTACAGATGTAAGTCCCCGACACGCTTCAAATGTAAAATCTCCCTCCAGTGTAGTCAGACTGTCCGGCAGAACCAGTTCTCCGGTAAGCGATGCACTGTAAAAAGCTCCTTCTCCAAGTGTGGTAATTTTTCCTAAATCCACAGTTTTCAGACGGCTCACGCTCCGGAATGCATAATCTGCGATTTTCGTGCATCCTTCCGGAATCTGATACGTTTCGTCCTTCTTTTCTGCCGGATAAATAACCAGCTCATCACCTGATTTGCTGAACAGTATACCATCTTTTACCATATAAGTCTCATTCCCTTCTGCCAGAGTATACTCTTCGATGCCGCAATTTAAAAAGACCAGTGATTCGATATCCGTCACGCCTTTTGGAATTTCAAACGAACTAAGTGCCGTATTCTGAAATACAAACCGTCCATAAGAAGTCACACCTTTTCCGGAATATTGCATCATCGAACTGCATTTTGCAAAAGCTCCCTGTTCCACAGTGGTTACACTTTCCGGCAGTATGGCTGCTTCCAGACTGTAGCACTGAAAAAATGCTCCTCTTTTTATCGTTGTCAGTGTATCAGGAAATACGACTTCTGTCACATTTGTACAATCATAGAAAGCCTGTATTCCTATCTCTGTAATTCCATTTTCAATCACTATCTTTGTGATTGTTTTTTTCTGGTCTTTCCATGGAATCTCAGAAGTATCCGAATAATCTGCGATTGCACCGGTTCCTGAAATTGTCAGCACTCCATTGTCCAATGCCCATGTAGCTGTTTCACCACAGCTTTCATTTTGTGCTGTCCGTGAAACTTTTTTATTTTTCATTGTTTCCGAAACTTTTTCATTATTTTTCTGAAATTCTTCTTCATATCCGGAAACCGGCTCTTTTTTCTCTTCTTTTATCTTGTCTGCTTCTGTCTTATTTTCCTGCATAATCGGTGCTGCTGTTACATTTATTCCTGACAGATAAACAGGTGCTGTCAATATTGCTGCCGATAATGTCCAAAGTAATACTTTTCTCCAATGCATAAATAGTCTCCTTTTCTCTTACTTTATCTTCGCTTTTGCGGCTCCTCTTGCTTTCAGCAGTTTTTTATATGCTTTCCGCTTTCGTTTTGGTACGTAAATCACCGTTTTTTTCGAAAGCTTTGCAAATGCCTGCGCACCTACTCTTTTTTTCTTCAGTCTTTTTGTGCGTATGATGATCTTTTTAAGATTCGGGCAGTTATAAAATGCCCTCTTTCCGATTCGCTCTATCGAACCTGCGATAGTCACACTTGTTACTTTTTTATTTCCTTTAAAAGCCCTCGGTGCTATGGAAGTTACCTTGTACATAATACCTTTGACCTTGATCGATGCCGGGATCCGGATCACTTTTTTGCGTTTTATTGGCTTCATATAACGTACTTCTCTTTTCTTTGCCGCAGCAGTCGTAACTTTGTACTTTGCCCCGCCAATACGAAGAATTTTATTTTTCTGCTCCGGAACAGGATCTGGCTTCTCTTCTTCATCGTCCGTATCTTTTCTTGCTTCTGCCACCGTAAGTGCCATGCTTGCTGAATAATATTTTGTCTTTGCCTGTATTATGGTATTTCCTGTTTTTAATCCGATCATTTTACCGGATGTATCTGCTAAAGCCACGGAAGAATCGCCGGAGCTCCAGGTAATGTTTGTGTAAACAGGAACGGAAAATGCCGAAAATCCCGGATTTACAATACAAAACGCTGCCTGTTTTGCATCCCCCACGCGCAGTCCTCCCATCAGACGAATCTTTGCCTTGTATTTATATTTTTCAGAAGTACCAACCATACTCTCTGCAAGGTCTACCGCTTCCGCAAAAGGATCCGCTAAAAGTTCCATACGTGGTGTTGTGTTCACATTTGCCGGCTGTGCACAGTTTCCGGTAATGCTTTTCTCTGAAAAAAGCTGCGTCCACATATAACTGCCATTTACAAAAAAACATCCAATGCCAATACTGTGAATATCCTTTTTCAGAATATTTTCCCGTTGCTCTGTCGAAGCCATCCACATTTTCATAACTTCAACTGCATTTGTACTCCCAATTGCAATATTTTCTGCCGCCATATCCTGATTCACTGAAAAACAGCTTGTTCCATCCGGTCTTGTATGTGAAAACAACAGTGACAGTTCTTCTGCCCTTTTCATAGCTGACTGCAGCAGTCCGGCATCCATATTGACTGGTGAAAGTCCCTGCTTCTTTCTTTCTTCATTCACAAGACTCAATACCTGAAATGTCATCTGATAATCTCTTGTTCCAAGAACAGAGACCTGCTCGGCATAGTGAAAACCATTTTTCCCGAAACGAACCAGTTCTGTATTTTCACACGTTACCTTCACAGTATCCGGAAATGCATGCTCATCTGCCCAGGTTATGGACTGCGGAAGCTTTACTTCTGTAAGTGCATCGCAGCCTGTAAAGGTTCTTGCCGCGATTTTTTTCAGATGATTTCCTGCATTGACCTGTTTTATCGCCGTACAGTTTTCGAACATGCGATAACTGGTTTCTTCAAGTCCCTCTCCAAAATCTACCGATGTAAGTTCTGTACAGTTTTCAAAAAGAAAACCGCCTTCCAGTTTTGTCAGACTGTCCGGAAGGATCAGTTTGCCGGAGAGCGAAGCTCCGTAAAATGCCCCTTCCTGAATCGATACAACACCCGTCAAATCAATATTTAACAGATTTCTTACCCCTCGAAAAGCATAACGTCCGATTTCCGTGCAGCCTTCCGGAATACCGTATTGATGACTCTCTTTTCCGGATGGGTATATAAGCAGCCTACTTCCATCGGCATTAAATACTACTCCGTCTCTTACTGAAAACATCTCCTGATTCTGTGCGATCGTATATTCTTCGATTGGCGTTTCCAAGAATGTAAGCGCACTTATGGTCTTTGTATGCCCTGGGATTTCGAAAGAAGTCAGTGCCGTTCTCTCAAATACAAAATTTCCAAACGTAACAACACCGTTTCCATGAAATGTTTCCAATGACCGGCATCCTGCAAAAGCCCCATCTTCCAGTGTCTCTACCTGTTCTGGAAGCCGCACCTGTGTCAGGCTGCTGCACTCAAAAAACGCCCCATTCCGGATGATCTTCAAACTTTCCGGAAATACAATTTCTTTCAGATTCTCACAATGATAAAAGCTCTGCTTTCCAATCACAGTAATCCCTTCTTCAATAACCAGTTTCTCAATCGAATCTCTTTCTTTGATCCATGGTGTTTCATCTGCTGCTGAAAAATCCGGTATCTCCCCTTCTCCGGATATCGTCAGCACCCCATCTTCAAACTCCCACGAAATAAAACTCTCTTTGCCTTTCTCTCCTTCACTCTCCTGACCGCTTTCCCTTGTATACTCGCTTTCCGGCTCTGCCGCCTGCACTGACTTGAGCGCAAAAGCCGGTGCCGTCAGCATTGCCGCTGACAACGTATAAAGCAGATATTTTCTCCAGTCCAATCTCTTATTTTCTATCTTTCTTTTCAAATTTCAAAAGCCTTTCTAATACTGTCATAATGCAAAAATTTTCCCTCTGCCGCAAACGCTTTGATCTGTTCTGGCGTTGCAAACATATATCCATCCGTTTCTTCTTTCTGAAGCTTCAGATCGGCATCCTTAATATCCATCACAAAACGGTAGACATCCACAAAATAGTTATCTCCTTCGCCCGGATTTTCTCTCTTGTAGGTAAATAAATAACCGCCTTCTGCACTTTGTACATCCAGTCCGGTTTCTTCCTTTACTTCACGCAGAACAGCATCATAAGAAGCTTCTCCTGCCTGTGCTGCGCCGCCGGAAACTTCCCACCAGCCTGGCGCCCATGCTTTGCTGATCACACGCTTTGTGATCAGAAACGTACCATCCGGCCTTGCCACAACGCCAAGCACCGTCAGATGATATTCTCCGTCTTTCAAGCACCAGTCGTTGCGTTTCATGGTACGCCCGGTCGGTTTTTTATTTTCATCATATATATCCCATAATTCCATTTGTTTTATCTCCTGATTTCTAAATATTTACCTTATTCTATGATAGCATTGTACTGAAAGCTTTGCAAACAAAAAAGATTGTTAACCTGTTTCACTTTTTGGTTGACAAACTTTTTTCCCCATGTTACATTGTTACCAGAAATTTACAAGGAAGGTAACACTATGAACCCGAATTTTGATGAGCAGGATGATCCCATTCTCTCCAGAGAGGATGCCATCGCAATCCTGAATACACCAGATAACAAGCTTGACGAACTGATTGCCCGTGCGGAGAGACTCCGACGTAAATACAAAGGGAATCGCGTCAGCATCCACATTCTGACAAATGCCCGCAGCGGAAACTGTTCGCAGGATTGCGCATACTGCGCCCAGTCCTGTCGTTCCAAAGCTGATATTGATAAATACAAATGGGTAGATGAACAAAAGCTCTATCAGGACAACGATTTTGTAAATGAACACCATTTATCCAGACACTGCATCGGTCTTAGCGGTATGAAATTTACCGATGCCGAGATTGAAGAACTTGCCCGCCGTATCCGCAAAATGAAAGAACAGGGAACACATCTTTGCTGTTCTATCGGTTTTCTTACAGAAAAGCAGGCAAAAATGCTCAAAGATGCCGGGCTTGACCGCATCAACCACAACCTGAACAGCAGCCGCTCTTATTATCACAACATATGTACTACACATACTTTTGAGCAGCGCGTAGCAAACATCCATATGCTTCAGGGACTGGGATTTGAAATATGCAGTGGTGGCATCATCGGTATGGGCGAAAGCAAAGAAGATGTCGTGGACATGCTTCTGGAACTGCGCGAGATCCAGCCAGAAGCACTTCCGATCAATTTTCTGCTACCGATCAAAGGCACACCTCTTGGCGATGCCGATATTTCCGGTCTGACTACAGAGTATTGTATGAAAGTCCTCTGCCTGGCAAGACTGCTTGTTCCAAAGTCTGACATCCGTTGTGCTGCCGGAAGAGAAGTCTACTTTAAAGGTGAAGAAAAGAAACTGCTCAGTGTAGTGGATTCTATTTTTGCCTCCGGTTATCTGACCGCAGGTGGCCAGGGAATCCAGGATACAGTCAAAACCATTACCGATGCCGGATTTACTTACGAAATCGAATCTGCCTGATATTTTCGGGCAAAATACATACATATCAAAGGAGAACCATTTACCATGAACCTTACAAAAACTGCTGCCTCACAGCACAGTAAAACTTACGAAATGACCGTCACCGCACTGATGACAGCCGTAACCTGTATTCTGGCTCCGCTGTCCATTCCAATCGGTCCGGTTCCGATTTCTTTTACAAACCTTGCTATTTATCTCTCTTTATACCTGCTTGGCTGGAAACGTGGTACCATCAGTTATCTTGTCTATCTGCTGATCGGTCTGGTTGGCGTTCCGGTATTCTCCGGTTTTACGGGTGGCTACATCATCGGCTTTATTGCCATGGCAATCATCGCCGGACTGGTAATTGACAAATGTCACAAGCGCTGGATGCAGTTGCTCGGCATGATTGTCGGCACAATCGTATGTTATGCTTTTGGAACCGCATGGTTCTGCATCAGTGCTGATTATACGGTTGGTGCTGCACTTGCTGTATGTGTGATTCCATTTATTCCGGCAGATCTCATAAAAATGGTCATTGCCATGATTATCGGACCTGAGATCAAAAAAAGAATCCATTAAGTTAATTTAGCCCCTTCCAAAGGACATCCCGCATCTTCTTGTATGCTCGA
>ERZ779889.3919-NODE-3919-length-10332-cov-2.704486_pt1 | contig 10332 bp, 8 predicted proteins | sample MGYA00511030_ERZ779889 | MGnify/ENA primary metagenome ERZ779889 (study PRJEB29588, sample SAMEA2160616) | human gut metagenome | biome: human gut; feature: human-associated habitat; material: faeces | place: Denmark | collected 2008/2010 ...
GAATCTCCGCCGCAGCATTCCATACCTCCCAACCTTCGGTGCCTCCGGCACGATCAGATCCGGCAGGTAATACTCGCCCTCCTTGTGGTAGGTCACTTCCATATTCAGCGCTCCCTTCTGTTGTTGCTGTTCTGTTCACATCATACCGGCTGTCCGCTGGAACCTCAAATGTGCGATTTTGATTTCTTTCTTCTCGCTGCAAATCCTGCACTAAAACTGCGATTTCGCGGAGCAGAACCTCAGACATATCACTGACTGCTGCGCCCAGAATAGAGATAACCTCTGGCATATTAAAATTGCAGACCTTGTCCAGAGAATTTCCGAAATATGCTCTGCCCGGAAGTCCACAGCGGATATGCAGCATATAGCCGACACTGTAACTGAGTGCGGTCAGCATTTGTAGGCGTGTATTGTCCTCGTCCAGCTTTTCCAGCAGGCTACCCGCTTTTGCCTCCATCAGCTCTGCCAGATAATCCTGATAATTATCATTAACAAATGTGACCGCCACATTGAGCAGACAATCCTCCAGTGACTCTTGGGCATCAACCTCATATCGTTCTGCCAGCACATTTCTGACTGGCTCAATGAATCTCTGTTCCAGCTTCCAGATGGGGACTTCTTTTCCTGCTCTGCTGTTGGTATCGGATACATCAAACACATGACGCAGCTTATACGGTGCATCCGTATCGACCAGCAGCGCAATGCCTTTGGTATTGCGATTGACCCAGCGGCCATGTTTATTCCACCAGCTGACTTCGGCGCAGGCTGTCGCATCAGGCTTCTGTGCGAAAATCAGCAGCTGCTCCTGAAACGAATATTTGAAATTATTCGCCGCAGTAGTCAAGAAGTCCATATAGTGATTCGTATCCACTGTCAAAGTCCGCAGATGTTCCGCCTCCATCTCCGTGATCACCTGATATTTGCTCGGCATCTCGCTCACCTCCATCATCAATCTGAATTGTCACCTCAATGGGAATCGGCAGCTCTCCTAAAAGCGAAGAATACAGCAGTCCCGTCCGGGCATTGGATATTTTCGTCACCAGTCCGGTCAAACGAAAGACTGTTGCATTCACTTCTTCCTGATTTGCTGCGAAGTAGTATCCGCTCCGGTCACTGCAAATAGGAACGCCATCCTGACGCAAGCGATTGATCTTGCGGCGCAAGTTACGCCCGTTCAAGGAAAAAAGCTGCTCCAGCTCTGTGCTCGGAACAGCTTTTTCTTTTCCGGTATGATATTTCTTCAGATACACGCACAGTGCTGCGTTCTTATCCATACGCTCCTTCCTCCATCATCGTGCATCTCTTTGCACACTTGACAAGCTCTGTTTCGGGAAATCCCAGCCATAGACCTTGCCGATTTCATCGCCCAGCCGGCGGGTTATGCGCGTAATATCCGCCCTTGTTGCGGTGCCACGATAAATTTTCTCTTTCAGATTCTCAATCTGCGCATCGCTGACACCGTCCTTATAGGTTCGATAGAGGTAATGGTTGGTACCATCATGGTGAACCGCATCACAGCGCATATCGCCTAGCCTGTCAACATACCAGGTTACATAGTCGCACTCCGAGAACAGGCAGTCCTTGATGTTGCCGCTCTTGATTTCCTTGTAACCGCTGTATCGTCCATTCCAGAGGCCGAGATCAACAATCACCAGAATCGGCTTGTCCAGCTGAATATCGAGGTTCATGCGTTCATCATCCAGATATTCGCCATTCCGTTCATACATCTTTTCCTCTCGTTCCTGTTCGGAAAGTTCGGGATACTCTGCCTCCAGGTCCTCACGCCAATCCTCGTAATCCAACGAGTAATTGCTCCAAATCAGGTATTTCGGCTCTGTCATCGCGCATCACCCCGATTCTTTGGGCGGCTGCGTGTATTTCGGGTGGAGTTCTCCATCGTGTCCAGCGGCAGCACAGTATTATGGCAGCGTTCCATCTGTTCGGCAAACTGGCAGATATGAAATAGCGAGTCCCAGCCGGAACCGACTTCCACATGGTAATCGTCGATGTACCTGCAAACCTTGTCTATATGGGTCCCGTCCTCCCGCAAGATACGAATTTTCCCGCCGTCCGGTATCCGAAACAACTCCGTATAATTCGATGTGATAAATCGAATACCCTTTTCCGCCTGTTTCAGATGATGGTCAAGGAATTCTCTCTGGTAGCAATAGCAGTAAACCGTGTACATTCCCTTCTGGGGATTCAGGCGCAGGAGATAGGAATAATCTTTCGTATCCGCGCGAAACGCAAAATCCTGACTGGAAAGGTCAATCGCACTGTCGATCTGACGGTAACAGTACGCTGAAACCGCCGCTCTGCTTTTCAGAAAACCATCATCTTCTCTCAGCTGATTGATTAACTGATTAAACTCGTCATCAAACTCGGGCGTCAGAAGCCTCTCACAATGACTGGTCCAGTTGTGAAAGAACTGCTCGCCGCTGTCACCCATATCTACCCGCAAATGACCGATGCAGCCAGTCTGCCCCATAATCTGGTCAGACTGCGTGTAGCAGTACATCTGCTCTGCTTTGGTCGCAGGTCTTACTTCAACATTCATCGTCTGTCCTCCTCATTTATGTGATTTCATACGCTGTTTGCAGTGTATGTACCCGCACCTTTGTGCTTGTGCAGTTCTGACTCTATACTGTGATTATCAATATGAATTGGAGGTATTCCCATGAAACGCATTACATACTTTCTCTCCGGTGCATTGGCGGCGCTGCTGATCAGTTCTGCAACAGTTTCCGCCTTTGCAGCCGGCGGTCTTATCACCCTCAACGTCCAGCCGGCACAGGTCATGGTCAACGGCGAGGTTTTTCAGCCTAAAGATGCACAGGGTCGTGATGCTCTTGTTTTCACTTACAACAGCACGACCTATGCACCGGTTCGTGCGCTGGCTGAAGCATATGGTCTGACCGTCGGTTATGATTCCGCAAAAAACATGGCTACTGTTGACGGTGCTGCACGGACCACCAATAGCACTGGCAGTTTTTCCTCTCAGTGGACGGTCACGGAAAAGCCGGTCACCCGATACGGTAATGAGCATATCTTCACTGCCGTTTATTCCGGCCCGCTTTCCATGGACAAATTCAAAAGCTGGTGGAAGTCGATGAATGCCGCTGATCTGAAGGCGCAGGCAGAACAAATGGCTTTGAAGGCTCAGTCTGACCTCCTCGGCTCCGAAATCACCATGTATTTCAGCTTTGGTCCTTATAATCTCGGCACTGCCTTTGCACAATCCGGCTGCACATTCAGCAACTTCGACCCCGCCTCTGTCTGGATCAAGTAATTCTCATGATAACATCCTGTCCATTATGGACAGGGTGTTGTTCTACTTTCGCCACCAGCGCCAAAGCAATACACCAATGACAGTCGCTGCTGCCGCTGTGCCGCAGATTACACGCTTTTTCATTTTCAACCCTCCTCCCGGATAAAAGAACATCGGCCATTGCACAAGCAGCAGCCGATGTATGTAAGTCTATTCGCTTTTCATCCCAGTTTGACCAGCAGTTCATCAACCGGATCGGTAATATGTCCCTGTGCCAGCAGCTTATTTCTCCAGATGAGCAGATATCTCCGGAGCATCTGCAATTCCTTATATGTGATCTCCAGCTGAACTGTATTCTTCCGTTTGAACATTTGCAAGCACTCCTTTCTCTTGACTTCATCATATATGCCGTAAGAAGTGTTTGCAAATATGCAAACGGTATGTATGTGGCCTGTCGATTGACAGACCACTGGAAAGCCTTACTTGTACCAGCTTTCCTCAGTGCCCATAAGGGCATTGTGTGCGTTTGCTGCTTCCAGAATATCGCTGTACGCCCAGTAACGGCGGCTTACATCGGGGAAGGTGTTCAGCTTCCTCAGATTATCGCTGACATACTCCAGATCAGCCACACGGCCAAGCAGTCGGTCCACAAGCGTCACGACTTCAGCGCGCGTAATCTGATAATCAGCACGGAAGGAACCATCACCATATCCGGTAATCCAGCCATGCTTTGCAGCTGCCTTAATATACTCTGCCGCCCAGTAGCCGTCGCTCACATCATCAAAGCTCTTGAACTGCTCCATGATTTCAGCATCACCATCGCCGTACACATCAAAGAAGCGGACCGCCATAGTTGTAAACTCGGCACGGGTAATCTGCTCGTCCGGCGCAAAAATAGTCTTGCTGTGGCCATAGGTCACACCGTTGTTGTTCAGGTATTTCACATAGCCGCTGTACCACGCATACGCAGGCACATCACTGAACTTGGTCTTTGCCACAGGGGAAATGTTGTCCCCATTCTTATCTGCCAGCAGTCGTGCAAAAATCGCCGCTGCTTCGCTTCGGGTCATGTTGCGTTCCGGTCCGAACGTACCGTCCGTATAGCCAACGACATAAGCGCTGTGATGTTCCGTTTTCTCGACTTCGGGAACCGTAACCTCACCGTTCTTATCAGTCTTGCCGGTGGCCTTGTCACCCAGATCGTTCTTCACGATCACATTGATATTCTTCTGCGGCATCTTCTTCTGGTCGGTTACGATTACCGTCACCTGATGCTTGCTGTCCATATCAACGCCCTTGGGCAGTTCAACCGTAATGTTGCCGGTCTTGCCAATGGATACCTCAGAACCCTGAATCGGACGTCCGGTGTCAGTGCGAACCACCTTGACCGTCAGCGTCCAGCGGTCACGATCTGCATCCTCATAACCCTCCGTAACCTTGCCGTCCTCGTTGGTCTTTCCGTTTCCAATGGGAACCGTAATCTGACCGGCCTTGTCGGTCTGATCTGCTGCATAGTTATCATTCTTGTCGGTCACAGCGATACGCATACCCTGAACGGCGCTCTTATCCTTTACCAGCTGTACCAGAACAGTGGTCTGGTCATCATAGTCCAGCAGTCTGCTGTTCGGCAGACGGATGGAAATGCTGTTGTCCTTGTTCAGCACCACGGACGCATTGGAAACAGGCGTTTTATCCTCCGTATCCGTTACCGTCACCAGATAACCGCCCACAACAGCCTGGCCCTTGCTGTCAGTCGTACCGCTGTTGTAGATTTTCTCGATCGGCTGCGTATCCAGCTTTTCGCCGCACTCAGTACACTCCTTGTGTTTGCTGCCTTCGGAGTCCGCAGTAGGCTGCTTGTCGATGATCCAGTCACCCGGCTTGTGACCGGTTGCCTTGGTATAATCGGTCTTTCTGGAATCGCCGCAGCGAGTACAGGTCATCATGGTGTAACCCATCTCCGTACAAGTCGGCTTAGTGATTTCGGTCTTATAGTCATGGCCCAGTGCCTTATTCAGAACCGCACCGCATTTCGTGCAAAGTTGCGGCTCCGTACAGGTGGCCGCAGAACCGGGAATATGACCGGCAGCAGCATTTCCCTCGATTTTGTGCTCACCGCAGCGAACGCAGTGATATTCCATCACGCCCTCACCGGTACAGGTCGCATTCGTCACCAGAGTGCCCTTGTCCCAGCTATGACCGAGCGGTTCCGTGTAATCCGTTGCGATTGCACTGCCGCAGCCATCACAGCGATGAATGGTCTTGCCGCCATATTCACAGGTGGCGGGAATCACATGGTCTTCGTACTTGTGTGCCAGAGTCGCAGTAATATCTTCGATGTGCCGCTCTCCGCAAATCGAGCACTCACGAACGGTATAGCCGGGATTGGTGCAGGTAGCCGCAACCGAATGCGCTTCAAACTTGTGCTCACCCTTGGGCGTTGCCGTTTCTTTCATTTCACCACAGCGAGAGCAGATTTCTAGCAGCTTTCCCTCCGTTTCGCAGGTGGCTTCGCGAATCTTTACACTCTGCCATGCATGCCCCAGAGAATCTACATAATCGCGCTTTTCGATCTTTCCACAGGCTGTGCATAAATAGCGATCATAACCCAGCGTCTTGCAGCCGGCTTTTACGGAATCCAGCAGCGTGAAGTGATGCTTTTCTCCGCAGCCTTTATCGGTGCAGCAGTTGCCGCCGCAGTTTTTATCCTCGCAGCCGCAGTTCGGGTCGGAGCAGCCACAGCTGCACTTGCCGTCATCCTTAGTGGTTTCATCATGCAGCCAGACGTTTGCTACACCGTTCTCGGTCATCTCTACGCCCTGATAGGTGTAGGTAATCTGATAATACACATCGTACTGTCCCTTGTCGGTATAGTTCGGTGCACTGGTCATTGTGCAGCTGTCTGCGCTGTTGCCATAGCGGATTTCCGTACGCACACCGGCATCAGAAAGGTCTGTCACGCTGATGGTGTGCGGTGCTCCGTCCACAACACCGTAGTAGCTGGCAACAACGGACTTCGCGCCCACATACTCGTATTTTGCGTAGTCGCAGTCCTTGCACTTCTCTACGATGGCAAACCGGCCATTGGCAGGCTGAGAAAGGATTTCTTTCTCCATGTCATGCCGTTCCAGAACGCTGCTCTTGGTGTGATTCGTGCCGTAACAGAACGCGCAATACTCACCGCCGGTCGTTGTGACCTTGTGATAGGTACTGTCTACATACTCATAGGCTTTCTGTTCGGGCAGTTCCTGCATGAATTTCGAGTCACAGTCATAGAGCCAATAGACGTTCTTGCCGAAACCATAATCGTTAATGCTCATGTTGCTGTTGACCGTACCGCAGGTCTCACACACTGCTTTCGTCCAGTGATAACCCGTATAGCTCGCGTTCTGACCGGGAACGCCATCCAGGATCGTGCCCGTACCCGAGCCGCCGACCATCGTACCGTCCGAATATTTCACATTCCGGTTCATAGCAGTCTGGCCGTCCCTCGTATACTCCGGAGTCCGGAACGCCTGAAAAGAAGTTGCCTTGCCGCATACGCCGCAGTTGAAGGTTTCATGCGTTACAACCGCATTGATATCCAGCTCATTCGTTCGACCAGAAGCCTGCATCCAGTGCTCCGCAGGATCATGATAGCTGTTCACCTGTGCGGCACCAGCCGAAACAGGAAACGTTGAGAATGCCGTCATTGCCGAAAGCAGCATGGCAACGGCTCTCGTGCCGAACTTTTTCGTTCTAGCTTTCATTTGAGATACCTCCGTTTGTCTTGATTTGCAGCATGAAAAAACTCCACAGTCCTTGCTGTGGAGGAAAATCCGCCGCTGTTTTCTTGTGTCCAATCATAGCTACATTGCAACCACCTCCTTCGCGATTTTGCTGCCCATATACTTACTTCTCAGGTAGTAATACAGATGGTTTACTAAAGGGGAGAGTGTGAGAGGGGGAATGAAAGAGCAGGGAAGGGGGACAGTTGTACCGCAAATGGGCATACCTTCCCCATGATGAAGGTTATCTTGCTTGTTCCCTTTTCTGCCGCTCCCTTGCACGCTGATAATATTCCAGCGCCTTGATGATATAATCCTCGGTCTTTTCCAGCGGCACTGTCGAGGGAATATACGGACGCAGCCGTTCTGCCTTGAAGCTGATTTTCTCTTTCTGGTTTGGCTTTTCCTCACCAAGAATCGCTTCGATGACCTCCGCACTCAGCTTTCCAGCTTTGGAGAACTCTTTGAGCCGAATGGCCTGTGGAAGTGATGGCGTGGCATCATTGTAGCTGATGCTGTTCAGAAGATTGTGCTGTTCCGTTTCCGTCAGATAGGAAAGCTCCACCGCAGGACGAAACGCAATCTTGTTCTCATCGACCATATCCAGAAGTTCGGGAATTAGTTCTGTCAGACGGATATAGCGTCGAACTTGGTTCTTGCTATCACCTGCCAACTCTCCAACAATTTCAGCACTTTCCTTACCTGATAACTTCCCACCCACTGGGTCGGAAGTTAAATCCGTTCTCTGCCCCTGCCGCTTCATCGCTTCTAGGCGCATCTTGTAGCTGAACGCCTTTTCACTTGGAAGAATGATTGAGCGCTGCAAATTGGATTCCACCATCAGAATGATTGCTTCATCTCTGGACAATTCCTTGATTTCTGCGGGAACGCGCTCCAGACCGGCCAGTTCACAAGCCTTTCGTCGTCGATGCCCTGATACGATTTCATACCGGCCATCTTCTTTCTGGCGGAGCGTAATCGGTGTAATAACGCCGCGCTCTTTCACGCTCTGCACAAGCTGGTTCATGTCCTCGTCCATTTTAACTTTGAATGGGTGGTTCGGGAAATCGTCGATCTCAGATAAGGGGATATCATAGATGCGAGGCAAGCGACTTTCTGCTCGTCCCTCATCATTCATAAACAGTTCAGCGAACCCCGTCAGATCGAGATCGACGTCTTTCTTTCGACTCATGCTCCAACACCTCCTTCGTCACCGCCTCATACGCAGCCGCAACCTTTCCGCCCTTATCATAGGCAAAGATGCTTTGCCCTTCCTGGGCGCTTTCAGCAGCACGGACGGAAAAGGGTATCTGCGTATCAAAGACGCGGACTCGATCGCTTACAGCGGCTCTCAGCGCCGTAGAAATGGCTTTTGCGTTGTTAGTTCGGTTATCCACCATCGTCAATAGGATGCCGTCGATGTTCAGACGTGGATTGATCTGGCGTTTGACCTTGGCAACCGAGTGCATCAGCTGATTCAGACCTTTCGTTGACAGAAAACTCGGCTGCGACGGGATAATCACCCGGTCAGCCGCTGCCAGCGCATTGATGGTCATCATGCCGAGGGACGGCATACAGTCAATCAGAATATAGTCATAGTTTTTGCTGACCGAATCAATGTAGCTTTTCAGCACATACTCTCGGCTCATCACATTGAACAAGCCGACTTCTGTACCGGACAGCTCGATATTCGCAGGCATCAGGTCAACGCCCTCTGTACTTCTCAGCAATCCGAAGTTCTCCGGTAGCGACTTATCGTTGATGACGCATTCCATTACATCAGAGAGTGTTTCACTCAGCTGATCCGGATTACGCTCTCCAAGGCTGATTGTTAAACTGCCTTGTGGGTCTGCGTCAATCAGCAGCACTCGCTTTCCCTGTTTCGCCAAGCCGACACCCAGATTTACCGTTGTGGTGGTCTTTCCAACGCCGCCTTTCTGATTGGTAATTGCGATTACTCTGCATTGTTCCATATTGGTTTCCTCCTTTCTCATTTTAAGCTGTCTGAATCAGGCAGCTATGTATGTGAGCGCCCAAGCGCTCACTCATCCTGCGACAGTTTGCAGTAGTCATCCACATACTGAAGCAGCCAATAGGCGAATTCACGCATAAACCATGCGCAGAGATACGGGTTGTCCATCAGTTCAGCCGGAAGTTCAACTTCCATATCAAGCATTTTGGAAAGCACCCGAATAAAGAGCAGTGTGGAACTCGGCATATACAGATCGTTAAGTCCACTGACCACAACCGCGATAGCCTCCAGTTTACATTCATCACCGTTAAAGTGTTCTGCCGCCGCATCAATCAGGTACTCCGGATAGTGAACAGCCAGATCTGCGAGCTTTTCGAGATTTAATTCTTCATTCATAACATTTTCCTCCTTTTTGTTATGTACGCACACTGTTCTTCTCTATGCCCTGTGTGCCGGGCATCATCAGGCGGCTGGCTGCGAACCAGCTCCATAGGCATCTCACCTCCCCGCCTTCATTATGACCGGGCCGCGAATTACGGAAGTATCATTATCCCTTGCACCTTTCATCGCCTTCGCCGGTAGCAGTCCGGCTTTCTATCGAATCAGTTTGATCGCTCCTCCGTTTCCGGAATCATGGCGCACCGTCGATAACAGCTTGAGGTTTTCCTCGGTGCAGGTAACGTACCTGATGACTGTTATTCAGTTTTGCGGGAGGCTTTGTTTGACCTCTCACTTCTCTACCGCAGCACGAATAGCCCAAAAATTAACCCCTCCCAAAAAAGATTTTTATTTTTGTTAGAATTGCACAAGTAAATATCAACTCAGTACTGCCGCTGCACAACCTCAAATGGGTAAAAAAATAGACCCGTCGATTTCTCGACGGGTCTATTGCCCTAATTTAATTCGCACATTGCGATAGAAGCCGTATCAAATAGCTAAAACTTACATGAATTCACAGGAATTTGCACATTCAAACCGCTTCATTTGTGGTAAACCTGTGGTAACTTGGTGTAAGTTATGGTGTAAGCTATCTGCTAAATCTCGCTTATACGCGGTTATTCTAACTTATACGCCCTCAATCAGTCCAGCGGCTTCATTGTCGGGAACAGCAGGACATCGCGGATGGAAGCGGCGTCGGTGAGGAACATGACCAGACGGTCGATGCCCATGCCCATGCCGCCCGTGGGAGGCATGCCGTACTCGAGCGCGTTGATGAAGTCCTCGTCCATCATGCCCGCTTCCTCGTCGCCTGCGGCGCGCAGCGCGACCTGACGCTCGAAGCGGCCCTTCTGGTCGATCGGGTCGTTCAGCTCCGAGTAGGCGTT
>ERZ779889.3921-NODE-3921-length-10329-cov-2.477419_pt1 | contig 10329 bp, 15 predicted proteins | sample MGYA00511030_ERZ779889 | MGnify/ENA primary metagenome ERZ779889 (study PRJEB29588, sample SAMEA2160616) | human gut metagenome | biome: human gut; feature: human-associated habitat; material: faeces | place: Denmark | collected 2008/2010 ...
ATATACACACACATGTAATGTATTACACTATATATATTATATATTCATTAAGTTAGATAATTTATAGTTGCCTCGTTGTCAGATATATAGGATGTCCCTATTTTATGCGGTGATACTCCGGCAACAGTGCATAACTTTTAGCGTTGTTTGCTCGTTGCCGTCGTTTCCACCTTGATTTTTTTGAGTGCGTTGTCACGTTGTCACTTTATTGACTGTATAAATAAGCCTCTTGCGGCCTAACATAAGCTTTCTGGCGTCCGTAAATCCCTCCAAATCTCAACGGATTTTTAGTACGAACCCATCCTATGCTTTCCATGATTGTCTTGAGTTCTCTCTGGTCCACGGGTGTAAATTTATTCTTTGATCCATTCAAAACCTCGCACCAAATTTCCAAAAGGCATACCCTTGTTCGCTCTCTTGTACCTTCGTTCTTTGGATCCTCTAGCCATTGGATTCTTGCATAAAGATCCATGTCATACCAATCTTGCGGTAGCTTTCTATCTAGATAGTCGCGGACCATGTCTTCTCGAACGCTGGTAAACGTGTGCTCTTTTTGCATCTGTTCGGCTCCGGTCAAAGCTTCGCCCTGAAGGAATAGCTTTTCTCCGTCCTTGAATCTTTGCTTGGCTTCGGCCCAGATCTGGTCTCGTTCTTTTGGTAGATCATCAAACACAATCTTTTTCGCCTTTGATATATCCGTGTTGATCGGCCAGAATCTTCGGTTTCCTGTGTAATCCCTTAAAAATTCATCGTCGTTTGTGGTCCCAAAAAACACGCACTGTCTTGGATTGTCTGTAACTCTTCTCGCGTAGGCTTTTCTGTATCTGTCGTCCCTCTTACTTATAAACTGCTTCATGGACTCGATATCGGCTTTTCTGGCTGCAGATAATTCGGACCATTCAATCACCCATGATCCATGCAGGGCTTCGTATCCTTCTTTTCCTGAAATTGTTGTGATTGAATCTGAGAACCATTCTCCGCCCATGATGCTTAGCATGTGGCTTTTTCCGATTCCCTGGTGTCCTACTAAAACAGGCATATAATCCATTTTGCATCCTGGTGTGTAGATTCTGGCCACGGCTGCGGTAAAAGATTTCCTTGCGACCGCTCTGCTGTACTCTGAGTCCTCGCTTCCTAGATAGTCTATAAATAGCGTGTCTAGTCTAGGTATGCCGTCCCATTCTAGTGTGTCTAGATAGTCTCGTACTGGGTGGAAGCTGTTTCTCTCCTGGACGTAAGCTATGGCGTCATCCACTTTTCCTTTGGCGACAATGTTGTATTTCTTTTCCAGATAGTATCTGAAGCTTGCGTCGTCCGTATCGGTCCAGGTCGGGTCGCTTGGATTGTAGTTCCACCATGGCAGGTTTCCCTTCTTGACTGGTTTCTGTGCGAATAGGTCGTTGCCTCCAACTCCGTTTTTAAGCTTTGGATCATTTAAAAGTATGCGGACTATGTTGTCTGTAGTTGGCTTGAAGTTTCCCTTCTTATCCATGTCCATGGCATCCAGCCAGTCCTCTTTACTGTCTTCTACTCCTTGCGAACCCCTCGCGGTATCGTCCTTGAAGTCGTCCCAGTCCTCGTGAATCTGTTCTTTCTTGTCATCTATAAGCTGCTTCCGGGTTCCCTCGTCGTGTTCCATTAGTTCGAGCATGTGTTCTGTACTTGCTGGATCGTCTGGCCACTTGTGTATCCTTACAAGGTCATAGGCATTGCATAGCTGCTGCCCTGTCGGGTCTGTGTTGTGGTTACTGTAGGCGTACTTATTGTCATATATAACTAAGCCTCCGGCTGTGGATCCGTTTGCATAGGTCCAGCGGTTCGGGTCCTCTGTCGGCGTGTATTCCTCTGGAATAAATGTCTCAATCGCTTCTTGGATCGTGTAGGCCCTGCAGAAGGCGCCAATCCATCCGGACTTAGTTAATGGGTCCTCCTGGTGTCTTATGCCGCTGTGGTGCAGTTCTGTCTCTCTGTTAGAGCGAGGCCAGTAGCTGATGTCACGCCAGTCTCTGTACTGCGCCAGGATGTCATCTGGGTTCAGGTACGCGTTTCTGTCTCCTAGTTTTTCACAGATGTATTCTCCGTCCTTACTGGTGCTAGGCCAGAACATCATTCGTGCTGGCTGGTAGGTCGTGTCGTCGAAGTATTCCATTCCAATAGTACTTGCAATCCTTCGAGCGATTGCTTCGTACTCTTCCGGTGATACACCTCTTTGTAATGGGATGAGCCATCTATATTTAGGCTTTTCCGGTGTGTGCTTATGCGTTGAGTAGATCACGCTGCAAAAGTCGCACGTTATTCGGATCAAGTCTAAAAAGTCTTTGTCTGCGAAGTCAGCATCCAATGTGATCATGCTACGTGATAGAACGCTTTGATTGTTTCGTCTGCCGTCTTTTAGTTCTCCGGCTACGAATCCACCGACATCCTTGATATTGGACTGCTGATCCTTCGTCATGTTTCTATATTCTTCGACCGTCTCTTTTGTTCGGGTCGTTTCTTTTAGTTTTTTTGTGAATTCCTCCCAGGACATTTCCTGGTTGAAATATTGCTTTTGTTTTCTATTTTTGCAGGTTGCTATTTGCACATCCTTCAGCCTCCTGTCTATTCTTCTGCTATAGGACAGCCCTTATAGAATTGATTTGTTACCAGGTAAATGTCTAGATAGTCTCTCCGGATTCCTAATAGCTCCACCAATTCTTTAGCTGTTAGAACTTTTAGCGTTTTCTCGTAATCCGGACTTAGAATATAAAAGATTCTTTTCTTTCTTTTCATTTCATATTTCTCCTGTAGACCGCTTTTTGAAGCTCATGTTTGATACTTTGCTGTGTTCCTTGCTGGAGTGTCCCATTGGCCTTGATCTCTTCTAGAAGCTTTATAGTGTGCGCAGCATGCTTGCCGGCGTTCTCTGTATCGCTTTCCATATATCTGCAGACTACGGCTAAAGCGTTTGCGATATTGTCCAGGCGGTTGCAGATACGGTCTGCGGCCTGGTTGATCGCTTTTTCTAGCATGTCCGCATTGTCGAAGCTGGCCATGTCTTCCTTCCGTCTTTCTTCGGGTGGTTTGCGTAGATAGCTTAGACGAAGAGCTATAGCGTTTTGACTTCGGTTCTTTAATATAGAGCCATATTCTTTATAAATCTTTGAACTGCTATAGCCCAGGGCGTCTAGCTGCTTTAGAAGGTTGTCCTCCTGTTGTGTCCATTTAATACTCATGTCCTATCATCCTATCCTTGGTGCTTGTGCTATATCTAAGCCGAACACTTCTTTCAAAATACTTAGAATGATCAGTGCTGCGGTGATATAGATCAAGGCTATAATTAAATCTTGTTTTTTCATGTTTTAGTCCTTCTTGTAATAATCGGATATAAATCCATCTCCTACTAGAACCAAGTCTGGCGCCCAGTCTATTGGCTTAGCCATTACATCTAGCAGTTGTTTGAATTTTGTTTCTTTTTCTTCCGTCGGTACTTCGCAGATCACTTCATCATGAACGTGCATGATTGTTTTAGCTCCGATCTCGTCGCAGCCTTTTAGTGTTTCGCATAGGCAGTCTCGAGCGATTGCTTGTACTACGTTTTCGGTTAGTTTTCCACCCCAGGTGTTTGTCCACTCCCACTTTCTTGTTGTCTGGTTCAATCCTAAAAAGGATACCTGGCCATCCTTGATTCGTGGTGTAACGTAACCTAAAATGCGCCCGTTTGGTAAAGATATATAGACGTTACTGCCGCCCTTGAAAACCTTCATATTTCGGTCCAGAGTTGTGACTTTGCCGTCTGTGATTGCATCCTCGAAGGCTCTGCCTAGTAAGTACCAGAAGTCCTTGATACGTGGCGAGGCTTGTCTCCATTTGATTACAATCTCATGCTGCTGTTCTGGGCTCAGTCCCATCTTACTAGCTCCGAAGGCTTCCAGTGCTGCCGTTCCACCTCCGTATCCGAGGGCAAGTTCGGCAATCTTTCCCTTTTGTCTTAGATGTCCATTGATTCCGTGCTTTTCTACAGGCACCCCGAACATCTGGCTAGCTGATGCACAGTAGATGTCTCCGCCGTTTTTGAATACTTCCTGGCGCCATGTTGTTCTCGTTAGCCAGGCAATCACTCGAGCTTCTATGGCTGAGTAGTCGGCTACTATAAAGCTGCTGCCTTCGGGTGGTGTGATTACGGTTCTTAGAATCGTAGCGAATACATCATTCATACTTGGATAGATGAGCTCTAAAAGTTCGAAGTTGCCTTCCTTCACGAGTGTTCTTGGTTCGTCTACCTCGTCAAAGCTTGGCCGTGGGAAGTTCTGCGGTTGGATCAAGCGTCCGGCCCATCTTCCGGTTCTGCCTCCGAAGAATTGGAAGGTTCCCCTGATGCGGTCATCTTCTCCGCACGCTCTCTGGAAGGCGTCGTATTTCTTGACGCTTGTTTTTCCGAGCTCCTGGCGTATCTCAAGGGCTCTTCTTGTTTCTGGCCTTAGTGTGCCTTTTAGAAGTTCTTTCACGGCTTCCTTGTTTAAACTTTCGACGTCATGTCCTTCCTGGTCAAGGATCCACTTCTTTAGCTGTGCTACGCTTTGCGGATTTTCTAGGCCCGTGATGTATCTTGCTTCATCCATGAGCGCCATTCCATGATCTAGACTGTAGGACTGAACGTTTTTTATGATTTGTGTATCAACGTGAATCCCTCGGTCATTGATTCTCTGGTCCCTGTGCCAGTTTTCCCATTCCTGATCAGATACAAGCATCAAGTTATTTAGCTTGTTATAAATGGCTTGTTCGGACTCTACGTCTCTTCGGTTGTATTCTATAAAAAGATTCCATTTCTCTGGATCATGTTCTGGTAGGTTCTTCCATCTTCCGCCGTTGGCTTTTGTTGGTTTGCAAGGCTTGCAGAAATACTGGATCAGCCTTTTACCTGTAGCCAGTTTCACCTTGTCTTCTTCAATTCCTAATGCTGGCCCTAGTTGTCCTAAACTGGAAGGGTAGCCGTTCTCTGCGGCCATGATCATGGTATCTTGCCACTGCTCTGGTGGTAGAAATCCATCCTCTGTTAACTTCTTTTTTACGGCTTCTCCTAGAATATTTCGTTTCGCGTAATCCTTGACGTATCTGGTTAGGCATACTCGTTCGAAGTTTGCGTTGTGTGCCACCTTCGTTATGTTTTCATCCGCTAGCGCTGATACTAAAGAAAAAGGCAGATCTTCTTCCATTAAATTTAAAACTTCTACTGGATCATTGCCCCAGGCGTATCCGAATAGAAGTATTTTGAAATCTAAACTCTCTGCGTATTTATAAACCCCGCAGGCTGCAAGGTCGACGCTGGAGTAGGTCTCCAGGTCGATATGCAGTATGGGCTTTTTACAATAAGGCACTTAGGTCGTCGCTTCCGGTTTCCTCGTCAAACTCAGAAGCGTCGCCGAAGTCTGCGGTTACACTTGAGTGTCCGCCTAATGGCTCTCCGTCCTTTACTTTTAAAACGCTGTTAAGGCCAGCCGCGATTCCTGTACCGACTTTGTTGTATGGATAGAAGTTAAAGCTTACAGCTCCATAGCATCCGCTATATACATCTTCCAGAATTGCGTTCTTGTCGCTGTATGCATATGTTACTCCGTTCTTGCGGTATCCAACTGATACAGGATTGTTACTCTTTACCGCTAGCATGTATTTGTTTTTGAACTCTGGCGCACTGTATCTTTCGTCCGCGTCGCAGTCAACCAATAAACCGCGTGTGCTTCCAGGCTCTCTTTTTAGCGGTGTAGCTTTGGCTTTGAAAGAAGCGCCGTAGTCTTCTACTCCGTCTTGAACGGCTTCCTGGTATCCCTTCAGGATTCGGTTAAGTGTTTCTTTGTCGTCCTTGTCAATTAATACATTCACGCTATATTTGGCGTCCTGGCCCTCTGCAAAGGCATGAGGTTCTGCCAAGTGGCAGTATACGAATCTAACTAATTTTGTTTTTACTTGTGACATCTTTCTGTTCCTCCTAGTTTTACTCTTTGTCGCATTACGTTTTTAAGCTGTCGCTTTAGATCGTTTCTGTGTGGTCCTGGTTTACTGTTTCGAATCTCGGCTCGGATGCGGACCATCTTTTCTTCGAGCTGATTGATATCCTATTTTGAAATCATCTTTTAATCCCTTGGGCTTAAATCCCCACATGTGTTCTGAAGGCGACTGGATTCCTATCAGTCTTTTTATCTTTCTAATCAACGCCATCTTTAAAGTCATTTGCTACACTTCCAAACTCTGGGCGTTTGTCGCTTACTGGCACTAGCGCTGGCTTTCCTTGTGGCTTCTCGATATATTCACCAACGATTTCTGCAAAGTCTTTCTTTCCGACTAATTTTTCTAGAGCCGTGATAGTCTGAAGCTTTGGCTTTGTCATGATCTGGTTGTAGTCGAATCCTGCGTTTTGAAGTGCTTCAGATGCCTTAGACTCGTCTGTAATCTTTCTTCGGCTTGTTCCTTCTACAACTTTATATCCTTCGTAGTGTGTTCCTTTTAGCGCCTGATCCAGTGCGAACTCTTGAACCTCTTTAGCCCAGTCAATAAGTCCAGGTAGCTCTGGCAAAAGCTCCGCGATTTGCTGATCTGTTAGAAGCATTCCGCACATGCGCTGATATCTTTCGTCGATTGCTTTCATCCTGGCAGCGCGTGCGTTACAGTTTCCCTTTGCCCTGCAGAACTTGCACCAGTCTCCGGCTTGCCGTTCTCCTTCTCCGTTCCAGGCTTCTTTTGCAGCTGGTTTAACTACATTCTCCATCCAGTCTGCCAGTTCTTCGGTAGTAAGTTCCCATGTGCTGATGTGGTCACGTCTAGGCTGTACGATATGAAGCTGAACCTTTTCAAAATCGTATAGGCAGTCGTATAGGGCCATAACTCCTGCGGCGTAAATGGTAAGCTGCGGATTATGTGGGGCATTTACCTTGACACCTTCTCCGTATTTAAAATCGATAACGTGGAGCGTGTGATTACTTACAATTACAGCGTCGCTTGTTCCGAATCCTTCCGGAATCCAAGGCGTCAAATCAACTTTTACCTCGATAAAAAGATCCGCGATATCGCTTTTCTTTTTCTCTTTGTTGTATACCTCTAGAACATAGTCCTTATAGAAGTTTGTAGCCTCGTCCATTTCTCCTGTTGCAGCTTTTACTTTTTTTCGTGGATGTCCCTCGATCCAGTTACGAAGTTTCTGTTCTGCTACACTGTGGGCCTCTGTTCCCTCCGCTGCGTAAGCACTTGGCTTTTCTTCGAATAGTTCCTCCAATCTAGCGGAAGGGTGGCAGTGAATCCATTTGTTGGACCCACTGGCAGAAAGGACTGCATGTTGGCTAGGCATGTAAAGCCTCCCAGGCTTCCTTATATTTATCTTTAGGAATGTCGCAGATCTTGCTTGCACCCATCTGAGTTAGGAACACTTTTAGTACGGCCACGCCTTTTTCTTTGGCAAAGGCAACGCCTGCTTTCTGTAGCTCTTCTAACGTAATTTCTTTCGCAGGTGCTGCTGGCGCCTGATCAGGTTCTGATGTTGGCTTTACTGGTTCCGGTGTAGGCTTTACAGTCTCATGAATAGGTTCTTCTTGTGTGGTCCAATCTTTGGCCAACGGGCATGAAGGCTCATTTGCATCATTCTTATGAGACTTTGTTTCTTCTTCCCATGGGAAGTCTTCAGGCCCAGGCAGCTTTTCCTCTAGTCCTGCGCGCTTTAGGTCTAGCTCTTTGGCTAGCTCCAATACTTTTTTTGCATCTTCAATTTCGCTTGTTGCGAATTGCAATGTTAATTGGTAATACATCTATTTTTCCTCCTTGTTAAAAATCATCTTCTTCGTCTGAGTCATCATTGAAGATGTCTGCAAATATTTTGACCATTCTCTTTGTATGCTCTTCGTACTCTTCTTTCGTGATGTCCTCCAGGCCGTCTGTCCACATTCTTGAGGTTCCGTACTTTTCATTTATTTCCTGGAATTCCTCGAATGTCATTTTCTAGTCTTCCGTTTCTTCCATTTCTGCGCCTTCTAGGCTTTCGCTTAGATTTACTACCTGCTGTACAAAATCTCTAAGCATAGCCTTAGCAGCATGTTTTAAAATTGATCCAAGTTCCTCTGGACTGACGTCCATTGTTTCAAGAAAGGCCATCATCTCGGGTTTGTGTCCTTTGATATGTGTCTCTAAGTGCATGCTGTCTTCAACGTCTGGCGTTAGCGCAACCTCTACAGAGAAAAGCTTTAATTCTCTTTTTGCTGGTTTTTCCTTTTCAATAGTGATCATTTTCTTTTTCCTCCTTGTATTTTTGAACACGTGCTGTATAATATAAGCGTGTTCTATTGCTAGAGCCTTATTCGTTTTCGAACGAGGTCTTCTAGCCTTTTTTTATAGAACGCTCATAGGATTCTACGATATTCTTTTGAGTGAGGCCTAGATACTGAATAGCACGTTTGGTCAGGATAACATTGCTGTCGATATTTTCTAGGCCTTCTTTTTTTATATCTTCCATGATCTGCCGGAAGATCTTGCTTCCTTTATTCCTTCCGCATCCTAGAAACTTTGATAGCTCGGATTTGTTCATGTATCCCTTTTCCATCATCTCGTATCTGTAGGCTGCTAGGTTTTCTACTTGCAAAGCTCACCACCTCCTTTAATAAAGCATTTGATAGATCATGATCCAAATTGCTACGCTTAGCGTAATAATCAGGATTATGAGCGCCATGTTTAGGGCCGTTACTAATCCAGATCTGAATTTCTGTTTTCTGATTCTTTTTTGTTCTGCGTATAAGGCTTCCAGTCTTAGTCTTTCTCCGTGAAGGTTGATACCTTCCACAAAGTCTGGAAGCTCTGCGCCTGTTGATTTGTGTTCCATCTACTCGTTCACCCTTTATTTCTTTGGTTCTTCCAGTGTGTACAAATTAGGAAGTATTAAATCGTATCTTTTTCCAGATTCCTCTAGCCCTTTTAAGATTTTGTTAACCAATTCTTCAACTTTGATAGGCATCTACTTCACCTCCTCTTGTTTTTCTGGTTCCTTGGCTGCTGGCTCTCTTATGTTCTGATCCGCTTCAGATATTTCTAAACCAGTAATCAGTCCATTTATGAATTGCCTTTTGCTGGGATCCAATTTTACTAGTTTATTAGTGATGTCCTTTAAATCATTTGAATTGTACATGTTTCTCCTTTCTAGTTCAGTTTTTGAACTCTTGACTATGTTATAGTTCATTTTTTGACCTTTGTCAACAAAAATGTAAAGATTCTTTACTTTTTTAAATGTTAGTGTTAATCTGTAAATGTAAAAAAGGAGGGTAGTTATGATAAAAGGCATAGATGAACGTATTCGAGCAATCAGAAAAGATAATGGCTTAACTATGCAGGCCTTCGGTGAAAGTATTGGAATGTCAAAGGCCTCTATTAGTGGCATAGAAAGTGGAAAAAACGGGCCTTCTGAGCAAACTATCAGACTGATATGCTCTGTCTATAAAGTCGATTACTTCTGGCTAAAGGAAGGAAAAGGTAGTATGTATTTAGATGATACAGATAACCTGGTAGATGAAATCGCCATTGAACAGAATCTTGATCCTGATACAACCAGAACTCTTAAGCGTTTGTTGAGGTTGTCTCCTGATTCGCAAAAGATAGTACTAAAAGCAATCGATACACTGTTAAATGAAAAAGACGAGTAATCCTGTTTAGATTGGTTACTCGTCTTTTATAAAAGAAAAACGCAGAACCTGTTTCCAAGTCCTGCATTCTTCCGTGTGTGTTCTATTGCTGTGTTCCGTGTCTGATCCATATTCTTTGTAGAATTTTATAGGCCTGTTCAAGACCCTTTTGGTCCATAGTCTGGAGCATGAATTCGATTTTCTTTTTGAGTTCTTCTATCCCATTGGCTTTCCCTTCTTTCTTAAATGCTCTCTTCTCAATTGCCTACAGTTTACAGCTATGCGCGCTTTTTGTCAAACTTTTATGGTTATTATTTTGCATTTTTTATTATTTACTTTTTGAACCTAAAAGATTAATATAAACCTAGGAGGTGTAATTATGAGTAAATTGAATGAAGTTTTATCTTCTAAGCTCCCTGAGCTGATGAAAGAGTCTGGTGTCAGTCGTAGAGATTTGGCCGAGTATTGTGGTGTTTCTTATAACACAGTACGGTGTTGGGAAGTTGGCACTAAAACGCCAAGGCCTGATATGGTTGTGAAAATTGCAGAGCGATTCAACCTGAAACCTCTTGATCTGATGAGCGCGGCTTTTGAGGATTCTTCAGTAAAGCCTGTCCGTTTTTTGTCTTTGGTTGCTGATGACGGTTCTGTATCAAATTCGAACAGTTCTCCAGTATTCACGTCTATGGCTACGGATGTTACG
>ERZ779889.3923-NODE-3923-length-10324-cov-3.960756_pt1 | contig 10324 bp, 16 predicted proteins | sample MGYA00511030_ERZ779889 | MGnify/ENA primary metagenome ERZ779889 (study PRJEB29588, sample SAMEA2160616) | human gut metagenome | biome: human gut; feature: human-associated habitat; material: faeces | place: Denmark | collected 2008/2010 ...
CAGGACAAAGTACGCACGGGGTCCCCTTTACCCCAAACATGAAAATAATAATAAAACGCAGAAAGGAACAAAATGATCAACTTAAAAATCAAAACGAATGGTACTGTTCGAAACCTCACACTGCCTTATCCGATCAATCCATACCCGACATTATCGAAAAGAATTCAGTTGCAACTGTATCTGAGGTCTCTGAACCGGAGTCACTCAAATACATGGAAGGACACGAATGAAGCATCAACCTCGCCAAGCGTGCTAAATTACTTAATCCACATCCAACACATTACAAATACCCTATTGACAAACCGGAGAAACGATGCTATAATAGTTATCGATATACATTCTACGATATATATTAAAAACTATTAAAAACGGAAGGATGACAAATATGGCTCCGAAGAACAAGTTTACAAGGGAAGAAATGGTGGCAGCGGCGGTTCGGGTGGTGCAAAAAATGGGCGCTGCGGCTTTAACTGCAAAATCCCTGGCGGAAGAACTGGGCACCTCGACTCAGCCGGTCTTTACCTGCTTCGGTACGATGGATACGGCAAAAGCGGAGGTATATGACGCGGCGGAGCAGGTGTTTGATGAATATCTGACAGAAGGACTGAAGCAGGAGATTCCGTTTTTTGGCATTGGAACGCAATATATCCGTTTTGCCAGAGAAGAGCCAGAGCTGTACCGTCTGCTGTTTTTGATGCGGTCGGACGATAGGGGGAGTGACGCCTTTGCTGCCATGCGGCATATGCAGGAACTTGTCCGCCCTTCGCTAATAGATATTTATTATATCGGCGAACAGGAGGCGGATCGCTATTTCCGCGACCTCTGGCTGGTGGTTCACAGCCTCGCTACGTTGATCGTAACCGGCGACTGCCCCTATTCCGACAGGGAGATTGGGCAGATCCTGACTGGCTTCAGCGTCAGCATTTTCAAGGCAATTAAAGAGATTCCGGGCTTTACGGAGGGGACATTTGACCGGGACGCTACCTTTCGGAGCTTGATACAAGGGAAATGAGCCGTGATTGTGCAGGAGGAACGCTTAATGAAACAAGCCATCGAGATAAAATGGGTGTCCTGTTCTGTCTGCGGCTGAAACACCCGGAAAAAGGTGCGGTCAAATACGCTTCTGCGTTATTGTTTTGTATTCGGCAATAGCGAATCAATTTGTGGCTGAAAAAGCGGGGCTGTGAGAGGTTTACGTCATTGTGAGGAAATGCCAAAGGAAGGAATCTGAATAAAAAATGAAAAGAAGAACAAAAAAGGGTCTTCTGATTGCCGTAGCCACGGTCTGCTGCGTGAGCACTGCTCTCATCGGCATGATGCTCTACGGAAAACATCAGATGAACAAAATACCGGGGCTTACCTTTGAGGAAGCTCTGGCGTATACCACGAAGGACACCCCCGAGGCTACGATCACAATGGGCATTATCAAGGGCGGGGAGAGTTGGTACACGGTATATGGCAAGGACGGGAAAATATTGCCGGAGGAACTTCACACCTATGAAATCGGCTCCCTGACCAAGACCTTTACCGCCGCGCTGGTAAACAAGGCGGTCACAGAGGGAGAAATCAGCCTGAGCGACACGATAGATCAGTATCTATCGCTCCCCGAGGGCAAGAAATATCCGACGATCAGGGAACTGCTGACCCACACCTCGGGTTATAAGGGCTATTATTTTGAAAGCCCGATGATCGGGAACTTCTTTCAGGGACGTAATGACTTTTATGGCATCACGAAAGAGATGGTACTGGATAAGACGGGCGAACTGAACAGGGTGAAAGAAGAATACGGCTTTACCTATTCGAACTACGGATATGCGGTCTTGGGCTTGGTGCTGGAAGCGGTATACGATACCGACTACACATCGCTGCTGAATAACTTTGCTCAAAATGAGTTGGGGCTAAGCGATACGAAAATCTCAGACGGGAGCGGCGACCTGGGAAACAATTGGGATTGGAAATCGGACGATGCCTATCTGTCGGCGGGGGCGGTCACATCAAATATAACGGATATGCTTGCCTACGCGCGGATACAGCTTGAGGACAATCCCATTTTTTCTGAATGCCATAAGAGCCTCGCCGTGATCAACGCTTCCACGGAGGACTATAAAGCCATGGGCATCAATATGGACGAGATCGGGATGGCGTGGATCATTGATAAGGAGAACGGAATCCTATGGCACAACGGCGGTACGGGAAATTATAATTGTTATCTTGGATTTCAGCCGGAAACGGGAACGGCTGTGGTGGTGCTTTCCAATCTTCCACCCAGTTACCGCATCCCTGCCACGGTGCTGGGGATCAAGGCGTTACATGAACTCGGATGGGAGTTTTCAAACCAAGTCGATCAATCGAAATCTGAGGAGATGAAAAGATGAATATGAAGGTGGATAGGAGGAAATGCGGATGCAAAACTTTGGCATGTCTATTCTGTGGTTCTGGATCGCCTATGTGTGCGTCACGGTAATCGGCATATTGCACACGGTATTCAATATTTATGTATTGCATATGAAGCCGATGGACAGCCAGGGAATGGGCGAAGGCTATGAAAAAACAAAGCCGTGGCATCCTCTGTATAATATTATTTTGTTTTCCGTTTTTGGCTATCTGTATATGAACGGTCTTACCGCGCCGACAATGGGCGAGGCGTTGCTGACCGGACTTCTGTGGGCTGGGATCTGTATCGTGTTTGATGTTTTCGGCTGGGTGCTGATCAAGCATCCGTGGAGCCTGACATTCCGGGAATTCTATATTGATTATCAGCCGTGGCTCACGCTGATTTATCTCGCGATCTTTTTAGGCCCAATGATCGGATTTTTATTGTGCCGTTAGAAAGAAAATAAGTAATATTGCAATGAACAGTCAGAGAAATGAATAATTAATAAACCGGAAACTTTTGAGAAAAGGATTATCATAATGAAAGTGATAGATATTGTCGGTGAAAACTATTTTGGCAAATGGGATAAAACAAGAACGGCTTGCAGAGGCATCATAATTCATGATACAAAAGTATTACTTTCCTATGAAACAAGAAATGACCAGTGGATGCTTCCCGGCGGCGGTTTGGAAGATAATGAATCTGAAAAAGCGTGTTGCATACGAGAAATTGCAGAAGAAACAGGCATGGTGGCGGATATTTCGGAATGTATCCTTGAAATCGATGAATATTATGAGGACTGGAAATGGATCAATAGGTACTTCACAGGCAAGGTAATTGGAACTACAGAAATAAAACTGACACAAAGAGAGCAGGAAGCAGGAATGATTCCCAAATGGCTTTCAATACATGAAATTATAGATATCTTTTCGAAACATCATACATATGCAAAGACAGATGAAATGAGAAGAGGAATGTATTTGAGAGAATATACAGCATTAACCGAAATAGTTCAATAAGAAGCAGGAGATGCGTCCATGATTGGAATCTATTTCAGCGGAACCGGAAATACAAAACATTGTGTCGAAAAGTTAGTCAAACTGTTGGATGTATCTGCTCAGAGTTTTCCGTTAGAACATACACAGATGATTCAAATATTGGAAGAGCATGACATCATTGTGCTGGGCTACCCGACACAGTTTTCCAATGCCCCTATCATAGTGCGTGATTTTATTAAAAATCATTCTTCTCTATGGAATGGGAAAAAGGTCTTTTGCGTCAATACGATGGGGCTTTTCAGCGGTGATGGAACAGGATGTACAGCTCGAATCTTAAGGAAATTCGGGGCAACAATACTCGGCGGTTTGCAGATCAAAATGCCGGATTCCGTCTGCGACAGCAAACTGCTGAAGAAAACGCCAGAGGAAAACCGGGAGATCGTCCGTCAGGCCGACCAAAAGATAGAAGCTGCCGCACGGCAGATCAAGCAAGGAAACTACCCCCAGGACGGGCTGTCCTTCTTTTCCCACCTGAAGGGACTTTTTGGACAGCGGCTGTGGTTTTACGGCAAGACGGCGGGATACACGGACAAGCTGAAAATCAGCGAAAAATGCGTGGGCTGCGGGCTGTGCGTCTCTTTATGCCCCACGAAAAATCTCTCCCTGCGAGACGGGAAAGCCACCGCGGAAGACAGGTGTACCATGTGTTACCGCTGTATCAGCCGCTGTCCCCAAAAGGCCATCACGCTACTCGGGGACGAGGTAATAGAGCAGTGCCGGTTTGAAAAATACGGCTCTGGGGAGTGAAAGTGCATGAGGGCGGAAAGCGGCTTTATAGATAGAGAAATTGGGATGGTAGATGCGTTTTCGGATGAAGACAATGAAAAGCCGGTGTGCTTGCAATTTCAAGAGATGAGTGGCTCACCGGAAAATCAAAAATTTGCGAGGATATGAAAATGGTGTATAGAACACTATCCGTGAATGAAGCAGAACAATTCTGGAGTTTGATGAACCAATTGGATTACTATATGGCAAGGGTAATATAAATTCTCGTTTACACGACAATGACTTACGATATAAGTAGGTACTAAACTGATAAACGCGCCCCGATGGGCAAGGAAGGAGTATATGAAAATGATCGTTTCGGAAAAAGAGCTATGTAAATCGAATAAAGCGGGCTCTTCCTCCTCGAAAAGACTTGGAAAGGCGATAATCGCGCTTCTTGTTATTGTGGCTGTGCTGATTGCAGCCCTTGCGGGAGCGTGGGCCATGTTCGGCACCCAGCTCACGGCGGCCATGACCATCGAGAAGCTGGATGATCATCTGTGGTCTATGGAATATAAGGGAGATTATGGCTTCGATGGATTTCTGGAGCAGGGCGGGGCAAAAAGCGACGCTGAGATGGGAGACTACATCGCCTCATTCCTCTCTCACGGCTTCTGGAAGCCGGACACCTCCACCGCCGGGGGAAACTACGGCTGCTCCACCGTCACGGTGACAAGTCCCGACGGCGCACCCCTCTTTGGCCGCAACTTCGACTGGGAAGAATGTGACAAAATGCTGGTACATACCATCCCAAAAAATGGTTATGAGTCCATCGCCACCTGCAATTTGAACTTCCTGGGCTTTGGGGAGGACTGGAAGCCCGATGGAAGCATGGGCGATAAGTTCATGGCGCTGGCTTCCGTCTACGCTATCTTGGACGGCATGAACGAAAAGGGCCTGTGTGTGGCTGATCTCATGGTGAGCCACGAGGAGGGTGTCGACCAGAATACCGATAAGCCCGACATTACCATTGTCTCCGGTCTGCGGCTGCTGCTGGACAAGGCGGCGAATGTAGAGGAAGCGTTGGAATTGCTTTCGCAGTATGATATGCACTTTTCCCTGGGCCGTGCCCAGCACTTCTCCCTCTCCGACGCTGCCGGGCGGAGCGTGGCGGTGGAGTGGCAAAACGGCGAGATGGTGGTGACGGACACCCCAGTGGTGACCAACTTCTATCTCCACGGGGATGACGGCACCTCCGGCAGCGGCCAATCCTATGTGCGGTTTAACACACTCACCCAGCGGCGGGATGCGGCAAAGGGCGTGATGACCGCCGAGGAAGTACGCGCCTCGCTGGCGGCTGTGGCCCAGAGCAACTTCCCCGGCGAGAACGGTGGGGAGAAGACCTGCTGGAGCTGCGTCTACAACCAGCGGGAATTGACCGCCACCTTCTACGACACCGAGGATTGGGCGAATCCCTATGCCCTCTCCTTGGGAGAAAAGGATTGGTGCAAAAAGGGAGAGTGAGGAAATATGAACGAGAGAACATATTCGACACCATTGGGCAAAATCCATTATTGGGTGCATCTGATTTCACCGGACGGGGTAACGTTGGTGCAACGATTACGTCATGTTCCTGTTAAGCCCTATGTTTGAGCCGATCATGGGGATGGAGCCGTCCACCATTTACAGTATGCTGCCCATAAATGACAGAAAAGCCGGCGTGGTGTTGGACGCTTCCGTTACCAACCCCGATATGGCGAGGGACTTTGGGGAGTATCCGATTGAGGATTTGCAGGTTCCCACGCTGATTTTCCACGCAAAAGACGATAAGCTGGCAAGCTACGCCGAAACAGAGAGCGCGGTGTCAAGATTTCCGAACTGCACGTTCATTTCATTTGAAAGCGGCGGACATTTGCTGACAGGGCACGGACAAGAAATCAAAAAGGCAGTTTCCGATTTTGTGGAAAACAGATCGCGTTGACAGAATCCATTTTTGGCGTATGGCAGAGAGCGAAACAGGAGGCTCAAAATGACACAGAAAGAAAGAATCGTACTGAAAACAGCTCTGGCAACGTTTGTGCTGTTGCTATTCTTTTTCACACAGGGCGCGATCGTTGTGATCACGGGGATCGATGGCGTTCCCTCCGTGTTGATCAGGGGTGCTGTTATCTGGGGGCTTGTTGCTATCACATTGGCGTATTCCATCATCCGATACAAAGGAATCTCAAAGCTGGGATTTCGCAGTGCGGAAAAAGGGGCGGCAAAGAGAATGCTTTATTTTTCGCCGCTGTTGCTCATTGCCCTCTTCCCTTTTGCGGCGGGAATCGATTGGAAGGGCGGGGCGCCTTTCCTATTCGCCAACCTGTTTCTGACGCTTGGCATCGGGATGGCGGAGGAGATCTTCTTCCGGGGCATTATCTGCGGCCTATGGCTGAAGCACGGCACCGTAAAGGCGATGATACTCTCATCCATTCTTTTCGGGTTCAGCCATATCCTGAATATGGCAGGCGGCGCGAAGCTTGGGGAGACGCTTCTTCAAATCTGCTTCGCGCTGGTTTACGGAATGGTATTTGCCCTGATTTTTGCGGAAAGCGGCAGTATTATCCCCTGCGTACTGCTCCACGCTTTGCATGACTTCTGCTCCTTCATCAGCGGGGATGGCTCCGCGCAATTTGAGGTTGTTCTGGGCGCGGCACAGTTTATCGTACTGTTGGTATATTTTATCTATCTTCTCCGAATGACTGCTCACAAAAGCGAGAGGGACTCGGCTTTGAAAGGCAGGTGAAAACCGATGAAAAAATATCAAATCATGTACTATGTAGGCGCGGCGATCAGCCTGCTGGTGGGGCTGTGGCACTTTACCGTGCCGTGGATGTTTGGCTGGGCCTCATATATACCATATGAAACGTTGGTGGTCCCCATCAATTATGTAAACCTATGCTTTTCATTTTTGCTGTCTGGGCTAAGCCTTACCGTCATTCTATGGGGTAAAAAGGTATTTGCACAGAACCCGGAAGCGTTCTATATTTACGGTTTTTTGCTTGCGCTTTGGATATTCCGTGTGGCTGTGACGATAATTTATCCCTGTCCGCCGGAATCAAATGTGTGGATGTCTTATGGACAGCTCGGCGGTTCTGTTCTTGTATTCCTTCTGCTACTTGTACCGTTTATCCGGGTGACCTCCACAAGGAAGAATAGAAAAAAGTAAAATATCTCTTTACGTTTTGCTCTTGGCTAAAACAAGATTCATTTCAGGAGTTACATGATGGAATATCCCGTGGAAAAAGTTATCTCTTATCCACTGCTTGCTCTTTTTGTGCTGGCGGTGTTTTACGGCATTTATTTTGTCAAGATGCTGGCGCAGAAGCGCCGCGGCATACGGACGCTGCAAATCAGACAGCGAAAGGAAAAGTCCATTCAAACAGTAGAACTGTTGATGAGCATTGCGACGCTGGGTGTTGTGATTACACAACTTGTGTCCATAGCGTTCGGTTTGAGCTGCCTCCCGACAAACGCGCGCTTTACCGGCTTCTGCACCGGGATGCTCGGTGATTTGATCTTTCTCCTTTCCGTTCTCTGTATGAAGGATAGCTGGAGGGCGGGTATTCCGGATAAGGATCACACAGAGCTGGTTACATCCGGAATCTATCGGTTCAGCCGCAATCCGGCTTTTCTCGGCTTTGACCTCATGTATATCGGTATGATGCTGATGTACTGTAATTTGTTGATAGTGCCGCTTACGGTGTTTGCCATTGTGATGCTACATTTACAAATTCTGCAGGAGGAACGATATCTGGAGAAAGCATTCGGCACAGCGTACCGGGAATACAAGCGGCATACATTCCGCTATCTTGGGTGGCGATGAAGGAGAAAGGTTTGTTGCGGATAACAAGCAGTCAATATGAATATTGCGAAAATATATCGCGATTAAGGTATTCCGGAGGAACGATTTATGCAGCTTGATATTAAGAAAGTAAAGTTAAGTAGCCACACATAAAACGCATCTATTTTGACGCATTCTCTAAAAACGATCGGAAGGAGAAAATAAAATAAAAAAAGTACTGAATACACTTTTCATCATAGCAAGTTTAGGTTTGATCGCAGCGGGTGCAATCTTCCTGTGCGTCAGCATTTTCGATGGAAATGAGACCACGATGCCATTGGTGATCGCATTGGCGTGTATATTGCTATCAAACCTTTTTTATGTGATTCGGATGAATATGGATAAGAAATAGCAACGCAATCATGTTCGATCAAACCAAATCTGAATTCGGAAAGGGAACCATTATGAAACAGCAAAAACTATTCGGCATCGTCATGACCGTCTGCGCCCTCCTGCTGATCCTTGCCGGGTGCGCACCCAGCTTTGAGGGAAACAGGATAAAGAATGCGGATTCCTACCGGTTAGATATCAAAACCATGAACTGCACAGACACGCACACGCTGGAGCTGAAGCATGGTGACACGCTCAAAATTATATTCGAGACGGTGCAAGGGTCGCTGGAGATGAAGATCACGGCGCCGGATGGGACTGCGCTCTATCAGGGAGACGGAACTGTGACGGAATTCACCGTAACGGCGCCTTTGGACGGTGCCTACGCGATCGTCGTCGTGGGGCAGAAGGCAAAGGGCAACATCAACATTGATGTGGAAAGAGTCACGCGCGGCGAGGGCGAAATGGAAAAAGGCGGAGAAGATGAGATTGAAGCGAGCTATCCGGGAGCGGATGCGGTGGAGCTTTTGAATCATCGCGGGGATACGACAACGGTATATAAATCGGCTGGCGGCACCAATATTCCATTTTACCTATAAACGGTACGGATATCCGGACCGGCGAGGACGGGGTGGAGAGGAATGAGACAGTGGAATAAGGGAGACAATTCAAATGGCGAATATCGTTATTTTGACACAAATGCAATTTCCGGCTACCATTGACGGATCGGGTGTTATGCATTTTGTTTCCGGTCTGCTTATGGGAATGTCGGTTGGCGAAATACTCTCCGGCATGATAGTGATCGGGAAGAAACTCATGCAGAAATAACAGATTAGAACCTGTATCAAAAGCACAAAAAGGCTCCGGCATCTGCTCTCACAGATACCGGAGCCGTATTTATGCAAATCATTCAATCTCAATTTTGCTCTCAGAAGCAAGTTTCTTCTGATCCACCTTGGGCAGAACGACCGACAAAACGCCGGATTCGTATTTTGCCTTGACATCCTCGGGCTTTACATTGCCGACATAGAAGCTACGTGAGCAAACGCCTGCGTAACGCTCCTGACGGAGAATGCGTCCTTTCTTGTCCTCTTCCTTCTTGTCAAGACCTTTTTCTGCGCTGACGGTCAAATACCCGTCCTTGATATCAAGGCTGATCTCATCCTTCTTGAAGCCCGGCAAATCAACGGAGAGCTCATAGCTGTCATCCATCTCACGAATATCGGTCTTCAACAGATTTCTTGCGTTCTTTCCGTAAAGCGGATTGTGTGCGCCAAAGAAGCTCTCATCAAAGAAATCATCTAACATATTCTCACCAAAAATGCTCGGTACCATAATAAATCCCTCCATTTATATAAACTATTTTTATTTTCAGCGTTCCGCGGTCAGCCCGCGTTAACGCACTGTTTTCGCTTCGCCCTTCGGGCTACATTGTCAAAGCACCCATCGGAACCACTCCGTTTCCTTTTTTCTTTTACACCTATATTGTATTCGTTTTCTCTTGAAAAAACAATGTTTTAGTGATATAATAAATGCAGATATAGTTGTGCTTGCAGCACAATAATCATTGAAAGAAGGTGAAAACTTGTCTCAACCGCAATGGCAATCCAGAGATATAACAGCTCTGATCACAGAATTTTTTGAACAGGATGATCTACATCAGCTTGCGCTTGATGTCGGCATTTTTTTGGACTGTCCTCTGCTTGTTCTCGACGATGCTTATCGTGTCGTGGCACATTTCTGCCCCGCCGGGTTTTCCGACCCGTTGTTCCGTGACGCAGTTTCACAAGGTGCAATCACTTATGAGTCAAGTGCGGCCATCAGTAAAAGCCCGGCGCTCAACAAAGGATGTGCCGATATGATCAAATTGGGAGAAAGTCCCTTTCGCCGGCGTTTTGCACCGCTCATCTGTACCGGTGTCCGGCTCGGATATCTTGTCTGCGTGGACACGGATGGCCATTTTCAAAAAATTCA
>ERZ779889.3927-NODE-3927-length-10311-cov-3.396353_pt1 | contig 10311 bp, 8 predicted proteins | sample MGYA00511030_ERZ779889 | MGnify/ENA primary metagenome ERZ779889 (study PRJEB29588, sample SAMEA2160616) | human gut metagenome | biome: human gut; feature: human-associated habitat; material: faeces | place: Denmark | collected 2008/2010 ...
GATCTACAGCAATGATTTTTGTGTTTCTGAGTTCTCGCATAAAAAACACCTCCATTTTCGTATTGATTAATTCAGCAGGCTGTACCGGTGTGGTACTGCTTTGCTGTGAGATAAGCATACGAAAGTTGGAGGAAAAAGACATTGAGGGAAAATTGAGTTGGAATTGAAAAATAGGATATAATTTTGTAAAATAGAGCAATTTCTTTAGTTTTTTATAGCCCTGCATTTTTTTGTTATAAACGTTCATTAAATGTTGACATGTTATTATATAAATGGTAAAATTGTACAATAAAACGTGGAAAGTTGGATGGAATTTATTGAATTATAATAAAACTAATCGTACTTAACTGGCGGCTTATGTATTTGTAGAACTTAGAATAATAGAAAATTTAAAATATTATCAATTTTTACAGCTGTTGCAATGCTTTCAGTAGGAACAACAGTTTTTGCAAGTCCTTAACTGTTGTTTGATAAGGAGTGTAGTTTTATACAAATAGTGATATTATTGCAAAAAACTAGGATTTTATAAAAATAAAAAAATCAAGTCTATAGCTGTTTGAAGTGAGGAGAAAAGCGTATGAGAAATGTGTTGGCAACGGACATAAAAAACAATATTCGAAGCATTCGCTTTATTTTGGGGATTTTTCTAATCGTTTCGGCTACCCTGATGTCTGAGCATGAGATGTTGCAGAAGATCATAAATGCAGGCGGATCTGCAGAAGGACCAGGCTGGTTCGTAGCATACACCTATTGTATGAACAGCGTTAATATGCTTCTGTTTGTTCCCATTGCTGTTGCTTTTGCGGGTGGAGAGAATACGGAGGCTGAGCTGCACAGTCGTTTTTTTCTGTTCAGTTATATCCGTTCAGGGAGAAAACAGTATCTCGTAGGAAAAGCAGCAGGATTGTTGGTCTCCGGAGGTTTGACAGCTTTTTTAGCCATGGTGTTCCTTCTTGTAATCTGTATACTGAGGTTCGGTCAGTATCCTTCTCTGATTGACGGAAATTATGAGATGGCAGTGCTTGTGGGCAGAACGGCGGTAAGCTTTCTGAGATTGTTTTTAAATGGCGCTTTTTGGGCGCTAATTGGCGGTACGTCGGCTGTCATAACAAAAAATCGCTATATGTCCTATGCCGTTCCTTTTATTCTTTATTATGTCCTGACCGTATTTCAGGAGCGTTACTATCAAAAAGCATTCTTTCTGAGTCCCCGCTATTGGGCGGCGTCTATTTACTACAATGATATCTTCTGCATTGCTATATTAGCGGTTGGAAGTTTTTTAACGGCACTGATCTTTATGTGCGCAATAGAAAGAAGGTTGCGGTATGCGTGATATTAAACAGGCTTTTTGGATTGCAGGCCAGAATTTCTATGGATGGAAAAAAAGTCCGAGGATCTGGATGACCTTTATTTTGGCAGCTATATTATGTCTGATGCTGTCGGATCAGATTATTTCCCATGCGATAAAATATGAGACAATCCTTCAGGTATTCGAGCCGTTTATTTGGACATATGGGGATGCATCCTCTGTTATGCTGTCCTCCCTGCTTTTAATCCTGCTCTTTGCGGACATGCCATTTATCAGTCAGGCAACTCCGTATTGGCTTGTACGCACAAAACGGAAGATATGGCTTGCGGGTCAGATTATCTATGTGATCCTGGCGACTGTGATCTATAATATTTTTTTGGCTGTGATGCTTGGAATTATGGGAGCTCCCTTTTCCTTTACGGGAAATGTGTGGAGCGAAACAGCGGCAATGTTGGGCTATGGCGGTGGGGAGAGCATAACCGTTCCTGTTTCCATAAAAACAATGGAAAGTTCAACTCCTTATATGTGCGCAGCAATAGTGTTTGGACTTGTACTTTTATATACTCTTTTTATCGCAGTTCTCATGTTGTTTTTAAATCTGGCTGCGGGAAATATGGCAGGGGTGATCGGTGCTTTTGCAGTCAGTCTGTATGGGCTCCTGCTGAACCCAGATGTTTTCCGGAAACTGTTTCATTTTACAGAAAGTCAGGAATATAGGGCGAACGTGTTCTGCGGCTGGCTGTCTCCGTTGAACCAAGCTACCTTTCCCATGCACAGCTTTGGTTATGATTACCTGCCAGGGATCGGGATGAGCATGTTCATATTTGCAATATTAATCATAGCGCTGATCGGCTTGTCAGCCGTCCGAATTAAGGGCTATAATTTCTCTTTTACGCAGACAAACGAATAAATGGAGGGCAAAATGGAATATGCAATCAGGTTGAAGGGACTGACAAAATCCTTTCAAAAAGAAAAAGTATTAAAGAACATTACCCATGATTTTGAAAAAGGGAAGATTCATGGGATTATGGGGTTTAACGGTTCAGGGAAAACCGTAATGTTTAAATGCATCTGTGGATTTTTACAACCTGAGAGCGGCACAGTGCTCGTAGGGGGAAAACAGATCGGGAAGGAGCTGGACTTTCCAGATTCCGTAGGCATTATCATTGAAAACCCTGGCTTCTTTCTGGATCTCAGCGGTTTTGCGAATTTAAAGAGACTGGCGTCTCTGAAACACCGTATTTCCGATGACGATGTGAGGGCGACGATGCGTGCCCTAGGGCTTGATCCTCTGTCTAAAAAGAAGGTAGGACAGTATTCTCTTGGAATGCGTGAACGTCTTGGTATCGCACAGGCAATCATGGAAGATCCGGAGCTTTTGATATTGGACGAGCCTTTTAATGGTCTGGACAAGCAGGGGGCAGGAGAGGTCTGCGAGCTTTTGCGGGGATTAAAGGAACGAGGGAAGACTATTCTTATCGCAGCACATAACATGCTGGAGATCGAATGGCTCTGCGATACGATCTGTGAGATGGATGCAGGTGTCCTGACGCAGATAAAATAAAAATACGGGGGAAAGAGTTTATAATTGAAGTTTCGTGAAAAAGCGACAATTCTATAAGATATATGGAGGAAAAATGAAAAAAAGTGTTCTAGCAATTATGGTAGGTGCGTTGTGTATTATTCTTTCCAGCTGTCAGGAAACACCAGAGGAGAGTTCGGTAGTCAGCAAAGTGGATGGGATTAGCGAGGCGGCTGTCTGTGAACCTCTTAAAAAAGGAGAAAAGAGAGAGACAAATGTTCCAACGCATTGGAAATTTGAAGAAAAGAAAAGCAACGACCGTGTGGTTATCCAGGCAGATATTAAGTTGGGCGAACAAAGCATTGGCAATCTTCCAGTCATAGAGATGCAAAATCACGAGTTAACGCAGGAAGAACTGAATGGATTGATTGATTATTTTACGGACGGTGAGGAACTATATATGCCACAGATGGTGACAAAGGATGCGTATCAGGAAGTGTTAGACAGGATTTCCAGCAAGGAAGGAAGTTACTTGCAATCAGCATATTCTACATCGATTGCAGGGATTCAAAACGCAACCCGAGAGGGGATGGAGCTTGCACCGGATGAAGCGTCTGCACCGGAAAAGATGGAGATAAAATTTCAAAAAAAAACAGAGGATCACGGTGTGGAAGCGGCACGGAGTTGGATGAGTACTGAATTGGAAAACACAGATACAGAGGATTATTTTACTGCAGATGTGGGCGAGGACAGGAAGGCATATATAGAAGCAGAGCGGTATAATCAGGAAATTGACAATGACAGTAGTTTTCTCTGGATGGAGGGTTCTAATTTTATAGAAGAAGAAACAATAGAAACTGAGGAAATGCAGAGTGAGTATTACAGTAGCTTTGGCATGGATACCAACGGCTATACAGAGAAATTTCATGAACTGGCAGATGCGTATCGAAAGTGCATGGACAAGATCACCTTTACAGAGGAAGATGGAAAGGAACAGGCAGAACAAGTTTTAGAGGATTTAGGTATCGATGGAATGGGCCTTGTAGATTCTGATCGTACCGTGTGGTTCCCGAATGGCGCATGTTCAGAGCGCAATGGTCTGGGACTTGGTAGTGATGCTTTGTGGCAGGGAGATCTGGATAGAGGATTACCGGGATATCTGTATTGTTTTTCGAAAAGTGTAGAGGGTATTACTTCAGTTCCTGATGGCGTGGTTGCGGAAGAAACAGTGGATAGTTATGTGCCTCCGTTCCAGGTAGAAACAATCTCTATTCTGATAACAGAGGAAGGAATTAAATATTTTAAATGGGATGGGATATCGGAAGAAGTCTGTACGGTGACGGAAAATACAAAGCTTCTGCCTTTTGAAAAAATACAGGCAAAGCTGACAGATCAGATTTTTTATTGGTATTCCGGAAAAGGCCAGTCTGCCAACGACACTACCGCACTGGAGTATGATGTGGTAAACGCAAAATTGCAGTATACTTATACCACAGCCTATCAGGAGCCGAAACACGCATGGTTGGTTCCAGCATGGATTTTTACTGTCAGGGAAAGTATTGGTGGAAATTCTCTACAGGAGCTTTCTTATGTGATCAATGCTTATGATGGCAGTGTGATTGGAGAAGCATATTAGGGTTCAGCGACACTTGAATTTTTATTGACCATAGAATTACAAGGTTTATCATGAGAATAATAAATATGCGATATTTGGCTTGGATATATAACAGGTAAGAATAGGAATAGTGCAAATGATTAAGCTCGCATTGATTGATAACGGTATACCTTATCATATGAGAAATAACAGGAATCAAAGGATTGTTCATAAATCTTTTTTGGCTTCTAAATGCGATCCAAGTGAGTATAAAGACGATAAATCATTCCATGGCGCTGTATGCGTCGGAATTATCACAAGCATATGTAGTGATATAGAATTATGGGACTTGAATGTGACTGACTCTGCAGGAACAACACAGATCACAGTTTTGCTGGAAGCTTTGGAATGGTGTATTCAAAATAAAATAAAGTTAATTCACATGAGTCTTGGAACAATCAATTATTTTGATATTAAACCCTTATGGATTCAAATAAAAAGATTACTTGATGCTGATGCGATTATAGTAGCAGCATATCATAACAGAAATATAAAGACTTATCCAGCTGCATATCCAGGTGTTTTTGGTGTCAGGCAGGATCGTTATGGTCTTTTGGGAAATGGTCAAATTCTGTTTCAAGAACAAAAAGGTTATAATATTGAGAATTCTATTATAGCAAATTTTTCGTGGAATGGGATCGTAAATCAAGCCAATAGTTATGCGGCTCCTGTTGTCACTGGACATATTGCTACATATTTAAACAGAAAGCCCACAGCAGGATTTGATGATGTTATGGACTTTTTGATGACTATAGCAACGCATAAATCTGATTATCCGGATATACTAGAAAATGTAATAAGGGATAAAACCAATATAGAGATACCGGTAATTGCCGGTATTGATTTAGATTACGAGGAAATGATACAGCTAAAAGTGATGTTTAGTCAGAACGGTTATTACGCAATAAATCTGCAGAAAAATCCTTTAGATGAAAATGTAATTCCTTTAGAATATTATGACGATTCCAATGAGTCATTGAACGATATCCTTTATACAGTATATATAGCTTATGAACCTGATATTATTCTTTTGAATCAAGAGGAAGAAATATTTGAAAGTAGTAAGGCATCAGATATAGATATGTATATTGTGCGTAAAAATAATATGTATGAATTGTATGCAGAAGATCGAATAGGAATAACTTACAATATAGAGGATATATATGAGCTTGTTTGTCAATATTTTGCTTAACGAATAGTGAGGATGGCAATTGGATATGAGAGAAAATGGGAAAACATGGTATCGAATTTGTAAAATGTTGTGTGAATATAAAAAGTATTTTCCAGGGATTATCTGTTGCCTTTTGGGTTCATCATTCATAACGTTTATACACCCACTGCTTATAAGACAAATAACAGATTGTGGTATATTGCAGAAAAACATGAAATACATTCTTTTATTTTCTGTTATATTAATAATAATTTCTTTAACCCAGCAAGAGTTAAATATAATCCAAACAAAATTATTTTCAAATGTACATAATCAGTTTACACATTCTCTCTATAAAAAGACTTACTGGAAAATCAATAGGATGAAAATACAGTATTTTGCTGAAAGAGGAAGTGCAGAGATTATAAATACAATTGGTATGGATATTGATAATGTGTCATCTGTTGTGGATCAGATTACTCAGTTTTCTATATCATCAATTCTCCAAATAATAGGAGGAGTAGTTGGGCTGTCCTTATTAGACTGGAAATTAGCAATATTGATAGAAGCAATTATTCCACTGAAATTTATAATAGTGTCCTATTGTGCAAACAAGAAACGGGAAGTGTTTGAACAGTGGATTGAGGATAAACGAAAGTTTATGAGTTGGTTTGCCGAGTGTATAAATGGAATTCATGAAATGAAGCTCTGGAATCTGTTTCAGGTAAAAAAATCTCAATTTGAAGGTCTGCAAAAAGATTTGATGGATTCATATAAAAAGAACGCAATGCTAGATGAATATAGTACTGTCAGTGTTGTAGTAATAGACACGGTTGTAAATGCGTTATTATATATATTAAGTGGGCTTTTTATAATAAAAGGAGAATTCACTATAGGCGGAGCATTTGCTTTTATTACATATAGTGCATATGTTGTAAATCCAATTTCAGCATTGATAAACATTAAATATTATTTTGCGCAAATTGAGCCATCGGCAAAACGTCTTTTTGAGTTATGGGGACAACCGGAAGAATTGGAAATGAAATTATGTGAAATGAAACCTGAGAAAATTTATCAAGATAGGGATATGGTTTTTGAAGTAAAAAATCTTGTCTTTGGTTATGAACCAGGACACCCTATTTTAAATGGTATTTCACTATGTGTAAAAAAAGGGGAACGAATTGCGATCGTAGGAGAAAATGGAAGTGGCAAATCAACACTTTTGAACCTTTTGGCGGGATTCTACCGGCCACAAAAAGGAATAATAAAATTGTATGGAGCTCCTGTGGAATTGATGGATATACAAGATATGAGAAATAGAATTGCGGTTATAAGCCAAAGACCATATCTATTCCAAGGGACTATAGAGGAGAATGTTAATATCGATGGAAAGGCGTCAAGAGATGCAGTTGTTGAAGCATGTAGAAAAAGTGGTGCTTTAGGTTTTATTGAAAAATTGGATCATGGATTTGGACAAAAAATTGGACAAGATGGTGCAAAACTTTCTGGAGGAGAAAGACAAAGAATTGCCATTGCCAGAGCAATCTTAAAGAATGCGCCAATTCTGATTCTGGACGAGGCAACTTCCTCCATCGACATTTTACTTATGGATGAGGCTACAGAAGGATTTGATGTTGAATCAAATGAAGCTTTACGTGAGTTATTACATAGTGAATTAAAAAATAAGACTATCGTTTTTATTACGCATAAGTATAAAGAACTGGAAAGTGTTGATAAAGTATATCGCCTTTCAAAAGGAATTTTAGAATTGGTGCGGAGTTAGAGATATAAATTTCTAATAGAACTGAGCCACTATGCATTTGACATATTGTATCAAACAGTAGGTTGATGACGAGATGATTGTAATGTATCGCAGATTGAACAAGCAGAGGAGCATATTTACAAGTTCTCAGGCATTGATGAAGGCAATATACCTAGACTATAAAAAATTTGAGATAGGAGGAGCGAAAAGTGTCAAAAAAAGAAAAGTGATCCTTATGTAAACGCTCCATGTCTAAGAAAAAATGGAAATGGACAAGCGCCTAGTCTTGGAGTGTATCTCAAAACTAGGCGTTTACATTATTGAGGCAATATATTTTACAAGTGTTTGTAGGAACCGTTAGTGCTTGGTGAGAAGAATACTTTTTGCCAGAGCAATTCCAGCTTGTGGATACAATTCTTGAATTGCTTGATATTTTTCTTCAATCAATTCGGGTTCGTCTGCCCATATATCCTCATAAATTTTCAAGGCTTTTTTAAAATGGGTTTTCGCTTGCGAAATATTTGCAGTGATCAGGCAGATACTTCCAAGGGATTCCTGTACCTGGGCATAATCCAAACAGTGGTTTGAATTATATTCTTTGATAATCTGTGCTAATTTCTGAAGAGCAGACAGGGCAAGGTCAGGTTCTTGTATTTCAATTAAGAGGACAGCATAATTATTAATCTGGGGAATGCTGTCATTAGTATAAAGAAGCTGGTATTGTTGTAAAAGAGAGATACCCATTTTCATGTGTTTTTTAGCCAGATCAAGCTGTCCGTTTGTTCGGTAAAGTCCTCCAAGATTGGAATAGAGGTTGGAAACAAGGTGGGCATTTTCTTTTGTGATTTCTTTTATTTGAGCAAGTGCTTCTTTTTCTAATTTTATCGCTTTTTCTGTTTGGGGTTCCAGAGTTGCCTGATAATCCAATAGTAAGGCACGGTCAGATGCAGTCCCGTAAGTATTTGCTTTTATAAAATGCTGTAGTTCCTGGATGATTTTTTTCATACCCTTTTGATAGTGGTACTTCTCCATATATGGAAAAACATCTTCTAAAAATAACAGGTATTGGGGAATATCGTCCTTTTCAATGAAAAGCATGATGTTTTCTACTGTTTGAAATAATTTTTTATAATAGCTAACTTCAATGCCATGCATTAAACATATTTTTCGCAGAGAATCCAATAACGTGTGGCAGCTTGTAATAGAAGGTGCGGTCTCGGAAACGGCAATTTCCTGAATCAGTGGATGTAGAGAAATAGTATGCCGGAGACTTGACTGTACAAAACCTGTCTCAATCAGATCGTTGATATCATTTAAATTTCTTAATTGAAGCCATTCAGCCCAAAGCCGTGCAGAGATACCACCAGAAGGAAGAAAGCACAGATTACGCATGATTCCCCTTTGTTCCTGGGAGAGAGAATAGAGGGAAAATAGGGTGTGAATATGGTAATAGTAGGTTGCATTACTGCTCTGTCCGTCTTTGAAGGCTTTGATTTTGTCCTCATTTTCGAGAGAAGCCTTTTCTCTTTGAAGCTTTTCTAGTAATTGCTGCGGAGCTAAAATTCCGTTTTCCAGAAGCTTTGCTGCTAATTCTACGGCGAAAGTATGACGATGAACGGTTGCGATGATTTCATCTACAAGTGACCGATGTTCTTCGGCTTCCGAATAAAAGGAAGATACCAGTTGAAACAGGCTGGATGATTCTTTAATCTCTTTTAAGTGCAGGGTACAGTAACTATCGAATTTGCTTCTTGTTGTAAAAAGAATCCGGCAGCGGTATTTTAACATTACGGACAAAAAGGAGTCCTGTGTTGCGGTTGCATTGAAGTTGTCTATGATGATTAAAGTATCATCTTTCAAAGAACGAAGGAAACGGTTGTGTTTTCGGAAACGTTCTTCTTCGGCATCTTCAGGTAAATCATCAGCAAAATCCATATCCGTAACAGATTGATGTAAATCTCCGGCATATTCAAAATACAGGATGTTTGTGTAATGCTTTTTATAGTACTTTGCATAGGATTTTGCCAGTTCGCTTTTCCCGATTCCGGCAATTCCGTAAAGAAATACTTTGCTATTATCTTCCAGAAGGGAATGTAATTCTGTTGTTTCATCTTCTCTCCCTACAAAATGGCGGCATGGTCTTGGGACTTCACTATCCATAATATAATCCAGTACCATTGGTGAGAGGGAACCACCTGCGATCAATTTCTGGTTTTTGGTATCACGTTTAATAAACGGGCGTTCCATACCAAAAGAAATTAGCTTTGCCAGAAACAGCAGACGTAAATTGGCAGGTTTGTATAGAGAGGTAAGCTCTGCTTTTTTGGCCTCAGAAATTGAAGAATCATGGATAAATAAGGTATAAATATCCTGAAGTGCTTTGTCGCAGTCAGCCATTAAGGGGACAATATTTTGGTGTATAGTTTTCGCCAGTTTTTCCTGATTGCTTGGTCTTGCATAAAAAGAAGATATTTTGGGACTGATTTTCGCCTGGCCTGTCATCCAGCGGCAAACCAGACCATTATCCAAAGTAAATTCTTTGTTTTCAGGACTGTCTAAAAAATCTTCAAATATTTCATATAAAAATTCAGGCTGGCTCATCTGATTGCTTTCACTGATTTGGTTTTTTAAATATGTCATTATCGAACTAAAATCACAACGATCCAATAGGCATTTCCTCTTTTCTATAGATTAAATTAAGTGAACAGGTTTGAATAAGTATATCATACCACGAACATATATTCGGTTCAAGATAAATAGAGATTTTCGTTACATGATTTTCTCAATTTACGGTCAATTCCGGTTCAATGTTGTTTATGAAGAAATTCTGTAAAATAAGCTCAGATTAAAACAATGACAGGAGGAGCTTATGCAACAGAATATTGAATTTGAGCGGTGCATTGATTTTCTGGTA
>ERZ779889.3941-NODE-3941-length-10281-cov-2.632701_pt1 | contig 10281 bp, 10 predicted proteins | sample MGYA00511030_ERZ779889 | MGnify/ENA primary metagenome ERZ779889 (study PRJEB29588, sample SAMEA2160616) | human gut metagenome | biome: human gut; feature: human-associated habitat; material: faeces | place: Denmark | collected 2008/2010 ...
CGCCCTCGACATGAGCAGTCCCGACGCGCACCATGGTGTGAATAATTAACAGCAAATAAAACGATCCCCCGGAAGCTCAGTATGATGCGGAGCTTCCGGGGGATCGTTATTCTTTATCAAACTATTAAAACTGCGTGGGAAAACTCACGCTTTATCCTCTCAGGCGCTGACGCGCCAGCTCCCCTTGAGAAACAAGGGGAGCCTTTTATATTGATCATATCGCGAGGGCTGCGTTGAGCGCATCGCCGGTCGCGAGCATGGAGTTGCCGGGAGCCTGCCATGCCTGATATCCTTTTACAAACGCACAGTGGGAGGCGACCGGAATGAACATATACGGCTATATACGAGTATCCAGCAAAGACCAGAACGAGGACAGGCAGCTTTCTGCCATGCACGGCATTGGCGTGAAGGACGAGTTTATCTTCATTGACAAGAGATCGGGCAAGGATTTGAGCGACCGCAATATAAGAAGCTGCAGAAAAAAATAAAGCCGGGCGATCTGCTCATGATACAGAGCATCGACCGGCTGGGGCGCAATCATGAGGAAGTACAGAACCAATGGCGCATTTTGACCAAGGAAAAGAATGCGGACATCTGTGGCCTTGATATGCCGTTGCTCGATACACGGCAGGGGAAAGACCTTATGGGTACGTTCATCGCCGATCTTGTGCTGCAAATATTGTCTTTTGCGGCGCAGAATGAGCGTGAATATATCCGCAGGCGGCAGGCAGAGGGAATCGCGGCGGCAAAAGCCAGAGGCGTCATGTTCGGAAGAAAGCCGTTGCCGCTGCCCGAAAATTTCCACGAGGTACACCGGGCATGGCGAACAAAAAAGCTGACGCTGAAAGAAGCAGCGGCATTTGATTCTGGACGAGGCGACGAGCAATCTTGACACCATTACAGAAGCCAGCATCAAGAATACGATCTCTCAGGCCGGCGGCGATACGACCTGCGTTATAATCGCCCACCGCCTGACTACCGTCAGGAACTGTGATCGGATCTATGTCATGGGGCAAGGTCGGATCACAGAAACCGGTACGCATGATGAGCTTATGGAAAAAGGCGGACTGTATGCAAAGCTCTGGAATATGCAATAGCTCCGAGCGGAGCACACAAAAAATAAGAAGCGCCCTTGCCGATAGATAGGCAGGGGCGCTAGGCTTATTAAAATAATCTATTTTCCGTATATGTGCTGCTTTGCCGCGGCGAGGATGTTGCGCATCAGCATCGCGCGCGTCATCGGGCCGACGCCGCCGGGCACGGGGGTGATGAAACTGCACTTGGGACTGACTTCGTCAAACCGTACGTCGCCGCAAAGGCGGTAACCGCTCTTGCGTGTCGGGTCGGGCACACGCGTCGTTCCCACATCGATGACGACGGCGCCTTCCTTGACCATGTCGGCCGTCACGAAACCCGGCTGGCCGATGGCAGCGATGAGGATGTCCGCCGCCCGGCACTCTTCTTTCAGCGTACGGCTGTGGCTGTGGCATACGGTGACCGTCGCGTCGCCATACTGTTTCTGCATCATGAGTTGCGCCATGGGTTTTCCGACAATGTTGCTGCGCCCGAGGATGACGCACTTACGTCCCGACGTTTCTATGCCGTAGCGACGCAGCAGTTCGTAGATACCCTTGGGCGTAGCCGAGATGTAGGCGGGCAGGCCGATGGCCATGCGGCCCACGTTGACCGGATGGAAGCCGTCGACGTCTTTGCGGTAGTCGATGGCTTCGATTACTTTCTGTTCGGCGATGTGGGACGGCAGGGGCAGCTGTACGATGAACCCGTCGACGTCGGCGTCACGGTTAAGCCGGTCGACACAGGCGAGCAGCTCGTCCTCAGTCACGTCGGTCTCGTAGCGGATCAGGCTGGACGCGAAACCGCATTCCTCGCACGCCTTGACCTTGTTCCGCACGTAGGTTTCGCTGCCCCCGTCATGCCCGACGAGCACGGCTGCCAGGTGAGGCCGTTTGCCGCCCGCAGCCACGATGCGTTCCACTTCTTCGGCTATTTCTTTCTTGATAGCGGCCGCCGTGGCCTTCCCGTCGATAAGTTGCATGAAATCCTCCTTTCGCTCTGAACAAAAAGGGGCGGTGCCTTGCGGGCCGCCCCGTATGTTACAATGTGCAGTTATTTCAGTTTCGGCATCCCGGGCATCTGGGGCATGGCTTTCATCATGCGCCCCATCTTGCTGCCTGTCACCATTTTCATCATCTTCCTTGTCTGGTCGAACTGCTTGATCAGCCGGTTCACCTCCTGCACCGTGGTGCCCGAGCCGCGTGCGATGCGCGTCCGGCGGCTGGTGTTGAGGATTTCGGGGTGCGACCGTTCCTTCGGAGTCATCGACAGGATGATGGCCTCAATGCTCTTGAAGGCGTTGTCGTCGATCTCGACATCCTTCAACGCTTTGCCTACACCCGGAATCATCGACGCGAGGTCTTTGAGGTTGCCCATTTTCTTGATCTGGTGTATCTGACCGAGGAAGTCGTTGAAGTCGAACTGGTTCTTCTGGATCTTGCGTTGCAGTTTGCGCGCCTCTTCTTCGTCGAACTGCTCTTGGGCACGCTCAACGAGCGACACGATGTCGCCCATGCCCAAGATGCGGTCGGCCATACGGTCGGGGTGGAACACGTCGAGGGCTTCGAGTTTTTCGCCCGTACCGACGAGCTTGATGGGCTTCGTCACCACGGTGCGGATCGACAGTGCGGCACCGCCGCGGGTGTCTCCGTCGAGCTTCGTCAGCACCACGCCGTCGAAGTCGAGACGTTCGTTAAACTCGCGGGCCGTGTTCACGGCATCTTGTCCGGTCATGGAATCGACCACGAACAGCGTCTCGTCCGGCTCAATGGCCTGCTTGATGGCGGCAATCTCGTTCATCATCTGTTCGTCGATGGCCAGACGTCCGGCCGTGTCGACTATCACCGTATCGTAGCCCTTCGCCTTGGCTTCCTGGATGGCGTGCTGGGCAATCGCCACCGGGTTCTTGCTCTCCGGCTCGCTGTAGACGGGCACTTGGATTTGTTCGCCCAAGACTTTCAACTGCTCGATGGCTGCGGGACGATAAACGTCGCAGGCTACGAGCAAAGGCTTGCGGTTTTTCTTGTTTTTCAGCATCAAGGCCAGCTTGCCGGAGAAAGTTGTCTTTCCGGAACCTTGCAGACCGGACATCAGGATGACGGCCGGACGGCCCTTGAGGTTGATTTCAGCCGTGTCGCCACCCATGAGGGTTGTCAGCTCGTCGTGCACGATTTTCACGAGCAACTGACTGGGCTTCACTGCCGTGAGCACGTTTTGTCCCAAGGCTTTTTCCTTCACCGTGTCGGTGAATGTCTTGGCCACTTTATAGTTCACATCGGCGTCCAACAGCGCGCGGCGCACGTCTTTCAGCGTTTCGGCTACATTGATTTCGGTGATTTTCCCTTCACCTTTCAGAATCTTAAACGACCGTTCCAGGCGTTCACTTAAATTATCGAACATATCGTATTGCTTATTTGTTTTTTACTTAACTCGTCGTTCTCAACCATAAGATAGAGTGTGCAAAAGTACTAAAAACTTCAAAACCTACCCAGCCCAACTACTGTATTTCTTAGAGATAGGCCCGATTTGCCGTAAACTTCATCCTTCCGGCATGCTCGTGAGGAGCCGTGAAAATGAGTTTTTCGCCAAAATTCAAGTCCGTATCGGGACACAGGGGTGCAGGCACTCATTGTATGCCTGGCGTCAATCCTTCTGCACCTGTTTTTCTCTCAGATAAATATCACAACAAAAAGAAGCATTTTTCCATGCCTTCCAGACACTGTGCCTATTGCCCGAAAGGCTACCTTCCTTTCGGCTCTCGCCTACCCTCCTTTCCGTGGTCGGCTACCCTCCTTTCGGCTCTTGCACGGAACAGAAGCGGCTCATGAGCGGATTCTAGTCCGTCCATGAGCCGCAGGGCATTTGGCAAAAAAGATATTGGAACAGTTCGTATTCAACGACTTACATGGCCATCATTTCTCCACCATACTCACTCTTCAGTTGCTTGGCGGGTTTCGTTTTGCCCCCAAAGACACTGGCAGGCCGAAAGAAAAGGCATCTTTGAAAAACATCAACAACGAGACATTCAAACAATGGGTTTCCCTTCATAAAATGCCAGAATCTTCGTGCGGAAGATGTATTCGTACTTCGCCTGCAACCAGTCGGACTGCGCCTTGGCCAAGTTGACTTTGGCTTCGTTGAACTCCACGAAGTTGGCCTTTCCGTTGCGGAACTTCTCTTCCATGAGCCGGAACGAGGTTTCCCCGGCTTCGACGGCGGCTTCGCTGGAACGGGATTTACTCTCGGCCGCCAGCGCATTGTACCACGCCTGCTGTATCTCCTTGTAGAGCGTCTTTTTCGTGTTGTCGAGTTGCAAGAGCAGGTCGCTTTGTTGCAAGCGGGCCGTGCGGACACGGTTTCGCGTGGCGAGACGGTTGAAGAGCGGGATGCTCAGGCTCAGGCCCAGGTAGCGGTTGAAGTTGTTTTTCAGTTGTTCGCCGAAAGCCAGTGTCGTGCCCCCGCTCACGGTGTAATAGCTCGTGCCCAGCCCGCCGCTGAGGGAGAGTTGGGGGTAGAAGGCACTTTGGGCGATGCGGATGCTCTTTTCACTGCCTTCCAGCCGATATCTGGCAGCCTTGATTTCGGGGCGAAAGGCCAGTGCCTGCATGTAGATGGCGTCGGGAGGCGTGAGCGGGGCAAACTGAGGCTCGCGGTCGGGCGCTTCGAGCTGGAAACCTTCGGGCGAAGGGAGTTCGAGCAACTGGCTGAGTTCGAGCAAGGCCAGGCGGTAGTTGTTTTCGGCCTGCACGACGCTCATCTCGTCTTGTGCCAACCGGGCCTTGGCTTCGGCTGTTTCGGAGGGCGAAGCCTTGCCCACCTCCTGCAAGCGGGCCAACCGTTCGGCCTGCTGGCGTGTCAGTTCGGCCTGCCGGCGGGCCACGCCTGCAAGTTCTTCGTTGAACAGCACTTGCAGATAGGCCGACGCGACGTTGACCGCAAGGTCGTCTTTGGCCTTGTTGAAGTCTTCGAGCGAGGCTTTCAGGTTGAGCTTGGCCAGTGCATATTGGTTGGGCAGTTGCAGCCCGGTGAAGACAGGCACGCTGGCACTCAAGCTGAAACTGGTGTTCCCGCTGTGGATGTCGCTGTATGTGTTGTCCACCGGCGAGGCCGAACGTCCCCAGCTCCAGTTTTGTCCTGCGCCGGCATTCACCTGGGGCAGACGTGCCCACTTGGCCGTGTTGGTTTCCACTTTGTTTTGCCGGACAGCCATCTGCGCGCGCTGCACGTCGACATTGTGCGCCAAGGCGTAGTCGATGCACTGCTTCAGTGTCCAACGCTGCTGCGCGCAAAGGGTGGCAAGGGGGACAGCAAGCCAACATACGGCTGCTGCCAGAAACATCGGGAGTGTTTTCATAAGCCGGGGGATTAACTGTTCTTATCTGTCTTTTCAGCTCCGCGCAGGCGGTCGGTCAGGGCAATGCCTTCCTTGATTTGGATGCGCATGCCATCGCTCAGACCGACGGTGACTTGCCGGCGGCTATACTGAGGGGAGACGCTGTCGGTCATGACCCACACAAACGTGCTGTCGCCACTGAACTCAAGGATGCTTTCGGGCACGGTGAGCACCTGCTCGGCCCGTTGGAGCACGATTTCGGCATTGGCCGAATAGCCTGAACGGATGAATACCGTGTCGGGCACCTGGATGGCAGCCTTGATTTCAAACTGGTTTGCCCCGTTCTCCTCCACTCCTTTGGGCGAGATGTATTCCAACACGGCGTCGAAAGAGAGATTTTGCAAAGCGCCCAGTGTGAGCTTGACGGGCATTCCCTCGTGGATGCGCCCCACCTCGGTCTCGTCAATGTTGCCACGGAAAATAAGGTCGTTCATGTCGGCCACGGTGGCAATGGTCGTCCCGTCGTTGAACGTATTGCTCATGATGACCGAATTGCCCACCTTCACCGGGATGTCGAGAATCAATCCGTCGATGGTGGACCGGATGAGCGTGCTGCTAAACGAGGCGCTGCTCTGCGTGATGCCTTCGCGCACAATCTGGAGCGCGTCTTCCGACGTCTGGAGTTCTTCGCGTGCCTGCTTCAGGGCAACTTCGTTCTTTTCAAACTCTTCACGGCTGATGAGTTTGTCGTCATAGAGTTGCTTCATGCGTTTAAAGTCGGTCTCTGCCTGCGCCGCATTGATTTTGGCCAGACGCACACGGCTCTCGGCCGAATTGAGCTGCCCCAGCTCAGGGATGACCTTGACCTTGGCTATCACTTCGCCCTGGCGCACGTGTTCGCCGGCTTTCTTGCACAGCTCGGAAATGATGCCGGAGATTTGCGGTTTGATAAGCACTTCGTCGCGCGGCTCCACTTTGCCGGTCGCAACGGTCGTCTTCACGAGGTCGGCCACCTGGGGCACCACTGTTTCGTAGGTGTGTTGTTCCGGCCTTGATTTCTGGTAGAGAAACACAAACGTGCCCACAAACACGAGCCCCACGACTACCAGCAATGCAATCCTTAGATACTTCTTCATGTCGTTATCTGTTATGTTTGTTATTGTTTTTATTCATTCTTCGCGGATGGCGTCGATTGGCTTCACGGCCATCGCCCGGTAGGCGGGAGCCAGCCCGGCCAGTGTGCCCAACGCCATCAGCAGCAAGCACATGCCTATCGCCGACCCGAACGACACTTGGAAGTGCACATATTCGGAAGGGAGGCATTCGCCGTTGACACCCACCTCTGTCAAATGGAGCACCAACACGCCAAACGTAAGCCCAGTGAGCCCGGCCAACGTAGTAAGCACAAGGCTTTCGGTCAGAATCTGCTCCAGGATATCGCGCGGGCGGGCACCGATGGCACGGCGGATGCCAATCTCCGTCGTCCGTTCACGCACGGTGACCATCATGATGTTCGACACCCCGATAGCTCCGGCCAGCAGCGTGCCCAGGCCCACCATCCAAATGAGGATGTGTATGCCCAGAAACAAGTTGTCCACCGTCGTAAACAGCGCTTCGGCGTTGAGCATCATGAGTGCCTGGCGGTCGTCAGGGGCTATGTAATGCGCAGCCTTGAGGACGCGGCCGATTTCGGGCTCCAAGTCACTGACCCGGTAACCGGGCCGGGCCGTGTAGCAGATGATTTGTATCTTATTGCCCAGATTGTAGGTGCGCTGCATGGTCGTATAGGGCATGACGACCGACTCCTCGGCCGAGCCTTGGATGTTGATTTTACCACTCGACGCACACACGCCGACAACGCGGTAATAGACGCCGTCGATGCTGATGTAACGCCCGCAAGGGTCTTCGTCCGGACGAAACAGGTTTTCATAAACACGCTTCCCGATGACGCACACCTTACGGGCCTCAAGCACGTCGATGTCGTTCAAGTAACGTCCATAGAGCATGACAGGCTTCTCGATGTGCACATAGTCGGCCATGTTGCCCTTCACGCCACATGAGGCTTCCTTCTCTTCATATATCGCCTTGGCGCCCCACCGGCTGGTGCTGGGAGTCACCACGTCGAGTCCGGGGACACCTTTCCGCAGGCGTTCGATGTCGGCCAGCTCCAAGTCCCAGTGGCGTCCTTTGCGGAAACCGCGATACGGCTCGCTCGTCTGCATGGCGGCGATGAAACCGGAGTTGGTGGCAAAACCATCGAACTGCTGTTGCATCTTCTCCTGCATGGCATGTCCTCCACCCATAAGCGCAATGAGCATGAAGATGCCCCAAAAGATGCCGAAAGCCGTGAGCAGGCTGCGGGTCTTGTTACGGGTGATGGTCAGAAGAATTTCCTCACAGGTATCTAAATCGAACTTCATAACTTCTGCATTTTCATAATTAAACTCCTATTTCAAGGCTTCAATGGGACGAATGCGCGACGCCTTGCGCGCGGGAAAGAAACCGGCAAGCGTGCCGGCAATGATAAGAGTCAGTGTGGCTTCTGCGGCAATGCCCAGGCCGACGGTCGGGTCGGTAAACACAGCAGCCGACATGCCGTCGCCCACATCCATCGTCAGACGCCCCATGAGGACAGTCATGGCCTCCGTCGCCACGATGCCTGCCACCATACCAATGTAGCCAAAAAAGGTCGTAATGGCCACACTCTCGGCGATGACCAGCCCCAGAATGGAGCGCGGCTTCGCGCCGAGGGCCTTGCGAATGCCGAACTCGTGTGCCCGTTCCTTTACCGTGATGAGCATGATGTTCGACACTCCCACCACCCCGCTCAGCAAGGTGAAGATGCCGATGACCCAAATGCCGATGCGGAGCACCTGCATCGCGCCCTGCGAACGCAGGTAGTCGGCAAAGCGGTTCCATATCCACACGGCACTCTTGTCCGTAGGCGAGAAATTGTGATTGTCAGCAAGCAGACGCAGCAGGTCGGCTTCGAAGGCGTCATTGTCTTCCAACGTCGAGAGGCCGCGCGTGGTGAAAAGCATATTGTCAATGTTGTCGCCCCGATTGTACAATGTCTGGAGCGTGGAGAAGGGCACATAGGCATCCGAACTGCCGTTGTCGCCACGGTCGGCATAGACACCCACCACACGGTAGGCCACACTGTCGGCCGTCACATACGCACCGACAGCCTTCCCGCTGTCTTTGAAAAGAATCTCGGCCGTGCGGCGATGAAGCACGATGCACTTGCGGCGGTCGCGCAGGTCGATGGCGTTGATGAAGCGCCCACGCACCAGATTGACCACTTCGATGCCTGCAAAGTTCGGATAAACTCCCCGCAAGGAAAGATTGACATACTCTGCACCGTGGTTGAGCGTCAGGTTGTCCTGCACCAGCGTAGCTCCCATTTCCTCCACATGTGTCTCGAAACGACGGCGGGTATGGTCTGCGTCCCGGACATCCAAATCAATGTGGCGGCGTTCCTTGAAACCACCGTAAGCCTCCGACGTGAACCAACCCGACACACGCACGGAGTTTTTCGCCCAAGAGGAGGAAGACTCCTCAAAAGCATGTATCAACCCGTTGCCCGCACCGAGCAGGACGATGAGCATGAAGATGCCCCACGACACGGCAAACCCCGTGAGCAGCGTGCGCAGTTTGTTACGGCGCACCGTCTGGTAGATTTCCTCTATGATGTCTCTCATGAACTATATCCCCCGCCAGCAGTTATTTCATCAACCCGCCTGCCGCACCAAAAGGCGAAGCATCGTGGTTTTGGTTCTCTTCAATGCGCTCAATGAGGCCGTCGCGCAGGTGGATGATGCGGTCGGTCTGGTTGGCCACGCCGCTCTCATGGGTGACGACGACTATCGTCAGCCCCTGCCGGTGCAAGTCTTTCAAGATGTCCATCACCTCCACCGACGTGCGGCTGTCGAGTGCGCCGGTAGGCTCGTCGGCAAGGATGACTTGCGGCTGCCCGATAAGCGCACGGGCAATGGCCACACGCTGCTTCTGACCGCCACTCATCTCGGAAGGCAAATGGTGTGCCCAGTCTTTCAACCCCAACCGGTCCAAGTATTCGAGCGCCAAGGCGTTACGCTTGCGTCGGGGGACACCTCGGTAAAAGAGCGGCAAAGCTACATTTTCCAACGCATTTTTGAAGGGAATGAGATTGAACGACTGAAAGATGAAGCCCAATGTATGGTTGCGCAGCTCGGCGGCGCGGGCCTCCCCCAGCCGACGCACGAGCGTGCCGTTAAGATAATATGTGCCCTCATCGTAGTCGTCAAGGATACCAAGGATGTTGAGCAGCGTGCTCTTACCCGAACCCGAAGCACCCATAATGGAAACCAGTTCGCCCCGCTCTATATGCAAATCAATGCCCCGCAACACATGGAGCGGCGCACCGTTGTGGTAGGTCTTGTGAATGTTTGTCAGATGTATCATGCGTGATGTATATATAAGGTGTAACTTTGACAGTTTGTTCTCATTAGACGTAAACACTCCCCCGCAAAGTTGCACCCTTGTGCAGATGTTGCAAATATAGATAAAATACATCAACGGGCAACATTTCTTTGTCTTTTCTTCTCCCATCTCTTCTCCTCTGCCGGTAAGCCGACATTCCGTTGAAAAAACAAATGAATATCCCCCCTACTTATTTAACTTCCGAACCAATTTTCAGATATGAGAAAGCACAGATTTCGGGGAGGGACGGTGAAGCCGCTGACCTTTGGTGCACATGATTGATTGTCCGTGCCCTCCGCACAAAGCTACGTCTAAAAGACGGTTGCCCGACGCTGTTGCCAACGGGGGATGCTCATTAAAAAATATATACTTTCTTGTCTTCGTCCGGCGGGGCTTAAAGGTAGGCGGGAGCC
>ERZ779889.3946-NODE-3946-length-10266-cov-5.242875_pt1 | contig 10266 bp, 10 predicted proteins | sample MGYA00511030_ERZ779889 | MGnify/ENA primary metagenome ERZ779889 (study PRJEB29588, sample SAMEA2160616) | human gut metagenome | biome: human gut; feature: human-associated habitat; material: faeces | place: Denmark | collected 2008/2010 ...
GCATGAAGCACCGGGAGATCGCAGCGCTGCTGGAGCTGCCGCTTCCCACCGTCCTGTCGAAATATCACAGAGCATTGAAAAAGATGCGCAGCTTTCTGGAAGGAGATGACGCCCGATGACCAATGAAAAAATGGAGCAGAGGCTGGCTGCGGCGCTTGAAAAGACCGCGCCGGATGATGTGAACGGCGTTCTCTCCCGCTGTGAAGAGCGGAAAGGAACGGTAATTCCCATGACAACAAAGAAAACGGCAAATAGAAAATGGACAACTCTGGTAGCCGCCTGCCTTGCGGTGATGCTGCTGTGCGGCGGAGGCGTGTTCTATCAGCAGGCCCATGCGGTGGCGTCCGTGGTGTCGCTGGATGTGAACCCAAGCATTGAGCTGAAGGTCAGCAGGAACGAAAAGGTTCTCGTCTGTACGCCGCTCAACGAGGATGCGAAGGCCATCCTTGCGGATATGGGCGACGGTGCAGACCTGAAGGGTGCGAAGCTGGACGTGGCGGTAAACGCCATCGTGGGGAGCCTCGTGCGAAACGGCTATCTCGACAGCATTTCCTCCGCCATCATGATCTCGGTGGAGGACAAGGACGCAGCCCGTGCGGAAAAGCTCCAGCGTGAGCTGACCAGCACCGTGGACGGCGTGTTGCAGACCAGCGAAGCAAAGGCCGCCGTCCTGACGCAGACGCTGACGCAGGATGCGGCGCGGGAGCAGCAGGCCCGGGAAAACAATATTTCCACCGGCAAGGCGGCACTGGTGAACCGCGTCCTCGCCATCAATCCGTCGCTTAAGTTTGACGCGCTGGCAAAGCTCTCGGTGGAGGAGCTGAAGGACCTTGCGGAAGCAGGCGCACCCGCCATGCCCATCGGCAAGGATGCCGCCGCTTACGCCGCGGAGCAGTATGCCGGGACAACGGCGCTTGATTCCGTCACGGCTGAGGTCGATTCCGAGCTGGACGAATTCCCCGCGCACTACGAGGTGGAGCTGCACACAGCATGGGGTGAGTTTGAGTATCTGGTGGACGCCTACACGGGGACGGTGCTCAGCGGGCAGAAGGACTTGCTGACCACGGCCCCTGTAGGGGACGAGACGGCAAAGCCTACTGTGCCCACCGGCGACATCGGCCATGCCAAGGCGAAGTCCATCGCCCTGAACCACGCGGGCGTGAGCGAGAACAAGGCGTATGACATGGAGATCGAGCTGGACGACGAGGACGGCACGCTCGTCTACGAGGTCGAGTTCAAGTCCGGCAATATGGAATACAGCTACGAGATCAACGCCGCCACCGGCGCGATCCTCAAGCATGAGACGGAACTGAATGACTGACGCAGGAACGGCAGTCACTACGGTGTAGCAAAACAGGAGGCACACGTTTGTGTGCCTCCTGTTTTACCTTTGTCCGCAGATGCAGTTTTTGAAATAATTGAAAAAATATTTTATCTCACATTCTTTGTATGACCGCGCCCAGCCAGCGGCACATGGTATCCCCCGCCTGATTGGCGATTGCCAATACGCGGGCATGACTATGCTTTACCGTCTGGATGCCGGTTGCCATATTGGTGATGCAGCTGACAGCCAGCACCTTCATACCCATATAGTTGCAGACCATGGTCTCCGGCACGGTGCTCATGCCGATGGCATCCGCCCCCATACCGGCAAAGGCGCGGATCTCGGCGGCTGTCTCATAGCAGGGCCCCATAAATCCCATATAGACGCCCTCCTGATAGGCGATGCCCATTTCATCGGCAGTCTGCTTGGCAAGGCTTCGCAGCTCCACGCTGTACGGTTCGGTCATGTCCGGGAAACGGGGGCCAAACCGTTCATCGTTGAGGCCAATCAACGGATTGGTACCCATCATGTTGATAAAATCGGTGACAAGCATCAGTGTTCCCGGTGCAAAGCTGCGGTTGATGCCGCCGCAGGCGTTGGTCAGCACCACCTGCTCCACGCCCAGCAGCTTCAGAACATAAAAGGGGTAACAGACCTCTTTCATGGAGTAGCCCTCGTAAAAGTGAAAGCGGCCCTCCAGCGCATAGACCTCCTTTTCGCCCAGCTTACCCACCAGCAAAGCGCCCTTATGCCCCTCTACCGTGGACACAGGAAAATTTGGAATATTCCGGTAGGGGAGTTCTTCTGTTTCCGTAAAATCAGCGGTCAGGTTGCCAAGGCCGGAGCCCAGCACCACGGCAACCTTCGGACGCTTGGTCGTGTGTGAACAAATATATTCCGCGCTTTGCTGTGCTTTTTCATAGAGATGTTCCATGTGCGTCATTCCTTTGCAAACTGAAAATTGTTAGTTTCTCATATATTTCTGATCATTGGCAGGAGAGGTGCAGCAGGTACATGAAGCCCGCTTTGGATATTATATCTGAGATTAGTAAGAAAGTAAACGGCGGTTTTAGAAAAGCAAGCTGAGGCGAATGCATAGCGTTGGGCCTGCACCATTGAGCGACTTTATAAACACCTCACACAGCCCCGCGAGAGGGCAAAATTTCAACGACGGTTGCGATAGCACAATCTCTCTGAAATTGCAAGTACGCGCTGCACATTGCATTCTCTGTTTCCATGCATAATGAAAAATCGCCGCAATGCACATCGTATCGTATCGCTTTGCAGCCTATGACCAAATTCGGAAGCAAAGCGACCAAATCCGGAAGGTTCTCCCGTTCTTGAGGCTGATTTGCTATTATTGTATTAGTCATCGAGAAGGACGTTCGCTTGATAAAGACGAGGCATGTCGGCTGTCTCGGTATTTTGGCAGAAGGAGGGCGAAACGGATTGCGCATAGATGAGATCATTTATAAAACATTGATCGCTGGCGATTCATACAGAACATTGCTGAAGGGCTTGTGGGTGACATTTCAGATCTCCCTGCTTTCATTGCTGCTTGGAACGCTCCTCGGAGTTGCTGTCTGCGCCATGCGAAGAAGCAGACTCAGGCTTGTCCGCAGTATCGCCGCAGTGTACATGGCAGTTGTCAGAGGAAGCCCGGTCTTACTGCTTTTGATGCTGATGTATTATGTGGTGTTTGCCGGCAGCAACGTGTCGCCGGTCATGGTGGCCGTTGCGGCATTTTCCCTCCACATGAGTGCCTATACGGCAGCCTGCTTCTATTCCGCCATCAACGCGACGGACGCCATGCAGGTCGAAGCGGCGAGGACTCTCGGATTTTCCAGATGGCAGGCGTTTACCCTGATTACACTGCCGCAGACAGCAAAAATCGCGAAGGAAACCTACCAGTCCACCATCGTTACCCTGATCCAATGGACCAGTGTTGTGGGCTATGTTACCATCACAGATCTGACGAGAGTCATAAACAATATTGGCAGCCGTACGATGCAGCCGCTCTTTATGATCCTGGTGGGACTGCTGCTGTATCTCGGGATGGCCTACCTTAGCTATGGCGCATTTGCCCTTGCGGGCAGACTGTCTGCGTGGAGAAGGAACAGGAGGTTGAGGACGTGAGCATGATCCGGGTAGAAAAATTGTCCAAAGCCTTTGACTCATTGCAGGTCCTGAAAGATGTGGATCTGACGGTGGAAAAAGGAGAACGGATCGTCATCATCGGCGGCTCTGGCTGCGGCAAGAGCGTTTTCCTGCGCTGTATAGATTTTCTGGAAATACCGGACGAGGGAGCCGTATTCCTCGGAGATGATGAATTGACCGCCAATCAAAAGGATCTGAACCGTATCCGGCGCAAAGTAGGGATGGTCTTTCAGGGATTTCACTTGTTTTCCCACATGAACGTGCTGGATAATATTACTCTGGCGCCGATCAAGCTGCTGGGGCTGTCACGGGAGGAGGCGGAAAAGAAGGCGGAAGCCCTGCTTAAAATGGTGGGTCTGGAGAGTAAGAAATACACGATGCCGGATGTCCTGTCAGGCGGTCAGAAGCAGCGGATCGCCATCGTTCGCTGTCTTGCCATGGAACCGGAGGTCATGCTTTTTGACGAGCCGACTTCGGCGCTGGATCCCACCATGGTCGGCGAGGTGCTTGCGACCTTGCGGCTTCTTGCAAAGCAGGGCATGACAATGGTCATTGTTACCCATGAAATGGAGTTTGCGAAAGAGATCGCCAGCAGGATCCTCTACATGGATGAACAGGGAATTTACGAGGAAGGATCACCACAGGAGATTTTTGAAGCCCCAAAAAAGAAGAAAACCAGGGACTTTGTCCACAAGATGAAGTACCTTTCGTGGAGAATCGAAGAGCGCGACTTTGATTTGATGCAGCTTCAGGGCAGCATCCGCAGCTTTGCCAGCCGGTACGGGCTGGACGCGAAAAAAACCAACCGGCTTCAGCTCTGCACGGAGGAGCTGATCTATGAAATGCTGAACTGCAGGCAGGCTGATGACGTTCCGGATATACAGATACAAATTTCCTTTGATGAGCGGGACAAATGCACGATTATCGAATTACGCAGCAGGGGAAAGAAATACGACCCCTTTGAGGCGGAGTCTGACGACGAGATCCACCTGGGCGTTACGATCCTGAAAAACACCGCAAAGCGGATAGAGTATCGTTTTGACGGTGAAAATAATTGTTTTGAGATCGAATTATAAGGAGGAAAATCAACATGAAAAAAGCGCGTGTACTTGTGGGCCTCATCTTGTGCTTTGCGATGATTTTTGCAATGGCGGGATGCGGCGAAAAGAAGACCCCTGCGGAGGAGGAAAACATTCTATGTGGTATCATGAACTGGCAGGAGCCTAACGATCTGGACATATTCCCCACACCGGCGCTGGGCGAGTGGAAGCAATACAGCAGCCTGACCTCAATGGTCTTGGACCTGAATGCCGGAAATGTTGAATATCTGCTTGTGCCGGCTTCGGTTGCAAGCTATTTGAAAGCGCAGGATGATTCGCTGACCATTGCTCCCGGCGGCGCCGGCGTTCCTACAGAAATACGCATGGCAGTCCGCGCGGAGGATACGGAGCTTCATCAGATTTTGCAGGACGGCATTCAGACACTCCGGGAGGACGGCACGCTGGACAATCTGATCGATACTTATATAACCAATATTTCGACAAGCGGTTCTGAAAGCAGCTTGCAGGGAGATAAAGAGAATGCCTACGTGGTGGGCGTAACGGGTGATCTGCCCCCGCTGGATTATGTGGCCGCAGATGGCGTGCCCGCCGGTTTTAATGTGGCGCTGATGAATGCGATCTCAGATAAAATGGGAGCTGCTTTTACCTTTGTGCAGGTTGAAGCGGACGCCAGATTGTCTGCCTTGAGCAGCGGGAAATTTGATGTGATCTTTTGGTACGGCAATGTGCAGGGCTATACCTCCGAGAGAGATGAACTTCTGATCACAGATGAATATTATGAGGACAATGTTTACTATGTGACGAAATCCTTCGATATGAACAGGATTTTGGAAGCAATGAAGGCTCAGTGAGAATAGGAATAAGAAGAAATGCGTAAGATTATCGTTTTGCTTTTATCGGCGGCCCTGCTTGTTTCCTGTGCGGCGGGCTGTTCTTCGGAGAAAAAAAGTCCTGTAGAAGGAAAGAAAGTGGCGTATATCATGTATATGTCTTCCTCGCCCATCTTTGAAATGTGGTCGGAAGCCTTTAAGGAAACGGCGGAAGCCTTTGGCATGACGGCGGATACTTTCTTCTGTGACGACAGCGACGAGGCGTGGAGAAACAGGATCCAGCAGTGTGCGCAGGACGGCTATGACGGACTTCTGGTGTCTCACGGCGGAGTGGATTATGCATGGGAATTTCTTTCGGGTATTACAGCGGCTTATCCGGATCTGAAAATAGCGACCTTTGACACCTCTTTCCGTGATAAAAACGGTGGTGCACAAAAGATCGCTGGCGTGGTTCAGCTGTTCCAGAGGGATTCTGGGCTTGCGGCGGCTCTGGTGGAGGAGCTTCTGCGTATGTACCCCGATAAGGCGGAAAAGGAAGGTCCGGTCAATATTCTGCAGGTGCAGGAGGAGAACTATATTATCGCCTTTGACCGTCGTCAGGTTGGCTATGAGCTGTACGAGACAGTGGGAAAGATCAAGACGCTGGAGCAAATAGCGCCGGAGGATCATCTGAACCCTGTATCCTCGATGCAGGAAGTCGCGGAAAGAACCATCCGTCAGTACGAAGAAGGTGAAATAGATGCTATTTGGTGCTGCTATGACGCCTATGCTCAGGGGGTATATCAGGCGCTGAGAGAATTGGACAGCGACATTCCAATGGTATCCGTGGATATTTGTGACGAGGATATCCAGTTCATGGCAGAGGGGCTGAACTGGAAGGCCTGCGCCACCACCAACTGGACACTGAACGGAGAATTTGCCTGCAGAGTCCTGGCATTGGAGATGGCTGGACAGTATGATGATATTGAGGCGGCTTCCTGCTACTACAAAAGCCTCGGGATGTGGATGGAGATCCCGTCCGTGGTGATAACGCAGGAACAGATCATGTCCGGGCAAGACATCACAATAAAGAACCTTTCTGCCGTAGCGGATGCGTCTTATACGGATAAGAGCTGGATGCCGTCCTGTGACTGGATGACGGCTGCCCTCGGAAGCTGACCGCAGAGATCACTTTAGAGTCAGGTTATGGCCCAGGTGGTGTAAGCCGATCCAAGCATAGAGGAGCGGACGGATATTCTGTCCGCTCCTCTAAAATGCAGGGAGGGGATGTTCCACGCTATGCACGTATAAAGCAGACACTCGCTTTGAGTGTCTGCTTTTATCTTATCAGGTGCGCTGCTTCATCGGGAAGGCCGCGCAGCTTCTCACTGAGCCGGCTGCCGCAGGAACAGGACGCCCAGCGTGCCCGGCCCGCAGTGAGAGGACACGGTGCAGCCCGCCTGGGTGATGAACACCTCCTTGAAGGGCGCAAGCTCCCGCACCAGCTCCGTCAGCTCCCGCAGGGTGTCCTCTGATACCTCGCCAGAATGGGTGATAAAGGCATGGTCCTCCACCACTGTTTTGCCCGCCAGCCGTTCGGTGATATACTGGCGGTACACTTTCCCCATAGCGCCCCGGTACTTCTTGCACACCACCAGCTTTCCCTCCCGCATTTCCAGGCAGGGCTTCAGCTTCAGCACATTGGCGCCCAGGGCCGCCACACCGCTGCACCGGCCGCCCTTCCACATATATTCCAGCGTATCCAGCACAAAGCTGGTGTCGCCGCAGGATGCCAGGCCGCGCAATTCCTCGGCGACGTCCGCGGCGTCCATGCCGCTATCTCTGAGCTTTGCCCCCTGAAGCGCCAGCAGTCCGCCGCCGGTGGAGAGCTGGCGGCTGGCCACCACATAGACCCGCCCCTGCGCCGCCAGCATCGCATTCTGGCAGGTGCAGGACAGCTCCGAGCTGATGTCGATGTGGACGATGTCGTATCCCTCCTCCAAGATCGGCGAGAAAAAGCTCTTGAATTCCTCCGGGCTGACGGCGGCGGTCTTGGGCAGCGTGCCGTTACGGCGGTAGTCGGCGTACAGCTCCGCCGAGGTGTACTGCCCGTCATCGGCGAAAACCCTCTCCCCGCTCTGGATGGTCAGCGGCACGGTGCGGATCTGGAAGCGCTCCAGAAGCTGGGGCGTCAGGTCGCAGGTGCTGTCATAGGTGATGCAGACAGGTCTGGGCATAAGGGGTATTCCTCCTATTTGTTATGTATGGTACAGAAACAGTATACAGGAGAAACCTCAACACAAGCTCAAAAAGTCTCGATTTTTGAAAGCTGATATGGTAAAATCAAGAAAAACACGAAGGAGGGCTGCTATGTTTCGGATTTTGGTGGCTGAGGATGACGACAGCGCCCGGTTTCTGATGTGCGAAGTGCTGCGGAGGGCTGGGTATGATCCCTGTCCCGCCCGGGATGGCCTGGAGGCGCTGGAGGTAATGGAGCACTACCAGTGTGACCTGGCGGTGGTGGACATCACCATGCCGCGGATGGACGGCATCACCTTCACCCAGACGCTGCGGGAGGGGAACTGCGACCTGCCGGTGCTGATGGTGACGGCCCGTGTGACCCAGGACGACAAGCGCCGGGGTTTCCGGGCGGGAACGGATGACTACATGGTCAAGCCGGTGGATGAGGAAGAGATGCTCTGGCGCATCGAGGCCCTGCTGCGGCGGTACTGCAGCCGTGCGGACCGTCGGCTGACCGTCGGTTCTACCGTCCTGGACCGCGGTTCTCTGCAGGTCATCACCCCACAGAGCACATGGCAGCTCACCGCCAAGGAGTTCTTGCTGCTGTACAAGCTGCTGTCCTACCCACGGACGCTTTTTACCAAGCGGCAGCTCATCGACGATATATGGGATCTGGACAGTGAGGTGGACGAACACACCGTGGAGGTCTACATCTCCCGTCTGCGGGATAAATTCCGGGATGATCCGGATTTCGAGCTGCGGACCATCCGCGGCTTCGGCTATATGGGAATACCCCAGGAGGACGGAAATGCGGAAAACTGACGTAAAGAAAGAGAAGCCGCCTGTCCGTTTGCTGGGCACGATGTTCCTTCTGGTGCTGGGACTGGTGGCGGTGTACGTTGTATTGGCTTTGGGTATATTTGCCCTGGTACAGAAGCTGGTGCATCTGGATGAAACGAACTATACGCTGCTGTGGCCCATCCTTATCCTGTCGGTCAGTGCCATTCTGGGCGTTCTGTTGGCCGTGTTCATTTTCCGGGGGTATCTGGCGCCGCTGTCGCGGCTGATGCAGGCTACGCAGTCGGTGGCCGCCGGCGATTACTCCGTGCGGGTAGAAATGCGGGGTGCTCGGGGCGAGGTGGCGGAGTACATCCGCAGCTTCAACAAGATGGCGGAGGAGCTGTCCAGCGTGGCGCTGCTGCGGATGGACTTTGTGAACACCTTCTCCCACGAATTCAAAACGCCCCTTATCTCCATCCGAGGGTTTGCCAAGCTGCTGCAGAACGATGACCTGACGCCCCAGCAGCGGCAGACCTACACGGACACGGTCGTACAGCAGTCTGAAAGGCTCGCTGCCATGAGCACCCACATTCTGGAGCTGGCGCAGTATGAAAACACAGAGATCGTGTCCGGCAAGGCCGTATACAGCCTGGATGAACAGCTGCGCCGGTGCGTCCGCCAGCAGGAGAGGGACTGGCTGAAAAAGGGACTGACGGTGGAGGGTGATCTGGACCGGGTGGATTACTACGGCAACGAGGAACTGGCAGAACACATCTGGTCTAATCTTCTCTCCAACGCCATCCGGTTCACGCCTGCCGACGGGCAGATTACCATAGTTCTGCGCCAGGGCGAGGGAGAAGTCACCGTGTCCGTATCCGATACCGGTATCGGCATGGACGAGGATACCCAGCAGCACATCTTCGACAAATTCTACCGCGCCGCACCTTATTCGGATATCCGGGGCAACGGTCTGGGTCTGTCCATCGTCCGCCGGGCGGTGGCGCTGTGCGGCGGACAAATCGCGGTATTCTCCCGCCCCGGGAAGGGCTCGACCTTTACCGTGACGCTGCCTGCGGCGCAGGAATGATCCTCCGAGTATGCACGATCGCACGGCACAGTTTTACGGATCTCAAGCATAAGAACCCCTGCTTTCAAGTGACGAAAGCAGGGGTTCTTATGCAATTCAGGCAGCAATGAACCTGCTAAAAAGTCAAGCCCAAATTAAAAGAAAAGTTATAGGCAGGAAAAGAGTATAGCAAAACAGAGGCGGCAAAACGGAACGCTTGGCCGCCTCAAACAAAGTATTGGAAATCTCAGCTTATCGGCCTTTATGGAACGTTCCATGAGGCGGACATTCAGAAGAGCTATGAGGTTATGGATGCGCACTTTGCCGCCGGTGAGAGTCGGCTGAAGACTGTGCGGAAAAAGTGCGGCTTGACGCAGGAAGCGCTTGCGAAGGAATCCGGCGTTCCGGTCACCACCATCCGCTCCTACGAGCGCAAGAGCAAGGACTTGAACAAATCCCAAGCCGACATCATCATGCGGCTGACGAGGACGTTACGATGTGAAATAAGCGAACTGCTGGGGTAGCTAATACAGGGAAAATACCCAACAGGGACAGCAATTGCCGTCCCTGTTGGGTATTCTTTGTTTATGCCGTGTGTCGGACATAATATTCAAAATATTACCAAGCGGTAAAAAGCTTCCAGCCGTTGGAGTATAAGGTTTTGCTGGCATTTTTGCCGCAAAAGGGCGAAGTTGAAAACTTTTTGCTTCTTGTGCGCTGTCCATTCGTTTCTCCATGTGTGGAGCAGACTACTTTATGACGCAAAAGAAGGACGAACTTCTGACAGAGGCAGTCCAAGCCGCTGCGCCTTATCCCGCTCATAAGTGA
>ERZ779889.3949-NODE-3949-length-10260-cov-3.546105_pt1 | contig 10260 bp, 9 predicted proteins | sample MGYA00511030_ERZ779889 | MGnify/ENA primary metagenome ERZ779889 (study PRJEB29588, sample SAMEA2160616) | human gut metagenome | biome: human gut; feature: human-associated habitat; material: faeces | place: Denmark | collected 2008/2010 ...
TAAGAAGTTTCTAGTATTCACAACTACAGATCCAGACAATCGATATGTCCGTTATAAGAATATTGCAGCACATAATAATTTAAGGAATGTATATATAAGAGATATTGCATTAAGTGATTTCGTAAAGAGTGCAGAAATATCTTATGGGTTAAGAAAAGCAAAAGGGTAGTGTAGTATTACTTTTGCCTTAATTGCATAGCATAATTTAATGAAAATTTAAATGTAAAGGAGCTAATATTATGGATAATACAACAAGTTTCAATATTTGTGTAGATAGTGATATTTTAAAACAATGTGAAGCCATGTATGGTGAATTAGGTGTTGATTTGAATACTGCGATCAATGTGTTTCTTAATAAGTCTCTTTGTGTAGGTGGTTTTCCTTTTGATGTAAACAAGGAAACAATGGCAGCTATGTTGGAGGCTGAACGTATTGTGTGTGATCCTTTGGTAAAACGATACTCTGACGTAGAGCAAGCGTTAAGAGTATTGAAAGAGTGAGTATACATTGAAAACAAATATATTTAAGAAAATGAAGAAACGCTAGCTTGAGACTGTCGAAATGGAATAAAAAAAGAGTAAAAGCTCTAAATTTGATTGGTGTGAGTCTAAACATCTTACCGAGTCCTCATTGTTTTTAGCCTTGGTCCAGGCTGACGTTTCCAATCACTTTCCGTTTGGTTTTGGTAGGGTACACCGTTTTTGGTATTTCTACCATCAATCGGATTTTACACAATATATTATTAAGGCTAAGGCTATCTTCTTGTGTTGACATCCATATAAATGAGTATGGATACAATAAGCTTTAGTGTTCGTGTAGATAGTAATATTAAGAAACAAAGTGAAGCGAGTATGGTAATTTGAATATCGCAATTCATGTTAATGGTTTTCTTATTGATGTTCGTTTAGAGAATCTATGTTAGAAGCAGTATTTAGTATTGAAAGATGTTAGTTTGTGACTGATTTTAATACAAATTCACTAAAAAGTACAAAGACAAATGGTTGTATAGGGATTATAATAAAGATGTATTAAGTGCTAATACATAAAACTTCCTTTCTATCTTAAAACTATGGGAAATGCGGCAGGACTTTGTGTCTTGTCGTTTTTCCTTTATAATAGGGGGTGGAGGTTTTTTTATTATGAAATATCCTAAGTTTTTAAATGAGAATAATAATACGATTGGTGTATGTGCTATGTCGAGTGGTGTAGGGCATAAGCTAGATAGTTTTGATGCGTCTATAGAGTATATTCAATCCAATGGGTTTCACATTGTTGAAACTGCTAGTGTTCGTAATGATAGTGAACCAAGTTGTGATGCCTTGATGCGTGTGAGTGAATTGAATGCATTAGTGAATGATTCGAGTATTGGAGCTGTATGGTTGGCTGCTGGTGGTGATTTTCAATTTGAAACATTGCCATATATTGATTTTGAATGGATTGAAAAGAATCCGAAGTGGTACTTGGGTGCGAGTGATCCTACAAATTTATTATTTCCTGTAACTTGTAAGTGTGATTTGGCTACGATTTATGGGTTTAATGCGGGTAGCTTTGATGCATATGGAATCAATGAATATTCCGATTTGTGTCTTGATTTTTTAAAGGGAAAGAATTGTGAACTTCATTCAAGTTCAATGCATCAGGATGTTGATTTTTATAATGATGGGGCTCCTATCCTTAATACTAAGACAGAATATGTGGGTAGTTGTAGTGTTGTGGGAAGATTACTAGGTGGATGTTTTGAAAGTATCAATGATATGGCGGGTACGCCTTATGATTATGTAAATGAATTTAATGAGCGTTATAAAGAGGATGGTGTTATTTGGTTTTTTGATATTTTTTCAATGAATTCATGTGATGTATATCGTGCTTTATTGAAGATGAAGTATATGGGGTATTTTAAATATACAAAGGCTATCTTGGTTGGTCGTGTACTGTTTAAAAATGTTTCGGATTTAATTGGGTATGACCAGGCTTTTAAAAAGGCACTACCTGATATAGATGTTGTATTTCAAATGGATATTGGACATACGTATCCGCATATGTTTGTTGTCAATGGCGCTATGGCAAGTATTGAAATTAAAGATGGTCATGGTTCTATTCAATATGAAATGAAAGAGTGATTGAATATACCGAATACCAGGATGAAGTGCAATAATTATTCTTGTTAGTGAATTGGGTGTCAAAAGAGTATCCAAAGTGTTTGTATAAAGCTTTAATGCAATCAAGTATAGTGATTCGTGCTTTGATGGATGGATAACTTTGTGGTTTAGTTCGTGTTTTGGATGACAGTGAGATGCTTGCGTATGTGCATTATGTACTTGTGAATCCAAAATATCAAGGTCTGGGTATTGCAGGACATTTGATTGAACTTGTAAAAGAAAAATATAAGGATTATTTAATCCCTGAAGACAAGAGTAATGTAGCTATTTACTTTAAGTGTTGTTTTCAAGCGTTTGAGGGTGTTGGTAGTATTATCGTTTGTAACCCGGGTAAAAGAGAATGGTTTAAAGCCCCATATCTATTAGAAAGTATGGGGCATTTTGATATTTAAAAATTTACATTTAAAAATCAAACGAACTATGCTTTTCTTTTCTGGTTGAGAAAAATAAAATATAAGTATATACTAATATTAGTTCTAATAAATAGAAGTAATATAAATAAAGAGAGGTTGATAAATATGGTCGTTATGGATTTAAAATTGGATAATTTATGTGCATTTAGAAATTTTCATGTGAATTTTTCGTATCCAAAAAAAATTGTGAATTCATATATTGAACATGAACATTTGGATGGATTACCAAATTTTCGCTATAAGAAAGTGAATATTATTATGGGTTCAAATGCAACAGGAAAGACGTCTTTAGGTCGTCTGATTCTTTCTATATTTATTTTGATTGGAAAAAGAAATGTAGAAATTATTACGTCATATATTGCGGATAAAGATAAAAAAGCTTCTTTTTCAATGGATTTTGTGAATATGGATCATGATAATTATAAGTTATACAGAATTAATGCAGAATTTGATCCTAGTGAAAATCATGATTATTCTTCTGAGAATATTAAAATTCGAATTGAGTCGACTGATATTAAGCAAAGAGAAAACTATGAGACTTGTGCAAAAAGACTAGATTCAATAATGACAGGTTTTACAGATGCGAATTACATTATGGAGTTAGAAAAATTGAAGAATTTATCATGGCTATTTTCATTTCCGTTTGATGCGTTTTTTGAAACTAGATATCGCATTGAAGAGAATGAAGAATATTTGAGAGTGTTGAATCATACTTTAAAAGTATTAGATCCTGCAATTAAGGGTATTATTAAATTAAATGAGCTTGAAGATACTTATGCAATTTTGATGGGAAAGGAAGAGATCCTTATAAAAGATGGTAAGATATTGAATCCGTCTATGTTGTCTAGTGGTACAAAATCTGGGCTTGATATCGCAGGAATTGTAGCATCTATAAAATCGGATAAACATAGTTTTTATTATTGTGATGAAAAATTTTCGTATGTACATTCAGACATTGAAAAAGGCTTTTTATCATTAATGATTTCTTTGTTGAAACCCAATAGTCAGTTGTTTTTTACAACACATAATTCAGATATATTGGATCTGCCTCTTCCTAAGCATAGTTTTAACTTCTTAAAGAAAGAAATATTTGAAGATGATCAAGTCATTAAGGTAATAAATGCGGCCGATTATCTAAAGAAGAGTACGGATTCATTGAGAAATGCAGTTGATAATGACTTGTTTTCGGTTTCACCAAATTTAGATTTATTATATGAAATTGAAGATTTGTAAGATTAGGAGCCATTGTTATGTCTAAAAATATTTATCATTTCTTTGTTGAAGGTGAAGGGGAACGTGCCATTATTAATACATTAAAAACAGAGCTTCAATGTATTCAAGCTGGAAAAGTAGATGTATTTAATGTTATTCAGAACAAATTGAACAAAAATATTTTAATGAAATTAAAACCTGGAACGATTGTCATTTTGGTGTTTGATACAGATAAAGATGAAACGGATATATTAGACTACAATCTTCGTTTCTTAAAGAAACAGTCTAATGTGAAAAAGGTGATTATAATCCCAGAAGTTAAAAATCTAGAGGATGAGTTAGTACGTAGTTGTAATATTGCAAATGTAAAGGAGCTCATGAAGAGTAAATCGAATAGTGAGTATAAGAGTGATTTAGCAAAATGTAAGAATCTTAAACAAGTTTTAATAAATTATGAGTTTGATATTAACTTATTTTGGAATCAAAATCCAAAAGGAGTATTTACGAAGTATAAGAATGATAGTAAGTTGATTAAGAAGTAAAAGGGGAAAATTTTGTGTAATTGCCAATAAATGAGTAAAATCAAGATTTGAATTGTTTTTGTAAGTTCTCTTTGGTTGAATAAGAAAATGAGCTGTAGTTTTATACTACAGCTCAATCTGCTTAATAAACAACTTCTGTATGCGAATCTGAGTTCTTTTGCGACCTTATCGTGGTCTACTGTTGGTTTGGTAGTATCATTGTTTGTATTCCGAGTAAAAAGGAATAGTTTAATAGAAGGTATGGGGCTTGATCGTATAATGTATTAGCTATTTATAATTCACATGGAGTGTAATTTCGCGATTAATGCTTCTTGAAGTACTTGCGAAAAATTGATTTTCTTGCTCATGGCTTCTTTGTTTAACCATTCAGGTATTGTGAGTGTTTTTTTGATGGCCTTATTGAAATGTGTTTTCGCATATTCTTCAACATCAACAGATACAAGGGTGACAAAAGATTGTTTAAATTCGAATTCAAGTTCAGATGCGATTTGTGTTGGATCCATTTCTTCTAACTTTGAAGGAATTGGAATATCTTCATTGTCTAGTTTTGCACTGAACAATGCACCGGCTAGACAATCAACGGCCATTTCCACGGCATCTTGTAGTGAATCCCCACATGTAGAAAGATAATTGAAGTCTGGAAAAATAACTGAGTAATGTTTTTCTTCTTCAAAGAAACAAGCTGGATAAATTGACAACATATTGTTTGCCTCCTCTTTATATAGTATATTGAAATATACGTATATATTCAATACGTATATTTACGAAACGTGTAAATAAAAAGAAGGAAATTAATCCTTCTTTGAAATGTAAAGTGTACATGTAAAGTCTAGGTTTTTCGATTGATCAATCAAATATTGGGGTTGTACTTTAGCACCCCAGCTATTGATTCCGCCTACGCCCATTTGTTGTTTTGTGATTCTTAAATAGGTTGTGTGGGTTTGTGGCAGTTCAAATGTGTGTTTTGCGTTATATAAGTGCATAAAGGAGTATTTGCTGGCTTGACATTCCATGTTTTCTGCTTTGATGTTGAATGTGTTTGTTCCATTGGATAGGCAGCACCATTTGCAGTCAACATGATTGCCGTGTTCTTGTGGTTTTAAGTATGGAATGTAGTTTGTATCTACATTTTCAGAGTAGAAATCGGTTAGTGCGTGATTTCGATCTATATATGTGTCTTTTTCGCCTTTTCCAAAGTACGCAAAGTTTTTAAATGTTTCTTTTAGGGCAAACTCGATTCCAAATAGTGGAAGGGTTTGTCTTTTTGAGTTTTTGTCTAAGTGCAATTGGATTTGAATGCTTTGATTGTTGTAGACTGTATAGACAAGTTTACATTCTTCTTCAATGGATTCTAGTTGAATTGTATAGATCATTTGTGCGCATTTGGAGTTGCGTATCATTTTAAAGTCAATAACATTTTGAAATAGGCTTGCGTTAAGCCAGTTGGCATAGGTTTGTTTGGCACCACGATCATTGTCGGTTAAGGCTCTGTAGAAGACGGGTTTTGGTGCTTCTTGAAGTAATTCTTCATCATTAACTTGAATGGATACTAAGCCTTTTCGTTTGTCGAATAGATATTCAGTGTCCATAAATTGAATGCCAATTGTATTTTGTCCTTCCACTACAAGCATTGCACTTTCTTTGGGTTGGTCTTGTTTGACTTCGAAGACTTGTTGGTCAAAAGCTTGAATACCAAGTGGTGTTTTGTAGTAGATGGTTTTTGTATAGTAGCCTGGCGTATTGATTTGTTTAAATTGTACGGGCATTGTTTTTGTAGTGCCTGGTTCTACACTTGTTTTAAAGATGCCGGATTGAATGGCTAGTCCATTTCGTTTGAGTTCAAAGATAAAGGTGTCTTTACCTAGGTCGTAGAATAGGTTTTTGTTTTTAATGGTTACAGAATCGAAATGGATTTCCATATCGACATATCTGTAGAGTTGTTTGAGTTCTTGGCTTTTGCCAGTTTCTTGTCGGTTGGCTAGAAGGATACCATCTCCACAGAAGTTAGAATCGTTTGGATAATCGTCAAAGTCTTTTCCGTAGTAGTATTTGCCGTCTTTTTCAATGGCTTGGTCTACATAGTCCCATACAAAGCCGCCTTGGTATTGTTCGTATTCGTCTTCTAGGTTTGTATATTCTTCCATGCCTCCTAGACTATTTCCCATGGCGTGCATATATTCACATAGCATAAATGGTTTCATTGGATGGCTTTCTAGATAGTCTTTTATACTTTGTGGTGTGGCATACATTCTAGATTCGATGTCACTGGCATTTTCAAATGTTCGATCTTGTGTAATGCCTTCGTAGTGGACAAGTCTTGATGCATCTTGTTCTTTGAAGTAGTCGTGTAGAATCATAAAGTTGGATCCGCTTCCAGCTTCATTTCCTAGTGACCACATTAAAATGCATGCGTGGTTTTTATCTCTTTCGTACATGCTTCTTGCACGATCTAATAGACAATCGGTCCATTCTGTTTTGTTTTGTGGGATGATGTCATTAGCACCATGTGTTTCTAGATTCATTTCGTCAATGACATAGATTCCATATTGGTCGCATAACTTATACCAATAGCTGTTGTTTGGATAGTGGGATGTTCTTACGGCATTGATGTTTAATGCCTTTAGCATATGGATGTCTTCTTCCATTTGTTCATATGTAATGGCTCTTCCTGTTTTGGCATTCCATTCGTGGCGGTTGATGCCGTGGAAAACGATGCGTTTTCCATTGAGTTTCATAATGCCATATTCGAGTGTGAATTTACGAAATCCTACTTGTTCTTGAATGGTTTCAATGATTTCGTTGTTTGCATCGTATAGAACAATTTCTAATTGGTATAGGTTTGGGTATTCACTACTCCAAAGACTTGTATTTTCTACAGGTATTTCAAATGTGTCTTGCATATTGCCATTCCATACGATATTTCCTTGTGGATCGTATAGTTTGGCTTGTAGTATATGGCTTTCATTACTGCTCATTTTACATGTGCATGTAAGAACACTTTTATTGGTGTCTAAATCAATATTTGTATCGATCTTTAAGTCTTGTATGTGTTGGCTTGGTTGTTTGTAGATCATGACATCTCTAAAGATTCCGCTAAAGCGCCACATGTCTTGGTCTTCTAGCCATGTGCCTGTACATTTTTGAAAGATGCGTACGCAGAGTACGTTATCTTTTTCTTGTGTATATTTTGTGATGTCAAATCGACTTGGGGTAAAGGAATCTTCTGAGTATCCGATAAATTTTCCGTTTAGCCATACGTAGATATTGGATTCTACGCCTTCAAAGGAAAGAATGAGTTTATTGCCAATGAAGTCTTGTGGACAATCGAATGTTTTACGGTATTGATAGACTTTGTTTTTGTCCATATCAATTTGTCCGGGTTTTACCACGTCATGTCCATCCCATGGGTAGGTAACATCTGTATAGTGGGGATTGTCAAATCCTTGAAGTTGAATGTGTCCGGGTACTTGGATATCGTTCCAGTTAGAGTCATTAAATTCTGTGTTATAGAAGAATTTAAAGCATGTATCAAAGTTTTTGGATTGGTTGAATTTCCATGTTCCATTTAGGGAAAAAGAGCTTGGTTTTTTGTCTTTTCCAATTGTATATTTATGATCACTGTATGCTTGTAGTCGATTGACTTGAAAGATACGTGAGTCTTTTAGCCAGTTTAAATCTGGTGTTCGCATTGTATCACTCCTCTGTATTCGTGTACCTTTCATTATAGCAAACCGCCCTATTGAAAGGAAGGTGAAAATGAATTAAAATAGGTGTTAAATTGGAGGTTGAAAGATGTCAGACATTCTTGGTTTAGTGGTTTCAATAGCTTTGATTTATTTTGCGATTAAGTTTACTTTTAAATGCATTAAATGGATTGGTATTCTTTTGATTGTAGTCTTTGTGTTTAAGATGGTAGCTTTGATTTAATATATGTTTGATTATGTAATCATTTGATGATTTGGTAAAAATGGAGGAATAAGACTTTAATGTGTGATAATAACCCGTTTGTAAAGATACAAAGTATAAAATTTAAAGGATTTGATGAATGTTTTACTTTTAAAGAAGATGATATAGTTTTGTTTGTTGGTGCTAATAATGTTGGTAAAAGTAGAACCTTAAAAGACATAAGGGATAAAATGTTAAACAATCAAACAGATTTAGTGTTGATAGAAAACATTCAATTTAATGAATATAATTTTAAGTTTGAATGTATAAAGCGTTATATTGAAGAGAATTTGAAAATTGATAGTAATGGAAATTATACATTAATGTCAGAAGACAACTGCACTCAATGTTATGATTTAGAAAACATTAGACGTATTTTAGGTGATAATAGTATAAATTATGATACGTATAATAACTGTGACTTCTTGTATAGACTATTTTATGTATTTCTATCTACAGAAAACAGATTGAATTTAACTAAACCAATTATATTAAATTATTCACCAGATAACCAAACCTTAAATGTATTTAATAAGCTAAGGACAAGTCGAGAATCGATTTTAAAAGTTAATGAATTATTAAAAATTAGTTTTGGAAAAGGAATTGAAGTATGTGATCCAGATATTGATTTAAATGCTCAATTTAAATATAAAATTGGTAATACAGAAGAAATTGCTGATATTATAAACAGTAATAGACGAGATGTTTATGATGAACTTAAAAAATTTCCTGATTTGTATGACCAAGGGGACGGAATAAGAAGTGCTGTTGCAATTTTATCTTCTTTAGTTGTTAATAAAAGTTTTTTATATTTCATAGATGAACCAGAAACTTTCCTTCATCCTCCTCAAGCACGACAGCTTGGTAGAGACATTGCACAACTTTCAGAAGGTAAACAATGTTTTATTGCGACACACAATATAGATTTTATTAGAGGAGTTCTAGAAACTGAATCTAATAGAGTAAAAATAATTAAAATAAATCGCAACGAAAATACCAATCAATATTTTTGTTTAAATAATGAGAATATAAAAAATATCGCAGAGGATAAGAATCTGAAATTTTCAAATATTTTAAATGGATTATTTTATAAAAAAGTTATCATTTGCGAAGATGAAACTGATTGCAAATTTTATTCAACAATATTAGAAGTAGTTAGTCCTGAAAAATATCAAAACACTTTATTTTGTGCAGTAGGTGGTAAAGATCAATTCAAAAAGGTTATCCCATTGTTAGAAGGGTTGAAAATTGACTATGCAATTGTCGCTGACTTAGATTTGATTAATGATAAAGATAAGTTAAAGCAGTTATTAAATTCGATTGATGGGAATTGCTATAACCAAATAGCTGATCTACATGTAGAATTTTTGAAAGAATTTGAAAAAGGAACAAATTCACAAGTAAAAAAACAAAGTGAGATAAAGAATGAAATTAAAAAAATTTTTGACAATGCTAAATCAGATGAATATATGTCTGATGAAACTGCTAAAAATATAAAGAAGTCATTAAAAAAAATTAATGATTATGCATTGTTGAAATCAGGTGGAACATCTAATATTCCAAATGGTGCATGTATGAATAAATATAGACAAATACATAGTTATTTAAAAGAGAATCATATACACTTGGTAGAGTGTGGAGAGATAGAGAATTTTATTCCTACTGTGGAAGGACATGGAGGCAGATGGGTAGAATGTGTGTTCGAACATTATGTAGATTTAAATAATTGTGAATTTGATGAAGCAAAAAAATTTGTGAAATCAATTGTTGAATAAATGATGCAAATTAAATTGTAACTTCATGGACTTTTATAATAAATTTGATGATAAATATGAAATTAATGTCTATTTAAGAACAGCAATTATTGTTGTTCTCTTTTTTTTATGTTCTAACGATTATTTATAGTTTTAACGTAATAATTAGAAAATAATTTAATTTTTTTTATTTTTTATATAACCAATTCTAAATTTACTTCGTCTTAATAGTGTA
>ERZ779889.3957-NODE-3957-length-10232-cov-2.033703_pt1 | contig 10232 bp, 11 predicted proteins | sample MGYA00511030_ERZ779889 | MGnify/ENA primary metagenome ERZ779889 (study PRJEB29588, sample SAMEA2160616) | human gut metagenome | biome: human gut; feature: human-associated habitat; material: faeces | place: Denmark | collected 2008/2010 ...
AAACCGCTGATGATAAACTCACGGCTGATGATAATGATCACGATCCAACTTGGCAGACGGTCAAGATCCATCAGACAGATCATCGCTGCACATACCAGCAGTTTGTCTGCAAGTGGATCCATAAACTTTCCAAAATTTGTGACCTGATTGTTCTTTCTTGCAAGATAACCGTCCAGCGTATCCGTCAAGCTTGCAGCAATAAAAATACCAAGTGCAATATATTTATCCGCACTTGTAATATCACCAAGCATGAACAGTACAAAAAACGGAATCATGATCACACGAAGAACCGTTAACGTATTTGGTAGATTCATATTGATTTCTCCTGTCTTTTCATATAATTTGCTCCTGTTATCTGGATGGGAGCTTTTGTGATCCAATGATGTCAGAAAAAATACCTTACGGATGCCTTCTGGCACCATTGAATTTGATTATAAGACAAGAAAATCAATTTGTCTACTGTTCTTATTCTTTTTTACCAAAACTATCAAATGGTGTACGGATCGCCTGTTTCGGGCAGGCACGTACACAGTCACCGCAGCGGATACATTCCGCACTGTTTGGTTTTTCATAAACACGCACACCCATTTTACATTTTTTGCAGCAAAGTCCGCAGGAGGTACATTTCTGCTTATCAATCTCAAAATAGTACAGTGAAAAGCGATTGAAAATACCATATATTTGATTTTTTCATGACTGTTTTCTGTTCTCCCCGGTAAATGCCATATCCGAAGAACAGGCATCCCACAAGCAGAACGATCCATGCTGTTTTATACTTTTTCATCGTTTCGTTTTCCTATTGTACCTCTGCAAGTGTGTCTTCGATCAGTTTTTTCCAGGTATCATAGTCATTGGATCCCATCACGGCTTTGAGGATTTTACCATTGGAGTCTACAAAATACGTGGTTGGGAATGTCATCAGATTCTGCATCATATCATCCGCAAACATATCTTCTGAAACCAGAAGCTGCTGATAAGCAGCACCCGCATCTTCTAATACAGATTCCACATCATTTCTGGATTCGTCTGCAAGACCGGCAGCCAGTTCATAGTACAGACCTTTTATCGCCACGCCCTTGCCTTCATATTCTTTGTTGAGCTGATCGAGGATTGGGATTTCCTGTACGCACGGTGTACATCCGACATTCCATACATTGACCAGTGTCAGTTTGTTTTCAGCAAACAGACTGGAATCCGCCTTGTTCCCATCCAGAGTATGTGAAATACCTGTGAACAAAATCATAGGATTTCATTGCTTTTCATTAAGAATTATAGTAAAATATTTTGCTAAGGGATATTTAAGAAAGGACTGTCGATTTCGACAATGGGAAAACACATGAAAAAGAAACCTTATGAGCAGAAAATGTATAAAGAAAAAAAGAAAAAAAACAAGATCCGAATGCGGTTTGATTTTAACCGGAAAGGAGTGATCTTCTTTGTGGTTGCTGCATTTATCGTCTGTGCGATCACCATCATCGGTACTGACATCAGGGCGGTGTCGTAAGTTCCCTGAAGCGTAACTCCGCAGATGCACCGGTCACTTACGGAAAAGTTTTAAGTCAGGACGAAACGACGGAAAATGGAAAACAGGTATGTACCCTGAAAGTCAAGATCCAGGCAAAGCGTACCAAAGACCAGACCGTGGAACAGAACTACTACAACATCATCCAGTTTGTGAAAAACAATCCGGACAAATACGATGAGATCCACTATGAAGGCGTCGCAGAAAACAGCGGCGGCGAAGAAGTAAAAGCTGTCACATTTGATGTTTCCAGTGAACTGATCAAGAGCATCCAGGATGGCAGTGTGGAAGCAAAAGATATTCCAGAAAAAGCTGAGAACCTGTATATTCTTTACACGTTAGCTGATGAAGTAGAAACAACGGCAGGTTCCGAGACAGCCGAAACAACAACGGAAAGTGAAAGCACTTCCGAATCTGCATCATGATACGTTTTTAAGAAAGGGTGTATTACTATGCCATTCCCACAGCAGGAAAATTATACAATAAACGATATTTATGCTTTACCGGAAGGAACCAGAGCAGAACTGATTGACGGACAGATTTACTATATGGCACCACCAAGTCGCCGCCATCAGAAAATTGCAGGCAAACTCTTTGCAGCAATTTCTCACTACATCGACAGCAAAGGCGGCTCCTGCGAGCCATATATCGCTCCTTTTGCTGTTTTTCTAAATGAAGATGATACAAATTATGTAGAACCAGATATCAGTGTTATCTGCGACACCAGTAAGCTCACAGATAAAGGCTGCGATGGTGCTCCGGACTGGATCATTGAAATCGTTTCACCGGGCAGCAGGCGAATGGATTATTTTATCAAGCTGTTCAAATATCGGACTGCCGGGGTACATGAATACTGGATTGTAGATCCGGCAAAAATTTCGTGATTGTCTATAATTTCGATACCAGTGATTCCGGACAATACACCTTCGCTGACACAGTCAAAGCAGGGATTTATGAAGATCTGTATATTGATTTCAGCAAAATAAATCTGTAGAAAATGAGAGTGCGTAAGCTACGAAAATAACATTTCGAGTTTACGCACTTTAATTCTGCAAAAATAAATAAAATGTATATAAAAAAGAGGTGCAGCCCTGTGTCACCAGAGTTACACCCCATATTCATATATTACTTATTATACAAGCTCTCCGATCAGGTCATACTCTGCGGAGCCTGTGATCTTTACTTTTACAAAATCACCGGACATCAGCATCTCGCCGGTATTGACAAAAACATAACCGTCAATATCCGGGGAATCGGCATAGGTTCTTGCAACATATGCCGGCTCATCGGCTACTTTTCCTTCAATCATGGCATACAGCGTACGCCCTACCATATCGGCTGCTTTATCAAAAGCGATCTCCTGCTGAAGTTCGAGGATTGCATCTCTTCGCTCTTCTTTTACCTCTTCCGGGATCTGATCCGGCATCAAAGCTGCCGGAGTGTTTTCTTCCGGTGAGTAGGCAAATACACCAAGGCGTTCGAACTCCATTTCATCGACAAATTCCATCAGTTCTTCATGCTGCTCCTGTGTCTCGCCCGGGAAACCGGCGATCAGCGTGGTACGCAGAACAATGTCCGGAATTTCTTTTCGGAGAAGGGCAACCGTTTCTTTTAACTGTTCTTTGGTCGTGCGTCTTCCCATGCGTCTGAGGATGGCATCGCTGGCATGCTGGATCGGCATATCAAGGTAGTGACAGACTTTTTTCTCTGTTTTGATCGTCTCGATCAGTTCCGGATAAATCTCTTCCGGATAGCAGTACAGGATACGGATCCAGCGGATGCCTTTGATCTTTGCAAGCTCCTGAAGCAGAACATGCAGAGACTTTTTGCCATAAAAATCTACTCCGTACAGCGTTGTTTCCTGTGCAACCAGAATCAGCTCTTTTACGCCCTGCTCTGCAAGAGAAGTGGCTTCTGCAAGTAACTGCTCCATCGGAACGCTGCGGTAATTACCGCGGATCTTCGGGATGATACAGTAGGTACAGTGCTTGTCGCAGCCCTCTGCGATCTTCAGATGTGCATAATGTCCTCCGGTTGTCAGAATACGCTTGCCAGTTACGGCCGGAAGCCGGTCGAGGTCATCCACATCCAGGAAATGTGCTCCTTTAAGAGCCTGATCTACGGCATCAAAGATCTCATCATATTTAGAAGTACCGATCACGGCATCTACTTCCGGTATTTCATCAACAATCTCCTGTTTATAGCGCTGTGCCAGACAGCCGGTTACGATCAGAGCCTTGCATGAACCGTTCTTTTTGTATTCTGCCATTTCCAGAATCGTGTTGATGCTCTCTTCTTTGGCATCGTTGATAAAGCAACAGGTATTGATGATGATAATATCGGCATCGTCTTCCGTATCTGTCATTTCAAATCCACGATCTGCCAGAATACCAAGCATCACCTCGGAATCTACAAGGTTTTTGTCACAGCCGAGTGAGATAAATAAAATTTTCTTATTCTTCATCTTCACCGCTCTCGTCTTCTGCCAGAATTTTGATCTTTCCTTTATCTAACTCTTCTACTGCGATAGACAGCGGTTTCTTGCCATCACTGTATACCAGTGCAGGTGCACCATCGATCAGATCTCTGGCACGTTTTGCAGTTGCCATTACAATAGAATAGCGGCTGTTTACTACCGGTGTTTCGCCTTCGTTTACTTCACTGTTTGCAACTTTCATTAAGTCTGTGTAAGATGGATGTAACATACACTTATTCTCCTTTCAATTCTTCTTTCATATGCTCTATAAATTCAGCGTTACGGAAACTTCTTCTGTGCTCACCCTGGATGATCTGATGCATCTCTTCTACGCATTCCTGCAAGTCATCATTTATGATCAGATAATCATATTGATCCATCTCCAGTGCCTCTTCTTTCGCACGGTTCATGCGGAATTCGATCACGTCCATTGTCTCTGTTCCACGGCCCACCAGACGGCTCTTAAGTTCCTCTGCGCTCGGCGGTGTTACAAACAAAAGCAGTGTATCCGGGAATTTTTCTTTTACTTTCAACGCTCCCTGAATTTCTATCTCAAGAATCACATCTTTTCCTGCCTCTAACTGCTCCTCTACATATGCACGCGGCGTTCCATAGTAATTATCCACGTACCTAGCATACTCTATCAGTTCTTCTTTCGCAATCATTTTTTCAAAATCTTCTACAGTTTTGAAGAAATATTCCCGTCCGTCTTCTTCTCCCGGACGCGGATTTCTGGTGGTGGCGGAAATAGATAATGCATAATTATCATACTGTTTTAACAGCTCTTTCATAATGGTTCCCTTACCGGAACCTGAAAAACCTGATACAACGATCAGAATCCCTTTTTCTCTCATTTCGATACCCTCTTTTAATCTTCTTAACAATCTGATTTATTCAATATTCTGTATCTGCTCTCTGACTTTTTCAATCTCTGTCTTAAGTTCGATTCCGATATTGGAAGTCTCCAGATCATTCGCCTTCGAAAGAATCGTATTCGCTTCACGGTTCATCTCCTGTGCAATGAAATCAAGCTTACGTCCGATTCCACTGTCATCAGACTGAAGGGTTGCCTTCATATGTTCCACATGACTTCTCAGACGTACCACTTCTTCATCGGTACAGATCTTGTCCGCAAAGATCACGATCTCTGATGCGATCCGTCCCTCATCGATCTGTGTGTCCTCCAGAAGTTCTTTTACTTTTCCTTCTAGCTTTTCTCTGTACTCCGCAATGATCTTCGGTGCACGTTCTTCAATCTGTCCGACCAGTTCAAGCATACCGTCCAGCTTCGCGATCAGATCCTTCTTCAGATTCTCTCCCTCTACGGTTCTAGTCTGTACGAACTGTGCGATCGCACCATCCAGTGCTTTCTTAAGTCCTTTCCACAGTTCTTCTTCATCATCCATCTTCTCTTCCATTGTGAGGACTTCCGGATAACGGGACAATGTGGATACACGGATGTCATTCTCCAGTGAGAATTTTTCTTCCATCATTTTAAACTTTTCCAGATATTCTGCTGCCAGTGTCTCATTGTATTTTAAAGAGACCTGACTCTCTGAAAAGTCTTCATATGTAATAAAGATGTCCACCTTTCCACGATGAACACTTTCCTTTAAAAGGCTTCGAATGGCACTTTCAAAAAAATTAAGCTTCTTCGGCATACGGATATTGGCATCCAGATAACGATGATTCACTCCCTTCATCTCAACCGTGAATTTACGTTCCTCATCAGCCGCTTCGCAGCGTCCGAATCCTGTCATACTCTTAATCATGATATGATCCTCTTCTTATTCATTATTTAAAATAAACCAGCATTTATTATAAGACATTTGGCAAAGTTCGTCAACTATGCTATACTAGACAAATATGAAATTCTGTAAGGAAAGGAAGGTCTTTTTATGGCTTTTGACGGAATCACAGTCGCAGCAGTCGTTCAGGAATTAGAACATACTCTGGTCGGCGGACGTATCTCCAAGATCGCCCAGCCAGAAAATGACGAACTGCTTTTAACAATAAAAGGAAATGAAGGACAAAAAAGGCTCTATATCTCTGCCAGTGCTTCTCTTCCACTCATCTATTTAACCAACGAGAACAAACCAAGTCCGATGACAGCTCCTGGATTCTGCATGCTTCTGCGCAAGCATATCGGAGGCGGACGGATCACCGCAGTCTCCCAGCCGTCACTCGAGCGTATCATCCACCTGGATATTGAGCATCTGGATGAGATGGGTGACTTGTGCAGGAAAAAACTGATCATCGAGATCATGGGAAAACACAGCAACATTATTTTCTGTGATCTGAACGGACGCATCATCGACAGTATCAAGCACGTCTCTGCACAGATGAGTTCGGTACGTGAAGTATTGCCGGGACGCGATTACTTTATTCCGGATACGATGTCGAAAAAGAATCCGATGACGGCTACGCAGGAAGAATTCATTTCGGCAATCCTTGCAAAACCGATGCCGGTATCCAAAGCAATCTATTCCAGCATGACAGGTATCAGCCCGGTCATTGCCGAAGAGATCTGTTATCTTGCAGGTGTGGACTCTTCCATGACGGCGCATGATCTTTCCGAAGATGTACTGACACATCTGTACCGTCAGTTTACCTATTATATGGAGGACGTAAGACAGGGAAATTTCCATCCTTCTATTTATTATAATGGAAATGCACCAAAGGAATTCAGTGCCCTTCCGGTCACACATTTTAACGAATATACAAAAAAAGAGTTCTTTTCCATCTCGGAAGTCCTCTATACGTATTATTCCACACGTAACACACTGACCAGAATCCATCAGAAAAGTGCAGATCTCCGGCACGTTGTCCAGACAGCACTGGAACGGAACCGCAAAAAATACGATCTTCAGTCCAAGCAGTTAAAGGGAACGGAAAAGCGTGACAAATATAAAGTTTACGGAGAACTGATCAATACTTACGGCTATAATCTGGAACCGGGATCAAAAGAACTGACTGCCCTGAATTATTATACCAACGAAGAGATTACTATCCCGCTTGATCCGACACAGACTCCGGGCGAGAATGCGCAACGTTATTTTGCAAAATACAACAAACAGAAGCGTACATTTGAAGCATTGACGGAGCTGATCCAGGAAACTGCCGATGATATCCAGTATCTGGAATCTATCAGCAACGCACTTGACATTGCTCTGAGCGAAGCGGATCTTGCCCAGATCAAAGAGGAACTGATGCAGAGCGGCTATATCCGCAGAAAACATACAAAGAAAAAAGTTAAACTGACCAGCAAACCAATGCATTACATTTCCAGTGATGGTTATGATATGTACGTTGGAAAGAACAACCTGCAAAATGAAGAACTTACTTTTTCTTTTGCCAATGGCAATGACTGGTGGTTCCATGCAAAGGGTGCTCCGGGATCTCACGTTATCGTCAAAAGCGGCGGGGATGAACTTCCGGACCGTACCTTTGAAGAAGCAGGTCGTCTGGCCGCTTACTATTCTAAGAATCGTGGTGCTGACAAAGTAGAGATCGACTATGTTGAGAAGAAACAGGTCAAAAAGCCTGGTGGAGGCAAGCCCGGATTTGTCGTATATTATACGAATTATTCTATGGTCATCGACAGCAACATCAGTCAGATCCGGCTATGTGCTGATTAAATTTTTCAACCGGTTCTATACCGAGATTCTCCGATCTGCCATCTGAAGAAGAACATATCCTGGCATTTTTCTGCCATATAAAAACCACAGAACAAAATTTCCGGTCTTTCTCCGGGTTCTGTTCTGTGGTTTTATTCTCCCGCTGCTTCTTTTACTTCCTCAGGAACTTCAATAGCATCCACCTGATCAAAATCTGTAAACTTCAGATCGATTGAATAAAGATTCACTTTCGTTGTCTCTCCATAGGATTCATAGAGTTCATTCAGGACATCACTCATATCCACCAGGATCCTTGCCGGCAGCATCTCATCTTTATAAATTTCAAAAATCACCGGGATTTTCAACTCCCTGATTGCATCTTCATCCGGAAGTTCTACCAGGTGAAAAGCATTGACCATATCTTTTCCAAGAATGCCCATCAGCTCTGTTCCGGTCACATCCCCGTACATCTGATAACATTCTTTTCCATCTTCTTTCACAGTCTTCTTTGCAAGATGAAAAGATTCCATTGCTTTGCCTTCCTGCCTGAAAATATCACCGTCCACTCCAAGATGACTCTCGGAGCCGTCCCCTGTCATTTCCTTCACCCAGCTATCATTGGTTCTGCTGTACGTTACCGCTTTTCCATCTTCCTGAACCTGATAGATCTCCAGGTCGGCTGAAACCTGTGCATTCTTGATCTTTACTTTTGCGGTTCCCTTTGCATATCCGGCAGGTGGCTGTGTCGTATTCTCAAGATCCAGTGCCATATTGACATTTCTTATGTCCAGCACATCTTCCATCTGGATCGCTACTTCAACATGATTTGCTGATGACGTGACGTTCTGCATATTTTCTTCCATGTCCGCCAGCAGCCTCTTCGGTGTCATCCTTCCGCTGCATCCTGCTAGCATCCCGGTCAGTACAAAGAGCAGCAGAATGGCTGCCACTTTGCACCTATATCCCTGTCTGCCTTCGCCTCTGTATTCCAGTCTGCCCTCATACCCGGTCTTATATCTGCACTCCATTTTATATCTTTTGCTGGATACTGGTCTTTTTTTGTCTGTCATACTCACTCCTGTCCGGACAGATAATCGATAAACTGCTGAGCTGTTCTTCCTGAAAGTCCTCCATGAGATAACTCCCATTTATTTGCTTCCAGAAGAAGTTCCTCTTCCGGCAGACTGATTCCATTCTTAATGGCGAGCGTCCTTACAATCTCCTGAAATGCTTTTTTATCCGGTGAACCGAAATAAATCGTTACTCCGAATCTTGCTACCAGTGACAGCTTTTCCTGTACCGTATCATTTGTATGCATGTCTTCATCCCGCTCCTGCTTGTCTTTAAATGTCTCGCGAATCAGATGACGACGGTTGGAAGTCGCATAGATCAGTACATTTTCCGGTTTTTTCTCAAGGCCTCCCTCGATCACAGCTTTCAGATATTTATATTCAATCTCAAATTCCTCAAAAGAAAGGTCATCCATATAAATAATAAACTTGTAGTTTCTGTTCTTGATCTGAGCAATAACATCATTCAGATCCTGAAACTGATGCTTATACACTTCGATCATACGCAGTCCCTGATCATAATACTGGTTCAGGATTGCCTTAATTGAAGAGGACTTTCCTGTTCCCGCATCTCCGAACAAAAGACAGTTATTTGCTTTTTTCCCTTCCACAAATGCTTTTGTATTATCGATCAGCTTCTTTTTTGCATTTTCATATCCAACAAGATCATCCAGATGCACATGTGCAATATTCGTGATCGGCACGATCTGAACTTCTTCATGCTCCGGATGCTCCACCCGGAATGCCTTGTGCAGACCCAGTTTACCTACACCAAATTCTTTGTAGAACTGTGTCAGGATCACTTTAAACTCTTTTTCATCCTGTGCTGTACCAAGGTCGCAGCTCAAAGTGCAGATCCGATCCCGTACCCTGCGGTTAAAAACCTTCCCACCGACATTACATTTCTGATAATCCAGAATGATCTGCAGACATTCTGCATCCAGACTTTTTTCCATCGCACTGAAATCATAGTCAAATAATTCCTTAAATATTTTAAAATCATGCAATGCAATCTCATTGATACTTCCTTTTACTTCTCCCACAATCTCACAGGATGTGCTGTATGCATTCTCATCACTGGCAAGAAGAAAGGTAAGATAAGTATGCCAGAGATTCCCCTCAAATCCATGACTTACTGACAGTTCCAGCAGTTCATTGATACAATCAAATAACAATGCTCTTAAGTCTTCCCTGTTGTAATACTCACTTTCATAATGGTCGATCAGAAAGGTAATATCTTTCAGAATCTCACCATATTCCATGTTCTTATACAGCATCAGTTCATTTGTCCGCATTTTTATAACCTCTTTTCCAGCTTCCGTCTTTCTTTTGTGTCTCTGTGCTTAAAATAGTATTCTGATCAGCAGGCTCTTTTTCTCAGATCTGTCCGTCTATGGAATAATTTCCCAAAATCCGGAGATTTCTTGCCTCTTCCCGCAGACCTCTGATTGCATTCTTCACTGCCGCATCTTCCAGATTTCCATCAAAATCTACAAAGAAACGGTACTCCCACTGCTTGCCCTCGACCGGTCTTGACTCGATTTTTG
>ERZ779889.3961-NODE-3961-length-10220-cov-7.776881_pt1 | contig 10220 bp, 7 predicted proteins | sample MGYA00511030_ERZ779889 | MGnify/ENA primary metagenome ERZ779889 (study PRJEB29588, sample SAMEA2160616) | human gut metagenome | biome: human gut; feature: human-associated habitat; material: faeces | place: Denmark | collected 2008/2010 ...
ATTATTATATAATATATATAATATAGTTTTATAAGCTATTCTCCCATTCTCTTGACACCGGATTGAAAAAGCGATTTCAATTAACTGTAATTGTAACAATTGTAACGCCATAACAGAGAGCATCCATCAGATTCCTTGCATAAAAGAGAAAGATTTTCATCATTGTAACAGGCTGATTTTCAATAGTGGAAATAAAAAAGTCCGATTTTGTTAACAGATTTTTACAGTCACTGCTTTTATTTTGCCGATTATTTCACGGGGAATGCGTATCTTTGCATACACAAAAAACTTTAAATGTAATAGCTATGACTGACCAATCAAACACTCCTTGCCCGCTGAGTTTCAAGGGCATCCCCTATTCTGACATTATCAACCGCTGGTTTTCGCTCGCCGGAGGCGAACCTGTAGAAGGAGAACGCAACGACAAGCTGCACCGCCTGGCTTCGCACCTGCGCTACATCACGGACAACAACGAAGAAACCCTTTTGCAGATTATGCCGCGTTACGGGCTTCCGGAAAAGGAAATGAAGGGGCTGATTCATTCGGCGTGCTCGGCGAAATGGTATTCGGTGCCGAAGCTGATGCAAGAGGCTTGTAGGGGCGTATCGCATACGCCCGAATGCGCCAACGAGGGCACCAATGAGGATGTGTGTGCGGATGTTTCCGGGCGTATGCAATACGCCCCTACAGTGCCCCCCGAATTGCCCAAACGTCTTCCCAAGCTTATCCGCCTTCTTGTGAGCCGCACGCCCGAAGTGTACAGGCCTGCCGTGGCGCATGCGGTATTCCCTTCGTTGGCAACCCATTTACATCAAGTGCGCTTCAAGTATATTGACAATGTGGAGCATGAGGCAACCCTTATGAACGTGCTCATGGCGGGAACGGGTGCCGGAAAAGACTGCATTTCGGAGCCGATAAACCGCATCATGGCAGACATCCGGCGCAGGGATGAGGTGAACCTGCGCAGAGAGCGCGAATGGAAGGAAGAGGTGAACTCGAAAGGAGCGAACAAGGACAAACGCCAGCGCCCCGAAGGGCTTATCATCCAGGAGATTGATGCAGACATGACCAATCCGGCATTCGTGATGCGCACCGCCGAGGCAGAGGGGCATTTCCTCTACACGAAAATGAACGAGATAGACCAGTTCGATGCCCTGAAAGGGTCGGTAAGGGGACGCCAGCAGTTCCAAATCATGTGCCTTGCGTTCGACCCCGGAAACCGCTACGGGCAGACACGCGCCAGCGCACAGGCCGTGACGGAAAAGGTCACCATCCGTTTCAACTGGAACGCTTCGACCACCATCCAGAAAGGGAAGAAATACTTCGCACGGGTACTGACCGACGGACCTATCTCGCGCATCAACTTCTGCACCATTCCCGAACGCGAAATCGGGGCGGACATGCCGGTGTATGGCAAGTATGACGCGGCTTTCGACGAGGAGCTTCGCCCGTACATCGAGAACCTGAACCGTGCCACGGGACTGATTGATTGCCCGCAGGCGTACAAGCTCGCCCAGGAGATGAGCGCCGAAAACGCGGAGTGGGCTGTGCTCTCGCAAGACCGTGTGTACGAGAACCTTTCGTTCCGCGCCAACGTGATAGCCTACTTGAAGGCATGCGTGCTCTACGTGGCGAACGGGGAGAAATGGGAAAAGTCGATAGAAGACTTCGTGCGCTGGTCGTTCCACTACGACATGTGGTGCAAGCTGGAGTTTTTCGGGGAAGCGATAAAGGAAGCGATGGACGAAGACAAGCGCCCACTGTACGGCAGGCACCGTCCGGGCAGGCGCAACCTGCTGGAGCTGCTTCCCGATGAGTTTACGCATGCCGATGCGGTACGTGCGCGCCGGACAGCAGGCATGAGCGAGAAGGGCACCAGCAGCATGCTGAGGCAATGGGTATTCCGCCGTTACGTTACAATTGTTACAAATAACAATTATCAAAAACTGAAGTTCAAGGCGTAGAAAATGAAGAATGAAGAATGAAGAATTCCATGCGGGCGAAGCGATTCTTCATTCTTCATTCAAAAAAGATTCTTCATTCTCAAAGTCTGTTCTTGTAAATCTCCGCCATCAGCTTCTGGTACCGGTTCTCCAGCTCGATGTATGCCTGAAGGTTGCGGTAGATGTTGTCTGCCTCGGTATAAAATTCGATGATGGAGAGCTGGCCCGCCTTTACGGCTTCGTTGAGCAAAGCCAGGGTACGGTGCATCAGGACGACATCGTACGCCTGCATCGCCTCGCGCAACTGCTGCATTTCGTTGAAACGGGCATGCACGTCTGCCGCCGCTTGCAGGCGGGCATTGTCCAGCGCCAGGCGGGTACTCTCCACTTGCAGGCGGGCTATTTTCCCTTTTTTCCGGTTGGAAAACAAGGGCAGGCTTCCACCTATCAGGAAACCGTTGCTTTTCTCGTCAAGCGACGTGTTGCGCCTGTAGCCGACCTCTATTTTGGGCAACCAGCTCTGGCGGTTCACCTTCAGCTCCTTCTCGGCGGCACGCACATCGGCATCTGCCGCCAATAAACCGGCATCGGTAGCCATCACCTCATCGTAAAAGGCATTGCAGTCTTTCAGTTCCTCCACGTGGGGATAGGTGTCTGCTGTAAATTCCAAGGGCATGTTTCCGTTCATTGCCAGCAACTGCTGGAGCGCGGTGCGGTGGGCGGCATTGTTTTGCGCCACTTCAGTCTGCACGCTCATCCGTTCCATTTTGATTTTGTTCACTTCGAGGATGCCCGCATCGCCTTCTTCCAGGCGTTTTTCGAAGAGGGCAAGCAGCTCGCCGGCATTCTTCGCCCGCTCCTCCAGCAAGGCGTGTTGCTGGTTGAGCATTATCAAGTCGAGGCAAAGGTTCTTGGCACTGAGCAGGATATCGCGGCGTGCCGCCTGTTGCCTGCGGTCGAGAGCCGCCTGCTTCCACTTGCCCGACTGGCGGCGTGCACCGTAAAGCGTAGGGAAATCGAAGCCTTGTGTCACGACCAGTTCGGAGCTGGACATGCCGGTGATGCCCCGGGTGTAGAACGGGCTGTATTCCACCGAAGGGTCTTCGAGGTTGTTTTCCGCCTGCACTTCGAGTTTCGAGGCGAGCGTGCTTTGCCGTTGTGCCTGAAGCTCCTTGTTGTTCTGCTCCACCTGCCGGAGCACTTCGTCTATGGTTTGTGCCTGCATCGGCACTATCGCAAGGCAGGCTATAGCTAATGTGATGTATTTCATTGCTTGTGTATGTTTTTATGAATAGAACACAGAGACACAGAGGCACAGAGGCTTTTTATTTTTTTAGAGAATCCCAAGTACACAAAGAATGTCTAAATTTTACCTCTGTGTCTTCGTGTCTCTGTGTTCGATTTATTTATTTTTCATTTCTTTCCGGTGCATCAGTTCATACACGATGGGGACGATGAAGGCATTGAGGAAGGTCGATGTGAGCAAGCCTCCCAAGATGACTTTCGCCATCGGACTCTGTATTTCGTTGCCCGGCAAATCGCCGCGCAAGGCAAGCGGAATCAATGCCAATGCCGATGACAAGGCGGTCATCAGAATCGGATTCAAGCGGTCCAGCGAGCCGTGGACAATGCACTCGCGCAAGCCCATGCCCTGCTCTTCGCGCAACAAGTTGTAATGGCTGATAAGCAACATACCGTTGCGGGTGGCAATGCCGAAGAGCGAGATGAACCCGATGATGGCAGGGATGCTCAGCTCGCCCGTGGTGCAAAGCAGCACAAACACGCCTCCTATCAATGCCAGCGGCAGGTTGAGCAGGATAATGGCACTCTGCACCCCGTTCTTGAACTGGACATAGAGCAGCAGGAATATCACCACAATGCTCATCAACGAAGCAAGCAATAAGGTGCGGCTGGCGGCTTGCTCGCTTTCGAACTGCCCGCCATACTCGATATGATACCCTTCGGGCAGGCGGATTTCATCGTCTACCCGCTTGCGGATATCGTCTACCACACTACGCAGGTCGCGCCCGCTGGTATTGGCGGAGATGACGATTTTACGTTTCACGTTCTCCCGGTTGATGGTGTTGGGTCCCATTGACGACACCACATCCGCCACATAGCTCAAGGGCACTTTCCGTCCTTCGGCATCGTCTATCATCAGGTCACGGATGCGCTCGATAGAGCCACGGTTGTCTTCGCTGGCACGCACCACAAGGTTGAATGCCTTGCCGTTATCGTACACTTGCGACACGGTCTCGCCCGCCATATTCACCGTGACAAACTCATTGAACTGTGCCAGCGAGATGCCGTACTTCGCCAACATTTCACGCCGGGGGACGATTTTCAGCTCCGGACGCTCAATCTGTTGCTCCACGTTCAGGTCGGCAATGCCCTCTACGTCTTTCACGGCATCCTTAATCTGATTTCCCAAAGCGAACATACGGTTCAGGTCATCCCCGAAGAGCTTGATGGCGATGCTCGCCTGCGTGCCGCTCAGCATGGCATCAATGCGGTGGCTGATGGGCTGGCCTATCTCGATGTTGGCTCCGGTAATGACCGAAAGCTTGCGGCGTACCTCGTCGAGCAATTCCCGGTGCGAGCGGTCTTTCAACTCGAAGGGAGCTTCCAGCTCGGACACGTTCACGCCCAGCGCATGCTCGTCCAGCTCGGCACGCCCCGTCTTGCGTGCCACGGTCTGTATTTCGGGAATGGAAAGCAGGATTTCTTCCGCCTGCCGCCCTATCTTGTCGGACTCTTCCAACGAAATGCCCGGCAAGGAACTGACATTGATGGTGAACGAACCTTCGTTGAACGAGGGCAGAAAGCTGTGTCCCAAGGTAAAGAACAAGCCCAGTGCCACCACAAAAAGAGCAACGGTACCCGTCAGTACGCTCCGCTTGTGAGCCAATGCCCACTCCAGTGCCCGTGCGTAATACTTGCGGAGCCACACGGCAAGGAAAGCTTCGCGAGGCAATCCTTCCTTCTTTCCGCCTCCCAGCAAATAACTGCAAAGTACCGGCGTAAGGGTAAGTGCCACTACCGTAGAAGCAAACAAGGCTACGATGAAAGCGATGCCCAACGGCACCAGCATCCGCCCCTCCATGCCACTCAGGAAAAACAGGGGCACGAAGCTCACAATGATAATCAACGTAGAGTTGAGAATGGGCATACGCACCTCGCGCGAGGCGTTGAACACCACTTCCCGCACCGGGCGGCGTTCGCCTGCCGGAAGCATCCGGTTCTGGCGCAAATGCTTCCATACATTCTCCACGTCTACGATGGCATCGTCTACCAGCGAACCGATGGCTATCGCCATACCGCCCAGACTCATGGTGTTGATGCTCAGCCCCATATAATGCAACACCAAAACAGCTACCACCAAAGACAAGGGAAGCGTAACGAGCGAAATCACCGTGGTGCGCACATTGGCAAGGAAAAGGAAGAGCACGATAACTACGAATATCGCCCCTTCGTAGAGCGAATGCTGCACGTTGCTGATGGAACTCTCGATAAAGCGCGACTGGCGGAACGTATCGGTGGACACACGCACATCGGGCGGAAGGTTCTTTTGCAGGTCTTTCAGGGCGGCTTCCAGCTTTTCGGTCAGTTCGATGGTGCCCGTATTGGGTTGCTTGGTCACGGTAATCAGTACGGCAGGTTTCCCTTTCTCCGATGCCAGTCCCAGCTTGGGCTGCTGGGCACCGATGCGCACATCCGCCACATCTTCCAGCACAATGGGAACACCTCCTGCGGTCTTAATCACCGCACGTGCCATTTCCTGTACATCTTCGGTAGACACCACTCCGCGCACAATATACTCGTTGCCATATTCATAAATGACACCTCCGTTGGTATTCTGGTTCATCCCGCGGGTCACTTCCATCACCTCGCCCAGCGTAACGCCGTAGTGTTTCATCCGCTCGGGATGAAGCAGAATCTGGTATTCTTTGATATCGCCTCCCAATACCGCCACCTGTGCCACGCCTCCGGTAGAGAGCAGGCGCGGGCGGATGGTCCAGTCGGCAAGCGTACGCAGGTCGAGCATCGAAGTGCTGTCGGCGGTAAGCCCTACAATCAGCAGTTCACCCAGAATGGACGACTGGGGACCCAGTGTAGGATTGCCCACATTCTCAGGCAGGCTCTCGCCCACCGTAGCAAGTTTTTCGGATACAATCTGGCGGGCAAGGTAGATATCGGTATCCCAGTCGAACTCTACCCATACCACCGAGAAACCGGTGGTAGAAGAAGAGCGCACCCGGCGTACACCCGTAGCACCGTTGACCGCGGTCTCGATGGGGAAGGTGACGAGTTGTTCCACTTCTTCCGCCGCCATTCCCCCGGCTTCGGTCATCACCACCACCGTGGGCGCGTTCAGGTCGGGGAACACATCCACCTCGGTATGGAAAGCGGTGTAGGTTCCTCCTATGAGCAGAAGCACCGATGCCACCAGCACCAGCAAGCGGTTCTGCAATGAAAAATGAATGATTTTGTTCAGCATAAAAAAATTTGTTATGTTTTTAGCCTCACCACAGATTACACAGATTCACTATTAATTATTAATTGTTAATTAAAATCTGTGTAATCTGTGGTAGTAAAAATAAAATCAATGATTGTGCGTATGTGCGGGGATGGCATTGCTTGCCGAAGCCAGTTTTACATGAATGGCACCTTCAGTCACCAGCCGGTCGCCTTCTTTCAGTCCCGAAAGGATTTCTACATGCGTGCCGTCGTCCAGCCCCGTCTTTACCTCCTGTTTCCGATAACACTCGTCATCCATCTGCACGTAAACGAACTTTACGCCCTGTTCTTCGGTAAGTGCCGAAAGAGGGACACTAATCACCCCTTCACGCCCGTCCGACAATAGCCAGACTTCGACAAAGGCTCCGGGAAGCATCTCGCCACGGTTGTCAAACTCGAACGTGACGGGGATATAATAAGAAGTGTCGCCGGTGGACTTGCCATACGAAAGCAGACGTCCGCCCAGCGAATCGAGCCGATAGACACGCTCATCATACGAAGTGCGGAAATTGGCGGAAGACACCTTGCGCAATGCCGGATAATAACGCTCCGATACATCGGCACGCAACCTCAACCGGCGTGTCTGGGTAATCGTCAGCAAGGGCTGGCCTACGGTCACATAATCCCCCTCTTTCACCAGGCAAGACTTCACATAGCCCGAAATGGGTGCCTGCACCGATACGCCCTTTCCGTCATGGCTGGGCGAAAGAGCCTCGTAAGCAACACGGGCATTTTCATAAGCTTCTTTCAGCACATTAAAGTCTTTTCTCGAAACTATCTGGCTATCTACCAGTTTAGAGGCACGTTCGTATTCGTCCTTGGCGGTTTCGTAAGCGATGCGTGCACGGTTGACGGCATCCCCGTCCTGAATACGACTTCCCGACACGTTCAGCACGGCATTTCCGGCTGCTACACGCATGCCTTCCGTAAGCGGGCGCACAAACGAGACGACTCCCGCCGTACTTGCCACTACCGCCGCCTCATCGCCCTGCACGGCAAGTATCTGTCCGCTGGCAGGGATAACTTGGCGGAACGTGCCTGCCTTTACGGTTTCTACTTTCACTCCTGCCGCCTTCGCTTTCTCCGGAGCCAATACAATCTCTCCCGAAGCTCCGTGTGCGGCTTCTTCCTGATGTGTTTCTTCCTCGTGTCCGTGGGCGTGCTTCTCTCCTCCCCCACACGAAGCCAGTGCCAGCAAGGCAAAGGCTCCCATCCATAAACTTTTTGTTCTGTTCATATCTGTTTCTGATTTTATCCGTTTGTTTTTACGCGGCAAAGATACCGCATCCCTAAGGCAACTAAGTTGCATTTGTTCTACTATAATAAAATCAGCAAACAGGGGGAGCACGCAAGCCCGTATTGCAGGCTACATCCTGCGTGTGCAGGTTCTCGATGTACATCCCGTCGGAAAGCAAAGTCGCTTCGGGCATGTACACCAAGTGCAACAGATACGTGAAAGTATAAAGAATAGAATAAAATGTATAGTCGGGATCCAGCGTGTCCCGATGCTGGTCGGGAGTAGCGCACTGGAAATGCGTAATGCATCCTGCCGTACACGTATGGCGGTCTCCATCGCCCTCGTGGTGCATACGGTCGGCACACGATGTTCCTTCGGCACACACCTCCAAATCGGGATGCAAGCAAAAATAGTCGGAATGATGATGGTGCGGAAAAACCTCTGCCACCTGCATCAACAAGCAGATAGCAAGCAAAAAGAAGCTCTTCAATTGACAATTAGATTTCCTTTTCCCACAGCGTCCCATCCCCAATTATTAATTGTTAATTATTAATTGTCAATTGTCTTAACCAGCACCTTGTCGATGCGTGCGCCGTCCATGTCCACTATCTCGAACGTGAATCCGTTCCATTGCAAGGTTTCCCCGCTGGTAGGAATGTGCTGCAATTGCTGGAGAATCAAGCCACTCAGCGTATGGTATTCGGAGTTCTCAAACAGGTCTTGACGGTTGAAGTAGCACAAGAAGTCGTAGAGCGCGCATTGCCCGTCTACCAGCCAGCCGTCGCCCGATACCCGCTTGATGATGTCAGGTTCCTCACCCGGCGCATCCATGGTGCCCACCAATCCCTCCAAGATGTCTCTCAAGGTGATGACCCCCATACAGATACCGAACTCATCGCACACCAGCGCACGGCTGATTTTGCGCGCCTTCATCTGCTCCAACGCTTTATATACGTTCATGCTTTCGTGAAAGAATACCGCTTCGTGAATCAATGAAGTCAGTTTGAAGTCAGGCTCGTACAGATGAAGCACCAAATCCTTCAGGTTCACAATGCCCTTCACGTGGTCCAGGTCACCTTCAGCTATCGGGTAAAACTCGTACAGCTTCTCGCTCAAAACTTTTTTCACATCGTCTGCAGTCATATCCGTGTCGAGCCATACGATATCGCTCTTGTGCGTCATAATCGAGCTGACTTTCAGGTCACCCAGCAGGAATACCCGTTGCATGATGTCCTGCTCTACCGGCTGCACTTCGCCATCCTCGGTACCTTCCTGGATAATCGATTTGATTTCCTCCTCGGTCACTTTGTTATCCGATTCCTTGATGCCCAACAAATTGAATATCCCTTCCGTACTCTTCGAAAGCAACCATACGAAAGGCAATGCCAGCACCGAAAGGAAACGCATGGGACGCGAAACGGTTTTCGCCGCTTTTTCCGCTACACTTAAACCAATGCGTTTAGGCACCAGTTCGCCGAAAATAATGGTCAGGTAAGTCACAAAAAACACAATGATTCCTTGCGCCAACGTAGCGGCATACGATGCATGCACTCCCCACGAAACCAAGACATACGCAAAGTCGCTGGCGATTTCATTTCCTGAATAGATACCGGTCAGGATGCCGATTAATGTAATGCCGATTTGAACCGTTGAAAGGAAACGGTCGGGGTCGTTCGCCAGTTTCAGAGCCACGCTTGCCGCCTTGCTTCCTTTTTTGGCATCAGTAGAAAGCCGAGTTTTTCGGGCTGATATTAATGCCACCTCGGACATGGAGAAAATACCGTTAAGTACTATCAACCCGATAATTATAAAGATCTCGTCCATAAAAAATATAAAAGTGTTTTCGGTCGGCAAATATAATGGAATGTTCAATGAAAGTGAAAGAGCAGGCAAAGTATTAAATAGATTTAACGAAAAAAGCCAAACGAATCAGGATTATTTTTATGAATGCCTTTGCCAATTCACTTGTAGGGGCAGGGGTTGCCTGCCCGAATACATCCACGCAGGCGCATACGGGCGGGCGAACCCCTACATGGTTCATTGCGTTTTCGCTTCCCTTGAATGCGTCCGCAACCGCCCATGCTGGAAGATAAGACCGCCCGTATTTCCCGATGCGAAAGGCTGTGTTACCGGCTGCCCTTGCGGAGCGATGAGATGAAATATTGCTGAAAGACTCACATTTATTGTTGAAAGGCTCAATTTCCGCCAAAACAATGCAAAAATGCATGCAATGCAGCCTCCTTCACACACGCGCGCACGCACGTATGCGCGCGAAAGCAAAAAACATTCACAGCCCCTACTCCCCTCACGCCCCTGCCCATTGTCAGTAGAGACGTCACACCGTGGCGTCTCCGGATGCATAAGCAATTATACCCCATGCTGACTGTACTGTCACGCCGGATTTGTAATCATAAGTGGTCGGAAGATCTAAGACGTTAAGCCATTTGCTTCCAGACGCTTGTGTTTCCCTTTTTGGCTTCCGTGCGGTGTCCCGCGATTTCCGGCAGCCATCTCCGAGGCAA
>ERZ779889.3964-NODE-3964-length-10214-cov-2.313810_pt1 | contig 10214 bp, 12 predicted proteins | sample MGYA00511030_ERZ779889 | MGnify/ENA primary metagenome ERZ779889 (study PRJEB29588, sample SAMEA2160616) | human gut metagenome | biome: human gut; feature: human-associated habitat; material: faeces | place: Denmark | collected 2008/2010 ...
AGAACTTTAATCTCACGGATAGATCCATTTACTTCAAAGTCTAACAGTCGGTATCCATCTTCATCAGGCTCTGTCATATCGATAAATTTGATGATCAGATATTTCAGAAGTATAATATCTATTATCGAGGAGCATGTTTGGATGGTATGCTTGCTAAATATCTCTTGAATGAAGAAAAACCCAATGACTTGAAGTCTATGGTAAGAAGGTATTTACCAGAATACGGAGATTATGAAAAGCAAGATAAATTCGATAAGATCCCATGGGATAAAAAAGAAATGGAACCTCTTTGCCACTATGGATGTCAAGATACTGATTATACTCTTAGATTAATGCTTTTCTTCGAAAAGAAGCTAATTGACTTGGGATTATATAATACTTACCGTAATTTAATCATGACTGCTTCTAGGGTATTAACTTCTGTAGAAAAGAATGGTTTATATGTAGATAGGGCATTCAACCAAGAATTGTTAGATTCCTACTTACCAAAGATAGAAGCAGCTAAGGAAGCAATATATAATTTGCCTAAAGTAAAGAAGTTTACTAAACTATATAATCAATCCAAGATTGAAAAATACATTGCTAAATTAGAGGAAGAGATAGAAAATTTAGACCCTAGAGTAGATAAGAGAAAGATACAATCTAGGGAACAAAAGATTGCTAATATACGAGCAGGAGTTTTTACTACGAAAAAGGAATTAGAGTTAATTAGACCTGTAAGTTTAGGTAGTTCAGTAGATTTACCTCAATTAATGTATTCAGAGGAAGGATTTAATTTTGAGGTAATCAAAAAGAATGATTCTGGTAAACCAAGTACTGATGAAGAAACTCTTACTAACTTAAGATTAACTGTCAAAAAACCTGATTCACCAAAGGCAGTATTCTTGGATAGTTTATTAGAGTTGAGAGGTTTAGAGAAAATGTATAAAACCTATATTGAAGGTTGGCATGAGAAAACCCAAGATGATGATAGATTACATGGAAGATTCCTTATTCATGGAACTACTTCAGGAAGGTTATCTTCAGTAGAACCAAATGCTCAACAAATACCTAAGACTTCAGTAGACCCAAATATAAAGAAGCAATTAGTTGCTCCAAAAGGAACTCTATATATTGCTAGTGACTTTAGTCAAGCAGAGTTAAGAATCATGGCTCACTTATCTGGAGATGAAACTTATCTGAATGCTTTTAACTCTGGTCAGGACCCTCACTTGGCAATTGCTGCTACCAAATATCATGTTCCTTATGAAGAAGCTTTAAAAATATATGAGGATGAAAATCACCCAGATCATAAGATATGGAAGGTAAGGAGAAAGCAAGCTAAACAGATTGCATTTGGACTTATTTATGGAATTGGTGCTAAATTACTAGCAGTAAAATTATCTGACCCAAAATCTGGTATCATAGTTACACCAGAAGAAGCCCAAAAGGAAATGGATATATTCTTTGGTCAACATCCTAAGTTAAAAACCTTCTTAAAGAAACAAGAGAAGTTCCTTAGAAAGAATGGGTACTTAGTTTCTTTATTTGGTAGAAAACGAAGATTACCCCAAATTTATTCTTCAGATAGAGGAGAAGAAGCTTATGCTTTACGATTAGCCTTGAATTTCCCTTGTCAATCTGCAGCATCAGATATGTGTTTATTTGGAAGTATATTAATATACTACCTTATGAGACAAGGAAAATTACCTCCTACAAAATCAGTATGCTTGGTTCATGATGCTAATTACCAAATCACTAAACCAGAAAATATAAATACCTGGAGTATTTATGAGATGTGGCAAATTTATCGAAATCCTTTAACTAAGCCTTATTTCGGTTTTCAGATAGACGATGTCACTATGGACATGGACTTTGTCATAGGTAGATCGATGGCAGAAGAATTACCCTTTATCCCAGGTTATGATTATAGGAAAATGCTTGAACCCGATTTTTCAGTAGAAGAATACATGGAAGAGCATAAGAAATATAAACATATACCTATTTCAGAGTATAAGAAACGTTTTAACAAACAAATGAAACAATATGAAGAAGATTTTAAACGGACCCACGGTATGGAGAGTTAAATGCCCAGTATGTGATTGTGAATTTGAATACGATAGTAGTGAAACTCTGAGTATTTTTAATAAAAACAGTGATGATTCTTATTTTAAGGTAGTCATTTGCCCAAGTTGTAAGTCTTATATAAATCATTTAGAATCGGTATCTACCGCTACAGAAACGAAAATGGAAGATACTATGACAACATAACTAATTAAAATTTTAGATTATGGAACAGGACGAATTAAGAAAGGGAGCCGATAAGGTAATTAATGTAACTTACATGTTATCTGGAGTATTAGAACAATCTTTTCAAGAAATGGATGACATACTGGAAAGATTACACAAAAGATTACATCATGAGGATAGGAGATTAATTACTTCTATTCGAAAGCACCTTAAGTTCCTTAACTCAAATATTGAATCCCTTAGAACCCATTCTTTGGCTAAGATGGATGAGGAAACTGTAGAATGCTTTGATGATACTACTCTTAGATTCTATGTAATCTTCATGAAATTACTTGAGATAGCTGGTATAGATTATCTTTGTGATTTACGATTGTATTCAATATACAAACTACTTGATAAGTATCAATCTCTTACTGAATACCCAAGGTTGGATCACCAAGCTAATATTGCTTTCTTACAAGTAAAGAGAGATATTGAGAATGGCATGTATTCTGCTGAAGATATGAAAAAAGTTTTTAAGTTGAAAGATGAAAACCGAGATAAATAAACTTAAGGTAGTATTTGAGGGTAGAACCTTAGAAATAGATATTCAAAAGGAATTATCTATCAATGAGAACTTATTAAATTCTCAGCTAAAGGATTCTCCCTCTAGTTATTATATACTTGCTTCATTAAGAGATAAGTATATAAAACAAAGAGATGCTTTAGCAAGAGAAAAAGAGGAAGCATATTCTGCTGCATGGGTATTTATAAAAGATTCCAATGAGAGGTTCAATAATGATTACGTATCTCATAAAGCTAATATAAACCCCAAATATAAATCTATTTGCAAAAGGTATCTAAAGGCTGCAGCTAAAGCTAATAGATTTATAGCTATCTGTAAAGCTTATGAGAGTAGAGAGGGCATCTTAAGAACTCTTAATGCCAATATCCGTAAGTTACAGTAGGAACTATAAAAGATTACTAACTAAATTTTATAAATATGTATAATTTACAACTTATATCAACTCTAGTAGCTAAGAAGCTTGGTAATAGTATTCCAGGTTTACCCGTAGAAAACAAAATCTTGGTATATTCTCCCAAAGAGATTAATACCACTGCTTCTGGTATTATTATTCCGGATATGGTAAAGGAAGGAGTTCCTCGTAAGGGTGTTGTTATTAAATCTGGTGTAATCACAGAAGAATATCAAACTTACAAGGACCACGTGGAAATCGGTCGTATAATCGAATATGGATTGTATGCTGGTAAAGAACATCAATTCGATAAAAACTGTTTACCTCAGGAATTACAACCCTTTTATGAAAAGGGTCTGTTCACCGTATTAGCTTTAAATGAGATTTCATACTCAGAACCCAATAACTTAGATTGATATGATTAAAGATAAGGACAAAAAGAAAAAGAACTTATCTTCCAGTGGCATGACCACTAAAGATAAGATGTTAGCCCGGAAAAAACAATTAGAATCCAAGGGTAATGGTAGTGGATTGGTATTCCCTAAAGAGGGAACTTTAAGAATGAGAATCAAATCTCCAGGAGATGACCAGGAATTGGGTATTGAATTGATTCAATTCTATCTTAATAAGGATTTGGGAGGAGTTATTTCCCCGGCTACTTTTGATGAACCATGCCCATTTATGGAAAAGTACCAAGAACTGAAAAACTCAAAAGACCCAGATGACAAGGAACTTGCAAAGATGCTGGTACCAAGAAGAAAATACGTAGTGGGTGGAATAGTATATTCAGATGAGAAAGGTACTAAGGTAGATTACGAGGGAAAAGATAAGGGAGTATTAATCCCAAGATCAGTATACCAGGATATTATCGACCTTTATTTAGATGAAGACGAAGCTGGAGATATGACAGACCCAAGAACGGGATATGATATAAAGATTATCCGTTCTGGTTCAGGTAAGAATGATACTACATATTCTGCTCGTGCATGTAAACCTACTAAACTAGATAAGAAATATTCTGGTAACGTAGATTTGGAATCCATAGTAAGATCCCAGATTAAAGATTACGATGAACTGGAGGAAACTTTGGCATCATTCTTAAAAGAAGGAAGAGATTCTGATGAAGAGGATGAAAAACCAAAGAAGAAAAAGAAAGGTATTCATAAAGATCATTACATGGATGACGATGAGCCTAAGAAGAAAAAGAGAAAGTATAAGTCAGATATTTGATAAATTGGTTTTATAAATGGTTGGTAGAGGAGGTAATTCAAGAAATTGGTTATCTCCTTTATTTATGTTAATACATTACAGTATGGCAAAAGGAAAAGTGGGTTTAAAAGTTCCCTCTAAAAACGAATTACTAAAGAAATATGGGTCATCAATAGTACTTGCTTCTGAAACAAAAGAAACAGGTCTATGGTTACCCAGTACTTTCTTTGCATTGAATTATACCTTTGGTGGAGGAATCCCATTTGGTAAAATCCTAGAAGTAGCAGGAGAAGAATCATCTGGTAAATCACTTATAGCATATAACTTTGCTTATTCATGTCAACAATTGGGAGGTCATGTAATATGGGTAGATGCAGAACAATCTTGGATGAATTCTTGGGCTCAAACTAATGGAGTTGATCCAGAAAGAGTTACAGTAGTAAATGATACTCGTATTGAAAATGTGGCTGATGCAGTAGCAGACTTAGCCTTATATTTCAGGTCTCAATTAACTCATAACGAACCTATTCTTCTGGTAATAGATTCAGTTGCTGCTATGGATTGTGCAGATAACATAGATTCTAAAATGACTGATGCTAAGGCAGAGATGGGAGGTAGAGCAAAGGCTCTTTATAAATACTTCCGTATCAGAAGTGAATTATTCTACAAACTGGGAGTATCTCAGATATATATTAACCAATTAAGAACTGCTTTGAATGTCGGATTTGGAAAAGATAATACAACAACTACAGGAGGCGCAGCACTTAAGTTCTACGCTTCAATCAGAGCTGCTTTCTATTCAGGAAGGTCTGTTACCATTAAACAAAATGGGAAAGAAAGGAAAGCTGGGAAACTTGTCACTATCAGACTTATTAAAAATAAAGTTGCGCCTCCTCGACCTACAATCAGCAAATGCCCTGTATATTTCAATCCTAAATTCCACGAAGTCGGGTTTGATAGATGCTATGCTTTAGAAGATGTATTGGTAGATACCGATGTAATCGAAAAAACTACTGGTGGGTATAAATTGAAAGGGAAAACTCTTGCAAGAGGAGAAGAGAAATTCCAAAAGCTTCTGGAAGAAGACGATGAACTTCGTAGAAAACTTTTACGGAAAGCTGGAGTAAATACCATAGGTACTACTAAAAAACAACTGGGGAAAATAGAAACAAATCTATTCCCAGTCGATGGTGTAGAATATGAAAACTATTCAGATTCAGAAGAGGAGGAGGAAGACGATGAATAAGAAAGAGGTAGAAGGTATAGAGAAAGTAATTAAAGAGTACCTTAAGAAAAATTTGAGAATGGAATCTAGGGTTAGGTATCTAGATGCTTATAGCTCACCAGAGAATTATTTAGATGTATATCTTGGAGAGGAAAAGATTCAAGAAGTTTCACTTTATGAATTAGATTTTGGACGATGAGCAAGAAAACAATATTACTGATTGATGGAGAGAATATTCTCCATCAGTCTTTTCATAAGTTCGAAAAACTTAAATCTACCGATGGCAAACCGAGTGGGGCAATATTCGGATTTTTCAAATCTCTACATATGTATCTTACAAGGTTCGAACCTGATTAGGTTTATATTTCATTCGATAATGGTCATTCACCAGTAAGGATGGAGTTATTACCCAATTATAAGGGTCATAGGAAAAATATATCTGTAGATTACGAATCATTGCAAAAGCAAAAGGCAATTATAATGAAAATGCTGGGTATGCTAAGAATTAATTATATCTTTGATAAAAAGAAATCCACAGTATATGAGGGGGATGACTTCTTAGCATACCTTGCAATTAAAAAATTCCAATCCGAGAAAATGATACTTATATCATCAGATAAGGACTTTAATCAGTTGCTTACAAATAATCTACGGATATACAATCCAAGAAAAGACGAGATGATAAGGATGGATAACTGCAAAGAGTTATTCGGTTATCATTCTCATGAAACTGTAGAGTATCTTGCCATGGTTGGAGATACCTCTGATGATATTCCAGGGTTCCCAGGTATAGGATCAGTAAAGGCAAGAAAAATCCTTGATGAGGGTAGAATTGAGAAATTTATTGCCCAGAGTAAGAATAAAGAATATCTTCAAATATGGAAAAGAAATGAGCAGTTAATAGACCTTTTCTGGTTTGTAAGACACAACCCATTAGAGAAATTACCCATTAAGTCAAAGAAGAAGTTTAAGTATGAGAAATTCAAAGAACTTTGTATCGAATACTCTTTAGCATCTTTCTTGACAAATGAATTTATAAAACCCTTTAAAGAATTATCCGAATGAAAATAATGTTTGCAGGTGCAAGTGGAGTTGGGAAAACCACTTTAGCAAAGGAAGTTCCCGGGATGATTAAGTTTGATGTAACAGAATATCCTCCAGTATTGGATTTTATATCTGGTAGTGTATCAGATTTAATACCTAAAACAAAAGATATGTCTCACAAAGAGATGTTAGAAAGGGATTCAAAAGATTTGTTACTTGAAGATTTTCAGGTAATGAATTTAAGAAATAAAATGTTCAGGGATAGGGATATGTTTGTTACAGATAGAAGCTATCTTGATTTAGCTGCCTATTTCTATTACAAGCAAGCCAAGAATGTTCCTAAATGTGAAATGGAACACTTTTTAGAAACTTGCAAGATGTTACTTAATCAGCAATGTACTCATCTTATCCTATTAGACTTTACTACTGCCATGGTAAAGGAATGGATTATGGAAGATAATGGTAAACGAATAGATAACAATTACTTCCAGTTCTTAATATCTTCTATAATGGATAACGTATTGAACTTGTGGGGATTCTTACCTACTAAGGAAATATCTTCTATTTATAAGAACATTTTTAAGAATCAACTCTTGGAATACGGTGCAACAGAGGGAGTAATCAAATCAATATATGGTGAAACTAAAGTTCTCTGTATAAGAGAAGCTAATTTGGATATTCGTAAGAAACTTATTATTGATTTTCTTCATGAGTAAAGAAGTAGTATTTATAGCATTCTCAGATTTGCACATAAATCTATGGGCAAAATTCAATGAGAACAACAATAGGACCTTGAATAGTATCAAGGTCCTTGACGTTATTGCAGGTCAATGTGAAAAGTACAAATGTCCTGCTTTGTTCTGTGGAGATTTATTTCATAAGCCAGAATCAATTGACCAAGATTTAGCAATATTCATTGCTGAACAGTTTGATAGGTTAGAGAGTAACTATCCAAAATTCAAAATGATTTATATAGACGGGAATCACGATTTGAAATCTGTAAATCGTATTGATAGGATAACTAAGGGATGGCCTTTTGTATTTCATAAGAATTTTATGAGCTGTGTTAATCTAACTAGAATCAAATGGTGTTCTTATGGAGATTACCACATTTATGGAGTTCCATACATTGATAATAATGTGGGTCTAAGTGAATATCTTAAGAAACTCAAATTAGATAAGAATGTAAAGAACATACTTCTTCTTCATACTGACTATCCTGGAGCAAAGGATACCGACGGTAGGGAAGTTGATTCTGTAGAAAATCTCAATGTAAATATCTTGAATCGATTTGACTTGGTATTATGTGGTCATATACATAAACCTCAAAGACTATCAAAGAAGGTTTATATGATAGGAGCACCTAATCATCAAAGGAGAACAGATAGAGATTGTAAATTGGGTTATTGGAAGATTTATTCAGACTTATCAATGCAATTTGTACACCTTAAGCAATTTCCTAAATTCGTAGATGTAGAATCTGAGGAGGATATTAAGGATGATGGCAATTATTATACCGTTTTACCTAAGAAAACTAGTAACTTAGTAAATACTAACCATAAAATTACTAAGCAACTTTCTAAGAAAGCTCTAGCAAGGAAGTATCTTAAGGAAAAAGGTATAACTGAACAAGATAAGAAAGAACTACTGATTGACATACTTAAAAAAGCTGAATCATGTTAACATTTACAACAATGAACGTAGTAGGATTCTGTTCAATAGAAAACCTACATATACCTTTAAATCCAAGTTGTACCATACTTATCAAAGCACCGAATGGTAAAGGTAAATCAACTATCTTATCGGCATTGGTATGGGCAATATATGGTAAAAATTTAAAAGGGGTATCAGAAGTAACTACCTGGGAAAAGGTAAGACCTAAAGATTACCAAGGAGTAATGGTAGAGGTATTCTTTCAAAAGGGAGAACATATTTATAAAATTATCCGATGTCAGAAATGCAATATAGTTCTTGAGGATGGGGCTAAAGGTAAAGATAGGCTTATCCTTATGAAAGATAACGAGGTAGTGAATGTAAAGGGTAAGAATAAACTCCAAGATGCCATTAATTCAGAACTCGGATTATCTTACACTTTATTCATGAACTCGATAATGTTTGGTCAAGGGATTAAGAGGTTGATACAAGAATCAAATGCCGACAAGAAAAGGATATTTGAGGAAGTATTTGACCTTGAGTTCTTGAATATAGCTAAAGGAATAGCTATGCAGGATAAAAATAACCTGTTAGCTCAAGCTAACGAAGTAGAACATCAATCCGAGTTACTTAAAAGGGAATTGGAAGCCAGTAAAGAGGCTTACTTTGATTTACGTGACAGGGAGAAAGGTTTTAAAGAGAAAATCAAATCGGAACGTAGAGAGTTAAAGAAAGACAGGGAAAAGCTAACTAAGTTACTGATTGAAAAACAAAAGGCACTTAAGGATGAAGTAGAAAAAAGTCTTCAGGTAAAGATTAAAAAACATAGTACCTATGTAGATACTCTTAAGTCAAAGCTTAGGGATAATAGAATGGTTGCAGAAGGGGTTTCTTTACCAGATTTTGTAAAGAAACTTAAGATACAGTTAGATAAAGGCCACTACAAACGTGCAAAGGCGAGCGTAGATATTATTTACAATGCCCTGATTAATTCTGATAAGTTACGAGAAGAATATGAGGATGCTCTAGAAAGGTTAGATGAATTGAGGACTACAAATGAGAAATATAAGAGACTTCAAAAAGACTGTGAAGACATTGCTTCAGATATTGCCTCTATTGACGAGGATTTGGAAAAGCTCAAACAAGAGAAACTTAAGGTTATGTCTCCTAAGTATAAAGAGAAACTTAAGGAAATTAGAAAGAATCTTCGTAAGGTAGATGAGGATTACCATAATAAGGAATTAGAGTTAAAGAACTACGATTGGTTACTTAATGACCCACTTGGTAATAATGGAATCAAGGCTTATCTGTTTGATTCATCTCTGGATATGTTAAATAGAACACTTGATAAATATTCTCAAGTATTGGGATTCAGGATTGAATTTGGTATAGATTTGGGTACTATTAGAAAGGACTTTTATACTTTAATTGAAAGGGATGGGCAAATTATTGATTATGATGAACTATCGGGAGGAGAACGACAACTTTGTAATGTAGCAATGGCTTTTGCTATGAACGAATCTTTAACTGCTTCCAAAGGGATTAATCTAGCCTTCTTAGATGAAGTATTTGAATCTTTAAGCTCAGATAATGTAGAGGTGGTTACATCCTTAATCAGGCATACTTTTGCAAATAAGACCCTATTTCTAATTACCCATTTAGATTCACTTCCATTATCTAATACTAAAATCCTGCAAGTTGAAAAGGTGAATGGCCTGAGTAGGTACCAACTACTATAATGATATAAAATACAATACATCATGAATAGTAAGAAAAAAGGCTCAAGATTTGAATTAAAAATGTCTAAGTGGTTTACTAAATGGACCACTTATACTTGGAATAGAGTTCCAATGTCAGGAGCTTGGCATTCTAACAAGGATGCCGCTTCTGATATTACT
>ERZ779889.3967-NODE-3967-length-10209-cov-7.215285_pt1 | contig 10209 bp, 7 predicted proteins | sample MGYA00511030_ERZ779889 | MGnify/ENA primary metagenome ERZ779889 (study PRJEB29588, sample SAMEA2160616) | human gut metagenome | biome: human gut; feature: human-associated habitat; material: faeces | place: Denmark | collected 2008/2010 ...
ATTGCCTGTAGGGGCGTATCGCATACGCCCGAAAGCGTTCACGTGGATAAGTTGGTGCATCCGGGCGTATGCGATACGCCCCTACATTGGCTGTTTGCGGTATTCAATATAATTTTTCGCAAACCAATTTTGTTCTACTATAAACAGGGACTGAAGTCAATCTGTATGGGGCGGGAAGCTGGTATTGCTTGCATTTTTCCGTAATTTTGTTTATCATTGCAGCATGAAACACTTGCCGCTTTATATGATTCTGTTGCTTTTCCTGTCTGCCTGTGCGGGTAGGAGAGGGGGTTATCCGGAACGGTTGCAGCGGGCTTCACAGTTAGTGGAAGCCCGTCCCGACAGTGCGCTTGGGTACCTGGATTCGTTGGGTGTGCCTTTGTCCGGGCTTCCGGAAGAGGCGCGGATGTATGCGCAGCTGCTCCGCATCAAGGCGAACGACAAGCTTTACATCCCGCATACATCCGATTCCGTCATCAACCGCATCGTGAAGTTCTACGAAGGTTTCGGCGACCGCGAGCGGCTGGCGGAGGCTTATTTCTATCAGGGCAGTGTGTACCGCGACTTGCAGGATGCGCCTCGGGCGATAGTGGCTCTGCAACGTGCAGCCGACCAAAAAAGCAAAAACGATACGTTGAATGGGCGCATCTACGGGCAGCTTGCCAGCCTGTTTGCTTACCAAGGGGCTTACAAGGAAAGCAGGGAAGCAGTCCGGAATGCGTGTGTATATTATATAAGGTGTAAAGATTATAAGGGACTTGCTTATAGCTACCGGGACATGGCGCGGATGTTCGATGTGGAAGGCAGGAAAGACAGCGCGGAATTTTATTACCGGAAAGCTTACCAATTGATGAAAGAAAAGTCGGAACCGAGGTGGGCATACGGCATTCTGAGCGAGTTTTCCAGTTTTTATCAAAGCTGTGGAGAGTCGGATTCGGCGGAAGCTTGTGCCAAACGGGTGTTGGCATACGCTTCGGATGATGTGGCACAACTGACGTTGGCGAAAGTGTATTATGGGCAGCAGCAGTTCGATTCCGTTGCTTTCTATTGCCGGAAAGCGTTGAAAAGCCATAGTATATACCATCAGCGAACGGCTTATTCGTTGCTTGCCCGCACGGTGGAGCTGATGGATTCGATACCTGATTACTTTTCCCGTTACCTTGCTTTGCAGGATTCTATCAACGAAATCACCCGCACCGAAGCGGTAATGAAGGTGCATTATCAGCAAGTGGAATTGGACAATGCCCATTTGGCATTGCAGTCCAGCCGGCGCATCAGTTGGATATTGGGACTGGTGGCATTGGTGTTGGTGCTTGTCCTTCTTGCGGCTTATTTGCTTTACGCCTTGCGCGAACGCCGCCGCCGTTTTGCGCTTCGCGAGCAGGTGTGGCAACAGATTCATCGTGAATTGCGGGAGCAAAGCAACCGTCGGATTGCCGAAAACGAGGAGAAGATTGCCGAATTGACCAGCCGGCTGCAATCGTTATCCGAGGGAAAAGAACAGCGCGACGTATGGAAACAGGAAGTGGAAGCGTTGCGTTCCGTCAACGTAAGCATCCTGCATACCCAAGAGTTGGACGCTGCCCGTGTCACGGCATTGCTGCATTCCGAGGCCTATCGGTTATTTCACGACGCTTCTTCCGGTACGAAAGTCAGTGAGGACGATTGGGAAGCGTTGGCACATGCCGTTGATGAGGCTTACCCGCATTTCACTTCCCGGCTGAAAGCGCTTTGTCCAGTTAAGATTAGTCAGAAAACGTACCGCATCTGTTATTTGGTGAAAATCGAGGTGTCCCGTCGGCGGATGGCTGATTTGCTTTATATGTCTGAATCGGGTATTTGTTCTGCCCTTATCCGCCTGTATAAAAAGATAAAAGGCAAGGACGGTGCTGTAAAAGACATGGAAGAGTTGCTTCGGGAGCTGTAACCGATGTGTACAAACCGTTCGTTCGCGTGCACAAAAATTCCACATCCTCTTTCTAATCGTTTGGTATTCAATGCCTGTATGAAATGAGAAAAAATGAGAAAATAAATTTGCGGCTATCTTCTTGATTCGTTCTACTTTTGCAGCGGAAGAATAAAAACAGAACGAAATAATTATGAACAAGAAAGGATTTCTTTTTGTAGCTGCAGTTTGCCTGACTGCGGTCACTTACGGAGGAACTGAATCGAATAAAGGCATGGAGAATATGGAAGATACAGATTGGAAAGACCAAGGTCACCGTTCTTTGTCTTTACCGTTTTCCATTCAAGCGAAAGGCGATGTGTTGCTGTTAGGTTCCGATAAAGAAGCGGAAGGCGTATCCATCCTCATTCAAGATGCGCAAGGCGTTACGCTGTGGTCGGAAGAAGGCGTGTCGGTAACGGCTGGTGGGGTAACTCCGCTTTTTATAGACAGTCTGCCCGCAGGCAGTTATTGGGTAGTGCTTTCATGGGAAGGTATGTGTGGAATGTATGCTTTTACAAAATAAGCTGTTATGGAAGCACCGTTGAGAACCTCGTCTTACCTGATTCCCGTAAAACTGGAAAGCGAGCCGGACAAGTATATGCTGATTCATGGCTATACGGGAGCCATTGACATTGTATCTGGAAAGTTATTAAATGATATAAAAGCTATATCCTCTTTTAATGTTTTCCCTAAAGATTTGTTGGATTTATTGCTGAAACGTGGTTATATAACGGCAAAGACACAGGAGGAAGAAGAAACTGTTGTGGGGCTATTAGCAAAAGGATTGGCAAGGAAGGAAATGAATTCTTTGAAACGATTTACATTGCTTGTAACTTATAATTGCAATTTTAGGTGTCCTTATTGTTATGAATTGAATAATCTTAGCGAGCATAAGTCGGTATTGATTTCCCCAAATATGTGTGATAGGGCTTTAAAAGCAATCTCTCAGATAGAACCTGATTCCAACCTGCAGAAGAAAACAATAACTTTATTTGGAGGTGAACCATTATTAAAAGAAAACAAGGAAAGGATAGAATATATTGTTAATGAAGGAAGAAAATATGGCTTTAATTTTTCAGCTATAACGAATGGATATGATTTAGAGCAATATACTGAATTCTTTTCAAAGGATGCAATTAATGAAATACAAGTGACAATAGATGGGAGTAAAGAAGTACATGACAAAAGACGTGTGCATATAAATCAGATGGGCACATTTGATAAAATAATGAAAAATGTTCATTTGGCATTAGAAAGAGGCATTAAAGTAAGCATTCGGATAAATGTTGATAGTGCAAATATAGATGAAGTAAAGAAAATGAATGCGTTTTTTCAAGAATCAGGAATGTATTCATATAAAAATTTGCAGATTTATGCGGCGTATATTGGTGGTGAATCAAATTTAAATCCTTCTGAATATAATGAGAAGATTGATGTCTCGAATAGTAGTTATGATGAATTTTTTAATCTCTTTGCAAACTCATCTATGAAGCTTCATCATAATTATACTATTTACAACCGATTGAATTATGCCGTAAAAAATAAGAAAACGATACCTTTATCTTCAATTCATTGTGAAGCTTTATATTCTAACTATGTCCTTGATCCATTAGGAAATATTTATAAATGTTTGGATTTGGTAGGTAATAAAAACAATGTAGTAGGGACGTATTCTGGTGGAAGCATAAAATGGAATAAAAATCGGAGCTTATGGGAATCTCGCTGTGTGAGTGATATGAAATCTTGCTTGAAATGTAAATATGCTTTATTGTGTTCAGGCGGATGTTTTTCTAAAATTATACAAGGTGCGAAATCATCTTGTGGTGATTTTTCAGTGATATTAAAAAAGGTTTGTAATGAGATATATCGCAAAAATGAACCATTATTTATTAATTAAAAAAGTTAAAGACATGAGTAACAAAGAAAAATTGATTTCATTGAATGAGAATTTGAATGGAGAGTTGACAATCCAACAATTGGAAGAACGCTTGGAAACAGATCCTTTGGCTGTAGGTGGGCTGGTTGATTTGTCATTTGAGGTTAATGCAGGTTGTTTTGATTTAGGTTGCGACCATGGTTTTCATATTGAATTCTAAAAATATTAAGACCTGTAAGTGATTTTTGTGCTATCTCAAAATAGGAAATAGCTGTTTAAGCGTCAATTTAAAGGTTGAAAAGATAATTGATTGCAGCATTTTTTGTTTTGAGATAGCAGTTATTTAAATTTAATGTTATGCTGAGATTGTTATTTGTCTGTTTTTTGTTTATAGGGATAAGTCTCAAATGTTTTTCCCATAATGTATATGGAAAAGTACAAGAGTCGGAAACTTTACAAGCAATGCCCTATGTTGCAGTTCGTTTATTAGAACAAAAAGATTCTACTTTGGTCGCTGGCATGAGTACGGATTCATTGGGCATATATAGGTTTGAAAATATAGTTTCGGGTGACTATTTGCTTGCTTTTTCATTTGTAGGTTATCAAACATTTATTCGGTCAATAACAATTTCTGATAATGATATTGCACTTCCGGCTGTAAAATTGGAAGTTGATAATAATGTACTTAATGAAGTGGTAGTAAAGGGTAGTTCATTTATCCGAAAAGAAGACCATGTATTGGTAATTCCCGATAAACAACAGGTAAAGCATGCTAATACAGGTTATGACCTGCTTTACAACTTGATGATACCTAATATAGATGTGAATCGGCGGACAGGTACGGTTACTACGTTAGGTGGGGCGGTTACTCTATATATTAATGGCGAAGAAGCCAGTTTCAGGGATGTGCAAGCCCTTCGTCCACGTGATATTGAAAATGTGGAATACTACGATGTCCCTGTAGGGAAGTATGCCAAGGATGTAGCAGCTATTAATTATATTACAAAGAATTACAAATCAGGAGGCTATGTTTCCTTAGATGCTAAACAGAGCATCGGCTATTTAGAAGGAGATTATAACATAGCCAGTAAAATAAATCTGAATCGCACTACTTTTTCCATTTTCGGTGGTTATAATCTGAAGGATTATGATGGAACGTCATCAAGTAAACACGAAACTATCCGTTTCTCTGATGATGTAATCAATAGGAATAAGAATACAGAAAATGCCGGATTGAAAAACAAGCAGCAATATTTACAGATGAAAGTGAACAATTCGAATAAGAAACGTGACCTTTCCGCGCAAGTGTCTATAGTGCATAATGACTCGCCCAAAGACTGGAGTGAAGATAATCTGGCATATACAGGAGAATATAATGAAACCATAAAAAGTAAAACTCAAAAGGTTTCGGAGAATTTGCAGCCTTCTGTCAAATTATATGGTAATTTTAAGTTATCGCCTAAGCAAAGTCTTGATGTCACTTTAGGAGGTACATATACTAATAATGAATATTCACGGACTTATACAGAAGGAGAGCGGCGTTCGTTCACTGCTGTAAATGAAGATGCTTATAATATTCGTTTTATAGGGAATTATAATTTGCGCTTAAAGCATCAGAATGCTTTGAGTGTAAATTTATATCACATGCATAAAATCGCTTCCTCGACGTATGAAGGCGATTATACTTCGTGGGAACATCTATGGTCTGGTGAAACGTTGTTGTTTTTATCATATACTCAAAAATTAAACAACATCCGATTTATCGTAAGACCTGGATTTTCTATATTGAATTATAAACTTCATGGGAATGAATTGCAAAAACATTCTACTATTAGATTTAATACAGCATTAATTCATGCCATAAGTAAAACCCAACAAATGAGGTATTATGTAAATATAGGTAATGTAACTCCTGACATTTCATACATTAATGATGTGGATCAAAAAGTAGACTTCCTTCAAATTATGAGAGGAAATCCTTATTTGGATAACACGAAAATCTATAATGTTGGAATCGCTTATGCCGGACAATGGGATAAACTTAACTGGCAATTAGGGGCTGATTATATGGGATACAAAGATAATACATCTTATATATATTATGAAGAGAATAATATACTTGTAAATAGTTTTACATCAGAAGGTAATGCGCATGTAGCAACTCTTAATGCAGGCTTAACTTATCGTTATTCAGATAGATTTAGGACTAAATTATCTGCAAAATATATTTTCCAAGAAGCTACAGGCAACTATCATTTCACAGATAATTGTTTTAATGCTGCATTAGACTTGAATTATTTCTTGGGTGATTTTTCATTCAATTTATATGGTTCAGTTCAAACCAGTCAAAATGATATTTGGATGTATGTTACAAGAAAGAATCCAGCCACTTACGGCGCATCCGTAAGCTGGAGCTACAAAGGCTGGTACTTGGAAGCCGGAACGGAAAATCCGTTTACGAAACATGCCCGATACAAGGAACATGCGGATTACGGCGTTTACAAGTACAACCAAGTGCAGACCAGCCGCATCAACCAGCAAACAGGATACGTGAAAGTGGCTTATACCTTCGACTTCGGCCGCAAGACTTCACGGGATAAGAACGATGTAGACCGGAGCATCAATAGCGCGATTATGAAAGTGGATTGATAAATTTTACCACAGAGGCACACAGAGTCTTTTAAACTAAAAATAATGTTATCCTCTGTGCTCTCTGTGGTGAACAAATATATGCTATACTAATTTAGAACAGTTATTTATATGGATGCTTACAAACAAATACATTTGCAGAAGCTTTCGACCGCTGCGGCAGCCGACCGTTACCTTTTGGCTTGCAACGGAAGGTATTACGAGGCAGGGGCAGGCGTGGCAGAACTCTTGGCTTGCCTGCAAACCCACGCTACGGAAGCCGAAGCCGTGGAAGCCTACGTGGAACAGAAGCAGGGACGGGTATCGGCTGCGCAGGTAGAGGCTTTTATCGGCGAGCGGCTGCAACCCATGCTTGCCGAAGAAGCGCAGCCCCAAAAACGTACCTTCCTTTACGAAAGGGAACTGTTTTCGGCAAAGGCGGTAGACGGGTTTTCCGACCGTTTCCGCTTTCTCTTCAACGGCGTATGGATGGCGTTGCTGATAACGGTCGTAGTGGCAGCGGACGTATGGTTTTTCTGCACTACGGATGACCTGCTGGTATTCAACAATGCGGCGAACGCTTATACCGTGGTAGGATTGTTGGTGTTTATGGTAGTGTCTTCGCTGTTCCACGAGTTAGGACATGCAGCTGCTTGCAAGCGGTTCGGTATCCGGCACGGCGGTATCGGCTTCGGGCTGTACCTGAACTTCCCTGTACTCTATACCGACGTGACGGAAGTATGGAAGCTGGGCAGGAGGCAGCGTTGCGTGGTAAATTTAGCAGGCGTTTATTTCCAGCTGTATTTCTTGGCTGTTCTTCTTGCCCTGTTCTACGCTACTGGAAATGACATCGTGCGCTACCTGATACTGACGCTTAACTTAGGCTTTGTGATGACGCTGAACCCTTTCTTTAAGTTCGACGGCTATTGGCTTGCTTCCGACATCTTGGGTGTGCCCAACCTGCGTGCCCGCTCGAAGGAAGTGATTGCCTACTTCTTCCGCAAGTGGCGGGGGAAACCTGTGGGCGAGAAGCCTTACCTGCTTCAGGTGAAGCGTGCCTCGCGTTACGGCTTATTGGTTTATTCGGTAGTGGTGAATGTGTTTATGGCATATTATTTCTGCTACATCCTGCCCAAGTTCTTGGTGAGCTTCGTGCAGTCGTTCCCCGAAGAGGTGAGCCAGCTGGTGATGTACCTCTCGAACGGCATGACTCCCTCGTTCGCCTTGCTGCGCAACATCGGGATGCAATTGGTCTTGTTGGCACTGGTAGGGATGATGGTGTATAAACTGATTTATAAATTGAGAATTAAAAATTGAACACAGAGACACAGAGGCACAGAGAACACATTTTTTGAATATCCGCAATCATCTCAAAATATTTCTCTGTGCCTTTGTGCCTCTGTGTTCATATATAATATAAAAAATAATTCAAACGATGGTTCCCTTATTACTCATATTGGCGGTGACGGTGACGATGTTCCGCATTGGCGACCCTTGCTGTTTGCTCTTGGTTTGCCTGTTGGCAGGACTGGGCTGGAAGCGTCCGTACTTCCGCTGGTCGGGCATGGACGGGGTGTTGATGTGTATCTGCCTGTATGATGCCGTAGACTTTTGCCTGCATCCCTACCGGGGGATAGAGGCGGCGGAAGCTTCGCTGACCGGCTTGTGCTGTTACTTTCTGGTGCGGAGCGCATCGGCAGAAGGTTTCCTGAAGCTGCTGCTCTTGCCTGTGGGAGCCGCCTTGACGCTGACTTTCGTATCGTTCGGCATGTTTGCTGAGGCGGTGCAAGGGGCAGGGTTTGCTGATACCTATCCTTTCCGCTTCCTGTTCCGTCCGTTGGGTTACATCACCAATGCATGGGCAAGTGTATGGTTAGCGGTCTTGGGACTGCTGGCTGTAGGCTATGTGCGTGTGCCCCGTTGGCGCATCGGGTTCGGGCTGTGCTGGATGGCGGTATCGGTTGCTTTGCTGCTTTCGTTCTCGCGCGGGGCTTTCCTTGCCTGGGGTGTCTGTGCATTGCTGACCCTCTTCGCTTTGCGTTCGTGGAAGCTGCGGGCAACGCTGCTTGCTGCCTGTCTCTGCATCGGAGCGGGTATCTGTCTGCTTTTCCCTGCCGAGACCGCTACGACGCTTGCCATGAACAAGACCGCTTCGCAACGGCAGAGTACCGAGAGTAGGGTGAACGCTACGGAGAAGGCAATCGATGTGTGGCGGGTGCATCCGTGGACCGGTACAGGGAACGGAAGCTATACCCTTAGCATGGACAAGGCATTGAACGAGGACACCACCCGTGCCTACACAACGTATGCGCCCAATCCGGTGGTGCAGCTGCTGGTAGAGAAAGGCATGGCAGGCATTGTGCTTTACGGCGGATTGTACATCGCCGTCCTCGTGCAGTGGTGGAAGAACCGGAAGGACGAAACAGCCTGCATCGTTGCCGCCTGCCTGATAGCCGTAGGACTGAAGGAAATGACCATGAGCATCGCGTTGGCAGACGCGGTGGTGCTGGTGCTGCTGTATGTGCTGTTAGGAATATTGGATAAGGAAACGCAGATGAACGCAGATTTCCGCAGATTGGATAATAATAAAAAATCCGCGTTTATCTGCGCTAATCTGCGTTTCCTCCCTCTATCCGTTATCGGAATTGCCTGCATTATCGGATTCAATATCGTGAATTTCCGGGTGCGGAAAGATAAGGAGATTACGAAGCAGGCTGTGGAAGCGTTGGAAGGAAAGCGTTATGCGGAAGCCGCGGCTTTACTGGAAAAGGTTTCGGAGCGGAAACCTGCTGTCATCAACCGTGCCGTATTGGCAGCTTTTATACCAGACAGCCTCTTGCCGGAAGGATATGCCGCACGGGTAGAAAAGGACTTGGCGCGTGAGGATGACGGGACGGATGTGTATGTGGCTTACTTGCAGGCGAGACTGGAAGCTAAGCGGGGCGACTTTGTCTCGGCTATCGGAAAACTGCAAGGGCTGGCAGAGGCTTATCCGCGCAACGCAACCTTTGCTTACGAACTGGGCTGCATTTTATTCACCACAGTGGACACAGAGTATCACAGAGAAATAAAAAAATCTCGGTGTGACTCTGTGTCCACTGTGGTGAATGAAACTGTTTGCTTGTTGCGCCGCGCTTTGCAACTAAGTCCGCGCCTGTTGCATACAGAGCGGATGCTGGCGATACTGGCATCGGATTCGTTGTTTAAGGAACAGGTGACCGGTGGGCTGGCAAGCGGACTGGTTGAAATGGAACAGACGGCAAACGCTTATGCCCGTGCCGGTTCGCTGGCTTACTATCAGGGAAAACCTGATGAGGCGGAAGACTATTTGCGGAAAGCCGTGGCGGAGCAGCCGGGCTATACGGTGCCGTGGCTCTTGCTGGGCAGAATCAGTGAGGCGGAAGGCAGGGAGGAAGAGGCGGCAAGCTGTTATCGGAAATACAACCTGCGGGTGAAAGGTGCGTTCTCGAACAGTGACAAGGCAATGGAAAGGGAAAGCATGGAACTCACCGAGCAGGAAGTATTGCTAAAGGACTATGCCGTGAAGTTCCAGAACTGGTACCGGGCGAGGCTCTTGCTCTGATAGAACACAGATTACACAGAGAAATACAGAAAATATAGTAGGGCAAAAATAGATTTTTTGTCACGCCGGATTTGTAATCATGAGTGGTCGGAAGATATAAAAGTGAAACAAGCTGTAAGTAAAATATTTATATTTGCGGAATCAAACAAACACAGAAACATTATGCATCTTGAT
>ERZ779889.3973-NODE-3973-length-10198-cov-2.491078_pt1 | contig 10198 bp, 10 predicted proteins | sample MGYA00511030_ERZ779889 | MGnify/ENA primary metagenome ERZ779889 (study PRJEB29588, sample SAMEA2160616) | human gut metagenome | biome: human gut; feature: human-associated habitat; material: faeces | place: Denmark | collected 2008/2010 ...
CATCCATCAATATGAGAGTGACAGGAACCGAATTTCCTGCAAGAAAGACCTGATACATATCACATAATGATATCCCTTAAGAAATACATCAGTTTCTCTCATAAGATATAAATAAGAACCTCTTAAATCTTACTTATATTTTAACATCAGTTAAAATGAGAGAAATCAGAAACATAAGGAATTCAGTATTTCAGGTATTATAGAATCGGTAACTCATATTGAACAACTGTCGCACACCTGATACAAAGATTTCAGGAAATATGTAAAGAAATATTTCCCGAAAGAGTAAAACCCTCAGCTCACCGGTTCGTTGGAAAGAAGAGATTCCAGGAACAGAAGTGAAGATGAGAACGATACTTTGAAATGCATATCAGATTCATAAGGATATGGATTGAAGCTTTGCATCAGAAGAATATCTGATAGGATATTAATAATAGAAGAAACGGGCAGGAACTTTTTTCAGGATACTTTAGAAGGGCTGCAGAGGAGAAAATCCCAATAGGTCGATTTGAATCAGCAGATCATAAAGTACAGAGATGACAAACGGTTTTGAATTTAAGAAGTTAAGTCCAGAATTGTTTAGGAAACAGAAAAAAGTGTAACCACCGAAATTCTTCAAAAAAAGAAATCGAACCTCGGACAAATCGATTTCAATCCTATAGAACTTTCTAAATAATCGAAAAGATATATTTACATATATCAATCGTTTATGAGCAGGAAATAAAAAAGAAGAGAGAACGTAGAAAAAGAAAAGTGTAAAAAATAGAATAAAGAGAATCGAAATTATTTTATAACCATATAAAATCAGAGATTTCGATTAACAAAAAAATCATATAACCAGAAAACATTATTCAAAAACTAAGAGGAAGAAAAATTGAATAACGAAGAGTGTTGAGACGGTCATCATTTTTGGAAGCTGTTAAAGTAAAAAAAGTGATGACCGTCTCATTGTGCGTTGATTTACCAGTTGCTATCCCAAATATCATCGGTTATACTTCTCTGAGAAAGGAAGAAAGTTGCGAAATTCCATATTCCACCACATCACAAAAATATCCCGCGGAATATTACACAGGACAGCAACGAAAAGAATCTATGTGGAACAGTCAGATCGAAGAAAACATTTTATATGAAGATAAAGAAATTCTTGTATGCAGAAAACCATCCGGAATGCCGGTACAGGCAGCAGGAATCGGAACTATGGACCTGGAAAGCGCCCTCAAAAATTACCTGGCGCAGAAAGCACCCGGAAAAATGCCATACCTGGCAGTGGTTCACCGCCTTGACCAGCCGGTAGAAGGTGTACTTGTATTTGCAAAAACTCCGGGAGCAGCCGGAAACTTAAGCAAACAGATGATGGCAGGCGGCGCCGGAAAGTATTATCTGGCAGTAACCGAAGGAGTACCAAAAGAGCAGGAGGGAACTCTTATCAGCTATCTGAAAAAGAACGGAAGAGCAAACATGTCTCAGGCAGTACCGGAAAATACACCTGGTGCAAAAAAGGCAATCCTTCATTATAAAGTCCTTGACCAAAAAGAAATAAACGGAAAGAAACGCACGCTTCTGAGAATCAAGCTGGAAACAGGACGTCATCACCAGATCCGGGTACAGCTTTCTCAGGCAGGAATTCCCCTTCTTGGGGATCGGAAATACAATCCCGCCGGTGAAAAAGGAACGTCTCTTGGACTTTGTTCCTGTAGCCTGGAATTCAGACATCCAAAAACAGGAAAGCCAATGAAATTCCAGACAGAGCCTCAGGGCAGCGCATTTCTGGATTTTGTGAAAAAACTGTAAAAACTCTGGACGGAAATACGAAAAAGTGTATAATGTAAAAAGCGAGTAACCAAATGTAAGATTTTTGTAAAGTATACGTTACTGTGGACGGATAAGAGAGGCCATGAAGAACAGTAACCAGCGAGGAAGAGGAGATTACAATGAAAAGAGTTGCAGTAATGTCAGTGGCCTTGTTGGCTGCGGCGACTCTGCTGACAGGCTGCCAGAAGGAAGAAGTAGAGAAGCTTGTTGCACCGCTTGTAGCAGATGTCCAGGAAACCCCTGAAGCACAGGAAATGGAAGAAGAGAAGAATCCGGCAATTCCGGAAATTGATACAACTCTTTCCATAGAGTCAGGAGCCAGGATCGCAGTTGTCAGTAAGAGTAAAAAAGGTGAATTCTGGGATAAAGTAAAAGAAGGAATGGAAGCTGCGGTAAAGGACGTAAACACAGCTTATGGATTCAAAAAAGAGGACCAGATCACAATGACTTTTGAGGGACCGGATAACGAGGAAGATGTGGAAAGCCAGATCAATACTCTCGATGCAGTAATCGCCGAGAACCCGTCAGTTGTCTGCCTTTCAGCCGGAGATATGGAATCCTGCCAGGCACAGCTGGAGGCAGCCAAGGAGAATGGAATCCCGGTCATTGCTTTTGATTCCAATGTCAGTGACACGAAACTGATCAGAGCTTTCCGTGGAACAGACAATACACAGATTGGTAAATATGCAGCCTATAAACTGGGAAGTGCAATTGGAAAAATGGGCAATGTAGCAGTTTTTTCCGCACAGGAGAAGACACAGAGCGCTCAGGAACGAGTGCAGGGATTTCTTGATAATATTGCCAACTATACGGATATTAAGGTGGTAGAAACCATCTATTCCGATCAGGTTGACGATATGAAGGAAGCCATGAAAGAAGTTCTCGACAAATATCCTGCACTGGATGGAGTTTTCTGCATCAATGCCAATGTTTCCGAGATGTTCCTGGAAGTAAACAAGGATAACGGTGAAAATAAAGTTGCCATGGTAGGTGTGGACGCCACCAGCAAACAGCAGGAAGCGATCAAAAACGGAGAAGAACTTGGAGTTCTTTCCCAGAATCCATATGCAATGGGATATCAGACCATGTGGGCAGCCATTCAGTCCACGGCACCGAAGAAAGAAACAAAAATAGAAAAACAGGTTCTGCTTGACCCGGCGTGGATCGATGCAGAGAATCTTGAAAGCGAAGACTACGCAAATTATATGTATAACTGACAGACAGCAACTGCAAAAAAATTAAAAGCCATTTACCAGATGAAGACATAAAAAAGATTTCATCTGGTGGATGGTTTTTTTGTTTTACAGAACATTTTTTGCGAATAAAAACAAAAAATATGAACAGAATAAACAAATAAAAAGTTTGCGAAAAAATGGTAAAAATATAACGAATTTGATGATTTTTTGACACAAAACAAATATATTTTTCGTTAAATTGCATAATAATCGTTGTTTTAAAAACATAATTGTGATACAATTTGGATATGCAGAGAGGCGGTGATCAGATGATCCAGGAAACGATCAAGGCAGTGAAAGAGGCGGAGGCAAAAGCACAGCAGAAAATAAAAGACGCATCCGTCCGTGCACAGAGTATCATCAGCGAAGCTGAAAAAGAGGCGGAGGAGATTATCAGAAAAGCGGAAACAACCGCAGGCGAACAGGCGGCATCTGATATGAAAGCAGCCGAGGAACGTGCACACAGTACAGAGAACACTGTCATTGGACAGGTAGAGGAGGAGCTTGCAGCTTTGAAAAAGAAAGCGGAGTCGAAGCATGAGCAGGCCATCCAGGCAGTAATGGACAGTTTGTTCTGAGAGGGGGAATGCGAAAATGGCAGTATTGCAGATGCAGCGAATCAGTATCTGCGCTATGAAGAAGAACCGTAAGGCCATATTGGAAGAACTGCAGTCACTTGGAGTATTGGAGATCGATGCGGCGGAACTGGACCCGGAACTTAAGACCATGGATACCATGAATGCCAGACTGATCTTCGAAAAGAACGCATCCCTGTGCGATCAGGCAATCGAGATTCTGGATGAATTTTCGAAGGAGAAGGGATCTATGCTGGCATCCCTGGCAGGAAAGCCTCTGATCGGAAGAAAGCAGGAGGAAGAAGCCATCCGGGATCAGGAAGAGATCCTGAGGACAGCCAGAGAGATCCAGGGGTACCGGAAGAAACTCACAGAGAACAGCGCAGCAGTTGTTAAGATCGAACAGCAGGAAGCGGCACTTGCTCCATGGCTGGATCTGGATATCCCCATGAATTCGCAGGGAACAGCGAAAACGGCAGTACTTGTGGGAAGTATTGACGGGAATGTAACTCTGGACCAGGTATACAGTCAGCTGGCAGTGGACGCACCACAGCTTGAAGCTTTTGACATCCAGGAAATCTCAAATGATGCCGGTAAGCTGAGCCTGGTGGTTGTCTGTCTGAAGACACAGGCACAGGAGATGGAAGAAGCACTCCGCATGCAGGGATTCGCAAGACCGGCACAGCTGGTATCAGAGGTTCCGGCACAGGAACTGGAGAACCTTAAGAATGAAGTGGTGCGCATCCAGGAAGAATCCGAACAGATCCGGGAGCAGATCCGTGATCTTCATGACAGGAAGAATTCCCTTCAGCTTGTATCCGATTACTTCCGGATCCGTGCACAGAAATATGAAGTTTTAGGTCAGCTCCGCCAGTCAGAGAGCACTTTTTTTGTGACAGGATATCTTCCGAAGAAACAGGTTCCCGCAATGGAGAAACGGCTTACGGAGAAGTACGATATTGTTTTTGAAGCAGAAGATGCTGATGGAGAAAATGTTCCGGTTGCCCTTCAGAACAGCAGATTCGGAGCGGCAGGAGAAGGAGTTCTTGCAGCGTTTGGTCTTCCCGGAAAGGGAGAGATCGATCCGTCCACCATTATGACAGCCTGTTATGTATTCCTTTTCGGACTGATGTTATCAGATGCGGCCTACGGGCTGATCGTGTTTGCGGTCTGTCTGGGAGTGCTTCTGAAATTCCCCAGAATGGAAAGCGGAATGCAGAAATCCATCCGGCTGTTCATGTACTGTGGACTGTCCACTTTGTTCTGGGGCGTAATGTTTGGCGGATATTTCGGAGATTTTATCGATGTATTCTCAAGAGTATATCTGCATAAACCGGTCACTGTGAAGCCGGTATGGTTTGCACCGTTGAATGAGCCTATGAGACTTCTGGTGTTCTCCATGCTGTTTGGCCTGATTCATATGTTCCTTGGAATGGGACTTAAGGGCTACATGCTGATCCGTGACAAAAAATATCTCGACTTTTTCTGCGATGTAGTACTCTGGTTCATGCTCCTTATGGGACTGATCCTTATCTTTATCCCGAGCAGCATGTTTCGTTCTATTTCTCAGATGAACCTGAACCTTCCGTCAGCAGTGATACAGGTGGGCAAATGGATGGCTATTATCGGAGCAGTGGGAATTCTCTTCATGTCAGGAAGAGATAAGAAGAATCCGCTCCTCCGTCTGGCGCTTGGAGCTTACGACCTTTATAACATCACAGGATGGGTCAGTGATATCCTTTCCTATTCCAGACTTCTTGCTCTGGGACTGGCTACCGGTGTTATCGCATCAGTTATGAACCAGATGGGCAGTATGCTGGGAGACAGCATTTTTGGATGGATCGTATTTATTCTTGTATTTGTGATTGGTCATACATTTAACCTTCTGATCAATCTTCTGGGTGCATACGTGCACACCTGCCGATTACAGTACGTAGAGTTCTTCGGCAAATTCTTTGAGGGCGGAGGAAAAGAGTTCCACCCCTTCCGCGAAAATACAAAATATGTAGATATTAAGGAGGATTAATATTATGAGTGGTATCGTTTGGGCATTATTGGGAGCAGCAATTTCCGTAGCTCTTGCAGGTATAGGTTCCGCTATCGGCGTTGGTACAGCCGGCCGTGCAGCAGCAGGTGTTGTAACAGAAGATCCGGACAAATTTGCCAAGGTTCTGCTTCTTCAGCTTCTTCCTGGTACCCAGGGTATTTACGGACTGCTGGTAGCATTCCTTGCACTTTCCAAGGTCGGGATCCTGGGCGGCGGTGTTGCCGATATTTCTCTGGAAACCGGACTTATGATCTTTGTGGCATGTCTCCCCTTCGCCCTTGCAGGCCTTCTTTCCGCGATCCATCAGGGAAAAACTTCCGTAGCTTCCATCGGCATCGTAGCCAAGAAGCCGGAGCAGTTCGGTAAAGCCATGCTTTTCCCGGCAATGGTTGAGACATATGCGATTCTGGCTCTTCTGATCTCCATTCTTGCAGTCAGCGGAATTCAGGTTTGATTCATCAGGAGGGGCAGATCATGACAGGATTAGAGAAGATGGTAAGCCAGATTCTTGAAGAAGCCGATGCTTCTGCAGCCGTTATGATCAGTGACGCGGAGAAAAAAGCCGCGGAGATCCTCGGGGAAGCCGGAGAAAAAGCTGATAAGATCCGGCAGCAGAGGGAAGAACAGTCCAGGGCAAAGGTGAAAAGCTATGAAGAGCGGACAGCTTCCGCCGCAGATATGAAGAAACGTACCGCAGTTCTTGCAGCCAAGCAGGAGCTGATCGGGAAGGTGATTGCGGATGCCTGTGACCGTGTGAAGAATCTGGATGAAGGAAAATATTTTGAGATCCTTAAGAGTATGGCAGAGAAATATCTGCTTCCAAGAGAAGGAGAGATCTGTTTTTCAAAGAAGGATCTGGAACGTATGCCGGCGAATTTCCGTGAGGAGATTAAAGGCCTGGCACAGAAAAAAGGCGGCACACTGGAGATTTCCGGTGAAGCCAGAAATATAGACGGAGGTTTTATCCTGGTATACGGCGGCATTGAGGAAAACTGTTCCATTGATGCCATGTTTGCAGAGAAACGGGATGAACTTCTGGATCAGGTAAGAAAGATTTTGTTTGCGTAAAACACCATCGCAAAAAGGAGGGCGTGAAATATGTTTGGTGAAGATTATGCCTATGCGGTGGCGCGGATACGTGTTCTGGAGACCGGACTTCTGAATCAGGCGGCGATCGAACAGCTTCTGGCATGTCAGGATGAGCAGCAGTGCCTTCAGATCCTTACAGAGAAGGGCTGGGGAAACGGTGATCCTGCAGCCGGTGCGGACGCCATTCTTTCCAGGGAGAGAGAAAAGATCTGGGAGATCATGGATTCGCTGGTAGCGGACCGATCTGTTTTTTTCGTTCTCTCTTATCAGGATCTTTTCCATAACCTGAAAGCGGCTGTGAAGGCCAGCATCCTGGATGGGACAACGCCGAATATTTTTTTCAGCGACTGTGCCATTGACGGGGAGGATATGGTGAAATTCCTGAAGGATAAAGAATACGACCGTTTTCCGGAAGATATGCGGGAAGCGGCAAGAGAAGCCTATGAGACCTTTTTGCACACAAGAGACGGGCAGCTTGCGGATATTATCGTAGACCGGGCAGCACTGGATGCCATAAAAAAAGCCGGAGAACGGTCAAAAGAAGAGATCGTCCGGCAGTATGCGGAATCCACAGTTGCGGTAGCAGATATCCGGATCGCAGTTCGTGCCTGCAAAACAGGAAAAAGTTCGGACTTCATGAAAAAAGCCATGGCAGAATGTGACACACTGGATAAGGAAAGACTGATCCATGCTGCAGTCAGCGGAATGGAGCAGATCATGAGTTATCTGGCAGAAACGAAATACGGGGACGGAGCTCTGGCACTGGCGGAATCGGCTTCCGCTTTTGAGAGATGGTGTGACAACCAGATCATGGAGACTATCCGACCTCAGCTGTACAATTCATTTTCACTGGGACCGCTGGTAGCCTATGTGCTCGCCCGTGAGAATGAGATCAAGACGGTGCGGATCATTCTCACCGGAAAGCGCAGCGGCCTTCCGGAAGAGTTTATCCGGGAAAGGGTAAGGGAAATGTATGTATAAGATCGCGGTTTTGGGTGATTATAACAGCATTTACGGGTTTGCGGCGCTTGGACTTGATACCTTTCCGGTGGAGGATCCCACAGAGGGAAAAGAGAAGCTAAACCGTCTGGCAGCCGGTGAATATGCGGTTATTTATATTACGGAACAGCTGGCAGCCCAGCTTTCCGCTGAGATCACTAAATACAGTGAGGCGCTGATGCCGGCGATCATTCAGATACCTGGAATTGCCGGAAATACAGGTGCAGGAATCGAAAATGTAAAGAAATCTGTGGAGACGGCAGTTGGCTCCGATATTCTTTTCAGTAATGAGTGACAAGAAAGCAGGTGATTGGTTCAGATGAGCAGAGGAACCATTAAGAAGGTAGCAGGACCGCTGGTAATTGCCAAAGGTATGCGAGATGCGAATATGTATGACGTGGTTCGTGTAAGCAGCCAGCGTCTGATCGGTGAGATTATTGAGATGCATGAAGATGAGGGACGGCATGGCATCCATACAGGTATATGAGGAGACTTCAGGACTTCGCCCGGGAGAACCGGTAGAGTCTATGGAAGTTCCCCTTTCTGTGGAACTGGGACCTGGCCTTATCACAAGTATTTACGATGGAATCCAGCGTCCGCTGGACGACATCATGAAAGTAGCAGGCAGCAACAACCTAAAACGAGGTGTTGAGGTACCTGCGCTGAAGCGGGACAAAAAATGGAATTTCGTCCCGGTTGCGAAAGTGGGAGATGAGCTGGAAGGTGGCGATGTTCTCGGAACCGTTCAGGAGACTATCGTTGTTACACAGAAGATCATGGTACCACCCAATATGAAGGGTACTCTGAAAGAGATCAGATCCGGTGAGTTCACCGTGGACGAGACCGTTGCAGTTCTTTCCACAGCAGATGGAGATAAAGAACTGACACTGATGCAGCACTGGCCGGTACGACGTGGCCGTCCATATAAGAAAAAACTTCCGCCGGCCAAACCTCTGGTAACCGGTCAGCGTGTTATTGACACCATGTTCCCAATCGCCAAGGGTGGTGTGGCAGCAGTTCCTGGCCCGTTCGGAAGCGGCAAGACCGTTATCCAGCATCAGCTTGCAAAATGGGCAGAGGCAGATATCGTAGTTTATATCGGCTGCGGTGAGCGTGGAAATGAGATGACAGACGTTCTGAACGAGTTCCCGGAGCTGAAAGACCCGAAAACAGGCCAGTCTCTGATGGAGCGTACCGTTCTGATCGCAAACACCTCAGATATGCCGGTTGCGGCACGTGAGGCTTCTATTTATACAGGTATCACCATTGCGGAGTATTTCCGTGATATGGGTTATTCTGTAGCGCTGATGGCAGATTCCACTTCCAGATGGGCCGAGGCTCTCCGTGAGATGTCCGGACGACTGGAGGAGATGCCAGGTGAGGAAGGTTATCCCGCATATCTGGGTTCCCGTCTTGCACAGTTCTACGAGCGTGCCGGACACGTGATCTGTAATGGAAAAGATGGAAGAGAAGGCGCTTTGACCGCTATTGGTGCCGTATCTCCTCCGGGTGGTGATATTTCCGAGCCGGTTTCCCAGGCAACACTTCGAATCGTGAAGGTATTCTGGGGACTGGACGCAAACCTTGCATACAAACGTCACTTCCCGGCGATCAACTGGCTGACCAGTTATTCCCTGTATCTGGACAGTGTAGGCGGATGGTTTGATGAGAATGTGGCCAATGACTGGATGGAGCTCCGCCAGAGAATGATGACCCTTCTTCAGGAAGAGGCAGAGCTGGAAGAGATCGTAAAGATGGTAGGTATGGATGCACTTTCCCCGGGCGACCGCCTGAAAATGGAAGCAGCCCGTTCCATCCGTGAGGACTTCCTTCACCAGAACTCTTTTCATGAGATCGACACCTACACATCTCTGGAAAAACAGCACAACATGATGCGCCTGGTACTTGCATTTTATGATGCAGGCCTGGATGCACTGAAACAGGGTGCGGATATCAATGATATCGTAAAACTGCCGGTACGTGAGCAGATCGGCCGTTACAAATATACAAAAGAAGATCAGCTGGCAGCGGAATATGAGAAAGTAACCCGCCAGCTTGCAGCAGAGACTGCGGAACTTCTGGGAAAGGAGGGCCTGTAAAATGCCAAAAGAATATAGGACCATACAGGAAGTTGCCGGCCCTTTGATGCTGGTACGAGGCGTTGAAGATGTGGCATTTGACGAGCTGGGCGAGATTGAACTTGCCGATGGCGAAACAAGAAGATGCCGTGTTCTGGAGATTGATGGAAGCAATGCGCTGGTACAGCTCTTTGAGAGTTCCACAGGTATCAACCTTTCCAACAGTAAAGTACGTTTTCTGGGACGAAGCATGGAGCTTGGTGTATCCGGCGATATGCTGGGCCGTGTCTTTGACGGACTGGGCCGTCCCATTGATGACGGTCCGGAGATCCTTCCGGAAGAGAGAAGAGATATAAACGGCCT
>ERZ779889.3990-NODE-3990-length-10178-cov-4.174751_pt1 | contig 10178 bp, 9 predicted proteins | sample MGYA00511030_ERZ779889 | MGnify/ENA primary metagenome ERZ779889 (study PRJEB29588, sample SAMEA2160616) | human gut metagenome | biome: human gut; feature: human-associated habitat; material: faeces | place: Denmark | collected 2008/2010 ...
GGTGTCGCCTTTTTTTGACGCAATCTTCGTTCCTGCTGTCTCCGGTGCCTTGGCAGCTGCCGGCGCTTTGGTTTCGCCCGGTGCAATGACGGATTTGTCGCTTGGTGCCGGTGTCGCGGTAGATTTGTTACCCTCTGACGGACCAGCTGAAGGGACGCTTCCCGGATTCGTGCCTGCCGGCGTTGCTGTCGGACCTGCCGATGGCACAGCGGATGGTTTTGCGGTCGGTTTGGCCGTCGGTTTACCCGTTGGCTTTGCAGTCGGTACAGCCGTCGGTGTCAGGGTTGGTTTTGCCGTTGGTACAGCCGTCGGTGCTGCTTTAATCGTATACGTCACTTCAGCTTGCACAGAACCAATAAATAACGTCGCTTTGATCGTACCCGGACTGGTAAGGTCTTCTGTCGGATTTTCACCGCGTGTATAAACGATCTTATACGGCACTTCCTCCTCGCCCCATTCGTCACTACATTCGACACCTACCGTAACCGGATGTGCTTTTCCGTCATAGGTAACGTCATTTGCACTCACAGTCAGTTGTACATTGTGTGAAGAGTCGTTCTTACAGATTCCCGTAATCGTATTCCCATTTGCTGTATACTTAGCTTCATGAGATGGTGTAGTCGTTTGAAGTTCGGCATTCGAATATACTTTCACACATCCCTGATAACCGGCATATACAATTCCGTGGGACGGATCCGCTACCGGTGCCGCATCTCTCTCATCGCCGTTGTCGATGTTCTGGTGCCAATACTGGCTTCCGTCTGTCACTCCGTGATTGAGAAGACTGCACACTTCTCCGGAAGCAAACTGCTCTGCTGTCTTCGCATTTTCCTCTCCTGTTTTCTCGGAAAGATAATACGTATTCTCTAACTTGCTTCCCGCAAAAGACTTACAGATCGGATAGGTCTCGCCATCTCCGTTAAACGTGATATCTTTTGCAAAACTATCTTTAATCGTACCATAGTTTCCGCCGACTAACGCACTATGAACCCGTAATTTAATGCTCTGTTCATCATCGTCGTCCGTCCTTTTTTTCGTTTCTACCGTCGAACTTTCCACGGAACAGTTCTCGATGGTTCCATAATTACGGGCACAGAGAATACCGGATTGGAAGTCCGCCGAATACTCATCCGAAGGAATCGATGCATTCTTGATATGAACATTTTTAATCGTACCATAATTTTTTAATATCAAAACACTCGAATAATATTTGTTTTTCACATTGGTGATACCATGTCCGTTTCCATCAAAAGTACCATAATAGTCTCCGTTACCCTCATCCAGTAAATAAAAACAGTCTTCTCCGCTAAAATCAAGATCTGTCTCCAAAAGAATGTTTAATGTATTGTCATACCAAAGATTCTCATTTAACAAATCAAGGTCATCTCTGTTCTCTATTTTGACAAACCATTTGCCTTCTTTTTGAACTGCTTTTAGAAAAGAAGTATAACTCGTCCCTTGCTGCACCGTATCTCCCGGATAGGCGATAAATTTATCATCCTCCTTGTCCGTTGCCATATAGAATGAGCCGGTCGGCAGTACATCGTCTGTCCATTCTGTGCCATCCACAGTTACCTTTTCTTTTACTTCATGTAAAGTAATAGTGACATCATCTATGATTTTCTCCGGCTTCTCTGCACTATCGTATTTATAGTATTTTTGTCCGTCAAAATACCGATTTCCCAATTCAAATCCATCTGCTACTATAATTTCCCGACCTCCGGATTCTCCTTCGTCTCGGAGTGTTACTTTGTGAGTAACCGACGTGTCATTTTTTACCATACTTTCTTTCTGTGTTTCTTCATCCCACTGATAAGTATAGATGTAGTTTTCTCCATTATCCAGTGTGATCACATTATCTCCGTATTCCAAAAGGCACTTCAGGCTTCCATCTTCTGCTGTCTGCAGTCCGGTTACCGGCTGCCCGTTGATTCTCTTCACTTTGGTATTTGGCTGAAGTCCATCCACGGTAAAAAGGTTGATAATATTATCATACACATCTGTCACGTCCTCCAGCTTAAACTGTGTTTCATCGTATGAAATCACACTATTCTGAATCACCATATTTATCGTTTTCTTCCCGTATGAAGTCCTCACGATAGGAATCGCCTTACTCGAATTTTCCAGTTGGGCTGTTATGTTTGCACCATCGATGTACAAACTATCCTTGCAATACAGCATACTACTAACATAGGCTTTTTCCGCATCGTTGGTAAGCGATAGGTTTCCTCCCAATATGGCGATATTCTCGGCATAAACATTGTATTGATCGGCGTAGCGCAAATATACATTTCCATCTGTCATCGTAAATTTATCCACATCTGCAATCCCTCCATATGCAGTGAAATCTCCCCCTTCCACTGTCACAGATCCAAGGCGGCGGTTTTCTCCCTCTTTCGATCCTAAAACTGCATAACCACACACTTCTCCATCTTCTTCTGTTTGCAAATCATTTTTGTAGTTTCCACTCATCAAGGTAAGGCGGCCGGTGCCTTCTTTGATTGTGAGGTCACCAAGCACCTGAGCCACGTAGTTATATTCCGTATCCGGCGACGTAAGACAGGAATCCTCTTTCACATACAGATTCGCCGTTCCTTCGATATCCAGTACCGGGAAAAGCTGCTCCGTATATACATTACCACAACCATCTGAAGTCGAATCATAGATCTGATTGTTTTGGACCTTAGCCCCATCGAAGATAATATTTGCCTCGACTCCTTTTTCCACTTTGATATGGGTATCTACAAATGCACCATTGATCTCATTGGAGCCTTTAATGATGTAATTTCCGTTTTTTGTAATATTGATTTCTATTACCTTCGTCGTGAGTTCATCCCCATACACATCCACAAATGTCTTCTCAGTCCGAAGCGAAGCATCGGAAAGATTATAGGTCACTGCATTTTCTGTCGGCAGGGAGAGTGCCTGCAATTCCTCCATCGTTGTCTGTCCTTTCGCATATGCCTGCGTGTAAGGAATCATCGGGATACTGCTCAGCACCGTCGCCGATAACGTCGCGATGCAGATTGCTTTCTTTGCTTGTCTGTAAAATTTCTTTCTCATTCTTTTCCTCCTTTTTAATACTAATGATCACTCAAGATTCCGCGAGATCCTATGCTTAATTCTATTTTCCAATTTTTCCCTGTATTCTTCGTATCGCTCTCGCAAAATCTCCCCTGTTGTCCAAGGTTTGCGACGTCCGACATAATGAATAATTGCCGGATTCTCCCTCTGGAGATCTGCAAACAGTTTCTCGCTGTTACAATTGCCACTTTGCAGATGCCCCGCCACAAAAGTGGTATAATTCCACCGAAAATCCACCGGATGTACTCTGCCATCAAACAACATATTTAAGACATCCTGGTCACTGAATGTATATTTATGCTTCGCCAGCAATTCATATATCTGTGACATCGTGATACGATTTCGTGCTTTTTCCAAATTCAAAAGCAATACTCCCGAATTAAAATAGTCCTCCGGATGCTTCATTTTCAGCCCGTCTTTGCGGTAATTATCCACGTTATAAGGCATATCATCCAAAAAGATGGCGCGCCGCGTCTTCGAAAACACTCGAAAATCTTCGGCTCGAACTGCCACTGCTTCTTTTCCGCAAAAATCGGTATCATACAACTGACTCACGTCGTCCAAAAAAATCATATCACAGTCGAAATATAACATTTTGTCATAATTTGAAAACATTTCGTCAAACAGATACAATCGATAATTGATCGCCGCTGTATAATATGCATTTGCTGTTTTCGGAAAAAACTGCCGCACATCTGCCATATCTACAAGGCGGATGCTCACCCCCGCTTCTCCATCTGCCAGTGACCGAATCTCTTCCGTCGCTTTTTCAGAAATGTCATCTTGCAAGATAAGAATATCATAAAGACGTGTCTTATCGCGATTCCACAAAAGGGAGTAGAGCGCCGTGCAAAGTGGTTCCGCATATTTTTCATCACTCACAAAACATATGTTTACAGATGTTTCAAATGCTTTCGGAAATTTTTCCTTTTCCATTTTTTCTCCTTTTCTTACGTTTTTTAGGCGTTTGACAAACACCGAAACCCACTATTTCCTTTTAGTTTTATTCTTAAGTTTATCATATTTTTATATTTTTTTCAATCTTTTTGCAGAATTGTTATTATGACAACAAAATTGTTAATTTCCAAATAGATCTTGCGCTACCGTGTGATTACTGTTAAAATATGGTTATCACGTGCATGAGGAGGATGTTTTTATTGTGAGGAAGAGAACGCACTATAACTTTAACTTATTGTTACTTTTGACTGCAGGCATTGTGGCAACGGTTTTTTCGAGCGAATGTGCGCAGGCAAAAGTGAAAACAACGATTAAAAACGGGGTCTGCATTGTCTCCGGAAAAGGTGCCATGACGGACGACTACGGTTATAATAAAGAAATCAAAAAGGTCATTATTAAAGACGGAGTAACTTCTCTCCCGGAAGAGGCCTTTCACTTACCTATTCGTATATTATATCGAAATCCCCTCGGATTGGGGAAATTTTTTTGGGCAGGTGCTTTTGTTCTCTGACGTTTGCTTGCTGGGCGCTCCGCACACGTCGCAGACTTGCTTTTTCTTTTTGGCGGGTGCTTTTGTTCTCTGGAGGTGGCAAGGTGGGCGCTCCGCACACGTCACAAACTTGCTTTTTCTTTTTGGCGGGTACTTTTGCTCTCTGACGTTTGCTTGGTGGGCGCTCTGCACACGTCACAAACTTGCTTTTTCTTTTTGGGCGGGTGCTAACGGTTCTCCGGTCATGCCTACTCCGCAAATTCCCTTTCCGGCATGACACAGCTCGCCTTCCCTGTCATGCCTACTCCCGCAAATTCCCTTTCCGGCATGACACATCTCGCCTTCCCGGTCATGCCTACTTCGCAAAATCCCTTTCCGGCATGACACAGCTCGCCTTCCCGGTCATGCCTTTCCCCCAAAATCCCCCTCTGGCATGACCCATCTCGCAAAAAACCGCCTCCGCACACGCATATCTCGCATAACCGCTCTCTCCTCACCACGCAAAAACCGAGCCCGGCGCTCCGCGCCGGACTCGGTCCCAAGCTTCCCAGGCTCCCCTAACTCCCCAGTTTTCCCAAACTCCCCTAATCTCCCCAATCCCCATTTCCTACCTTATCCTCTCAGCCTGCTTCCACTTCGCAGATTGCTTTTTCCAAAATTTGTAATCCTTCGTCAATTTCCTCTTTCTTGACATTGAGCGGGGTTGCAAACCGCATGCCGTTTCCGTAAACTCCGCAGTTCAGAGTGAGCATGTGGCGTTTCAGACAGCCTGCCTTGACAGCGGTCCAAAGATCCGGTGCCGGACTTCCGTCCTCATGGGAAAATTCAATCGCCACCATCAGCCCAAGGCCGCGGACATCCGAGATACAGCTGTGGCGGCTCTGCATTTCACGAAGCTTTTCTTTCAGATAAGCCCCCATCTCATTCACATTTTTCAAAAGACTGCCATCCTCAAAAGCATCCAGCACCGCATTTCCGGCGGCGGCTGCACACGGATTTCCGCCAAAGGTCGTTCCGTGGGTTCCGATCGGCCATTTATCCATGATCTCCGGTGTCGAGATAACCGCACTCATCGGCAGACCGCCGGCGATGGCTTTTCCGACCGTCATAATATCCGGCACGACATCAAAATGCTCGCTCGCCCACATTTTTCCGGTTCTTCCATAACCACACTGGATTTCGTCAAAGATGAGGAGAATACCATGCTCGTCGCAGATTTTGCGGACTTCCTGCACAAATTTTTTACTTGGTACGACGTAGCCGCCCTCGCCCATAACCGGTTCCATATAGATACACGCCACATCTTCCGGATCCACGACGTAACGTAACAATTTTTTCAATTCAAACAGTGCGTAGTCCGTCCGCTCTTCCTCACTAAGTCCCGGCGGGCAGAGATCCTTTCCCGGATATGGAGCAAAATACACATTTCCCATGAGTGGATTGTAATGCCGGCGGTATTTGGAATTGGATCCGGTGATCGCGGTCGCGCCGACTGTTCGCCCGTGGAAGGAACCCATAAATGCAATCACCGCACTTCTCGCGCTGTAAGACATTGCTAGTTTGAGGGCGCTGTCTGTGGCTTCCGCGCCGCCGTTACTGAAAAAGATCGAGCTCAATTTGCCTGGTGCTTTCTCCGAAAGCCGTTTTGCCAGCGTCAATGTCGACTCGTAGTTTACAAGGTTAAACGACGCATTGACAAGATTTCCCGCCTGCTCCTGAATAGCTTTCACGACAGTTGGGTAATTGTGGCCCAATGCATTGACAGCGATTCCCTGAACAAAGTCAAGGTAGCGGTCGCCATTGACATCGGTCAGATAGCACCCGGAAGCACTTTTTGCCACCAAATTCGTCTGCTTATAAAAAACGGGACTCAAATACTGTTTGTAATCTTCAAATTTAATCATAATAAAACCTCCATTCTAGTGTAACTGACTATTCATATGCTTTTTCCAAAATTTCTTCGACATCCTGCTCCGTGATCTTCACCGGGTTGACCGCAAGAAGGCGGTATTCCATCGTTCCCTTGATAATCGCCGGGAACATTTCTTTCGTCACGCCAACCTCCGTCAATTTGCTTGGAATCCTCAGATCCGCAGCAAGTTTTTGCACCGCGCTAATGGCACAATGTGCCGCTTCCCACTTACTGAGGCCCGCGACATTTTCCCCAAGCAGTTTTGCAATCTTTCCAAACTTTTCCAGATTTCCCGGAATATTTTTCTCGATTACAAATGGAAGCATCATGGAATTGGCGGTTCCATGAGCAACGTGCGCCACGCCTCCCATTGCCTGCGAGATCCCATGCACCGCACCCAGACCGCCATTGACAAAGGCAGTTCCGGCAAGTGTGCTCGCGACTGCTATTTTTTCACGCGCCTCCAAGTTCAGCGGATCGTGTACCGCTGCCCGGATATTTTCTCCGATCAGGCGGATCGCCATTTCGCCGTACGCATCGCTGAACGGATTCGCATTCAGTGAGACGTAGGACTCAATCGCATGCGTCAGCGCGTCCATTCCCGTCGTTGCCGTAATAAAAGCCGGCATATGTATTTGCTGCAGCGGATCAATGATGGCAAATTGGGGCATTAAGTATTCGTGCGAAACAGATAATTTAATGTCATTTTCTTCATCCGTTATAACGCTTGCCGCCGAAACTTCGCTGCCTGAACCGGCTGTCGTCGGCACGGCGATTAACGGAAGAGATGGATTTTCAACCGTTTTGCTTCCACCAAAGAGGTATTCTTTCACGGAGCCTTCATTGGTAACGAGCATGCACATGGCTTTGGCGGTGTCGATCACGCTGCCACCGCCGACCGCGACGCACACATCACAACCACTGTCTTTCAGCACTTGCGCCGCCGCATCACAGACATCAATCGGAGGATCCGGCTGTGTGTCTGTGAAAAGCTGCACGGAATACCCTTTTTCTTCCAATGATGCAATGATCTTGGCAAATTCGTCGGTTTTGCCAACATGCTTCCCGGTAACGAAAAATGGCTTTTTTGCGCCCATTTCCTCAAATATTTCATACAATTGAAATGATATGCCTGCGCCAAATTTGACTTTGGTCGGGCTTTTAAATAAAAAATCTTTCATGCCCGTCTCCTTTCCATATACAACACAACGAGGCACAAAAGGAAAATTCCTTTCATGCCTCGTCGCATTTCTTACTTATTTGCGCTTATCTTATCATCTTTCTTCGATTCTGTCAATAGGCAGCCCTTTTCAAAACCCCGTCACATTGTTCTGGTGATTGTAATTTTTCATCTTCGCCTGCCATTTATTTCCTTCGTGTTCATAATAGCGGTACGTCTTTTCATTGATCTTACCACTCTCTTTCAGTTCTGCCATGCGTTTCCAAAACGTCTCGTAATCCGCCTTCGCCGCATCCTTATAATTGTTGGAACTGTTCATCTGTACGGAAGTCAGTAGCTGCTCCAGTTCCGCGATTCTCCTTCTGCCAAACATTTACATTTCCCCTTTCCATGTCACTTTCGGCTGCGCTCCATGCTCCCCGATGTGCTTCTCCAGCGCCGCATACAGTCTACCGCCTCACGAATCTGTATATTGGGTTCTAACATCGTATCGCTTCGTTTCCTTTTTCTTAAGTATAACACAAATGGAGCGAAAGGGGAATAGTCCGTGCAAGGCTGGGTCTTGTGGGAGCACAGCCGCCGGCTTTGTTGACGCTAGTCAATAACTCTATTGCCGGCGACGTCCTGCTGACGTGGCTTAGACGTGGGGCACTTCCTTGCACCACTGGGATGACTTGCTTTTCCTCCTTCCGCGGTGCCGGGCCGCATCTCTGCCCAAACCTCTCTCTACCATCTCTCCGCCACAGCCTTATTTCCCCCCAAACATACTCCTCCAGCAAACACCCGCGCAAAAAAAGGCGCCCCTCCGGGCGCCCTCTTATCCGGCAAACAGCTAACCATCGTCCTCGCTGCTTTTACTGCTGTACTTCAAATGTCGTGTAGACATCTTTTTTTGCTGCCATATCTTCTGTCACTTCGTCTTTCCCTTCTGCTGTGGTGTCAATCCCCGCTTCTTTGCCAGTCAGAATTTCTGTTCCGACTTTTATATCAATGGATTTCTGTGAGCCATCTTTGTATGTGGCTGTGCAGGTGATTACTGTGTCTCCGATCAATTGCTGACGTGCTTTCAAATCCTCCTGCAGATTTTTTCCGACATTTTCAAACAACGCTGAATAGCCTTTCTTTGTCAAATTGCCTTCCCCGACAAATGCGATACAGAATTTTTTTTCCGGTTTTTCTGTGCCGCTGACCGTAAAAGATGTGTATTCATTCTGGTCATAAAGGGAATCTGCTTCCGGGTCTTCGGAATCCGAAAATTCCAAAGCGACACCAAACTTGTTTTCCGGCTTTTTACGCAGTTTACTCTCGGAAGCGATCAGATATTTGGAATCCTTTTTTGCAGCCACTGAGAAATAGCCTTTATTGATCGTATATGTGACACTCTTGATATTGTCGCCTGTGCAGCTAATCGGCGCAAGAATCCAATACGATGCCTTTTTTCCACTTTCATCCCCACTCCAGGCACTTCCATAACTCGTACTCGCTGTCGCATATATTTTCGGCTGCGCCTTCCCGGACGCCTCTTCGCCCTGAGTCGACCCACCGGATGCTTTATTCTTTTTCACCTCTGCCGCACTGACTGTTACCGTAAGGGAATTCAGTACACTCTGTGGTGTTGTCTTTGTCATTTTCGTGCCCTGCTGCGCCGGACTCTTTCCGATATCTGAAAAATGTCCGTATCCGATGCCTGCCACAAGTGCCAGACAAGCTGCTGCCGCAACCGTAGATTTTATTATTGTATGTCTTCTCATAGTATGTTCACTCTCCATTCGTGGTACCCTGTCCCAGACTTCCAATTCTTCCTCGGAAACTTCCGGTCTAAGGGATTTCCTGAGAATTTGATCCAATTCTTTATCGTTCATAATCTGCAACCTCCAATTTCTTTTTCAAGATACTTTTTGCCTTGCGCAATCGACTCTTTACTGTATTTTCTGAGATTTTCAGACAGTCGGCGATCTCTGCGATCTTCATGTCAGCCGAATAAAACAAGTAGATTGAAGTGCGGTATTTTTCCGGCAGTTCACTTACCAGATTTCGCACCAGTTCTACGGTTTCCTTCTTCAATACCTGATTCTCCGGAGTTTCCTCCGAAGTCGACATCGAAAGCTGATCCCCGCTCTCCAAATGTGCCTCATAACTTTCAAAAGATGCCAGCCGCTTTCGCCAGGCAAATTTTCTCCGTCTATTCTTCCACAAAAAGACTGCCACAGACAATGCATAACTCTTTATGTTTTTGTCAGAATCCAATTTATTTAATTGTTCAAGCAATGTCAGCATCGTGTCCTGATACAATTCCTCTCCCTCGATATCACTTGCTGTCGTCATTTTGCAGAAGCGGAGGATATCCGGACCATGCGTAAAAACATATTGGTCAAATTCATGCTTTGTCATCTTTACTTCCTTTCCCGGCAATCATTCCGGACTAACTGCCTTTCAATTCTATATTGTAATAAACCGCAAAAAAGTTTATAATGAATTCGTAATTATTTAATTACATTATTGTAACTATTCAGGATCCAATGTATGGAAATCAATGAATCGTCGTGCTTGCACGT
>ERZ779889.3993-NODE-3993-length-10172-cov-31.220915_pt1 | contig 10172 bp, 7 predicted proteins | sample MGYA00511030_ERZ779889 | MGnify/ENA primary metagenome ERZ779889 (study PRJEB29588, sample SAMEA2160616) | human gut metagenome | biome: human gut; feature: human-associated habitat; material: faeces | place: Denmark | collected 2008/2010 ...
CCGCCATGCCCGGACTCTCGCGCTCGGGCTCGACGATTGCCACCGGCCTGCTGCTGGGCAACCGCAAGGCCGCCGTGGCCCAGTTCTCGTTCCTCATGGTGCTGGCCCCCATCATGGGCGAGGCGCTGCTCGAGGCCGCAAAGGGGGAGCTGTCGGCCGGCATCGGCACGGTGCCGATGCTCTGCGGCTTCCTGGCCGCCTTCATCTCGGGATGGCTCGCCTGCCGCTTCATGATTGAAATCGTCAAGCGCGGCAAGCTCATCTGGTTCGCACTCTACTGCGCCGCCGCCGGCATCGTCTCCATCCTCAGCTACACGCTCCACGCATGACGCCGCAACACGACCTGCGCGATGTAAACTTCGAGGAGGGGTACATCGCCGTCATCGACAAGCCGCCGCGCTGGACCTCGACCGACGTGGTGCGCAAGGTGAAGTTCGCCCTGCGCCGCGCTGGCTACCGCAAAATCAAGGTGGGCCATGCCGGAACGCTCGACCCGCTGGCCACGGGCGTCCTGCTGGTCTGCATCGGGCGCGCCACCAAGCAGGTCGACGCCCTGCAGGCCGAGGAGAAGGAGTATGTGGCCGACGTGATGCTGGGGGCCACCACCCCGAGCTACGACCTCGAGCACCCCGTCGACCAGACCTACCCCATCGACCACATCACGCGCGAGGGGGTCGAGCAGGCGCTCGCCGCCCTCACGGGCGAACGGCTCCAGACGCCGCCCCTCTACTCGGCCAAGAAAATCGAGGGGACGCGCGCCTACGAACTGGCCCGCGCCGGCGAGGAAGTGGCGCTGCGCCAGGCGCTCATCACCATCTACGAGCTGCGGCTCGAGGAGTACGACCTGCCCCGCATCCGCATCCGCGTACGCTGCAGCAAGGGGACCTACATCCGCTCGCTGGCCCGCGAAATCGGCGAGGAGCTCCACAGCGGCGCCCATCTGACCTCGCTGCGCCGCACGCGCAGCGGCGGTTTTACGGCCGACGAGGCGTGGCAGCTCGACGATTTTATGAAAAAACTCTCGGAAATTGAAACAAAAAAGACTTTTCCACGTATAGAAAAATACTGATTGTTTGTTGTTTCAAGCGTCGAAAAGTCAAATTTCTCAACATATCATGAAACTTTCTCAATACGGCTACGACTTCAGCCCCGACATGCTGGCCAAATATCCGGCGGAGAACCGTGACGAGGCGCGGCTGATGGTCATCAACCGCTCGAAGGGTACCATCGAGCACCGCATCTTCAAGGATATTCTCGACTACTTCGAGGAGAAGGACCTCTTCGTCTTCAACGACACGAAGGTCTTCCCGGCCCGCCTCTACGGCAACAAGGAGAAGACGGGGGCCGAAATCGAAATCTTCCTGCTGCGCGAGCTCAACCGCGAGCTGCGGCTGTGGGACGTGCTGGTCGACCCGGCGCGCAAAATCCGCATCGGCAACAAGCTCTACTTCGGCGACGACGACCTGCTGGTGGCCGAGGTCATCGACAACACCACCTCGCACGGCCGCACGCTGCGCTTCCTCTTCGACGGCTCCTACGACGAGTTCAAGGCGGCGCTCTTCAAGCTGGGCGAGACGCCCCTGCCGCGCTGGGTGCGCGAAAAGGTCGAGCCCGAGGATGCCGAGCGCTACCAGACCATCTTCGCCCGCCACGAGGGGGCCGTGGCTGCCCCGACGGCCGGCATGCACTTCTCGAAGCACCTGATGAAGCGCATGGAAATCAAGGGGGTCGACAGCGCCTTCATCACGCTCCACGTGGGTCTGGGCAACTTCCGCACGGTCGACGTCGAGGACCTCTCGAAGCACAAGATGGACTCCGAGCAGTTCTTCGTCACGGAGGAGGCGGCCGAGGCGGTCAACAACGCCAAGCGCAGCGGCCACAAGGTGGTCTCCATCGGCACGACGGTGATGCGCACGCTCGAGACGGCCGTCTCGACCAACGGCATGATCAAGCCCATGGAGGGGTGGACCAACAAGTTCATCTTCTACCCCTACGACTTCACGGTGGCCGACGCCATGGTCTCGAACTTCCACCTGCCCTACTCCACGCAGCTGATGATGGTGGCGGCCTTCGGCGGCTACGACACCGTCATGAACGCCTACAAGGTGGCCAAGCAGGAGGGCTATCGCTTCGGCACCTACGGCGACGCGATGCTGATTCTTTAAGAAATTTTTCGTATCTTTGCACGGACGCATCCCTGCATCGCCGGGCCGACGCTCCCCCGAGGCAGGGTGCCATTCACCGAAAACAGTCTGTCATGGCATCAAAGATTCTGTACGTGTGTCAGGAAATCGCCCCCTATCTGCCCGAAACGGAGGAGGCGAAGCTGTGCCGCATGCTTTCGCAGGCAATGCAGGAACGCGGGAATGAAATCCGCACGTTCATGCCTCGCTACGGGTGCATCAACGAACGGCGGCACCAGCTGCACGAGGTAATCCGCCTCTCGGGCATGAACCTCATCATCGACGACAACGACCACCAGCTCATCATCAAGGTCGCCTCGATACCCTCGGCACGCGTGCAAATCTACTTCATCGACAACGACGACTACTTCGCCCGCAAGGCGGTGCTCAAGGATGCCGACGGCAACTACTTCGCCGACAACGACGAACGGGCCATCTTCTTCGCCCGCGGCGTGCTCGAGACGGTCAAGAAGCTGCGCTGGACCCCCACGGTGGTCCACTGCCACGGCTGGCTCGCGAGCGTGGTGCCGGTCTATCTGAAGCGAATCTTCGCCGACGACCCCATCTTCAGAGATGTGAAGATTGTCGTCTCGCTCTACGACGACAGCTTCCCCGGTGAACTGGAGCGTGAGTTCCGTACGAAAATCGCCCACGAAGGGGTCAAGGACAAAAATCTGTCGATTCTCGAGGCCCCGTCATACGAAAATCTCTGCCGCTTCGTTATGGAGTATGCCGACGGTGTGGTCGTCGGCTCCGCAGGAGCGGATGCCGCGGTCGTCGAACTGGCCCGCCGCAGCGGGAAACCCCTGCTCGAGTACCAGTCGCCCGACGAGGCAGACTTTTTCGACAATTACAACCAATTCTATGAAGCACTCCAATAACCTCAGCCGTGTGCTCCGGAGCCTGGCCGTCGTGGCCGCCGCCGGAGCGATGACTTTTGCAGGTTGCACGAAGGTGGACGACACGCTGGGCTCGAACCTCATTCCCGAAAACCAGGAGTTGAAGGCGGGCTTCACGACCCTCGGCGGGCGTCTTGCCAACGGAGAATTCAACCCCAACAAATACTTCGAAACGCGCCTCTACCAGACCGATTCGATTATCTCGTCGAATCTCGGCTCGGGCTACATGGGTACGATGCTCAGCGACACGTTCGGACTGCGTACGGCGGGCTTCCTCTCGCAGTACGTGAGCTACTACGCCGTCGACTCGGGATACTTCGGCTACCGGCCGATTTTCGACTCGGCGCAAATCATGCTCGGCATCAGCAGCTACACGGGCGACACGCTCCAGCCCCAGACCTACTACGTCTACGAGGTGCTGAGCAACAAGTACATCACCGAAAAGCCTCTGGGCGAGGGGAAGAGCGAGCGCGACTCGAACTACTACCTCAACTTCGACCCCGTAAAGGAGGGCATCATCTCGGCCGACTCGAAGCCGCTCTTCGAGTTCACCTTCCCCGACGGGAAGAAGACCGGCCCGGCGACCACCGCCGTGACGATGACGGCCACCGACGAGGGGCGCGCCTTCGTGCGGCGTCTGATGCTGCAGGAGGGCAAGTACAAGGACGACTACTCGGTCTACAGCCTCGACAGCATCGAGCAGTTCATCGAGGAGTTCAAGGGGCTCTACATCATCCCCAAGGAGGATGCCACCTCGGGCGGCGCCGTCTATACGACGAAGCTCGAATCGACCGGCCTCTCAATCTACGGACGTAACCGTCTGGAGAGCGACCCGACGCTCATCAAGGATACCATCGGACTGGTCTTCTACTTCTACGACGAGCAATCCAAGGCGGGCAACCTCTCGGTCAACACCATCCGTCGCGACTACAGCAAGGCGACCGTCAGCGGCGATTTGCGCATCAACCTCGACGACGCGGTCGAGACGAACGAAGCGCGTCCCGAGAACCGCCGCATCTTTGTCGACGGCATGGGCGGCGTCCTCTCGGAGCTGACCTTCACCGAGGAGTTCTTCAAGGAGCTGGAGGCCGTGCGCCAGCGGGAGAACGAGCTTGCGCAGCGCAAGGACCCGGCGCTCTGGTACACCAACATGAGCGTCAGCCAGGCGAAGATGTCCATCTACTTCACCGACAGCGACTACGACTGGCAGAGCATCCCCAACCTCAGCTCGCTCATCGACGAGATGGACCGCTCGATGGAGCGTCTGGGCTCCTATACCAACTTCAAGAAGCTCTCGGGCATCTCGGACTACGCCTACGCCTACGAGCAGCAGTACAGCTCGACGCTCTCCTACGGCGGCTACATCAACCGCAGCCGCGGCTGCTACGTGCTCGACATCTCGGCCCATCTGCAGGAGCTGTGGAACAGCTACATGAAGGAGAAGAAGCGTCTGGGATTCGAGCGCCTCTCCTACGACGAGCTCACCTCGGAGGAGAACTGGAGCCGCATCGACTGGGACAACATCGAGAAGCGCTCTTTCTACATAGGTCCCGAAGCCTACTCGCTCTTCACGCCGACCCACGCGGTCATCCAGGGCGAGAACGACGGTCAGAACACGGCCCCCATCCGGCTCGATTTGACCTACACGATGCTCAAGTAAACGAAGGTGCAGAACAAGCAACCAAGCAGGAAAAAGAAAATACCGACCGCGGACAACCTAAGTGCGATACTTAGGTTTTCGCGTTTTAGGACAGAGAGATACAGAACATGCAGGAAAATTTAGTAATCGTCGAGTCCCCGGCCAAGGCCAAAACCATCGAGAAGTTCCTCGGCAAGGACTACGTCGTCAAATCGAGTTTCGGACACATCCGCGACCTGGCCAAGAAGGACCTCGGCATCAACATCTCGGAGGGGTTCAAGCCCGTCTACGAAATACCGAGCGACAAGAAGAAGGTGGTCGACGAGCTGCGGAAGCTCTCGCAGAAGACCAAGACCGTCTGGCTCGCATCCGATGAAGACCGCGAAGGAGAGGCCATCGCATGGCACCTGACCGAAGTGTTGGGTCTCCCCGTGGACCAGACCAAGCGCATCGTATTCCACGAAATCACCAAGCGGGCGATTCTCGACGCCATCGAGCACCCGCGCACGGTCAACATGAATCTGGTCAACGCCCAGCAGGCGCGCCGCATTCTGGACCGTCTGGTGGGCTTCGAGCTCTCGCCCGTGCTGTGGAAGAAGGTGCGGCCGGCGCTCTCGGCGGGCCGCGTGCAGAGCGTTGCCGTACGGCTGCTCGTGGAGCGCGAGCGTGAAATCATCGCCTTCCATTCGACCCCCTACTACCGCGTCGTGGCGCAGTTCCACGCCGCCGACGACCCCGACAAGACGCTCTTCAAGGCCGAGCTCTCGTCGCGCTTCGAGACGCGCGAGGAGGCCGAGGCGTTCCTGCGCAGCTGCATCGACGCCACCTTCACGGTGGCCCGCGCCGAGGAGAAGCCCGCACAGCGCTTCCCGGCGCCGCCGTTCACCACCTCGACGCTCCAGCAGGAGGCGGGCCGCAAGCTGGGCATGAGCGTCTCGCAGACGATGTCCGTGGCGCAGCACCTCTACGAGCAGGGTCTCATCACCTACATGCGTACCGACTCGGTCAACCTCTCGCAGCAGGCGCTGGCCCAGTGCAAGGAGGAGGTCATCAAGCTCTACGGTGAGAAGTACTCGCGCTGGTATAACTACAAGACCAAGACCAAGGGGGCCCAGGAGGCCCACGAGGCCATCCGTCCGTCGTACATCGACCGCCAGACGATTGAGGGCACGCCGGCCGAGAAGCGGCTCTACGACCTGATTTGGAAGCGCACGGTCGCCTCGCAGATGGTCTGCGCCGAGCTCGACCGCACGACGATTGTCATCGACATGTCGGGCTCGCAGCAGCAGTTCGTCGCCACGGGCGAGGTGATTCGCTTCGACGGCTTCCTGCGCCTCTACTCCGAGTCGACGGACGACGAGCAGAGCGAGCAGAGCGGCGAGGGCCTTCTGCCGAAGATGGCGAAGGGCGACCGGCTGCTTGCCCAACAGATTACCGCCACGGAGCGCTTCACGCAGGCCCCGGCCCGCTACAACGAGGCTTCGCTGGTCAAGCGGCTCGAGGAGCTGGGCATCGGCCGTCCGTCGACCTACGCGCCGACCATCACCACGATTATCAACCGCGGCTACGTGGTCAAGCAGAGCAAGGAGGGGCAGAAGCGCACCTACACGCAGCTCACGCTCGCCGACGGGCGCATCTCGGAGAAGAGCCTCACGGAGAACTTCGGCAAGGAGAAGAACCGCCTCCAGCCCACCGACATCGGCATGGTGGTCAACGACTACCTCGAGGCGCAGTTCAGCCCCATCATGGATTACAACTTCACGGCCAACGTCGAGAAGGAGTTCGACCGCATCGCCGAGGGCGACATCACGTGGGAGAAGATGATAGAGAACTTCTACGGTCCCTTCCACCAGATGGTCGACAAGGCGATGGGGACGCAGAGCGACAAGTCGAACATGACGCGCATCCTGGGCACCGACCCCACGACGGGCCACGTGGTCAAGGCGCGCATCGGCCGCTACGGCCCGATGGTCGAGATTGAGGGTGCCGCGGGTGAAAAGAGCCGCTACGCCTCCCTGAAGAAGGGTCAGCTCATCGAGTCGATTACGCTCGAGGAGGCGCTCGAACTCTTCTCGCTGCCCCGCAACGTGGGCGTACTCGACGGCGAGACGCTCATGGTGGGCATCGGCAAGTACGGGCCCTACGTGCGCTACGGCAAGAGCTTCGCCTCGCTGCAGCGCGGCGACGACCCCTACACCATCACCTACGAGCGGGCCGTCGAGCTGATTCGCGCCCAGCAGGCTGCCGCCGCTGCGGCCCACACCCCGCTCAAGAGCTTCGACGAGGAGCCAGAGCTGCTGGTCAAGAACGGCCGCTACGGACCCTACATCGCCTACAAGGGGAAGAACTACCGCATCCCCAAGGGGCGCAACCCCGAGGAGCTGACGCTCGAGGAGTGCCGCGACATCATCGCCCACTCGAAGAAGTAGCAGCCGGCCGTAGCGCCGAAACAGGAAAACGAATATTCACAAACCCAAAAACCGTATCATGAAGAAACTTCTGACCCTCATCGCGCTCTGCGGGGCCCTCACGGCCGGAGCGCAGACGCCCACAGCGGCCGACACCGCCTCGGGCTACCGCTTCACCGACCTCAAGGTGCTGCGCACGACCCCCGTCAAGGACCAGAGCCGCAGCGGCACCTGTTGGTGCTACTCGACGATGACCTTCCTCGAGAGTGAAATCCTCAAGGCCGGCGGCCCCGAGATGCACCTCTCGGAGATGTGGATTGTCCGCCACTCGTTCATGGACAAGGCCGAGAAGTACATCCGCATGCACGGCACCATCAACTTCGCCGAGGGAGGCGCCTCGCGCGACGTGACGGAGGGCATCAAGGCCCACGGCATCGTCCCCTTCGAGGTCTACCCGGGCTTCAACTACGGCACGCCCAAGGCCGACTTCCACGAACTCTCGCTCGTGCTGAAGAGCTACCTCGACGCCGTGCTGAAGGCCAACGAACAGAGCAACAAGGCCCTCTCGACGGCCTGGAAGCGCGGCTTCAACGCCCTGCTTGACGCCTACTTCGGCCCGATGCCCGAGCGCTTCACCTACGAGGGCAAGGAGTACACGCCCGAGACGTTCGCCGCGTCGCTCCCCATCGAGTTTGACAACTACATCGACATCACCTCCTTCACGCACCACCCCTTCTACGAGCCCTTCATCATCGAGGTGCCCGACAACTGGATGTGGGGCCAGGCCTACAACCTCCCGCTCGACGAGATGATGCAGGTCATCGACCATGCGCTCGACGAGGGCTACACCGTATCGTGGGGCACCGACGTGAGCGAGAAGGGCTTCAGCCGCACCAAGGGCATCGGCATCGTTCCCGAGGCCGACCTCGAGAGCATGAGCGGCACCGAGGCCGAGAAGTGGGGCAAGCTGACCGACCGCGAGAAGGAGGCTGCGCTCTACAAGTTCGACAAGCCGGGCAAGGAGCTCACCATCACGCAGGAGCTGCGCCAGACGGCCTTCGACAACTTCGAGACGACCGACGACCACGGCATGGTGATTGTCGGCACGGCCAAGGACCAGGCGGGCAACAGCTACTACAAGGTGCAGAATTCGTGGAACACGGTGCCGCCCTACGACGGCTTCTGGTACTTCTCGCGCCCCTTCGTAGCCTACAAGACCACCTCGATTATGGTCAACAAGCAGGCGCTGCCGAAGGATATTCGCAAGAAGCTCGGACTCTGACCCGCCACCGTGCGCAACAACCGCAAGGGAGCCCTGCCGGATAACCGGCAGGGCTCTCCTGTTTTATCCGCACGACAGCATGCCGCAGCAGCACAACCCCGGCCGCCACGTACAGTCACTTACCCTTCCGCAGAGCAGGCACAACCACCGCAACACCTCGGCATACATATTCCCCACCGTCCCGACGCCTCGGACCACCCCACCGACGCCGGGCACTGCTTCACCTCGCCGCCGGGCCCCTACGCTCCAACTCCCCGTCGCAACTCGCCCGCTCCATTCAAGACACTCCCCTGCCGCCGCACAACGGTTCCACCGTTCCGACGCCTCGGAACACCCCGCCGACACCGGGCCACGCCTCGCCGCCGGGCTCCAACGCTCCAACTCCCCGACGCAACGCTCCCGCCCCATTCAAGGCATACCCCTGCCGCCGCACACCGGCTCCACACCGTTCCGACGCCTCGAACCACCCCGCTGACACAGGAACACGCCCCGCGCCGAGCACTACCTCGCCTCACCGCCGGTCCCCAATGCTCCAACTCCCCGTCGCAACTCGCCCGCCTCATTCAAGGCACACCCCTGCCGCCGCACAACGGTTCCACCGTCCCGACGCCTCGGACAATCCCGCCGACACCGGAACCCGCCACGCGCCGGGCACTGCCTCACCTCACCGCCGGGACCCAACGCTCCAACATTCCGCCGCAACTCGCCAGCGCCATTCAAGACACTTCCCCACCGCCGCACAACGGCCCCACACCGTCCCAACCCTCGGACCACCCCGCCGGCGCAGGATTCAACCGCACCGCCGGGCACAAAAAAATCCGGCTCTGCGAGCCGGACCTATTCATTTGTCAGTAATTTTTCAGTAAAAAACAGGCGATTACATCTCGCGCAGACGAATGCTCTCACCCAACATAATCAAAGCGGTGCGTACCCACTGATTAATCCTTGCCCTCATAACTAACTAAATAATTTTAATTAATTCTTAAAATATTTTATCATTTATGACGGGTGCAAAAGTAATGCACGGAAAGGAAATGTGCAAGAATTTTATTCAAAATATTTATTAAATATCTAAATTTTTTGAATAAACTAACTGCAATCGAGCACAAACCTTGAAAGGCTACGCGGCTCGAAAAACATTTACAGATTAAATTACAGATACATACAACAATGGAGCCGGCAAAGAAGGATAAGAGGGGAGGGGACGGAAATGAGGGGTAGCCAAAAAAACGACCCCGGAAACAGCCGCAAAAAGGGAACTGCCCGTCACACAAGGGAGGTGTAAAGCTACTGGGGGGGGGAGACGGGGGAAGAACAGGAGAGAAAGAGTGGAACAGGGAGGGAAGACAAAGCGGAAGACAGAGCGGAGCGAAACAGAGAAGAACAGAGAAGAACAGAGAAGAACGGAAAAGTACGGAAAAGTACGGAAAAGTACGGAGAATAGAAAAGGGAAGAGAGGAATAGAAATGGTGTGAAACCCGAAAAATGTCCGGGAAGAGCGCCTCAGCAGCGCCAGACAACCACGCAGTCGTCGATGCAGCGCAGCTGCAGCTCGAGCGGCTCTCCGCCGCAGATGCGCCCTACGATACGCCCCGCTTCAAAGTCGACCCCGAGCACCTGCACGTCGCGCTGCAGCTCCAGTTCGCGTCGCCCGGCATACTTGTAGAGCGCCTCCTTGGCGCACCAGAGCGCCGCACCGAGCCGTTCGTCCGTCGAGAGCGTCCGCTCCCGGGGGGTCATGCAGCGGGCAAGCGCCGCGCC
>ERZ779889.3999-NODE-3999-length-10164-cov-14.285785_pt1 | contig 10164 bp, 8 predicted proteins | sample MGYA00511030_ERZ779889 | MGnify/ENA primary metagenome ERZ779889 (study PRJEB29588, sample SAMEA2160616) | human gut metagenome | biome: human gut; feature: human-associated habitat; material: faeces | place: Denmark | collected 2008/2010 ...
ACCTCGCTCGCCGTATCGGCACTTAGAATTATGCGGTATTGCCCTAAAACAGAATAAGCATCACTTTTATGCCGCAGGCTGTGTGCCTGCGGCATTTTTGCTGCCATTTTTGAAGCAGTGGGAAAGAACCAGATAAAATATATTGACTGACATAATATTATATGATATATAATATATAGAACAAAATAATAACGGCAGAGCCGCCGCCACACGCAGCGGCACTGCCGGGCTAATACAACAGGGAAGGGGGCACCCACATGAGCTTTACCACAGGCGCGGCGCTGCTGGATGCCGTGGTGCTGGCGGTCGTATCGCGCGAGGAAGAAGGTACTTATGGCTACAAGATCACCCAGGAGATCAAGCAGGCGCTGGAATTGAGCGAATCGACACTGTACCCGGTGCTGCGGCGGCTGCAAAAAGATGGCTGCCTGACCATTTACGATGAACCGTTCAATGGCCGCAACCGCCGCTATTATAAAATTACCCCGCTGGGGCGGCAGCAGCTGGCAGGCTACAAGGCAGAGTGGAAAGTTTACGCCGCCAACATTGACCATATTTTTGGGGAGGATGCAAAATGACAAGGCAGGAATATATGCAGCAGCTGGCAGCTCTGCTGGCCGCAATGCCGGAAGCCGAACGCCGGGATGCCCTGGATTATTACGAAGAATACTTTGATGCTGCAGGCCCCGAAAAAGAGGCCCAGACCATCCAGGAACTGGGCAGCCCCCAGAATGTGGCGGAAAAGATATGGGAGGGTACCGGGGCACAGTTCGGCACGCCGATGCCGGATAACAGCATGCCAGAACAGGGCAGCAGACGCAGAAAAAGCCCGGTGTGGATTGTGCTGGCTATCCTTGCAATTTTGATTGTTGTGCTGCTGGTGTTCATCGGCTCTTTCATAATTGTGACAAAATATCAGTACAGCATTGCAGAGAGCGCAACGGCAGAAGAAGTTCCCCCGCAAGAAACCACCGGGGGAACAACCGAAAATATGGACGAAAGCACGGATGAAAATACCGAAACAGCCATCACAAAGGAAAGTGCAAAAAGCGAAAGCACCAATCGGTTGGAAAGCAGCACGATGACGCTGGATGCAAAGCAGGTCCAAACGATGGTACTGGACCTGGACTGCGGCGAGGTTGCTTTTGTGCGCAGCAATGCAGCGGATGAGATAACGCTCCGGTTTGAAAATTTCTATTCCGACTGGCTGGAGCGTACCGTGGACGAGAGCGGCTTTAGCGTGCGGTACAAAATACCCAAAGGCTATATTTCCGGCAGCGACCCCACGCCCACGCTGAGCATCGCCCTGCCGGAGATAAAACTGGAACAGATAGAGCTGAATCTGAACCTGGGCAGCGCCGACCTTGGTACACTGAAAGCCAAAAGCATACAAGCAGACCTTGCCCTCGGCAGCCTGTATGCGGATGAGCTGCAAACCGGGCAGCTGGATGCAACGCTTGCCCTGGGCAGTGCAGAGCTTGGCACCGTGCAGGCAGAGCGCGTGACGATTGAAAACGCCCAGGGCGATGTGACGATCAGCCGCCTGGTGGGGACCAGCCAAGTGCAGGTAACCGACCGGCTGGGCAATATTGCCCTGACCCTGGGGGAAAAGGCAGACGGTTACAGCGTGCAGGCTGCATGCGGCCTGGGCAGCATTACGGTAAGCGGTGCCAAGCAGGCAAGCCCTTACAGCGCCAACAGCAAAGCAGCCAACGCTGTGATTCTGGATGCCGCGCTGGGGGATATTACCCTGAACTTTGAGGAATGAGCGGGGAAAAGAGCATCACATGTGCGGCATGCCGGAACGCGTTTGGAGCTCATTCCAAACGGCGGACAGGTGCCGATGTGCAAAATGCTTTGATTAGTCATACTCTTGTGCCTGGCCATGGTGCAGTTTATACAACTTTTGCCCAAAAGGCCAAAAAAAGATTTAATGCAACAAATTTTGCATATTGTACGCGAATGTGGTACAATAACCAATAAGCAAATCAGGCAACGAAAAGGGTAAAGGAGAATTGCGAAATGGCGTATTATTTTAGTGAACCGTCCCGTACCTTCGGCGAGTATCTGCTCGTCCCCGGCTATTCCTCTTCGGAGTGCATTCCCACGGCTGTCAGCCTCAAAACCCCGCTGGTCAAGTACCGCAAGGGCGAAGAAGCCTGCCCCCTGACCATGAACATCCCCATGGTTTCGGCTATCATGCAGTCCGTTTCCGGTGAGAAGCTCGCCATTGCCCTTGCCAAGCAGGGCGGCGTTTCTTTCATTTACGGCTCCCAGTCCGTTCAGTCCGAGGCTGATATGGTTCGCCGTGTCAAGGCTTACAAAAAGGGCTTTGTCACCTCTGACTCCAACCTGCCGCCGGAGGCTACCCTGGCTGATGTGTTGGACCTGAAAACCCGTACCGGCCATTCCACCGTTGCCATCACGGCTGACGGCACCCCCCACGGCAAGCTGCTGGGCATTGTGGCATCCCGTGACTACCGCCTGTCCCGCATGAGCACCGATCTGAAAGTGACTGAGTTCATGACCCCGCTGGACAAGCTGGTTACCGCACCGGCCAACACCAGCCTGCATGACTGCAATGATATCATCTGGGATAACAAGATCAACTCTCTGCCGCTGGTAGACGAGCAGGGCAACCTGCAGTATATGGTTTTCCGCAAAGATTATGATTCCCACAAGGAACATGCCAATGAGCTGCTGGATGCCAACAAGAGCTATGTTGTCGGCGCCGGCATCAATACCCGCGACTATGCCGAGCGCGTGCCCGCCCTGGTGGATGCCGGCGTGGATGTGCTCTGCATCGACTCTTCCGAAGGTTACAGCGAATGGCAGTCCCGTACCATCGCCTGGATCCGTGAGCATTACGGCGACAATGTAAAGGTCGGTGCAGGCAACGTGGTGGACCGCGAGGGCTTCCTGTTCCTGGCAAAAGCCGGTGCAGACTTTGTCAAGATCGGCATTGGCGGCGGCTCCATCTGCATCACCCGCGAAACCAAGGGCATTGGCCGCGGCCAGGCAACCGCCGTTATCGAGGTTGCCAAAGCCCGCGATGAATACTATGAGCAGACCGGCATCTATATCCCTATCTGCTCCGATGGCGGCATTGTGCATGACTACCACATCACCCTGGCATTGGCAATGGGCGCTGACTTTGTTATGCTGGGCCGTTACTTTGCCCGCTTTGATGAATCCCCCACGAACAAGCTGCGCGTTGGCGGCAACTATGTGAAGGAATACTGGGGCGAAGGTTCCAACCGTGCCCGCAACTGGCAGCGCTATGACCTTGGCGGTGCCCAGAAGCTGAGCTTTGAGGAGGGCGTTGATTCTTACGTTCCGTATGCCGGCCCGCTGGCCGATGGCGTGCAGACCACGCTGTACAAGGTGCGTTCCACCATGTGCAACTGTGGTGCGCTGTCCATCCCGGAACTGCAGCAGAAAGCCCGCTTGACGGTTGTTTCTTCCACCTCCATTGTGGAAGGCGGCAGCCATGACGTTATCCTGAAAAACAACCCGAACAATGTTTAAGCTGTTCCGGGTTGGGGCACCACGGTCGGCAGAATTTGCGCTTGCAATCTGATAGGATTTGTGGTATTATAACCAACATGAGATGCAAAGGGGCAGCTACCAATACAGCTGCCCTTTTTTGCACTTTTGCGGGTTCAAGCGGTAACATTGTGCGTTTTAACCGCCTGGGGCCGGGGGTTCAGCCCCAAAACAATCAGGGACGCGGCAGAATGGCTGCGCCAATTAAGAGAGGGAAAGAATTATGAAAAAATTTGCCTGCGCTGCGCTGAGCACTGCACTGCTGGCCAGCATGCTGGCTGCCTGCGGCAGCTCCGCATCCACCACCCCAGCGGCTTCCTCCGTTGATACATCCTCCGATACCGGGGCATCTTCCACCGAAGCTGCCGCTTCCACCGGGGCTGCAGCAGATGGTTCGCTGCACGTTGCCATGAACACCGATATCCAGACGATGGATGTGCACAAGACCAACAACGACTACATGGTGCCGCTGAATATCTTTGACCGCCTGTTTGAGATCAAAACCAATGCGGACGGCTCCACTGAGCTGGAGAAGAGCCTGGTGGAAGACTACACCGTTTCGGACGACGGCCTGACCTATGATTTTACCCTGCGCAGCGGTGTTACGTTCTCTGACGGCACCCCGCTGACCGCCAACGATGTCAAGTATACCTTTACCCGTATGCTGGCCCTGCCGGACAGCGTGCAGACGGATTATGCCTCTGCCATTGCCGGTGCGGAAGCTGTGATGGATGGCACCGCCACCGACTTGGAAGGCATTCAGGTGATTGATGACACCCACTTTACCGTTACCCTGTCGGATCCGTTTGCCGGTTTCCTGTATGAGCTGGCAACCGCTTCCTGCTCCATCATGAGCGAGAAGAACGTGGAGGAAGCAGGCGACCAGTTTGGTATGGACTGCTCCAAGACCATCGGCTCTGGCCCGTATGTGGTCACCAGCTGGACCCGCGACAGCAGCATTGTGCTGGATGCCAACCCCAACTACTGGGGCGAAAAGCCCAGCGTGCAGCATGTGGAAATTTCCATCGTGCCGGATTCTTCCACCATGAGCATGATGTTCCAGAACGGTGAGCTGGATATCCTGGACTGCGATTACATTGACGCTGCCGTTGTCAACTCTACCTACAAGACCCAGTATGCCGATGATATCGTAACATCCAACCGTCTGGGCACCACCTACATGGCTCTGAACGAGAATGTGGAGCCGCTGAACGATGTCAAGGTCCGCAAGGCCATCCAGATGGCCATTGACCGCCAGACCATCCTGGATACCGTGTATAACGGCGATGGCAGTCTGGTGGACGGCATTTACCCCAAAGGCCTGATCGGCTACACCGGGGACAACGAGGGTTGGCTGAAGTACGACCCCGAACAGGCCAAGAGCCTGCTGGCCGAAGCCGGTTACGCGGATGGCTTTACCATGGAGATTGCTGCCGATAACTCCAGCAGCGATTCCACTCTGCTGGTCATCCAGATCGTGCAGCAGTACCTGCAGCAGATCGGGATTAACGCCGAGATCAAGAGCTATGACCCCGCCAGCTGGCTGGATCTGCGCAAGAGCGGCGATATGGTCAGCTTTGTCAGCTCCTGGACGGCCGACTATAACGACCCGGATAACTTCATTTACACATTCTTCGGTACCCCCGAAAAGAGCAATGTGCGCAGCCTGAATTACTTTAACACCGACGTTATGAGCCGTGTTGCTGCCGCCCGCGGCATTGTGGACGACACCGAACGCCTGACCGAGTACGCTGCGCTGGAAAAGCAGATCGTGGAAGAGGACGCTGCATGGGTACCCATGTTCAGCCGTTCCCACCTGTTTGTTAAGGGCGACCGGGTCGCCTCCTTCACCCCGCACTGGGCCGGTTATAACGATACCCAGTATATCAACGTTACCTTGAAGTAATTTTTGGACAAAAAAAGTTACAAATAATGCAATGCAGGCTGCGACCACAGGTTGCAGCCTGCATTTTTTATGTTATAATTTTAATGCTTGTATATTTTACAGCATAAAAGTGTAAAAATATACAGTCGCTCAAACAGACTGTCCATAAGGTAAAACTGCATTCTGCCTGGCAGGAACCGTAGGGGCGCACATTGTGCGCCCACGAACCTGAAAACTTAGGGCAACACCGCACAATTCCCGCCTTGCGGCTTAAGCACCGCTCCGGCAGCTGCGGCACGGCATCTGCGTTGCCAAAATGCTCGATAAGACATCCAGTATTATCTGCGCTTTTGGCTTGGCATCTGCCGCACCTCGCTCGCCGTATCGGCACTTAGAATTATGCGGTATTGCCTTAGCGCTTTTTATAAAAGCGCTGTGCCGAAGCAATGCCTGCGGGGAAAATGATGTTCACCTGCACAGAGCATGGTTTTAACCGATTGGTAGTTTGGAAACAGCGGCTGTGAGGGACAAAAGGGGAGTGACTCCGTGTGAAAAGCGTGATAAAGCGCATTTTGGGCACCATTCCGGTGCTGATCGGCGTGGTACTGCTCATCTTCATCATGCTGCGCATTGTTCCCGGCAATGCGGCGGCTATGCTGCTGGGTGAACATGTGGACCAGGCCACCATTGACCGCCTGATTGAAGTGATGGGGCTGGATAAGCCGGTGATCGTGCAGTTCTTTGACTATCTGGCCGGGGCGATCCATGGGGACCTGGGCATCAGTTATAAATATAACCGCGCTGTTACCGATATGATCATAGAGGCGTTCCCCTACACGCTGGAACTGGCCCTGCTGGCGGCGCTGTTCGCCTGGGTGCTGGGCCTTGGCACCGGTATTATAGCAGCCATCAGGCAGAACAGCCTTGTGGACCACCTGTTCATGGGCGTTTCGCTGGCTGGCGTTTCCATGCCTATTTTCATGGTGGCGCTGCTGCTGCAATACCTGTTTGCCTTCAAAATCAAGGCATTCCCGCTTACGCTGGATGGTACCTTCCTTTCCATGATTCTGCCCGCCATTGCCCTGGGCTGGAACAGCGCAGGCAGCATTGCCCGTATGACGCGCTCCAGCCTGCTGGAAGTGATGCAGGCGGATTATATTGATACCGCCCGTGCCAAAGGCCTGCGCAAGCAGGCGGTTATTCTGGGCCATGCGCTCAAAAACTCCATGCTGCCGGTCATTACCATGATGGCATTGCAGTTTTCCGGCATGCTGTCCGGCGCGGTTATCACCGAGAGCATTTTTGCCATTCCCGGCATCGGCCGCCTTGCCACCACAGCAATCCAGAACCGTGATATGCCGGTGCTGCAGGGGACCGTGCTGTTTACCACCGTGCTGGTCATTGCAGGCAACCTGATTGCGGACCTGCTGTATTCTGTGCTGGACCCGCGCATCAGAAAGGAGGCATAAGCCATGGCAGACGAAATGTTGAAAAATGCCCAGCCGCAGGAACTGGAAAGCCAGATCGGCGAAGAGGACGGCCTGAAAGAACAGCTGCTGCGCATGTGCCGCCAGAACAAGCTGGCCGCCTTTTCGGCTGTGCTGATTCTGGTTGTCATCCTGATAGCTATTTTTGCTCCCGTTCTGGCCCCCTATGGTGAGGCTGAGCAGGACCTGATCAGCCGTTTGCAGGGCCCCAGCGCTGCCCACTGGTTTGGCACGGATGAACTGGGCCGCGATGTGTTCTCCCGTATTCTGTATGGTTCGCGCCTCTCGCTTACCATCGGTATTCTGCCCAGCATCATCTCGCTGGTGGTGGGCATCTTCTTTGGCCTGCTGGCCGGTTACTTTGGCGGCTGGGTGGATTATGTCATCATGCGCCTGGCGGATATCATGCTGTCCATCCCGTCCCTGCTGCTGGCCATGGTGGTTATGTACACCCTGGGCCAGTCCACCGTCAACCTGTTTATCGCGCTTTCCCTCACCAGCTGGGCCAGTGTGGCCCGCGTGGTGCGCAGCCAGACCCTGAGCCTGAAGGAGAGCGAATATGTTGAGGCTGCCCGTTCGATCGGCGTCAGCAACGGCAAAATCATGCTCAAGCATATCCTGCCCAACTGCATTCCCTCATTGATCGTTCTGTTTACCCTGAATGTTCCCTCTGCCATTCTGTCTGAAAGCTCGCTGAGCTTTTTGGGCATCGGCGCACAGCCCCCGGCAGCATCCTGGGGCCTGATGGTCAACCAGTCCAAGCAGTTTTTGTTCACCCAGCCCTGGCTGGCCTTGGCACCCTGCATTGCCATTATGATCGTGGTGCTGGCGTTCAACTTTTTGGGTGACGGTCTGCGCGATGTGCTGGACCCCTACATGAAGAACCAGTAACGGCGGGGGAGAAGTAAAAGATGGAAAATAATAATAATGTTCTGGAAATCCGCGGCCTGAACTCCTATTTCTTTACCGAAAAAGGCGTGGCCCCGGCGGTGGATGGCCTGGACCTGGATATTCCCAAGGGCAAGATCATCGGCCTGGTGGGGGAGAGCGGCTGCGGCAAAAGCATGACCGCCAAATCCATTATGGGCCTGCTGAAATACCCCGGCCGCGTGGCGGGCGGCAGCATCCGGTTTGAAGATCAGGACCTGACCAGACTTTCGGATAAAGAGCTGCGCAAGATCTGCGGCAATGATATTTCGATGATCTTTCAGGAGCCGATGACCAGCCTGAACCCGGTGCTCAAGGTGGGCCGCCAGGTGCGCGAAACGCTGCTGGTGCATAACCCGACCATGAGCAAGGCGGAAGCCAAGCAGCGCGTGGTGGAAATGTTCCAGCGTGTTGGCATCCCCGAAGCGGAAAAGCGCTATGACTGCTACCCGCACGAGCTTTCCGGCGGCCTGCGCCAGCGCGTGATGATTGCCATGGCCATGGTGTGCAAGCCCAAGCTGCTGATTGCCGATGAGCCCACCACCGCACTGGATGTGACAATTGAAGCCCAGATCCTGCGCCTGATGAAGGAGCTGCGGGACGAAACCGGCATGAGCGTGCTGATCATCACCCATAACATGGGCGTTGTGGCGGAAATCTGTGACTATGTGTATGTCATGTACGCAGGCAAGATCATGGAACAGGCCGAAACCTTTGAGCTGTTTGACCATACCATGCACCCCTATACCAAGGGCCTGCTGGATTCCATCCCGCGCATTGGCCAGAACGCCGAGCGGCTGCACACCATCCCCGGTGTGGTGCCCAACCTGCTGCACCTGTCGCAGGGCTGCCCGTTCAGCAACCGCTGCGAATATGCCACCGACCAATGCCGCACGGAAAAAGCGCAGCTGCATCCCGTTGCACCGGATCATCAGGTGCGCTGCTTCCGCTGTGAGGAGGAACATCAATGAGCGAGGTAAAACACGAAGTTCTTTTGCAGGCAAAAGGTATTTATAAAAACTTTGAAACCAGCAAAAAAGACCAGGCCGTCCATGCCTTGACCAATGTGGATCTGACCCTGTACCGCGGCGAAACGCTGGCCCTGGTGGGGGAGAGCGGCTGCGGCAAAAGCACCCTGGGACGCACCCTGATCCGCATGCTGCCCGCAACCAGGGGCAGCGTGACCTTTGAGGGGCAGAACATCACCGCCATGAAGGATAAGGAATTTGCCCCCCTGCGCCGCCGGATGCAGATGGTCTTCCAGGACCCGTATGCCAGCCTTGACCCGCGCATGAAGGTGCGGGATATCATTGCCGAACCGCTGGAAACCTATCATGTATGCAAAACCAAAGCCGAAACCACCCACCGCGTGCTGGAATTGATGCAGGCTGTTGGTGTACCGGCAGAGTTTTTGAACCGTTACCCGCACCAGTTCAGCGGCGGCCAGCGCCAGCGCATCGGCATTGCCCGCGCCATTGCGCTGCAGCCGGACCTGATCGTCTGCGATGAACCGGTCTCCGCATTGGATGTTTCGGTGCAGAGCCAGGTGTTGAACCTGCTCAAGGACCTGCAAAAGCAGTACGGCCTGACCTATCTCTTCATCGGGCATGATCTTTCTGTCATCAACTTTATTGCGGACCGCGTCTGCGTAATGTTCCTGGGCCATGTGTGCGAGGTTGCCACCAAGGAAGAGCTCTATAGCCGCCCCATGCACCCCTATACCGCCTTTTTGATGGATGCCATCCCGCAGGCGGATCCACACCGCCGCAACCAGCACCGCCGTGTGCTGATGGGCGAAGTGCCCAGCCCGGTCAACCTGCCGTCCGGCTGCTGCTTCCATACCCGCTGCCCTTACGCAACGGAGCGCTGCCGCACCGAGGTTCCGGAGCTGCGGGAATGGGATGGCCGTATGGTTGCCTGCCACCGCGCGGGCGAAAACTGGGACTGAGATAACACAGTGAGGAAATAACAATGCAGGCAGTAATCAACGTGGCCATAGCGCCGCTTACCACAAACCCGGCCCTCTGGGCGCAGAACCCGCAGCAATCCCGTCTGGTGGATGAGCTTTTGCTGGGCATGCCGGTGGAAATTACCGGCGAAGCCGAACAGCACATGGTACCGGTACGCACCTTTTACGGCTATACCGGCTGGGTAGCACAGGATGCTTTGCTGACTGGCCCCAAGGCGGAAGAATGGCTGGTTCAGCCGCAGATGGTGGTCATAGCCCGCTGGGCTGATGTGCTGGCGGAACCCCGTGTGCAGGGGGCCTGCGTGGCTGCTGGCCTGCCCTTGGGCGCCCGCGTGGCCGTGCAGGGGGAG
>ERZ779889.4000-NODE-4000-length-10164-cov-2.455040_pt1 | contig 10164 bp, 9 predicted proteins | sample MGYA00511030_ERZ779889 | MGnify/ENA primary metagenome ERZ779889 (study PRJEB29588, sample SAMEA2160616) | human gut metagenome | biome: human gut; feature: human-associated habitat; material: faeces | place: Denmark | collected 2008/2010 ...
ATTCCTATGCCAGGTACATGATCCGTATCGAGGAGATGTTCCAGTCCTGCGACATCATCAGGCAGGCGGTCCAGAAGATCAGGGCCCTCGGAAAGAACGCCCCCTACAGGATCAAGACCCCCACAAAGGTCCCCGCAGGAACAGCCTTCATGAGGATGGAGGACCCCCGCGGAGAGTCCCTGATGTACCTCGTCTCCGATGGAACCGACAAGCCCTACAGGCTCAAGGTCCGTAGCCCCATCTTTACGAACGTATCCACATCCAAGGTCATGTGCCAGGGATGCAGGATCGCCGATGTTCCGGCCATCCTCGCCCAGATCGACATGTGCCTGGGTGAGACCGACAGGTGATGAATTTGGTAGTCGAATACAACAGTCTGCTCAACTTCATCAACTTCGGCGAACTGGGCCTGATGGACAACGCCTACTACCCGTTCGACACCTACAACCTGCCCTACGCGATCTGCTACAGGCTGTGGGAGATCATCGGAGGCACCATCGCATGGCTCCTCAACCTCATATTCCCCGACAACGGAGTCTCCACCTGGCTGATCGGAGAGGCCGCGAGCACCCTGTTCGCGCTCATCCTGTTCATGCTGGTCGTGTTCATCGTCGTCTTCGTGTGCACGCTGATATCCCTATGGATGGAGCGTAAGTGCCTCGGAAGGATGATGGACAGAAGGGGAACCATGGTCGGAATGAAGGGATTCCTTCAGTGCGTCGCCGACGGTCTGAAGACCTTCATGAAAGAGAACACCATCCCCGGAAAGGTCGACAAGATGACCTACATGTGGACCGTGTCCCTGGTCATCGGTGTGTCCGTCCTCGTGGCGTGCATGATCCCCCTGTCCGGCAGGTGGTACGTCGTCGATTACGACACAGGTCTGCTCATCATCATGGCGTTCTTCGCTCTGGCGCCGTTCTTCATCCTGGTTTCGGGATGGGCCCAGAACAACAAATACGCCCTGATCGGAGGAATGAGGGCGGCCGAGCTGATGATCTCCTACGAGGTCCCCATGCTCATCATGATCGCCACCACTGCCCTCCTGGCAGGCAGCTTCAACATCGGTGACATCGTCTACGCACAGAACGACACCGTCTGGTTCTTCATACCCCAGATCATCGGTTTCATCACGTTCTTCTTCTGCGCCACAGCGGAGTCCGAGCGTCTGCCCTTCGATATCGCGGAGGCCGAGGCCGAGCTGGTCGAGGGATGGCAGACAGAGTACGCTGGAATGAAGTGGGGTCTCATCATGCTGGCCGACTACTTCAGAGGCTACGTCGCGTGCGCCATGGTCACCATCATGTACCTCGGTGGATGGACCCTGCCCATCATCGGTGACGGTCCCATACCCGAGATCGTGTTCCTGCTGAAGACCTGGTTCGTGTTCTTCCTGATGATCCTCATCAGGGCGGCTCTGGCCCGTGTCAGGCCCGATCAGATCCTCAACATCGGATGGAAGGTGTTCATGCCCCTGTCCGTGATCAACCTTGCAGTGGTCCTGCTGCTTAAGGTCGGAGGTGTGTTCTGATGACAATTAGATACCTTGACAAGTACCCCAAGAACCTGGCGAAGAGCCTGTGGGTCGTCAAGCCCTCGTGGACCGTCTTCAAACTGTTCTGCAAGACCGTCGCACACAGGCCCGTCACAGTCCTCTACCCCTACGAGAAGGAGTGGGTCCCGGACAACTACCGCGGACGCCCCGGACTCAGGTTCGACAAGTGCGTAGGATGCGGCATGTGCGTCCGCATGTGCCCCACCGCGTGCATCAAGCTCGTCGACGCCGTGGATGACGAGGGAAAGACCGTCAAGAGGCCCCAGGTGAACATGGGCAGGTGCGCCATGTGCGGATACTGCGCCGAGTACTGTCCTGTGGACGCCATGACCGTCACTCCCGAGTACGAGATCGCGGAGTACACGAGATTCGATCTCCTCTACGGACCCAGGAGGCTCAACTACGAGGGAACCACCGAGGGAATGGAGGTCAAGCTGGAGGTCACCCTTCCGTCCGACATCGCCAACGGCAACCCCGAGGGGCGTGTGTCCCTGTTCGACCTGGACAGGCCCGAGCTGACCGACAGCAAATGCATCGGGTGCAAGAAGTGCGCCAAGGTCTGTCCCGTCGGAGCCATCGTCATGGTCGAGAAAGGCACCAACGAGAAGACCGGGAAGCCCATCCTGCGTCCCGAGATCGACAACAGCAAGTGCATCTGCTGCAGGAACTGCGTGGACGACTGTCCGAAGGATGCCCTTGAGATCAAGGAGGTGCTCTGATGGGAGCGCTCATGGATTTGTGGAACGCGTTCTGGGGAGGTCTCTTCGACTTCGGGGACTACCTGCTCTCCAACCTGGACCTGGTCGCATTCCTGATACTCGCAGCAATTGCGGTTCTCGCGGCGCTCTTCGTCGTCACCGAGAAAGAGGTCATGCACAGTGCGTTCTATCTCGCGCTCGTGTTCCTCTGTGTCGGATTCACGTACTTCTTCCTGGAGGCGGAATTCATAGGTGTGGTGCAGATCCTCGTCTACGTCGGAGCTATTACCATCCTGTTCGCGTTCAGCATCATGTTGACCAGAAGATACATCATGAAGAAGGAGGGAGACGAATGACCAACAAGAAGGTCGTCGTCGGAGCGACAGTCTCCGTCATCCTCCTGGCCGTCCTCGTCATCGGTATCGCTACCGTCAACTGGGATGACCACACTAGCAGCGATGTCCCGATCAACAACCCGGACATCGACACCGACGGTCCCGATTCCATCTACGATGAGAACGGCGACCTGAAGGAGAACAGCCTTGCTTACGCCGTCTTCGAGAAGTACGGACTCGTACTCATCCCGTTGGCCCTGCTGATGTTCGGCGCCATGATCGGCGGTGTCTGCATTTCGAGAGAGGAGGTCGAGGGCGATGATTCCGATTGAGTACTTCCTGGTCCTCGGTGCCATCCTGTTCGTGATCGGTGCCTACGGAGTCGTCACCAAGAGCAACGCCATCGTCGTGCTCATGTGCATCGAGCTCATGCTCAACGCGGCCAACATCAACTTCGTCGCGTTCGGCGCCTTCAACGGCGACATCGTCGGACAGGCCTTCGTGGTCATGACGATCTCTGTCGCCGCCGCAGAGGTAGCCGTCGGAATAGCCATCCTGCTCAACGCGTACAAGCTGAGGAAGACCAACGACCTCGACGACGCCGAGCTCACTTCGATGAGGTGGTAAGGTTGTTCATAGAATACACATATCTGGTGCCCCTCATCCCGATGCTGTGCTTCCTGATCATCGGTCTCCTCGGAAGGAAGACCCCTCAGAAAGGCGGCTACATCGCCATAGCGGGAGCACTCATCTCGTTCATCATCGCCGCGCTGATCACCTACGAGTACCTCACCGGCGACGTGTACCCCAACGCGGTCACGTCCTCCATCGAGTGGTTCTCCATCGGTGACATCACGATCAACCTCGGATACTACGTGGACGGCCTCACCTGCATGATGATGCTGTTCTCCTCGTTCATCTCCACCCTGATCTTCGTGTACTCCATCGGATACATGGGAGAGGAGGGACCCAGGAGGACGAGGTACTACGCCGAGGTCTCCCTGTTCCTGACCGGTATGCTCGGTCTGATCGTGTCCAGCAACTTCCTGGAGCTCTTCATCTTCTGGGAGGTCATGGGACTGTGCTCCTACCTGCTGATCGGATTCTGGTCCTTCAGGCACAACGACGGCGACGCGGCATCCGCCAACGCCGCCTCCGCAGCCAAGAAGGCGTTCCTGGTCACCCGTCTGGGAGACGTCTGCCTGATGGCGGGACTGTTCATCCTGCTGGGCGAGTTCCAGAGCCTGGACTACACGACCCTGTTCGACAGCGCCAACATCGCGGCTGCCGACCCCGACATGCTGACGCTCGGAATGCTCCTCGTCTTCGGTGGAGTCATCGGAAAGAGCGCTCAGTTCCCCCTGCACGACTGGCTGCCCGATGCGATGGCCGGTCCCACAACAGTCTCCTCTCTGATCCATGCCGCGACAATGGTCAAGGCCGGAGTCTACCTGGTCGCCAGGGGATACCCTCTGTTCGTCCAGAACCCCGAGGTCATGCTCTTCGTAGGTATCATCGGAGGAGTCACAGCCATATTCGCCGCCACAATGGCGCTCAACAACATGAACATCAAGAAGGTCCTGGCCTTCTCCACAGTGTCCCAGCTGGGATACATGATCCTCGCTCTCGGTGCCGGAGGATACCTCGTGGCCCTGGGAATGGACATGGGTGGAGCCGAGGGCACCGCGCTCATCACAGCCGGTGTCGCCGGATTCACAGCCGGGTGCTTCCACATGATGAACCACGCCTTCTTCAAGGCCCTGCTGTTCATGTGCTCCGGATCCGTCATCCACGCATGCGGTACAGAGGACATGAGGGAGATGGGCGGTCTGCACAAGCACATGAAGATCACATCCATCACGATGCTGCTCGGTTCCCTGTCCATCGCCGGATTCCCGTTCTTCAGCGGATTCTGGTCCAAGGACCTGGTGCTCGAGATCGCGATGGAGGCCGGACACGACGGAACCGTCTGGTTCACAGTCCTGTGGGTCCTCGGTGTCATCACCGCGTTCATGACCGCGTTCTACATGTTCCGCATGTGGTTCATGACCTTCATGGGCGAAGAGGGCCACGCCACGCAGCACTGCCACGGCGAGTCCCCCAAGACCATGACCGTGCCCCTGATCATCCTCTCCGTGTTCGCCGTCTTCAGCGGATTCCTCATCCTCTTCGGACTCGACAGTGTCGTCTCGTTCAACGTCACCGACACTGGATTCGTCGTCGGAGGAGCCGAGGCCGGAGGAATCGGACACTACTTCGAGCATCTGTTCACCAACCCCTACACCTACCTGACCATCGTTCTGGCCCTGCTGGGTATCGGAATCGCCTACCTCATGTACGCGAAGAAGAGCATCAACCCCGGCAAGTTCAACAAGGAGGGACAGTCCTGGATCTACAGGCTGTTCGCCAACAGGTGGTACTTCCCCGAGCTCTACAACCAGATCTCCTGGAAGGTCGGATACGGTGTCGCCCGCGGAGTCAACTTCGTTGACAGGCAGGTCATCGACGGAACCGTCAACGGTCTCTCCGGAGCCGTCGTCGGAGGCGGAGACGCGGTCAGCAAGATGCAGACCGGACACGTCCAGGACTACTCCTCGGTCGTGCTCATCGGAGTCGCCGTACTGTCCGTGGTCCTCATCGCCATCGCAGTAATCCTGGGAGGTATGTGAGATGGATATACCGATACTTTCCCTGCTCATCCTGATCCCTCTGATCGGAGCCATCGCCACGCTCTTCATGGGCGGCGAGAGGCAGAAATACGCCAAGTACGTGGCCGGAGTGTTCGCAGCCATCACGCTGATCCTCTCCCTCTACGTCATGTTCGCCACCGAGATGGGCGATCTGTCCGAGTCCTACACCTGGATCGAGACAAGCACGATCACCATCAACTTCGCGCTGGCAGTCGACGGGCTCAGCATCCTGATGGTCTTCCTGACCGCTCTGCTGACCCTGCTGGTCATCATCTTCTCCGCCGAGGAGAAGGACAGGCCGAACTACTTCCACACACTGGTCATGGCCATGGAGGTCGGACTCATGGGTGTCTACCTGGCGGCGGACTACTTCCTGTTCTACGTCATGTGGGAGATCACCCTGATCCCGATGTACTTCATGATCTCGTGGTATGGAGGTCCCAGGAGGCACTATGCCGCCATCAAGTTCCTGATCTACACGCACGTCGCGTCCCTGGTCATGCTGATCGGTATCTTCGCCATGGGATTCGAGTCCATGGGAATGAACGGCGGAGTCATCGACTTCTCCTTCGAGAACATCAACGCACTGATGCCGCAGACCTCCGAGGCGTTCCAGGCGATCGTCTTCGTCCTGCTGTTCTTCGGATTCATGGTCAAGATGCCGTCCGTGCCCTTCCACACATGGCTGCCTGACGCGCACGTCGAGGCCCCCACCGGTGGTTCCGTCCTGCTGGCCGGAGTCATGCTGAAGATGGGATCCTACGGTATCATCCGTGTCTGCCTCGAGTGCTTCCCCGCAGGTGCTGAGCACTGGCAGTGGGTCATCATCGCCATCGGTCTCATCTCGATGGTCTACGGTGCCTACGCCTGTATCGCACAGACAGATCTCAAGAAGATGGTCGCGTTCTCGTCCATCAGCCACATGGGAATGGTCATGCTCGGTATCGGATGCCTGTCCGACATCGGAATCACCTTCGCCATCTTCCAGATGTTCGCCCACGGTCTGATCAGCGCAATGCTGTTCATGGTGTGCGGTTTCACCGGACACGCCGTCGGAACCAGAGAGATGCCCCTGCTCGGCGGACTGGCCGGAAAGATGCCCATCTACGCCACATTCATGATGATCGCGTTCATGGCGTCCCTCGGACTGCCCGGACTCGTCGGATTCTGGGGAGAGTTCCCCCTGGTCTACGGGTTCTACGAGTTCATCCAGGCCAACGACATGCTCTGGCTGATCCTCTTCTGCCTGCTGACGCTCATGCTCACCGCAGGCTACTACATCTGGGCCATGCAGAAGACCCTGTTCGGCCCCGAGACCAAGAAGATCGACCTCGAGCACGTACACGACATCAGCAAGCCCGAGTTCGCGGCCCTGGCCGTCCTGGCCATCCTGGTCGCGGTCTTCGGAGTCTGGCCCGACGCGGCTCTGTCCTTCGTCGAGCCCTACGTCGACGGTCTCGTCGCCGCCCTGGGGGTGATCTGATGGATCTAACCGGAATCTTTGGAGATTACACAGCCTTCGCGCCCATCATCATACTGCTGATCGGCGCGCTCATCCTGCCCGCAGTGCAGTTCATCGGTAAGAGGCGCACAGCCACCTGGGTCGTCGCCCTCGTGTTCGCCATCGTGTCCCTGATCGTCAATGCGATCATGCTGACCGACGGATACACGGGCGAAGCCCTCGGACTGTACCAGTACAACGAGTACACAGGCCTGATGATCCTGCTGTTCCAGATCGTGCTGTTCCTGGCCGTCCTGGTGTCGAATGCCAGCGTAGAGACCACAAGGCTCCATGTCGGAGCGTTCTACGCCCTGCTGACCGGAGCCACGGTCGGTATGATGTTCGTCGCCGGTTCCACCGACCTGCTGACCATCTTCGTGGGAGTCGAGCTCACCAGTATCTCGTCCTACGCCATGGTCACGATGAAGAGGAAGGACCCCAGGGCCGCCGAGGCCGGAGTCAAGTACGTCATCATCGGAGGAATGTCCACCGCTCTGACCATCTACGGTATCTCCATGCTGTACGGTCTGACCGGTACCAGCGAAATCGCCGCCATCGCCGAGACCACCCAGCTGACCGGAATGAACTGGATGTTCGCCATCGCCATCGTCGCCATGGTCGCCGGATACGGATTCAAGATCGCCGCCGTGCCCTTCCACATGTGGGCCCCCGACGTCTACGAGGGAGCCGCCTCCCCCGTCTCCATGTTCCTGGCCACAGGCTCCAAGAAGATGGGTCTGAGCGTGTTCTTCCAGATCTTCCTGGTCATGTTCGTCGCCGGTTCCGCCGTGTCCCAGATCGCGGGAGAGGAGGTCCAGTACCTCTTCGCAATCATCGCCGCGTTCACGATGACCGTCGGAAACATCGTGGCCATCGCCCAGAACAACATCAAGAGGATGCTCGCCTACTCGTCCATCGCGCAGGCCGGATACATCCTCATAGTCATGGCAGTCATGTCCGAGTACGCTCTCAGCGCCGGTCTGTTCCACATGTTCACACACGTGTTCATGAAGGGCGGAGCGTTCCTGGTCGTCGGAGCCCTCATCTGCGCCGGTATCGGCGAGAAGATCTCCGACTACAAGGGACTGGCAAAGAGGGCCCCGTTCCTGGCCATCGCCATGATGCTGTTCCTGTTCTCGCTGGCAGGGATCCCGCCTCTCGCCGGATTCACCTCGAAGTTCTTCCTGTTCTCCTCCGCCATCGGCGGAGTGGACGGAGTCACTTCCCAGTGGGTCTGGCTGGCCTTCATCGCCATCCTGAACTCGGCCATCTCGCTGTACTACTACGCGAGGGTCGTCAAGGCGATGTACATCGAGAAGGGGCCCAGCACCGAGAAGATCAAGGTGCCCAAGATCTTCACACTCGCCATCGCGATCTGTGTGATCTTCGTCATCGTCCTGGGAGTCTACCCCCAGCTGATCTTCGACTTCTGCGAGGCCGCCGCCGGCGCACTGCTCGGAATGTGAGGATCCAACAACCCACCAAACCCCTTACCCAAACCCCTTAAACCCATCATTCTCCGACATGTTTCGAGGACTGTGCCAGACGTCCCCCAAATCTTATTTATGAGACTACAATACCAACGCAATGACTGAGCCGTGGCACTCCTGCATTAGCGGGGAACTTGAGAAGGTCGAGAATCTGATGTTGCGCGACCTCGAATCGGAGAACCCCGAACTGACCGAGATGTGCCAATACGTCATCTCGTCCGGAGGCAAGCGTCTCAGGCCGGCATTGTGCATCATGAGCTACGGTGCCGTCGGCGGCAAGGACATGATGAAGCCGGTGAAGGTCGGTGCCGCGTTCGAGATCATCCACAGCGCCACGCTCGTCCATGACGACATCAACGACCAGGGCGAGATCAGGCGCGGCAGGAAGACGCTCCACAAGGAGTACACGGTCAGCAAGGCCATCATCGCCGGCGACTACATGTTCGCCATGGGATTCCGTCTCCTCGCGGCAGAGGCCCCTCAGATCGTCGATTACATCGTCGATGCCTCCGCATCCATGGGGGCAGGGGAGTTCGTGCAGAAGGACTTCGAGCACGCATCCTCGGTCACGGAGGACGATTACATCGAGATCATCACCGGTAAGACGGCCAAGCTGTTCGAGGCATCCTCCAAATCCGGAGCCGCGGTCGCCAATGCGGACGGCGCGATGTTGGAGGCCCTAGGCAACTTCTCTCATTACATCGGTCTGGCGTTCCAGATCGTCGACGACACGCTCGATGTCACCGGCGACCCCCACAACACAGGAAAGGCCGTCGGAACGGACCTCATCGAGGGGAAGCCGACGCTGCCCGTGATCTATGCGATGCAGGATCCGGACAAGGGGCCGAGGCTTATCGAGCTGTTCGAGAAGGCCGACGTGACCACAGACGATGTCGCCGAGGCTCTCGAGCTCATCCGCTCCACAGACTCGGTGGACAGGTGCCTCTCGAAGGCCCGCGAATACGTGGACGAGGCGGTCGGGTACATGGATTCCGTTCCCGATTCCATCTACAAGGATGCCCTCCTGGATCTCGCCAGCTACATCGTCCGCAGGGACAGGTGATCCCATGGACAGGACCGAAGTTGATGTCCTCGTTGTAGGTTCCGGCCCCGCCGGAAGCACCACTGCCAGATTCGCCGCGGAGAATGGCGCCGACGTCATGTTCATAGAGAGGCGTCCCGAGGTTGGAGTGCCTGTGAGATGCGGTGAGTTCATGCCAGGACTCTCCGAGATCTACGGCATGTTCCCGAACCTGAAGGATGCCGAGTCACTCTTCGATATTCCCCAGGAGCTCCGTTGCCTCGACATCCTCGGCATCAAGCTCGTCAACCCCAAGGGCGACGTGACCCTCCTGGACTTCGACGGCTACACGACGGACCGTGACCTCTTCGACCAGTACCTGGCGAAGCTCGCCGTCGAGGCAGGCGCCGTCCTGGAGAAGGACTGCCTCTTCAAGGGCATCGAGGGTGGAGTGGCGAAGACCAGCCAGGGGGACATAAGGTACAAGGTCATCGTCGGAGCAGACGGGCCCGGATCCCGCGTAGCGAGGTCCCTCGGACTGGCCAGGAACCAGAACCCCTATCCGGCGGTCACCGCCCAGGTCAAGGGCGATTTCGAGCCATACACCTACATGTTCTTCGGCGATGTCGCCCCCGGAGCGTACAGCTGGATCATACCCAAGGACGGCCGTGCGAACGTCGGTGTGGGATTCTCCCCGAAGTTCTCCGACGGCAACCTCTCCGAATACTTCCACAAGTTTGCCGAGAACCGCGGATTCACCGAATACTCCAAGCTCGAGGGGAAGTACGTCCCGAGCGAGGGTCCCATCCCCAGGACCGTCTCCGGCAACGGGATGGTCGTAGGTGATGCGGCGGGACAGGTCATCTCCGTCAAC
>ERZ779889.4002-NODE-4002-length-10155-cov-3.000495_pt1 | contig 10155 bp, 7 predicted proteins | sample MGYA00511030_ERZ779889 | MGnify/ENA primary metagenome ERZ779889 (study PRJEB29588, sample SAMEA2160616) | human gut metagenome | biome: human gut; feature: human-associated habitat; material: faeces | place: Denmark | collected 2008/2010 ...
GATGAAAGAATATCATATTTGATTATAAGTAATGCATATCAATACGTGTGTAATAACAATCTTATAGATTATAAAGAAGAAGATCTTTTGAAAATTGCTAGAAAAATGAACGAACATATTCCATCTGAAGTTATAGATGGTATTTATACAGTGCTAACAGAGTTGGACATTGCTGAGATACGAAATTTTGTGTATGATTTGCTTTCTGGACGAAATAATTATGTTAAAACGTCCATAGAAAATTCTAATAACTACATTAGCGAATTAGCTAATGACCTATTGGAAATCGATAGTTCTGATAACATTGTTATGGATTTTTGTTCTGGAGTTGGCAATTTTTTAGCCAATGTTTATAAAAAAGCGGACAATAACAAGTTTGTTTTGAAAGGCTTAATGGGCATAGAAATTAATCCTGAAGTTGCACATATTTCTCAAATGGCATTATCCATCCTTAGTAATGGTTCTGTAACACCTGAAATTTTTGTAGGCAATGCATTAGAAAGAGTAAAACATCCATATACGAAAGCATATGTATTTCCAACATTTGGTATAAGTAAAGTTTTAAATGAAAATATTAGAAAAAGTTTTTTATTTTCAGAACTCTATTTATCAAATAAAAATACTGCAGAATGGCTGTTCATTGATAATATGCTAAGTGGTCTTTTAGGCGATAAGGCAGTAGCATTGGTTACCAGTAGAGCATTATTTAATAGTTTTGATATTGAATACAGAAATAAGTTGATAACCTCAGGTTGGTTAGAGGGTATCATTGAACTTCCAGCAGGTTCGTTATCATTTACAGGCATAAAAGTTTATATGCTTGTATTTAGTAAAAACAATAAAAAAGTGAAATTCGTAGACGCATCAGATGTAATGGTAGCTGATAATAAAAGATATATAAATTTAAAATTGCCAGTCAAAGTAATTGAAGAAATGTATTACTCAAAAGATGTTAAAACAAAAACAATTGAAGAATTAATAGATGTTCCTAACATATGTCCATCTACTATTATGCTAGATGTTGAAAAGTTGAAAAATGGCGTTGAATTAAAAAATTTGGCGGATGTTTTTATTGGAAGCCAATATACATTAGGTATATTTGAAAAAAAAGGATTAATAAGTGATAAAAAAACTGAATATAGGATTCTTACTTCAAGTGACATTGAAAATGGAATGATATGCTGGGAAGAATTGCACTATATTGATATGAAGGATGATAAATTTGATAAATTTGCCATTCAATATGGAGATGTTGTAGTTACGAGTAAATCTTCAAAGGTGAAAACCGCAGTAGTAGATATTGTACCAGAAGAAAAAATTTTAGTTACTGGAGGTATGCTTATAGTAAGACCAGATCAGAATAAATTAAATTCCACATATTTAAAAATGTTTTTAGATTCAGAAAGGGGCCAAGCAGCCTTAAAGCGTGTTCAAAAAGGTTCAATTGTTGTAACAGTTACTGCAAAGAGTTTATCTTCCATAGAGATACCGATGATCAATATTGAAAAACAAACAAAAAAGGCAACTAGGTATAACGAAAAATTATCTACTCTAGCTGCTTATAAACAAGAAATAGAACGCATTAAAACTTCTCTAAAAACTTTATTTGAAGAAGAGGACGATTAATTTATGGTTTATTCACAAAGTCAAATTACAAATTTAAAAAGTAAAATAATGAGAAAAATCTTTGTTGAAATAGATCTAGCAATCAAAAATAATACTGTTGATGAATTGCTCGAAAAATATTGCGTTGAAATTGAAGAAATACCTTATTTTTCTGGAGTAACAAAAAGAAGTAAAATATTAGTACTTGGTCAGTTATCAGGAAAGCGAAAGGATTATGTAGGTGTTGCAAAAAATCTTGGAGTTGAGGAGAACAATCTCGAATTTATAGATTATGTTGGAATTAAGCACTTCAATGCAGAAACGCTTAGATATTCAAATAAATATTCGGATATAATTTGTGGCCCGATGCCTCATAAAATTGAAGGTATGGGTGATACATCAAGCCTAATAGCTGAAATTGAGAAGAATCCATCTGAATATCCGAAGTTAATAAAGGCAACATCTAATGGAGATCTAAAATTTTCAATTACTGGATTTAAAAATTACATTTTAAGGACAAGATTCTTTGAAGAAATTATTGAAGGTTTATAAAAAATTAAAGAAAAGTTTAGAAATATTTGTCTAATATTAGAGAAATTGGAAAAAAAGTGCTATAATATATCATATATTACAATCAATTTGGAGGATAGGCTCTATGAAAATTAATTATACTGAAATGATATTAGTGCTAAGAAAAAAATTAAATATTTATCAACAACAACATGGCGATATACTTGAGTTTCTTTTAACACTGTTAATATATGAGAAAAGGGACATTATGAGCCAATTTTACTTGCAAAATAACGGTTTAAAAGTTGTCTAAAAAATATAATATCGAAGGTGAAAATTAATTATGGATGCAACAACAAGAAGTAAAATAGATGCTATATGGCAAGGTATGTGGAATAATGGGATGGCAGATCCTAAAACAAATATTACCCAAATTACATACTTGCTCTTTATAAAAATGCTTGATGATAATCAAATCAAGAAAGAAAAGAATGCTAATGCTTTTCATACTAAAGTTAATAATCCTACATTTAAAGATGGTATTTATAAAACTGCCAAAGATGAAGATGGCAATGTAATAATGACAGTTAGTTATGAAGATTTAAGATGGCATAATTTTGTTCATTTTGATACTAACAAAATGTTCATAATCGTTAGGGATTATGTCTTTAGATTTATCAGAGAAATGAACGATGGCGAAAACAATGCTTTTTCTAGATTTATGAAAGATGCAAAATTGGATATTCCTAGTGCAAAAATTCTTGAAAAAGTAGTTCGTGGGTTGGATGATAAAGAATTAAATCTTGATAATAAAGAAATAATGGGTGACGTTTATGAATATTTGCTTTCTGAATTGAGTATTAATGGTGATAACGGTCAATTTAGAACTCCAAGACATATTATTCGTATGATGGTAGAACTTATTAAGCCTCAATTGGGTGAAATGATTTGTGACCCTGCAATGGGATCGGCTGGATTCTTAATGGAATCTGCTAAATATATTAATGACCATCAACATGATGAATTGAATAATAAAGAAAATAGAGCAAAATTTAATTCATCAATGTTTTTTGGAAACGAAACTGATCCTGATATGTTGCGTATTGGCACTATGAATATGACATTACATGATGTATCAGATCCACAAATTTTTTATAAGAATTCGTTAACTGATGATAATAAAGATATAAATAAGTATGATGTTGTTTTGGCAAATCCTCCATTTAATGGATCTTTAGATGCAAATGATATAGCTAAATCATTAACCGATATTTGTACTACAAAATCAACTGAATTGCTTTTTATGGCTCTTTTCTTGAGAAGTTTAAAAACAGGTGGCAGATGTGCATCCATCGTTCCAGTTGGTGTTGTTAATAATACAAATAATAAAGCATATACAATTATTAGGAAAAACCTTGTTGAAAACCAAAGATTAAGAGCAGTTATTTATATGCCAGGTGGAATTTTTAAACCTTACGCAGCAGTTCAAACAGCAATTTTAGTTTTTGATAAATTAGATAAAAAAGATGGAAGTGGAACAGATCAAGTATGGATATACAATATGGAAGCTGATGGCTTCTCTTTAGATGATAAGAGAAATGAAATAAAAGACAATGATATTCCTGATATTATCGCAAGATTTAATAATTTAGAGGCTGAAAAAGAAAGAACACCATATGATAAGTCTTTCTTTGTTTCAATTGATGATATTAGAAATAATGATTATGTTTTAAGTTTAAACAAATATCAAAAGAAACATATTGTAAAAAAAGAATATAGAACTACAAATGAAATAATGAGTTCTTTAGTGGCTTCTGAAATTGAGTATATTAACTTATTAAAAGAAACATTGAAAGAATCATATGATGAATTAGTAAGAAAGGTAATTGATGCATTATCTATTGATGAATTAGAAAAATTTGTTGAAGAAAAGAAGAACAATAAAATTTAGGAGGCGAAAATATGCTAAAAGTTAAAATTAATTCACTATTGGATTATATTCAACCAACTAAATACATTGTTTCTAGTGAAGAATACTCAAATGAGTTTAATACACCAGTATTAACTGCTGGTGATACATTCTTATTGGGCTATACCAATGATAAAGATGGTATATATAACGCTTCAAAACATAACCCTATAATACTATTTGATGATTTTACAACTGCGATTAAGTGGGTTGATTTTCCGTTTAAGGTTAAATCAAGTGCTTGCAAAATTATTGTTTCGAAAACAAAAACAAATTTAAGATATTGTTACTATGCTATGAAAGCAATGAATTTTGACCATTCGCAACATAAACGTTATTGGATTTCAGAATACAGTGAGCAATTAATAAATGATTATGAAGATGAAAATTCTAAAATTGTTGCTGAATTAGATAATATAACAGATACAATAAGCAAAAAAGAACAAGTAATTTTGAATCTAGATGAGCTTATAAAATCACGATTTATCGAGATGTTTGGAGACCCTAATTTTAACGATAAGAACTGGGACAGGCTACAAATAAGAGATATTGGTGAATGCGTTGCTGGAGCCACTCCTAGTACAAAAGTTAATGAATACTGGGAGAACGGAACAATATCATGGCTAAGCTCTGGAGAAGTACATAAACGAAGGATATACTCTACTGATTCAAAAATAACACAATCAGGATATGACCACGCAAGTACTAAAATGGTTCCAGCGCATACTGTTTTATTAGCAATGGCTGGCCAAGGAAAAACAAGAGGTACTGCTGCAATGGCAGAAATACCTTTATGTACTAACCAATCTATTTGTTCAATTGTGAATAACGAAAAAATTAACCCTGAATATTTAATGGAGTACCTAACTTTAGAATATAATGAATTGCGTTCTGCATCAAACGGTGGCGAAGGAAGAGGAGGATTAAATTTAAAAATTATTGGTGATTTTCCAATAAATGTTCCACCTATTAATCTTCAAAACGAATATGCCGAATTCATAAAACAAATCGACAAATCGAAATTTATCGTTCAGAAAGAGATAAAAGATTTACAAGAATTATTAGATAAAAAGATGGATGAATACTTCGGGCAATAAAAAGGAGGTTAAACACCATGAAATTTGAATATTTAAAAGATATACCTCAATTAGAAGGATTATATTCTCGTTTGTCAAATGCAAATGTTGATAGTGAACCTCCTTATATGAGATGTATAAAATATGGAAGAGACCTAGAGAAGCTAGTTAGATACACATATTCTAAAAAGTTTCAAAATGAAAAAGCAGAATCCTCTGAATTAGTAAAATTATTAAAAAACAAAGAATTTAGAGGTTTACTAGGAACTAGCGAATTATATAGCAAGTCGTATTTTATATACTTAGCCGGTTCTAATGCATCTTTTGACCATGAAATAGATGCTGAAACAGCAGACTTAGCTTTTGAGAATTTAAAGGAAGTTACATATGTAATATTTTCTAAATTAAATGAATTTAGCGATGTCGAAAAAGAACAATTTAGATATTTTGCTCCTGCCACTCCTATATCAGAAGCTAAAACAAGAGAAATTTATATTGATGTTGATTTAAAAAATGCTGGCTATAAGTTAAACAAATATAAAGATAATCTTGGACATGGTAGACCTGTAGCTAGTGAAGTATGTGTTGAAATTGAAGTTCATAATCTTCCAAATCAAAGCGTTGGTTATATTGATTATGTCATTTATGATAGAATACAAATGCCAATTGCTGTCATTGAAGCAAAAAGGACTAGCATATCAGAAGAAACAGGTGCTCAACAAGCCAGAGATTATGCTGATGCACTACAAAAAGAACTTAATTTAAATTATAGACCTATTATTTATTATACAAACGGATATAAGATTAAAATTCAAGATAGATTAGGATATCCTGCAAGAGAAGTATTAAATTTTGCATCAATCGAAGATTTGGAACGCTTAATAAAAAGGCAAAAACCAGGCAATATTGATGCTAAAAAGCCGATTGTTGATAAAGAGGCTGACGCAAATGTTATTAATAGAAGTAAATTAATTGAAGCAGTCAAGGAAATGATTGACTCAATGAATACAGGAGGTAAACTTAGAAGAAAGGGATTACTTGTTCTTCCTTGTGGTGTTGGTAAAACTAGAACAGCTGTTGCATTATCAAAAATATTATTAAAGAATGATTGGGTAGAAAACATTTTATTCTTAGCGGATAGAAATAATCTAGTAGACAATGCTAGAAAGCCATTTGCAAAATATATTGATGGAGTAGTGAGTGATATATCAGCTGAAAATCCTAATAGAGATTTAAAAGCAAGAGTATGTGTTTGTACATATAATTCTATGCTAAATATGTTGGATAAGCCTAAAAAGGAGTTTTCGGTTGGACATTTTGATTTAATATTTATTGATGAAGCTCATAGGTCATTATTCAATGTATATAGAGCTATTTTTGATTATTTCGATTCTTTCTTAATAGGATTGACTGCAACACCTAGTAAAGCATTGGATAGATCTACTTATGAAATATTAGACTTAGATATTGATAAACCAACTTTTGAAGTTAAATTTGAAGAAGCTGTTAACTTAGGGTATCTTGTTAGTTATAAAGCATTCGATAAGAGTTCTAAAATTATAGAATCTGGTGTCAAATATAACGATTTAACTGAAAAAGAAAAAGAAGAAGCTGAAGAATTAGGTGTTGGTGAAGGCGGAGAAATTGATGCAATGCGTTTCAAAAGAACAATTAATTCTAGTGGTGATTTGTTGAATGCAAATACAATTGACAGGATGTTCTCTGATTTATTTACTAATGGCTTAAGAGTTGAAAATGGTAACAAAATAGGTAAAACATTAATATTTGCTAGAGATCATAAACATGCTGAAGAAATAGTAAAAAGATTTAAAATTCATTACGCCAATTTAGGCGATGATTTCTGCCAAATCATTGATAATCAAGTTAATAAGAACAAAACCAGACAAGATAATTTTGCAAAGAAAGATTCTAATCCACAAATTGTGGTATCAGTTGATATGATGGATACAGGTGTAGATATTCCAGAAATTGTTAATCTTGTATTCTTTAAAAATGTTCTATCTAAAATTAAATTTGATCAAATGTGGGGTAGAGGAACTAGAACATGTGAAAATTTATATGTCATTTCACCATCAAAAGATTATTTTGAAGGTAGAAGTAAAGATGATACTAGAAAAGAATATAAAGATAAGCAAGGATTCTTCGTTTTTGATTACTGTAAGAATTTTGAATTCTTTGATTTGCACCCAGAAGGTATTGATCCAACAAACACTATTAACTTGAATCAAAAAATATATTCAGTTTCGCTAGATATTCTTTCTGCTTTAGAGGATATAAAATATCAAGAAAAAAACGATTTTAAACAATATTATGATAATTTAAAATCAATTTTAGCTAATAAAATAGCTGTTCTTGATAAAGACAAAATTGAAGTAAAGAAAAAGTTAGAATATGTTGATATTTATAAGAAGAAAGAATCGTTTACAACTTTAACACCTAAAAAATAAATGAAAAAGTTAGTAATAAACCTAAAAAGAAACAAGATATTAGAATTCATTTGTTAAGGTTAATAGATCAAGATTCTATAGGTGGTGTTGAATCTAAATCATTAGAATATTATGTTTCAATAATTCAATTATCATTGCTTGATTCCAATGTTGATTCGATGAAATACCAAAATAAATTAATGCGAATAGCTCAAATATTATTAACAAAGGCAAGTATTCCAGAAATATTCGCTAAAAAGGATACTTTAAAAGAATTAGCTGATGAAAAGTATTATGATTCATTAGATTTCTTCGAGTTGGAAAATGTGAAGAAGAAAGTAGCTCCTTTAATGAAATATTTATCAGGTGATGATGTATTTATTACAATTACTAATTTTAATGATTCAATAGAAACAAATGAGCGAGAAACTAAATATAATTTTGATGACTTTAGATCATATCGTGAAAAATTCATTATTTATTTACATAAACACTTTGGTGAATTAAAATCAGTAAAGAAGATATTGAATTTAGAGCAATTAAATGAAGAAGATTTAAATGAACTACAAGGTGTATTAGATGAATTGAAGAAACCTGATGATGAATCATTATTCAGTAATAATGAAGAATTAATCGTATTTATTAGACAAATCATAGGGCTTGATAGAGAATTAATTGATAAAAAATGTGCAAGTTTTATTAATGAAAATGATTTTTCTAAAGAACAACGACAATTGATAAATATGCTTATTGATTTTGCTATAAGGAATGGTAACATTACAAACGATGATTTAGTTAATACTGAACCATTCTGTGACCAAGATATCAGTTTAGTATTTGAAAATAAATTGGATCCATTATTTGGCATATTAGCTTTATTCAATAATCCATTACAAGTTGCAGCATAAACTCAATATTAATGCCATAAAAATGCCTCCTAAAAATTAACTATGGAGGTATTTTTTTATGAATAAAAACGAGATGATTGAATTGTTAACTAACGAATTAAGTGATGTTATTTCTTGTGAAAAGAAAGAAGAAGCTAAAGAAAAGATAATATCTATTGTAGATATATTGATGGATTCAAAACAAGAATTTTTGAGACCAAGAGATAATGATGAAGCACTTAAACTTTTTATCGATGCGAAAAGAATTGAAGGTTGTTCTGATAAGTCTTTAAAATATTATAGAACCACTTTGCAATTGACTTTAAAAACTATTGAGAAGGAATATTTTTCTATAATAACTGAAGATTTAAGAAGCTTTTTATCTAATTATAAAGAAAAAAATAATGTATCAAAAACTACAATTGATAATGTAAGAAGAATTATTTCTTCATTTTTCTCATGGTTAGAAAATGAGGATTATATTTCAAAAAGCCCATGTAAGAGAATTCACAAAGTAAAAACTGGTAAAGTTGTAAAAGAAGTGTATTCTGATGAAACAATAGAGTTAATTAAACAATCAATAAAAAATAAAAGAGATTTAGCAATAGTAGAAGTTTTAATATCTACAGGAATAAGAGTTGGTGAACTTGTTAAGCTAGACATTAAAGATATCGATTTTGAAAATAAGGAATGTGTAGTTTTAGGGAAGGGTAATAAACAACGAAAAGTCTATTTTGATGCAAAAACAAAAATACATTTGCAACAATATTTAGATTTTAGGAAAGACGATAACGAGGCTCTTTTTGTTAGTCTTTTAAAGCCATATAATAGGCTTGAAATAAGTGGCGTTGAAATAATGCTAAGAAAAATTGGTAAAAGAATAGGCATAGAAAAAGTACACCCACATAAATTTAGAAGAACATTAGCAACAAAAGCAATCGATAAAGGTATGCCTATAGAACAAGTTCAGCATCTTTTAGGTCATTCTAAAATTGATACAACGTTAGAGTATGCAATGGTTGATGATACAAATGTTAAATTGAGCCATAAAAAATACTTAGAGTAACAAACAAATTTCGATTTGTCGATTTGTTGAGATAACTCAGAAAACTTATTCATTATATCAATTGGTGCATTAGGAATTTTAATTTCATATACATCTTTTTTTGTTATAGATGAAAATGTGCTGCCATTACCTTTTCCAGAAATCTCATCTTGAATTGCAATTAAGGCATTGTATAAAAATTCATTATTTGTTTTTCCAGATTTTGCATTAATACCGCATAGACCTCTACCTAAACAACATTTAACAGGTGAAAAATTAACTGGTCCAACAGGTGCTCTGACTGACATTAAAACAACATTAGCCTCAACAACTTTTGTTGGTTCCGTAGTCCAATGTGCAACAACAGCCACTTTATCTCCATAATCACCTTTACCTTGAAAGAATGGCATACCATTACCATCATCATTATATGATTTTGAATTTGGAGATTGTCCCATTATAATATCAGCTAAAGTAGATAGATCAACTTTTTCATATTCACTGAACATCTCGATAAATCGTGATTTATGAATTATTTTCTTCTAGATAGAAGAAGTCATAATAAAAATGTGATATAATATATGTAATGTTTTTAATTTCTTTTTAGTTATTTTTA
>ERZ779889.4012-NODE-4012-length-10124-cov-2.246400_pt1 | contig 10124 bp, 10 predicted proteins | sample MGYA00511030_ERZ779889 | MGnify/ENA primary metagenome ERZ779889 (study PRJEB29588, sample SAMEA2160616) | human gut metagenome | biome: human gut; feature: human-associated habitat; material: faeces | place: Denmark | collected 2008/2010 ...
TGCCGGCGGCAATTTCGTCTGAATCGGCAACAATCTGCTCGGTAACTCCTGCGGCCGGGGCATCGGTCTGCATTATATCCTCATTTCTAAGACCGGAACTCTTTATTTCGGTACCTGTTCCAGGAGTTACAACCCTGCTTGAACCCTGTACTTCTTCAAAAGTATATTCTTCCTCTGTCAAAACCGCAGCCGTTGCATCGCTTTTGTCTGAAAGTGTGATTGTTTCGCCAGAAACGCTGCTGCTGTCGGTTACTTGCGTTGTGGTTCCCGGAATCTCGGTGAAAGTAAATTCATCTTCTGCGACTGCTCTTGCGCCGGACGTAGAGGTACCATCGGCTGCTGCAACTCCGGTTCGTTCTTCCGCAATACCGTCGCCAGTTTGTCCGATAACGACTTGGACATTGTCAGGTTTCACGCCGCTGACGGCATCAGGTGACGTTTCGCCGATAACTTTTCCGCTATTGAGGTTGTTTGCCTGAACAATTTTGACGCCGGTACCAGAGCCGTTTGCATTTTCCTGTACGCTTTCTCTGACAACCGTAACTGAAGAGCCAGGAACTTCCTCAAAGCTGTAATCCTGCGCGGCCTGAACGGAAACTTTTTCCGTTTTGGCGTGATTTGCAGGCACATTTTCATCGCATCCGCAGTCAACACGGACGTCGTGTCTGACGGCTTCTTCGCCGCAATTGATGTCAATGCCGGTTGTTCTGATGCATTTTGTTCCGTCCACATCTCTGATGGCACCGTTGGACAATACGTCATCAAGCGATTTGGCATCATCTGCCGTAAGCATAATCCGTTCCTCGCCGTCGCAGCCGAAAAATGAGTCCATGCGTCTGATAACTTCCTGATGCTGGGTCAGATTCCATGAAGATAAACGTTCATATTTAAACAAAACCTGCTCACGGGTCATCCCCTCAAAGATACCGCCTTTTTCAAGCATATCATCGCTTATCTTTTTATAAAAAGTTTCATATTGCTCCTTGCTTCCCCAGAAACTTTGCAGCCTTTCCCATTGGTTTTCGGTGATTCCCATATTGCTTTCCCAATTTTCGGGAACACTTATGGTTGGAGTCGTCTCGACAACGGCCTGAACTGTCGGTCGTATCTGCCACAGCCAGTGTTTTGTTTCCGTCTCCGGTCAAATCCGGCATTCCGCCGTTATTTTGCGGCATACGCAAAGTTTCTTCCGTATTTTCGCCACAGGAAGTCAATACGTAAGCCATAACCATTGTGCTGGCAACAGCCATTCCTTTGCCCCACCAGTTACCATCTTTTTCCTTAAGTTTTTTTACGGCATTGGTCAGGCTGTTAGCCGTATAAACGGCAGTGCTGGACAAACGTTGGAAACTTTTTTGCAAAAGGACGTTGGCACCGGCACCGGAAGCTATTCCGGCGGCACCGAGGCCAAGTAATCCCGCGGCGCAGCCCCAACCTGCTTCTTTATAGTACTCTTTAGAAGAAGTAACCGTATCGGCAGATTTTTTCAGCCTGTCCCAAAACTTCATTTTGGGCGCTTTGGCATCTTTTTGAGCCAAACGTGCTTCTTTTCTGGCATGGGTTACAATCGGCCAGACCCAGGCGGATGCAGCCTTATAAGCGCCATAGCCGATAACGGCTGTCCCGAGCCACGGTGCGGAAAGGGCTGTCGCCCCGACCAAAACGCCGGTTGCGGCCATATCCGTAACAATCTTCGGGGCGCGGTCGCGTATGTTTGCCATAAATTCGTACCGCTGTCCCCAAACCAGTTTGGCTTTTTCTGCAAAAGCCTCTTTGGCCTTGTGGGTCATTAAAGCGGCTTTTGAAAAACATTCTTTCTTTTTGCCGGTTGCCTTTTTAGCCAGGTCGGCAAGTTTTCTGGCGAATTTGTTTGTTCTGGCTTCCGATTCGGCACAAGCTGCCATAACCGAACTGGACGAAATCTTTATTTCCTTGTCCGGATTAAGGGCATTCTGAATTTTCGACAACATACTTCCCGCCTGTTTGGCGAAAAAGTTCTTGTCTTCTTTTTGTACGGCATGAACGGCATCCGGAACCTCGCGTTCTATCTGCGCAGATGTCCTGAGGTGGGCGACCGTGCTTAAAAATGAATTTTTAACCGCTGCAAACAGGCTTTTCTTTTTATCTTTGTTTTTTAAATTATGAAATTCTTTGCTTCCTGCCTGCTCGCGCCAGACGTCCAGCTTAGCCTTTTCAAACAGCATTTCAAAATGGGCGTGTTTGTCGTCTCCTTCAAGTTCAAACCGTTCTTGCGTTTCGGGATTGATATCATAAACAGGGGTGTTTTTTTCTGCTGCCTTAATTTCCTCATCGGCAAAAAAATCCTGCTGAAATTTGTCATTGCCGAATTCCTGCTTCAAAAACGAGGTGTTGTCCAGAACTTCTTCGGCACTGGCTGCGATTTCTTCTTCTTTGTCCTGTTGGGCTTTGAGAGAAGTTTCGGCTTTGCGGGCGGCTTTCAGCTCTTCGGCGAAACGGGCATCGTCGGCTTTGACCATTTCAAGGGCTTTGGCGAAAATTTCGTCATCAGCCTCAATATAGCCTCCGGCAATTTCGTATGCCGTATTTAAATCCATGCTGTCAAAAGCATTAGTCATTGTTTTTTTCTCCATAAAAAACACCATTATTTAAGGGCAGTATATATCATGTTTTTAATTATTTCAACAACTTTTTTGTCAATTTTAAATATTTTTTTAAAAAATTGTCAATAGTAAAGATGTTCTTAAAAATTGGTTGCCAAATTTCATACATTGGTTTATAAACGCGAAAAATAACAAGAGGAAAGACCATGCGCGTAGATTTATTTGATTTTGATTTGGACAAAGAATTAATTGCCAAAGAGCCGGCAAACCCGCGGGACGCGTCCCGCCTTCTGGATTTATCGGAAGAAGGTGTTACCGTTGACCGGCATTTCTATGATTTGCCGGATATTCTGCATTCCGGTGATGTTCTGGTTTTTAATGATACAAAGGTAATTCCCGCGCGCCTTTACGGAAAAAGGGGAGAAGCTGAGGTCGAAGTAACTTTGTATCATCCCGAAAATGGTCAGACATGGTGGGCATTTGTAAAAAACTCCAAGCGTCTGCATCCAGAGGACGAAATTACTTTTTATACGTCGGAAATTGCGCCGGAAAAATCATTGTTTAAAGCGCGTGTGATTGAAAAACGCGGTGAAGACGGCGTACTTCTGGAATTTCTCTGTCCGGTTGATAATCTGTCGAAAATGTTGGAAACGTATGGGATGATGCCGCTGCCGCCGTACATTAAGCGTGAAAAACCGGTTGCGGGGTTATGGAATAAATACAATGATAAGGAAAATTATCAGACTGTATATGCAAAATATGAAGGGGCAGTTGCCGCGCCTACGGCCGGACTGCATTTTACCGACCGTGTATTGAAGAAACTTGATGAAAAGGGCGTATCCAAAGTATTTCTGACCCTACATGTCGGCGCCGGAACGTTTCTGCCCGTGAAAACGGAAGATACTAAAGACCATAAGATGCACGCCGAATATGGTATTATTACTCCCGAAGCTTGCGAAATTATCAATAAAGCCAAAAGGGACGGAAGGCGGATAATTGCTGTCGGCACAACGTCGGTGCGCCTGTTGGAAAGCGCTGCCGATGACAATGGCATATTGCATCCGTTTAATGGAGAAACGTCAATTTTTATTACGCCTGGATATAAATTTAAGGTAATTGATTATATTATTACCAACTTTCACCTGCCGAAATCAACGCTGTTTATGCTGATATGCGCCATCGCCGGAACCGAACGTATGAAGGCTGCGTATGCACATGCCGTCAAAGAACGGTATCGTTTTTATTCCTATGGCGACAGTTCAATCCTTAAATGTGTAAATAAAATTTAACTATTCCGGTTTAAACTGCCCGTATATGGCTGAGCAGAGCTTTTTTTGCCGTTGTTTGCGCAAGCGGTTCCGCGCCGGCGGATACCCGCATCTGGTACATGGCAAAATTATGGCAATAGCAAATGGAGAGCGGATGTGTTAAAGTTGGAACTGGAATTGGAAAAAATTATAGGATATAACAAGAGTGCTTTGTTTCCGATTCTGGTATTAGGGGCTTTTCTGGTATATTTTTTTTCCGTATCGGATTTTTCTGAAGAAAATTACCATGCAGTACACGGTTTTTTCGTTGGCTGCGTTGGGTTGACATTGCTGGTGATGGGGTATTTCCGGATTTTAAGTTCGGTTATGATGGCCTCAGTCATTTATACGGGGTACCTGGTTATAAACAGTCTGAGATATACATACGGCGAGGATTATATTTTTTCGGCCGGGTATAATATATGGAGTGCGCTGTTGCTTCCCGATATTTTGTTGGCATATTTTCTTTTTCACAAAAGACAGCCTCATAAATATTGGAGTTGGTTTTATATTTTTCTGTTTGCTCAGACAGCGTTGATTGAAAAACTGCAAAATCACAGCATAGATACCGATTCGTATTATTTCTACAAACATATCGGTATGTTTAATTATCCTGCTCTGAATATATCCGTTTTATGTTTGTCAGTCTTGTTTGTTTATCATGTCTGCAAAGGGCGGATATTGAGTGCGGCCGCTTTTTTTGCCGGAACTGCCGTATTTATGGGTGTTTATTTTTCAGATAATTTGTTTGCGTTCAGCCTGTTTTTTCTGGCAGCTGTTCTGATACTGCTTTTATCGTCGCTGTATTATGTATATTATTCAAGGAGTCGCGACGAGGATTTGGGAATTCCCAACAGCAGGGCATTTTGCCGGGAAGCGGAAAACAAATACCCGCTTAAATACAGTATTGCCCTGATGTATATCGACGAATACGAACGGCTGTTGAAACGTTTTGGCCGGCGAAAAATGCTGTTGCTGAAAAAAATGTTCTTAAAGCGCATAAACAAAACCAATGCCGGGATTTTGGTGTATAACTATAAGGCAGATGCGTTTATTTTGGCGTTTATGAATGCCAATGCCGCAGAAAGTTTTGAAAAAGCAGAAGAAGTTCGCCGCATTTTGGCGAAGTCCGTGTTTGTTTTTAATGAAAATAATCATCTGCAATTAACAGTATCGCAATGTGTCAGCGAAAAAAAGCGCAGTGACGCAGACGCTGCGGCGGTTTTGGTGCGAGCCGAAGAAAACTTGCAAAAGGCCTGCCGGTTTACGCGTAATATTACGATTAAGGCTTAATATTTGTCAGCGGGTAATCTGACCGCGCGGTGCAAAACAAAAAGTCCGAGTAAAAGAAACGGCAGGGACAACAGCTGTCCCATCGTAATACCGCCGGGAAGAAAGCCGATTTGCTGATCCGGTTCGCGAAAAAGTTCCATACACATTCGCGATATTGCGTAAACAATAAGAAATGCTGCGGAGATAATTCCGTTATGATTTCGGACATAAGGTCTGCGCCAGAGCAGATTGAGAATGGCAAACATCAGAAGTCCTTCCGTTGCAGCCTCATACAGCTGCGAAGGATGACGCGGCAGATATCCTCCTTCCGGAAATTTAACCGCCCAGGGAACGGTTGTAACCCGCCCCCATAACTCGCCATTGACAAAGTTGGCAAGCCTGCCCAAAAAGATTCCGATAGGAACATATAAAGCGACAATATCCGTAATTTTCAGGAACGGGAACGCGTATCTTCGCGCAAAGCAAAACAATCCCAGAATAACCCCGGCAATTCCGCCGTGAAAAGACATTCCCCCATGCCATACGGCAATAATTTCCGAAGGGTGCTTCCAAAAGTAGCCGTCTCCGTAACAGACGACATATCCGATTCTTCCCCCGAGAATAATGCCGAGTGTTGTATAGAAAACCAAATCGTCAAGCTGTTCGTTGGTGATGCCAAGATTGTACTTTGCAATATTACGTTTGGTCAGAAGCCAGGCCGCAACAATACCCGCCAAATAAGCCATGGCATACCACCTGAAGGAAAAGGGACCTATCGAAAAGATAACCGGGGATATATCGGGAAAATCAATATACATACTAAAACTCCGTAAGTGGTGATGGCCAGTCTTCAACGCTTAAAGTTATATTAACAAAAAAATATAATCCACATAAAAAAAATATGATTTTAAACGTGTTGAGCTAACTATATGATAAAGCGTAATTTGTGAAAATTAAAAAAGTTACTTTTTACTTAAATAAGTGGAAAACTCCATATTGGGGTTGTCTAAGGAAGAAGGCTGCGGCAAGAATAAAACCTGTAAACGGGCAAGGCTCGGTCTGACAAAATTTTATTTTGCACCGGCAAGTTGCGTTAAGCAGGAAAATAAAAGGATAGTGCGGTAATGAATTTGGCATTGGAACAGCAAGATTTGTATAATCCGATTGATACGATAGAAGGGATATTTTCCCGCGATAACGTATCTTTTGACCGCCGCAAGGATAATGAACTGGTAGCAGAAGTTTTGGGAAAATGGGACAATATGCTGATTTTCTTTGCGTATGAGGAGCATCTGCGCTGTCTGCATATTTCCTGCCTGCTGAACATTGAAGCATCTGCGGTAGATCGCGGAAAGATGTTTGAATTGCTGGCCATGCTGAATGAAAATCTCTGGCTGGGGCATTTTTCTTACTGGAGCGAACAGAAAATGCCGATTTTTAAACATTCCCTGATTTTGCAGGATAACGAAGAACTGTTTACTCATAAAATAAGCAAAATTATAGAGCTGTCAATTATGGAATGCGAAAGGGTTTATCCGATTTTTAATGCCGTAATGCGCCAGAATGTCGAACCGACCCAGGCATTGTATACCAGCGTTATGGTAATGTAAAAAACGTTATCCCCGTATCTAGATACGGACATCATAAAATCTTCAGATAGTGCAGGATAAAGAAAATAATGCCGGCCTGAATAAAAACAGTGGCAAAAAAGGTAGCCATATATGCCTTTTTCTTATTTTTGTGATGAAAAAACTTTTGCCCGGCAATTGCGCCGATTGTGCCCCCCATCAATTCCATCGTATGCAGTTGGATTTCGGGAATGCGCCATTCTCCACGCTGGGCGCTTCGCTTGTCTTTGCCGTATGCTAAAAAGGTAAAAAGGTTAATCATCGGCAGATGGAATAAGACGAAGAGCATAAATGCGGCTTTGGTAAACGGCCGTACGCGCCAGCCCAGATTGTTTTCGCAGTAATAGGCAGCCAGTACCATTGCCGTTGCATAAAGCAGAAAAATGGTGTTTTTCTGTACACCCTTGAATAAAAACAAAAAAGCAAATATAAGAGTAGCAAAAGTAATTGTCATAAAGCCTCCTTGGAGATGTTGGCTATCATAAAAAAAGCCAAAAGTAAATCAAAAACTTAAGAAAATTTTAATTGCTTTAGGCTATTAGTTATACAAACAATAATAAATTTATTAGGAGATGCCAGATGAAAAGAGTATTAAGCGTCGTTGCCTGCACTATGTTGGCTGCCTGCTCTTGCAGCGAAAATCAGTGGGAAGAGGTCGATAATGTAACGTTTGATGAAACGGTGTATGAAGATCAGGCACCGGTAATCCAGTCAGAACTGCCTCCGGCGCAGCCGGCTCCGATGGTTGTAAAACCGGAACCTGTATACATTCCTGCGCCGCAGCCTGTTTATGATTGTCCTTGCGCGGAAGTGCAGGTTCAGCCCTGCTATCAACAGCCGTGTTATCAGCCCTGCGCCTGCCAGCCGATGCCCTTGCCGCAGCCCAAAGTAACGACAACCAAAAAAATTATTACGACAACAACGACAATGGAAGAACCCTGCGGCAAACCGGTTTGCGAACCCGTTGTAACGACACATGAAGAAGTTATCCCTGCTGAAGTAAGCTATACGGGATACAATGCGCCGGTTCAGCAGGCTCAGCCGAATGATTACGTAGAAGTAACCGTTGAACAAAATCCGTACCGTTCCGAAGTTGTCGGAATGCGGTCTTCAAATGCCAAAGTTGACGCGTCCGTTGCAGCAAAATATTCGCCCGAAGCCTAGCAACACGCGCTACGAACCGTATGCTGCAGGATACTTCGGCTATTTATGACAGCGGTAAGGCCAGAACCGTTTATATCAAAGATACAAAGCTTCTGAGCACGGATTTGCCGTACGGCAGCCATCGCCTGAAAGGGGCAACCAAAGACATTATCAGCGGTTCAAAAACCTATGAAGTCGTCAACAATGTAAATAATGCCGATTTTGTAATTGATACGTCGGCCGATTGGTACGTTGCTCCCGACAATACGACGCCGGCTCTGCAGTATAAATTGTCAATGTATGACAAGAGCGGCAAAAAGGTCAACGAATGGGTTGAAATCATCAGGCAGGTTCAGGAATAATCTGCAGGATGACAATAAAAAGTCTGGCGAAACTGTCTGTCTTTGCCTTGCTGATAAATTATATCGGCAAGGCGGAGGCGGACAGTTTTTCTTTGGCTGTCAGGGGAACTGCCTGTGCAGACGTATCGGCGGAACAGACCCGTTCAGAAATCCGCTACCGTGCGTATGACAAAGCTGTGCTTCTGGCAGTTAAAAATTCTCCGTATGTCCGGCAGGAAGCAGCCAGTATGGACGATTACGGCTATAATGTATTGGCATATCGTTTGGCGGATAAGGCGTTAAATGACATTACGGTTATCACCGTACGTGATGACAATGAAAAAATCTGCCTGGAAGTCAGCGGAGAACTGGATCAAGAGAAGACAAACGCCGTCCTTAGGACAAAGCAGCCGGAATTTAATCCGGCAAATGTTGCCCAAATCGCCGAGAAAATAAAACGGGAGCTCCCAAAATCAATGTATGAAACAGACAGCACGATACCGCTGCTTTATGTTGATGATATTGAATATTATAATGGCAGTGCTTCTTCTGCTTTTACCGGCAAAATTACCGAAAAACTGGCTTTTGAGCCACGGATTCTTGTAACCGAAACCCGCGAACTTGCTGACTATTTTCTTAAGCCCAGATTGCTGCTGTCCAAAATAGAACCGGTTAATGCCGAAAACAGCCGTTACAGTATGTCAGTTGTCGTCGAATTGCGAAAAAGCGACGGCAGTCTTGTCGATTCGGAAGAACAAAATCGCTATATTATCGTCAATAATAATGAAAATATGCAGGAAACCGCTCAAAAACTTCTAACAAAGCTGCTGGAAGATGCCCTGACGGCTCTTTCAGGCAAATTAAACAGTCTTTTAAAGTATTAATTACTTCTCCAGCCAGAATGTAGACGGTCCGTCATTAATAAGTTTAACTTTCATTTCCGCCTGAAAAATACCGGTTTGCGGTTCAATCCCCTTTTGCGCCAGAATACTGTTAAAATAATCGTACATTGCTTTGGCTTTCTCAGGCAGCTCCGCTTTGTCAAATCCCGGACGGTTTCCGCGCGAAACATCGGCGGCCAGCGTAAATTGGGAAACGACCAGAATGCCGCCGCGGATATCCTGTACGGAGAGGTTCATCTTGCCGTCGGCATCTTCAAAAATCCGGAGATTAACCAGTTTATTGGCAAGATAATCGGCCTGTTTGGGTTCGTCGCCTTTCTCTACGCCCAAAAAGACCAACAGTCCCTGTCCGATTTTTCCGACGGTTTTGCCGTTGACCTCCACGCTCGCTTCCAAAACCCGCTGTACTAAAAGTTTCATTTGCTTTCTCCGTATTTTCTTTAATATTTAATGCAGCCCTTTCCAGTTTTTTACCGGGTATAAAACATATAGGAAAAGAAAATAGCTGCTCCGATGCCTGCCAAATCTGACAGCAAAGCATATTTGAGCGCATATCTCGTTTTGGCAATGTTAACCGCTCCGAAATATACCGTCAAGACATAAAAAGTTGTTTCCGTTGAACCTTGTACCACAGAAGCCGTAAAGGCGGCAAAACTGTCTGCGCCGTAGTTCTGCATTGTTTCAATCATCATTGCCCGGGCACCGCTGCCTGACAAAGGCTTCATCAAAGCCGTAGGCAGTGCATCGGCAAAGCTGTTATCAATCCCACTCCATTGACAGGCGGATTTAACCGCGCCGACCAATGCGTCCAAAATGCCGGAGGCGCGGAAAACGCCGATAGCCGCCAGCATGGCCAAAAGATAGGGCAAAATCCGCAAAGCTACGCCAAATCCTTCTTTGGCTCCGTCGACAAAAGCTTCGTAGCATTTAACCTTGTGTCGCATCGCAA
>ERZ779889.4019-NODE-4019-length-10103-cov-3.772691_pt1 | contig 10103 bp, 8 predicted proteins | sample MGYA00511030_ERZ779889 | MGnify/ENA primary metagenome ERZ779889 (study PRJEB29588, sample SAMEA2160616) | human gut metagenome | biome: human gut; feature: human-associated habitat; material: faeces | place: Denmark | collected 2008/2010 ...
TTTGTGTGGTAACTTCATTCTACCAGAGCCTGCAAGCTATGTCTTCTTTTATGCGGTTTTCAATTTGCGCAAGTTATTGTACCTTATCTGCACTTACAGTGTACTACTCCAAAATGTCCAAGAGTACAAAATTCCCGTGTAATATAGGAAAACCGCAAGCAGACGGAAAAGAATTAATTCCCGTCAAACTTGCGGCATACGGAAACCCAAAGGTGAAAAAATGACATGATTTTTTTCAGGGGACGCTGGTATACTTTTGGGACGAATACCCTATCTCTACGCACCGTTTGGGACGACTTAGGCAGTTAAATTGCTTATACTTTATTTATCGCTGGCAGGGATATATGCATGAGAAGGAATGACCAGGTTTCAAAAATAAAACAAGCAACGCTATGAACTATATAGCTGTGCTTTACCAAAATCTCTTCAGCCTTAAATTAGTTTGGCATCAGCGTATTGGGAAGGAACAGCGTTATCTCAGGAATGAACAGTAACACAAGAAGCCCTGCAAGCATCACGAGCAACATTGGCCAGACCTGACGCACCACCGACGATAGTTTATCATGTGATACACCGGCGGTCGTAAACAGCGCAATACCAACAGGAGGAGTAATCATTCCGATTGCAAGGTTGATTACACAGATAACTCCAAAGTGGATCATGTTTACTCCCAGGGATTGCATTATGGGCTGCAGGATAGGAACTGTAAGGAGAATGATTGAAGAAGTCTCCATCAGGCAGCCAAGGAACAGCAGCACGACCATAACAAGAAGCAGGATTACATACTTATTGCTGCTGAAAGCCAGAACTACGGCAGATATCTTGGCCGGAACCTGCTGAGAGGTAAGTACCCAGCCCAGAGGCTTTGAGCACGCAATGAGCAACATTATCATAGATGTGCCCAGAGCACCCTTGTATGCAAGCTCAATAAGGTCAGACCACTTCAACTCTTTGTATACGAATTTTCCGACAATAATACCATATACGACGGCGACACAGGCAGATTCGGTCGGAGTAAAAACTCCGCTCATAATGCCGCCCATAATAATAATAGGCATAAGCAGAGCCCAGATAGCATCAAAAGTGGCCTTCAGACGCTCTTTGCTGCTGCTTCTTTCTCCTGCGGGGAAATTCTTTTTCTTAGAGAGCCTGTGATTTGTAATGCAAAGTATCACACAGAGAAAAATTCCGGGAAGAAATCCGCCGAGAAGCAGCTTCCCAACAGAGACACCCGCAGTAGTACCAAAAACCACCATAGGTATAGAGGGAGGGATGATAACACCTAGACAGCTTGCCGCAGCAACAACCGCGGAGGAATAGTCACTAGGATATCCTCTCTTTTTCATCTCGGGAATGGTTATTCCGCCGATAGCGGCTGCAGTGGCAGGAGTGGAGCCAGAAATTGCAGCAAAAAATGCGCAGGAAATAATAGAGACATCTCCAAGTCCACCTTTAATATGACCGACAAATCTGTCTGCCATATTGATAATTCGCTTTGAAACACCACCGCGGTCCATAACCGTGCCGGCCATCATAAAGAACGGAATTGCAAGAAGTGCAAATGAATCAACACCTGCAACCATGTGCTGAGGAACAACCATCATGTTGGAGTTCCCGCTGGACAGCAGTGCTGCAGCAGTCGCAACGACTAAGGAAATAGCAATGGGGACATTGATCACAAAGCACAGCACCATCACTATAGCCAAAACGAGCATCATTTTTCACTCTCCTCCTTTCCTGCCTTTTTAAAGTTCACAATTGCAAGAATTATTACTTCACGTATTGAGTAAAATACACCGAGAAAACCAAATGCCAGAACGGCAGCATATTCGTATGATACTTTCAGATGTAGCGCGGGAGATCTCTGGATAGATGTAACCTTGAGGACGGGAAACGTGTATCTGATGAGAAATATGCAGAACGCAATTACAATAAAATGAACGAGAAACTGAACAAACAGTCTTCCCTTGGTGGGAAGCAAATTAACAACGGCATCTACTCCTATATGGATATGCTCTTTGATTCCAATCGACGCACCCAACATACTGACCCAAACAAACATATAGCGTACAAATTCTTCAGTCCATGATGGGGAGCTGTTGAAAGCATATCTCATTACGACCTGATAAAATGTAACTGATACCATTATGAGCATAGAAACTGCAAGTACCAGTTTAATTATTTTATCTATTATTTTTATCATGGAGGACCTCCTCTTTCCGAATGTGAGTGTGTATATTATACACACTCACATTGAAGTTTGGTTACTTTGTAGGATCAAGGGCGAGGATTTTGTCAACAAGAGCCTTACCAGCGGCTTCATCTCCGCCACCGAGAGTTGCATAGTATTCTGGCCAGACCTGCTCAATGGCAATCTTCTTGAATGCTTCGGTGTCAACTTCGTTGACTTCCATTCCGGCTGCTTTAAGTTTGTCAATGAACTCCTGATCGGTGCTGATGTATGCTGCATTCTGTGCTTCAGCTGCAATCTGAGCAGCCTCGGTAATCATCTGCTGATGCTCGGGAGACTGCTGCTGGAAAAAGACTTCGCTGACAACATATCTGCGGGGGAAGTAGAAGTGGCCGGACAGAGACATGTACTTCTGAACTTCCTGGAAGCTGTTGTTGTAGGTAGAGCTTGCAGGGTTGTCCTGACCGTCAACGGTGCCCTGCTGCATAGCGGTGTACAGTTCGGAGAATGCCATGGGAACAGCATTGCCGCCGAATGCGTTAATGGTTGAGATCATGATCTCAGACTGCATAACGCGCATCTTCAGACCCTTCATGTCTTCGGGTTCGACAATGGGACGAACACTGTTGGTGAAGTGACGGAATCCGCCGTAGTCATATGCAAGGACACGAACACCTATGTTCAGGAACTCCTCGCACTCCTTGGTGCAGATTTCGCTGTCGTATACGGCCTGTGCATGCTCCAAAGAAGAAATCAGATATGGGAGATCCCAAACAAGAGTGTCGGCAACGAAACCGCTGCAGGCACCGTTCTCAATTTCCTGCATTTCAAGAGTGCCAAGCTGGACAGATTCGAGCATCTGGCTGGAGGTACCAAGCTGGTTTGCGGGGTATACTTCAACCTTGTAGTAACCGTTGGACATGGTCTCCAGAGCTTCCTTCAGTGCGTATGCGCCAATCTGCTGGGGGTCACCCATATCGGCTGATGCACAGTGACCAATCTTTATGGTGACAACGGGTTCTGCGTAGGTTTCTGCCGCGGGAGCGGCCGCTTGGGCTTCGGTAGGGGTTGCTGCGGGGGCTGCTTCAGTCTTTGATCCGCATGCGCAGAGAGAGAAGACCATCAGCATTGCAAGAATAATAGAAAGCGCTCTCTTCATTGTTTTTCCTCCTGTATTATATTTAATTTATATTTTTTGCTTAAAGCAAAAATTACAAATGTAAAAATGACGCCGATGTACGGCAGAGATATGCGAAAACTAACTTACATGGCCATCCGCTTACAGATCTCTTTCGCTTCCTCTGCAGAGCGTCCGTTGCTTAACGCAGCCATCAACAGAAGTCTGGCTTTCTGTCCGGACAGGTCGCCCAACATTATGGCTCCGGCATCAACAAGAGAGGCACCGCCGCCCTCATTTGCGTATATTGCCATCGCACGGCCCTCGGCCGTTCTTGATACGATTCCAACCAGTATTTCGTTTTCAATGGCACGCTTGACGCCGGCATAATAATCCGGGTTGACATTTCCGCATCCGCTTCCCTCAATGACGATGCCTTTTGCTCCGCAGGCGATAGAGCAGTCAATAAACCGTGCATCGGCACCTATGGTGAACTTTATGAGATCTACGTTGTACTCGGGGGTATCAAACTCAATGGGTTCCAGGCGGAGCATCTGTCTGTAATAAATGACCTGGGGGTAATACACTGCGCCAAGATATCCGTGGGCACCGGAAGAAAACGCCTGCAGCGCAATGCAGTGCTGCTTTGTAACATCTCTGGCAGCAAATACCTCACTATTGAACAGAATCAGTACACCCTGTCCGGCTGAATGCTCATCCGCAGCAACGATGATTGCTTCACGCAGGTTTCTGGGCCCGTCTGAGTCTCTCTGGGAAATATTCCTCTGTGCACCTGTCATAACCACTGGCTTTGAAAGATTAAGAGAGATGTCGAGAAAATAAGCGGTCTCCTCCATCATCCCTGTACCATGGGTAATAACTATACCTGAAATGTCGGGATCATTATCACATTCAATAACTGCTTTCCGAATCTCCATCAGCGACTGTAGAGTAAGAGCACTGCTGTTAAGCTTTACGACATCTCTGGTCTCCACGATAATTTCTGAGGGAAATGAGCCGGAACATGCTGCATTTTTCAGCTGTTCGCCGTTCAGAGCCGGAACCAGACCTCCGGCATTGCTATCAAATTCCGTAGATATGGTTCCGCCTGTTGAAAGGATAATAATCTTTTTCATACTGTTAAACTTCCTAGTTCTTAATGTGCAGGTCATACCTGCCGCTACGCAGAGCAATACCTCTTTCAACGTGCAGGCAAAATGATACTGCAGATAAGATATGTAATTGGGAAAAACGAACTGGCGCGAACAATACATTTTGGGTAAACGATGATTAATTCGGTGAGATCAGATGCCGGAAGCGATTTAATCAGCGATTACCTAGGCTAAAGAAAATAACCGACTTGTATATGAATGCGGTCCAGTCTATTCCATTGTCATCTCTTATCAGACAGTGGGGTAGCCCTTTTCTTCTCTGCCGCGGGTGTTAAATCCACCGACGTATGAGGGATGAACAACTTCATTTGGTGAAACAATTTCCGTCAATAAACTGGCCGACATTTGCGCTGTCAACAGGTTCGCCGTCTTTTGCTGTAATGGTACCGCGCAGAATGGTGCAAACTGCGGCGCCCTTAAAGGTCTGACCATCAAAAATGGTGAACTTCTGGACATAGTGGGATTTGGTATCATCAACAGTAACTTCTTTGTTCATATCGATAACTACCATATCGGCATCGGAACCGATCATAATTGCACCCTTCTTGGGGTACATACCCCACACCTTTGCCGGTCCCTCGGAGGACACTCTGACATACTGAGAAAGAGTCATCCTGCCCTTGTTAATCTCATTAAGCATAACGCTTGCATAATGTTCGTTATAGTGGATACCGGCGGGGACATCCCACAGAGATACGGTCTTCAGCTTTTCTTCCTTCTCATGGGCGGCGCTGTCGGATGCCAGATAATCGATATCGCCGTTGCGCAATCCTTCCATCATAGATTCGCAGTCCTTTGCGGTCCTCACAGGAGGATGCACCTTGATGATCTGGCCGTATTTATAGAAGTCATCCTTCGTCATGAAAGTATACTGTGGGCAGGTCTCGCAGGTAATGTCAACGCCCAACTGCTTTGCAGCCTTGACGATAGTGCGGCCTTCGTCAGTGCTCATATGCACAATATGCATCTTGTTGCCGACACAGCCGGACATAACAGCCATCCTTGCGATTGCCAGGGCTTCGGAGGTGTTTCCGCGCGCATAGTCAAAATCCATATAACCAATCCTGCCGGCAGCCTTGAACTTCTTTTCAAAGTATTCAACAAATCCGCGGTCTTCTGCGTGAACACCGACTCTGCGGTTAACATTCTTGATTACCTGGAAGATCTCATACAGAGCGCCTTCCTCGGGTGAGGGCAGAGCGCCAAAGGTCTGACCAATAAAGATCTTGTAGCCAATAGCACCGCATTTAGCAAGATCTTCAATATTGGAAGCATCGTTACCGATGACAGTACCCCAAAGACCGTAGTCAACATAGGAGCCCTTGTCCTCAATCATGCTGCGCTTCATTTCAAAATTTTCTTTGGAATCAATTGCCGGGACGTTGTTCGGCATATCAAAAACGGTAGTAATTCCGCCGATAGCCGCAGTTCTGGAGCCACTCCAGAAGTTATCTCTCTTAGGATAGCCGGGCTCACGGAAGTGGCTATGACAATCGATGATTCCGGGAATAATGTACTTTCCGGTAGCGTCAACAACTGTCTTTGCCTCGGCACCACTGAGAGGTGCCAGTATTGCTGTGATCTTACCGTCCTTAACCGCAACATCGGCAGGGAAGGATTCGGTGGAGCTTACACCAGTATCTGCATTGAGCTTGAGACCCAACTGCTTGAAGGAAAGCTGGATGTTGCTTTCATCGCCACACCACCCATGTCTCCAAACCTTGAATACGACACGATATATAACGAGTATGTGCTCCTGGCAATAAGCAAGAATAGTCCCTTTGCAGACTTAGGTGTGCGCAGAGCCGATGCTCCTTATCCGTGGATCGATCTTAAGCTGCTGCAGAATGCGAATTTTGTTGCCACTGATAAAGGAATGCGATCCCGTACCGTGCTTGAAGAGCTGTTTGAGCGGGAAGGGGTCAAGCCTGATATTACCACCACAACAAATAGTTCAATAACGGCACTGGACATAAGTGAAAGTGGGCTGGCAATAGCCCTGAGCTTTGATTCATCTTTTTACCCGATACTGAGTAAAAAAACAGATCTTCGCCTGTTTAGTGTCGGTACTCCAATAATGCAGAAAGGCGTGGGATTTGCCTACCGGAGTAAGGATTCACTGTCACCTCTGGCAAAAGACTTCATCTCGATGTACAAAAAGATCCATGCGGACTACTATGACAGTCTGCCTAAGGCGTCTATTTAGCGCCTGGAGAAAGCCGCAGCAGAGCGTAAACTATCATAACTTTTTTGAATGTGATGGGGCTTAAAACAGAATTACAGCTTACTTTACTTTTGGGATTGTTGCCGATATAATGGCTATGCATTCAAGAGCTGTATGTCAGGAGGTCATATATGATAAGTTTACATGATAAAGGCGTCTACTTGATTAGAGGAACTGATATTGTCGAGTCGTCAGATGCTGCATCCGCTGAGTACGGCGCTGCTGTATCTGAGGCAGAGGCAAGAAAAGGCACCATCAGTTACGGTATCCTTCAAGCGCACAATACATCTGGCGATGATAAGCATTTGAGGATGAGATTTGACTCACTGACGAGTCATGATATAACCTATGTAGGCATCATTCAGTCTGCTCGTGCATCCGGGATGACGGAGTTTCCTGTGCCGTATGTGCTTACCAACTGTCACAACAGTCTCTGCGCAGTGGGTGGCACCATCAATGAGGATGACCACAAGTTTGCACTGTCAGCGGCTCATAAATATGGCGGTATATATGTTCCCGTAAATCTTGCCAATATCCACAGCTATAACCGCGAGATGATGACGGGCTGCGGCAGGATGATTCTGGGAAGTGATTCACACACACGCTACGGTGCTCTGGGTACCATGGGTATAGGTGAGGGCGGCGGTGAGCTGGTAAAGCAGCTTTGTGGCAGAACATATGATTTCGACTATCCCCAGATTGTTGCAGTGTACCTCCGGGGCACACCCAGGCCGGGCATTGGACCACACGATATTGCCCTGCTTATAGTGGGCGCAGTATACAAGAGCGGCTATACTAAAAACAAAGTCATGGAGTTTGTCGGTCCGGGTGTTGCCGGACTTCCAATAGAGTACAGAAACGCCATTGATGTAATGACCACTGAGACTGCCTGCTGGAGTTCCGTATGGGTGACCGACGTCAGGACCGAGGAGTATTACAGAAAGCACGGACGCTCCGAGGACTACAGAGAGCTCCAGCCCCAAAGTGCCGCATACTATGACGGATGCATAGAGATTGATTTATCTGATGTGGAGTCCATGATTGCACTGCCATTGCACCCATCCAATGTTTATTCCATTCACGAGCTTCAGAAAAATGCGCCGGAGATACTGGAAAAGGTTCAGAAGGAGGCAAACAAGCAGTTTAAGAATGTGGCACTCAATCTCACAAGCAAGTACCGTGATGGTGGGGTCTGGGTTGAGCAGGGCGAAATCGCCGGATGCTCCGGTGGAACCTTTGATAATATTTGTGCTGCTGCAGATATCCTTCGCGGAAACAGCTGCGGCAACGGTGCTTTCTCTCTGAGCGTATATCCCGGCAGTATGCCTGCGCTGGCTCAGCTTGTCAAAAACGGATGTATATCCGACCTTATCTCTTCCGGCGTTATCGTCCGCGAGTGCTTCTGCGGTCCCTGCTTCGGCGCTGGCGACTGCCCCGCCAACAACGAGTTCTCCGTCCGCCATACTACCCGTAACTTCCCTAACCGTGAAGGCTCCAAGCCCGGAGAGGGTCAGATCAGTTCTGTTGCTCTTATGGATGCCCGATCCATCGCTGCCACGGCGGCTAACGGTGGAAAACTGACGGCTGCTACCGACCTTGCAGTGGAGTACATGGAATATGACTACGAATTCGATGCTGGAATATACGAAAAGAGAGTATATGATGGCTGGGGTAAGCCAGAACCAGAGACCGAACTAAAGTTCGGCCCCAATATTAAGGACTGGCCGGAGATGCCTGCCATGTCAGAGGACTTGCTTGTGAAGGTTTGCTCATACATAACTGATCCAGTGACCACGACAGACGAACTTATCCCGTCCGGTGAGACATCGAGCTTCCGTTCTAATCCTATTCGACTCAGTGAGTTTACCCTTTCCCGACGAGATCCTCAATATGCAGGAAGAAGCAAGATCCTGCTGGCCGCAGAACGCAATAGAGAGGCCGGAGAGGCATTGCCCAAGGAGATAGTCGCTGTTTATTCTGCATTGAATGCTGTGGGTATTGCTGCAGACCCCGGGGCAACGGTTATCGGCTCTACGATCTACGCCAATATGCCAGGTGACGGCTCAGCCAGAGAGCAGGCTGCCTCCTGTCAGCGCGTTCTGGGGGCAGCGGCAAATATAGTGGTTCAGTACGCTACAAAGCGCTATCGCTCCAACTGTATCAACTGGGGAATGATACCTTTCCAGACAAAGACCCCGGAGAAGCTAGAGCTGGGAGATTATGTCTTTGTCCCGGGAGCGCGCTCTTTTGTACTCTCAGGCGGAGGCAGCACCAAGGCTTATATTGTGAAGCCCAACGGTTTTGTAGACATCGTTGAGCTGTTCCTTGCTCCCCTAACCGAGGCCGAGCGGCAGATAATCGCAGACGGCTGCCTGATAAACTACTATCGCAATAACAAGTAACAGAATAACCCCTTTGACCGACCGCCTGGGAACATCCGGGCGGTCGCAATTCGATTGTACAAACATCATTAAGAAAGTATGTCCGGTGATTCTGCTTGAAACAGTAGCCCGCAAATGATAGAATTATTCTCAGTCAATCCGTAGGAGAATCCGATGCTATGACAATTAAAGATATGGAGTGGGTTGTAACGCTGGCTGATGAGGGCGAAATGACCCAGACTGCATTGCGGCTGTTTACAACTCAACCGGCTCTGAGTCAGTGCCTTCACAAGGTAGAAAAGGAACTTGACTGCAAGCTGTTCATCAGAACTTCTTCCGGAATAAAGCTCACCTAGGCCGGTAGTGCATTCTACTCCTCGGCAAGGCAGATACTTGACAAATACAGTGATCTTACACTCCAGATAGATAAAATAAAGAAAACTGCCGATGCAGAAGTCAGGATCGGTATTACTCCCGGCAACATAATACGATTCTCTGCCCCACTGCAGTCGGCAGTGAAACGCTGGAACAGTGCAATTCACACAGTGATATGTGAATCCGACGCATCTTCTCTCGAAAAGATGCTTTTGTCCGGTCAGATTGACATGGCCATAACCAGCCTTCCGTTAAGATCAAAGTATATACAATACAAGGAGTATCTCCGCGACAGATTTGTAGTGCTGCTGAGAAGGGGTTCTCCACTGATAGAAAAATACAGCACCGCGCCTGACGGAGGCCGCGTAATTCGCATGACCGATTTGCAGGATGAGCCTATTGCCTGCACTTTTCCGGGGCAGCGAAGTCGCATGATTACAGACGCTATCTTCCTCAGAGCTCATATCCGGCCCAATATAGTGATGGAGACCCGCAACATCAGCACATTGAGATTTTTTGCCGATCAGGGGAATTGCATCGGTGTTTGTTGACACGTCAAATGATCCGGAGACAGCTGAAAGAGATTATTCTATACCGCACCACACCGCCGCCAGCCATGAGCTGCTTGATGCCCTGAGACTTT
>ERZ779889.4020-NODE-4020-length-10099-cov-5.068299_pt1 | contig 10099 bp, 10 predicted proteins | sample MGYA00511030_ERZ779889 | MGnify/ENA primary metagenome ERZ779889 (study PRJEB29588, sample SAMEA2160616) | human gut metagenome | biome: human gut; feature: human-associated habitat; material: faeces | place: Denmark | collected 2008/2010 ...
TCCTTTATGATTGAAGACATTATCATAAAAATCTACTGCTGAATTCTCCACTATTCATGTTGATAATCAATGGGTAATCCTTATGATGATTATGTTTCGTTACTGCTTATTTATGTGATGTATTACACTATGAAATCAGTATGCGTAATCGCTGTTATTTTGCCGAAAAATCAAAAAACAAGTAGCAATATGAGTGAGAAGAACATTACATTTGAAGATTTACCCAAAGCAATGTCGTGGTTGATGGATAAATTGAATGAGCTGGATTCTAAAATAGATGGATTAAACAATCAGAATCAAAGCGTTCCAACCGAACAATGGATGAACCTTAAGGAATTGTGTGATTATATTCCCAGTCACCCGGCAGAGCAAACTGTATATGGCTGGACGAGTTGTCATCTAATCCCATTCCACAAAAGAGGGAAGCGTATCATGTTTCTAAAATCGGAAATTGACGAATGGCTCCATGCCGGCAAAATCAAATCTGATAAAAACTTGGAAGATGAAGCCGCCCAATTCATAAAGTCAAAAAGAAATACCAAATTCTAATGGATTCAACCAATTTATGCAATGCGCTCAGAATGGAATTTGAAGGAATCTTTGAAAACAAGATTCCTTTGGATGCTTTTCCTGCCAAAATTCAAGATATGATATTGGCTCTATCCCGACAAGAGAATTATTCCATAGAATATATGATGGCTTCTCTTTTGGTAGCAGTGTCAACCGCTATCGGCAACGCTGTCAATATTCGTATTCGTGGTGGATGGATTAGTAATCCTGCCCTTTATATGATATTGGTAGGTCGTCCCGGAATGGGCAAAACCCCACCTTTGGATTTTGCATTCCGTCCTATCCGAAAGCATGATGCCAAAATCATCAAACAATTTAAATTGGATATGGAGCATTATAATAGCTTGGTTGAAAACAATAAGGCTAAAAAAGACAAGTCCTCTTCATTGCCGGACAAACCAATTTTACGAAGAACCATCATATCCGATTTTACACCGGAAGCTTTAATGCGTGCGTTGGATGACAATCAGCGAGGTGTCGTGGTATATGTGGATGAAATTATGGGAATGTTTAATGCCGTGAATCAATATAGCAAAGGACAACTCATTGAGCAGCTATTGACAGCCTTTAGCGGAAAACCATTGGATATTTCAAGATGTAGCATCCCTGTACCTATTCATATAGAGCATCCTTTTATAAATATTGTCGGCACGATGCAAACGACACGTATGCACGAACTGATAGAGAAAGGATATAAAGACAATGGGCTGATAGACAGAATAATTTTTGTTTATCCATCGTCTCAGGAAATTTCAGATTGGGGGCTGGATGAAGAATCTTCCGTATCAACTTTTGGTAAATACTCATCAATGTGGGATTCTATTATAAATAAGGTAATTAGTTTGCCATTTATAGAGAATGAAGATGACAGAGCCATACATAATGTATTGGAATTTTCTTCGGAAGCCAAAGCCTATTTTACAAACTGGCGCAATAATGCAGTTCGGGCTGTTAATCAAATCCAAGATGATGGATTGGTGGATAGCAGAGTGATTAAAGCTCCCATGATTACGGCTCGTTTAGCTTTAGTCTTGCAAATCCTTCGTTGGGCTTGCGGTGAAGAACACAAGGATTTTGTGGATATTGACTCAACCAAATCTGCTATTGCATTGAGTGAATACTTTGAGAACTGTTATACCAACATTCAGAAATATATGTTGCGAGAGAGCGTTGAACCGCAAAAAAGAGAATTGCTTGATTGCCTTTCCGCAACTTTCACTACTGCCGATGCCATTCAAGCCGGAAAAGAAGTAGGGTTGTCGGAAAGGTCGGTAATGTATTCTTTGGTTAGCCTTGCTACGAATAAGGTTATCAAGAAAGTAAAGCGAGGTGAATATGAGAAGCTGCAATAAACGACACCTTTTGCAGTTTGCAGTTGTTGCAGTTTGCACTTTGCGCTGACATAGGATTTCTGCAAAACTGCAATAAGTGCAAACTGCACGGACTGCAATAACAAAATGAAGAAGTATGGCTGAATATAGATTTTCTCTTCAAAAATATAAGCGTGGGTCAAAACTTTCATGCCCGAAGTGTGGAAAGAAACAATGTTTTGTCAAGTACATAGATAGCCAAGGAGAAATAATTTTTCCTGATTATGTAGGCAGATGTGACCATGAGCAATCTTGCCAATACCATTACACTCCATCGGATTATTTTCATGATAACCCAATGGTAGTGGATTACAACAAAGATAACTTCATTGAAGCCGATAAGCCTAAGCCCAATTTACTGCCTCCAACCTCTTTTGTTGTCAATGAACTAATGAAACGTACTCTTACTAACTATGGTATGAATCCATTGTACATCTACCTGTCTGGGATGTTGGGTAAAGATGAGACTTCTCGGATATTCCAACTATATCATGTTGGCACATCAAAGAAGTGGGGCGGTTCTACTGTCTATTGGCAAATTGATTGGCAAGGTAATGTACGAACAGGGAAGATAATGTTGTATGATGCAGAAACAGGACATCGGACAAAAGAGCCAAGAAGTTATGTTAGTTGGGTACATACAGAACTGAATCTCCCAAACTACAATTTGAAGCAATGTTTGTTTGGCGAACATCTGTTATCTGAGAATCCGACCAAACCTGTTGCTATTGTGGAAAGCGAAAAATCCGCTTTGATAGCTACCCATTATATGCCGGAATTTATATGGTTGGCAACAGGTGGAATGCATGGATGCTTCAAGTCTGACGTGGTAAGTGTATTGAAAGGTCGGTCGGTTATGCTATGCCCGGATTTGGGTGCAAGAGAGGTTTGGCAAACCAAGATGGCTTTACTCACTTCCGTATGTTCTAAAGTTGTATTGAGTGATAGTTTGGAACAATGCGCCACAGACGAACAGCGCAAGAACGGACTTGATATTGCGGATTTCTTATTGATGACTGAAACACCTGCGATGATACTTCAAAAGATGATAAAGCGAAATCCAAACCTACAAACTTTGATTGACTGCTTGCATTTGGAACTGGTGGATTCCGGTTAGTGATGTGTTTATGGAGAAGCCAAACTAAGGGGAAAGTAAAACTATTGATTATCCAAATGGATATAGGTGACAATAGCCACTCTTAAAGTTGACAGACAAATGGCATAGTTCGGACAAAGACAATGCTTGCATTAAGGTATGTAATGCCCCATTTTTAATGGGTATTCTATGCAAGAAGTACCACCGTCCGACAAAATGGTTTCACTCATTTGTCGTCTTGGAGGCTTCTTGCATTACTCGCAGGCTCGCAATGGATAGAACATTTTATTAATAAATTCCAGTTATAAACGCTTATGGATATACAACAAAACAATGGAAAACAGGGTGTTCGTACTCGTCATATAGACATTCGTCTGACTGAAAATGAGTATGAAATGATAGTAGAAAAAGCTGCCGAATGTGGACTGACACTTAGTAACTACGGACGAAAATTATTGCAAAATCACCATCCAAACAAACGACTTTCAGACGAGGAAGTACAAGGATTGAACTCTTTATCGGATGCACGAGCCGACCTTATCCGCATTCAGAATGTACTCAAAGGTAAACCTGATGAGATTAAAAAACGATATTTCCGAGATGAGAATTATATGCGTGCTTGGATAGAGGCAGTAAATAGGCTTATTGTTCGATGGGGACAAATACGAGACAGTATAAATCAAATTTGAAATTATGATAGCACAAGGAAAGGCAATTTCTCATGGAGCAAGAGCCATTGAGTATTCTATGGAAAAAGATAAAGCCCAGCTCGTTAAGGTGCATGACTTGCCAGAAAATATAGAACCTTTGGCTATGTGGTCACGGATGATGCAACACCAGCATCAATGTATGAAAGACAGATATAATCCGAAGCCCATAAAGCTGAACGCACTGCGCTTTGAAATATCTCCAGCCAAAGAAGAATCGGCAGGATGGACAATGACGGATTGGCAGAATTTGGCGGATGAGTTTATTGCAGTACTTGACGGCATTGACCGAAGATGTGGCAAACCAGATAGTCATCTTAAACCGACCAATATCAAAAATAGCCAGTATGTTGTTTCGTTACACACCGACAGCAAAAGTGGCATCCCTCACTTGCATATTGTAGCTAACCGCATAGACAATATGGGCAAGACAAACGATGCGCATTATATTGGTGAACGTGCCGTTCATGCTGCCAACATCATCAATGAGAGACGTGGCTGGGTGCAATCCGTGCAACGTCGTGATGAGAATATTCAGCAAATCAGTGAAGACTGCATCGCAATATTGAAAGCTATGCCAGAATTTGATTGGGAAACTTATAGCCAAATGTTAAACGCTAAGGGGTACGATATTAAGTTGATAAAGGACGATAAGGAAGTGGTCAAAGGGTACGCTATACGAAAAGGGAACTCTATTTATAAATCCTCGATATTGGGTAAAAGTCGAAAATTGATGCCATCAAAAATTGAAGCGACTTGGGTGGGATTACATGCTTCTGATAAACAAACTGCAATTCAGTCAAAGGAAGTATGTACTCAAACGATGGCGCATAATAATAAAGAGGTGATGCCACAATCAAAGCCTTCTATTTACCACTATTCCATAACAGTGGATGGAGAACAACTCGAGGTTGATATACCAGATATGGTTAAGTCTGTCTTTGACGAAGAGTTTGGAAGCCTTGATGAAGAAGTCAAACAGACCAATTTATTCAAAGTTGCCGCCTTACTATTTGCCGGATATTTGGATGCAGCCACTTCTATGGCGGCTTCAAGCGGAGGTGGTGGCAGTCCCGGTAGCGGATGGGGTAAAGATAAGGACGATGATGAGCGTAACTGGGCTGTTCGTTGTGCAAAAATGGCAAAATGGCTCTGCAAACCGATTAAACGTAGCAGGGGTAGATAGTATTTCATTTATAATCACATATAACCATGCGTAAAAGTAAATATGACCAATCTTCTTTGCCTGTGCAGGATAGCAAGAGCATAGATAGTGATGATAACATTAGCAAAATTGAAAATCGTGTTGATTTTGAAACCGAGCTTGTAAATCTCACGAATCAGATTAAGGACATCAAAGATGTTATCCAAGAATTGAAACAGATAAAAGCATTTGTAGATGCTTCAGTGTTAACTTTTGAAGAATCAGCACAGGTTCTTAATGCTGCAGTGAAAACATCCGACAATATCCCTGATACTATTAGCCGTGCAATTATTCAGGCAGAGAATACTGTTGTAAATGTCAAACTTAGCGATGAAGACAAGTCTATTCTTACAGAATATCGCAATAAATTGATTGAAGAAGAAAAATCTTTATTTGAGAAGCAGATAACAGAATTGAAGACACTTCATACGAATCACTGGAAAGAAGTCCATAAATGTGTGAAATCTGAAACTTCGTTTTCTCTTAATGGCAAAATAGCCAAATGTGCCGTTGTCGGATTCTGGATATTGTATGCGTATTTCTGTTTGACATTGGGAGGATTGATAATCTATATGAAGTTCTTTTAAGGAATTGGAAGGATGGATTGACCAACCTTCCAAATACATCACCATGTTATGACCTTATCAACAATCTCTTGTTGTTCGGCACTGCTACGCCTCAAATAAATACGAGTTGTTTCAATACTTTCATGTCCCATCAGGTCAGCAAGTAGAGAAATATCGTTGAACTTCTCCAAGAAATTTTTAGCAAAGCGATGACGGAATGAATGGGGGTAAACCACTTTCTCATTCAATCCGTATTTGGCTGCGTAGTTTTTCAACTGTTGCGCAATCCCTCTTGTAGTGATACGCTCACCAAAGCGATTAAGAAAAAGATAGCCGGTGGTACGATTGACTTTGCTAAGCCATTCTGTGGCTTCCTTGCGCAAGGACTTCGGAATATAAATACGACGTATTTTGCCACCTTTGGTGTAGATGTCAAAATAACCCATCTGCACGTGTTCAGCCTTCATTTGGATTAGTTCACTGACTCTTGCTCCTGTTGCTGCGAGGAAACGAACTACGAAATACCATTCTTGGTTTTCCTCCTTTTTTAGTTTGTTTTTTAGAAAAGCGTAGTCGGCATTACTGATTACATTTTCCAAGTAACTCCGCTGCTGCACTTTGACGGATTTTAATCTCAAACGAGATTTTCCCATGCTATCAAGATACTTGTTCATTGCCTGAATACGAAGATTCACTGTCTTAGGCTTGAATTTCTCAATGAGATAGGTTTTATACACAAGCAAATTGCGCTTGTTCAATTCTTTGTGCCGGGAATAATACTCTTTTACGGCATAGAGATAAGCTGCAATTGTGTTCTCCGCCATATTCCCTTGACGAAGATACGTTTCAAAATTTTCAATGTTCATGTCAGATACATTATTAGTTAAACAATTCGTTATCATAATAATGTATGGTATTGCCTAATTCATTGAGTTCCTATTATGAGAAGTTTCTCGCTACGGGAGAGGTGAAGTGCATTGATGACGAGATTCCGTTTGAGATTCCTAAAGGGTGGGAATGGTGCAGATTGAAGCATATGTGTTCTATGCAGGCTGGGAAAAATATATCAGCTTCAGAAATTTATGATAAAAAGTCAGTTCTTCACCCATATAGATGTGTCGGTGGAAATGGACTACGAGGGTTTACAAACACATTCAATGCAGAAGAACATTTTGCTATTATTGGCAGGCAAGGAGCATTATGTGGATGCCTTAATATAGAAAGTGGGAAATTCTATGCCACAGAACACGCTGTAGTTGTGAATGGCTTTGGTATAATTCCATCGTTGTTCATCTATTACTTTTTTACGGCATTGAACTTAAATCAATATGCAACCGCAACAGCTCAACCCGGTTTGGCTGTATCCAATATAGTTGAAGTATTTATACCTTTACCTCCGCTTCCTGAGCAACTACGCATAGTCTCAAAAATAGAAAAACTACTTCCGTTAGTCAAAACTTATGAACAAGCACAGAATGGACTTAACGAACTTAATGCCTCACTTAACGAGCAATTACGTAAATCGATTCTGCAAGAAGCAATACAAGGTAAACTTGTACCTCAATGTTCAGACGAAGGTACAGCCCAAGAATTGCTCGAACAGATAAAATTAGAGAAGCAGAAACTCATCAAAGATGGCAAATTAAAAAAGTCTGCCTTAACTGATTCTGTCATCTTCAAAGGTGACGATAACAAGTACTTCGAGAAGGTTGGTAAAACAGAGCAGGATATTACTGATGAAATACCATTTGAAATACCTGATGATTGGAAATGGTGTAGAATAGGAAGTGTCTTAAATATTTGGTCTGCTCGAAGAGTACACGAAAGAGATTGGCGTTCTTCTGGAATTCCATTTTATCGAGCAAGAGAAATTGGTAAAATGGCTGATTGGGGTCATGTTGATAACGATTTGTTTATAGAACAATCATTATACGATGAGTTCTCTAAAAGCGGAGTTCCGCAAATTGGAGACCTAATGATGACGGCAGTTGGGACACTTGGTAAAACTTATGTTGTTGAAACAAACAATCCTTTCTATTACAAGGACGGTAGTGTTTTATGTATAGGTAATCCTTTTCGCTTGAATCCGTATTATTTGAAATTATTTTTTGAATCGTCTGCTTTTGCAAACCAATATTTATCAGAGTCTGATGGAACTACAGTAGCAACCTTGACAATGGTGCGATTGAACAGATACTTAATCCCTGTTCCCCCTTTAAAGGAACAAACTCGAATTGTTGAAAAGATTAAAACTGTAACAAGTATTATGAGAGGATAAATGAGCAAATCGTTGAAGTTGAACTTCCTTTTGAATATCCCAATAGCTGGATTGTGTTACGCTTGAAAGATATATGCCAACTAACAGACGGTGAAAAAAGAAACGGAAAGGGCATTTGCCTTGATGCAAAGTTCCTACGTGGAAAATCATCTGCAACCATTATAGAAAAAGGCAGATTTGTCTATGCTGGAGATAATATCATTCTTGTGGATGGTGAAAATTCAGGTGAAGTTTTTTCTATTCCACAAGATGGATATATGGGAAGCACATTCAAACAGCTATGGCTTTCTTCGGTTATGTGGAAGCCTTGTATTTTGGCTTTCATCTTGTTCTATAAAGAGGCATTGAGAAATTCAAAAAGAGGTGCAGCAATTCCGCACCTCAATAAGGATTTATTCTACAAGCTACCAATCGGTATTCCGCCATTGTCTGAACAGCAACGTATAACTTGTCAAATAAATAATTTATTTCAACTTATCAAATAATAATTCTATCATAGCCACTATTCGCCCTTGTTCATTAAGAGGCGGAAGTGGTAATAAAAGATTGTTCAAACTCTTAGAATTTAGTGTTTTACCTTTTATGGCATCTTTGGTATCTCCAAGATTAGATATAATCGGCAAAATGTGAAACAGAAAATTCCTTGCTTGATAATTTTTATCTACAAAAGGATATATGGATATAATTGCTTCATTATGATATGCCGAAGTATTTAGAAGAGAAGTCCTGCCTACCGTTAACTTAAAACTCATTATTAAAGTTCCGACAGGAGATATTTCTCCAAATAAACTTTTGGCATATTCTGAAACAGATTCTTTTGTCGTTGTAACCAATCCATAATCAGACATATCTGAAATAGAAACCCAAGGATATTTACCATTTGCCCAATACTTGGTTTCCCCTCGCGGTGGTGTCTTTCCGATAGACATTCTTACGTATTGACCAAATCTAACCCAAGTCCAGTTTTCAGGTAAATCAAAAGGTATTTCTTCTGTTATATCAATGTTCTCATTGCCTACCTGCTCATAATACTTGTTATCGTCACCACGGAAGATAATGGAATCGGTTAAAGCAGACTTTTTAAGTTTGCCTTCTTTGACAAGTTGCAATTTCTCTTGCCGTATTTGTTCAAGTAATTCTTGGGCTGTACCTTCCTCTGCAATCTGTGAAACTAATTTACCTTGTATTGCCTCTTGAAGAATGGACTTTTTTAAACTATGCCATATTTCTTTATTTATTTGGTTGAGTCTATTTTGACTATTTCCATATTGATAAATATATGGGTATAACTGATTTAATTTTGTAACAATGCGAAGTTGTTCTTCTTGTGGTGGAATAGGTAACAAGCAGTGCTTAATAATGAGTTGATTTATGTTGGGATCTTTTCTTGAACCTGCTGCAAAATCCATCCAAAATGGTCTTTGATATTCAATAAAAGTATGGATGTAATCCATATTACAAAATCCATTAGGCTGGATGGCACATACAGATTGGTTTATAGTTGTATCAAAATGCAAGATACAGTGTTTGCCTATTGTCCCAGCACCACCATACATTGCAACACACACTGAGGTTTGGGGTAAAATAGAAAGATTGTAGTCTATAATTGCTTTCGAGGTTATTTGTATTTCGGTTTTGTTCAAAATTCCATTGTTCAAGTCTGTTGTACGTACCCAATTGATATTGCCATTTTTATAATAATCTGGATTCCTACTTAATGGCGTAGAACCACTTGTTGTTTCAAAAATATTTCCAATTCTTTCCCATTGCCACCCATTTGGAATCTCAAACGGAATCTCCTCATCGATGCACTTCACCTCTCCGGTAGCGAGAAACTTCTCATAATAGGAATTATCGTCACCACGGTAAATGATAGATTCGTTTTTGTCTTTTTTGATTTTCTTTTCCTTGACCAGTCGGGCTTTTTCAGCTCTGATACGTTCAAGAAGTACCGATGCCGGTTCGTCATTAGGGTCTTGCGGTACAAGTTTTCCCTGTATCGCCCACTGGAGTATGCTGTTTTTTAATTGTTTTCCGTTCATCTTATTCTAACTGATTTAGAAGTTTTCGTCTTTTTGTTTTTCATTCAGATAGAACTGATATAACTTTTTCCCTATCTTATCTTTTTTGAAAGTACGTTCATGATTCATAGGAGTCATAGACAAACGAATTTTTGCCACACCTTCATTCAAAATTTCAAACTGCTGTGGAGTAATTCTAAATTGAGCAGTAGAACTAATTTCTGTGATTGGTATTACAATATTTCCACTTATAACACCAGCAGATTGACTTCCATTCCCAATCACAG
>ERZ779889.4021-NODE-4021-length-10098-cov-2.376182_pt1 | contig 10098 bp, 12 predicted proteins | sample MGYA00511030_ERZ779889 | MGnify/ENA primary metagenome ERZ779889 (study PRJEB29588, sample SAMEA2160616) | human gut metagenome | biome: human gut; feature: human-associated habitat; material: faeces | place: Denmark | collected 2008/2010 ...
TTTAAAGAATATAACATGAACAACCGCTTTTTCAATATGAACCTGGCGGGCGGTGCCATGCTGGATATCGGTGTTTACGCACTCTCCATTGTCCGAAGTTTTATGGATGAAAAACCGGATGAGATCTTAAGCCAGTGGAAGCCTTCTCCTACCGGTTCTGATGAGCAGGCAACCATTCTTCTTAAAAATCCTTCCGGTCAGATGGCGACTGTCGCACTTTCCATGCACTCCAAACAGCCGAAACGTGCCATGATCAGCTGTGAGAAAGGTTATATCGAGATCATGGAATATCCACGTGCAGATAAAGCAGTGATCGTGGATGCAGAGACAGGAGAAAAAACTGAAATTTCCTGCGGTGACACTTCCGATGCACTGCTTTATGAGATGGAGGATATGGAACATGCAGTTCTTACACGTGATACCTCCGGCTTATATCTGAATTATACAAAAGACGTTATGGATATCATGACCTATCTTCGTAAAGAATGGAATATGAAATACCCGGATGAAAACTGGGACTGATCTTCTTCAGTTACTTCTGTTTATTTCTGCCTCTGATACCTGGTCACCACCAGGATCATGCAGACAAAAGCAATCGCAAACATAGCTTCCAGCCCGATACCTTTCCAAACGGATGCAGCTGCCTCACCTGTGAGGTGGCTGTAGCTTCCAAGAGTCTCATTTACCGTTTCATACCAGTATACAGGAAGAAACTGAGACACCTTCAGGACATTTCTGTCCATAACATTCATGGGAACAAAAACACCACACAGAAAACACATTCCAAGAGACAGGATATTGGCAATCCCGCTTAACATGTTGCTGTTTTTTACAAAAAGCCCGATCAGGTAGGAAAGAGAAAGTGCCACTGCCATCATCACCAGGGTGTTCAGTACATAGTATCCGAAGTTCTCTGAACCTGGAAATGTTTTTCCATACATAAGAATGGCACCTGCCATACCGATTCCCCATAAGCCCCCGCCCATGACAAACATGGCCAGAAGTCCTTCCAGGCTTTGTCTTCTTGCCGAGACTGCCGACGCCTGCATTCTTTCAGGAATATCATTTTTTTTGAAAGCCATCAGCACATATCCCATGACATAGCAGAGTACTGCAAGAAACAGATACGGCATATAGCGAAAATAATAGAGCCATCCTGGGGTACTGCCATTTCCGTCTGTATTCAGCATGGTGACTTCTCCTCTTTTTTCATCCAGGATCGCTGCTGCCGCTTCCTCTTTGGAAAAACCGGCTTCCAGATATGTCCGCATGGTGTTGAGGCAGTTCTCAAGCTGCTGATCTACATAATATGCTGAGTAGGATCCGGGCACTTTTGTCACGGAAATACTTTCCCCGTTTACCATACAGCTCTCATAAAAATTCTCAGGGATCACCACGATATACTCTACATTTCTGTAAAAAAGCTCTTCCTGCATAACAGAAGGATCTGAAGCTTCTCCCTATTGTCTTCCAGCATAGTCACATGATGGGTGTTTTCAAGCCATTTTACCAGTCCTTCTGTCAGTGGCCCGTTATCTTTATCCACCACACCAATCTTTATTTTTTCGCTTTCATAACTGGTATAGGTTTCCTTACCGGCTGCTGCCTGAAGTGCCATTGTCACCCCGAAAAAGATGCCCAGATACAGGAGGATCAGACCTGTATTTTTTTTCATAATTCTCATATAGCCTTTAAATACTGTCATAACGTTCCCTCCTGACCATGAAAAAGGATGCCATCACCAGCACCACACACATCACTGCCAGTGTAGCCAGACTTCTGTAATATCTGGCTGTATCATCATATACATTGATACAGTAAAACGCATCGGCGATCAGTGATGCCGGATTGATCCGGTTTACAAACGGGGCGCTTTTTTCCACCATATCTTTCATGTTTCCATTCATCAGTCCCGCAAGGAAACTGCTTACCATGGAGATTCCAAGCATGATCCCGATCTTGGCACCTTCCTGCATTTTTCCGAAACTGCCGATAAACATTCCCATGGACACACCGATAAGACTTCCGAAAAAAGATACCACCAGCATTTTTCCCATCTGTCCCTGAAAATCCAGATTGAGAATGTACCGGAGATACAGGATCAGAATGATCACGTCCACATAGCCCAGGGCAAAAGATGCAAGCTGGTCTGTAAGGATCAGTTTCAGCTTGTGAGTTGGCGTCACGCAACGCCTGGCTGCCAGAGGTGTGATGTTAGCCTGAATCCCCATAGCAGAGCCAAAGCCGATAAAACATCCGTACAGACAGGCCATGGCGATCAGTGCGTAAAAAAACTGCACATTTCCGTCAATGGTACGGCCCCCAAGTGATACTTCTTTTACCAGGCTGCCGGAACTTAACAGGGTCTTCATGGTTTCCACATCCATCTGGGGATTTTTTTCCATAATGTTAGTGATGGTCATTCTGGTGTTTTCGCAGCTGTCGAGAACCGTCTGGAGGATGCTCTCCTCCATTCCGGTTCCTGCTACTGTAAGAGAAGGTTCTTTTCCTACATAATAAATTCCTTTTACTTTTTTATCCTGTAATGCTTCCAAAGCTTCCTTTTCCGGCATTTCTTCTGCTTTTAAAAGATCCGGGCTGCTTTTTTTCACCTCATCCAGATATGTCATAAAAAACGGATCTGCGGAATCTTCCTTCACCACTGCCACCGGAACCGTCTGAAAATCTGCTTCATTGATATTTCCAAATGCAAAGTAGAAAAAAGTTCCAAGCACAAGTGGAAAAACCAGCGGCCAGAAGATGATATTAAAATTCCGGACCTTGGAAAGAAAACTGTATTTCAGTAAATGCAGCATTTCAGCTCACCTCCTAATCTCTCAGCTGTTTTCCGGTGATCTCCAGAAATACATCGTTCAGTGTAGGAAGCTCCGAAAAGACTCTTCCAAAAGAAATATCCTGGCTCTGCAGATAATTGAGAAGCCGGATCAGGTTATGCTTGGCATCGGTACAGCGCACGATCAGCACCTGTTTTTCATACTGTACATCAAACACATGATCCAGTGTGCGAATATCCTGGAGATTTTTTTCTTCCAGGGCAATGGCTTCCACTGTGATGGTCTCTCCTGTTTTGATCATCTGCTTCAGTTCCTCTTTTGTTCCCTGCGCGATCACTCTTCCGTGATCCATAATGGCGATTCTGGTGCAGATCTGCTCCACCTCTTCCATGTAGTGGGAAGTGTAGATAATAGTTGATCCCTGGCGGTTGAGCTCTACGATTCCTTCCAGAATCTTGTTGCGGCTCTGAGGATCTACAGCAACGGTCGGTTCATCCATGATGATGAGTCTGGGCTTATGGACAATGCCGCATGCGATATTCAGTCTTCGTAGAAGTCCGCCGGAGAGTTTCTTAGGGCGCATCTTACGGAAATCGGACAGACCGGTGAATGCGATGGCTTCTTCCACGAGTTCTTTTCGTTTTTGTTTGTCTCTGATATAGAGTCCGCAGAAATAATCGATGTTTTCATAGACGGACATCTGCTCGAAGACGGCAACGTTCTGCATGACAACACCGATATCCTGCTTGATATCGTAGCTGTCCGGCTTCATATCCTTTCCAAAGATCGTGATCGTTCCTTTGTCATATTTTAACAGTGCGAGCAAGCAGTTGATGGCGGTGGTTTTACCGGAACCGTTTGGTCCGAGCAGTCCGAAGATCTCACCTTCTTCGATGTCGAGTGACAGGTGGTCAAGCGCTAACAGATCACCGTAACGTTTTACAAGATTTTCTATATGTACAAGCATAAGATTCCCTCCTTGATGATTTGTTACTTGTAGTATAGTGGATGGCTGATTATAATGGTAGTGTCACCGGTCATAAATTGAATGTGACAAATGTAATATAGGAGAAAAGAATGAGAAAGATAACAGATGAAGGATTTTTGTTCCTTTACGGAGCAGGACTTCTGGTGACAGCGGAAACAGGGATTCCGGCGGTTATCACTATTCTGTTTGCGTGTATCTATACCTGTGTGAATCTGGTAGGGGAAGAAAAGTATCTGCATTACATTATGACGATTGCTTTCGTGGCAGCCGGAATTGTTTTTAAAGAAATGTGGATGTTTCTTCCGGTAGTTTTATATAATATGCTATGCTTTTATTCTCCGGTTTATATAGGGGTTGGCGGTATGATCGTGGCCTGTGAGGCGCCGGCGTTCCGGGAATATTACGGGCTGGAAAAAGAGATGCTTATTGTTGCCGGGCTGGCAGCAGCAGTTCTGTTATATGGACGGACCAGGAGGCTAAATGAATTGGAGCAGAAATATAAAAGGGCCAGAGATGACAGCAGAGAACTGACACTGATGCTGGAAAAGAAGAATCAGGATCTGCTGGAAAAGCAGGACACAGAAGTATATCTGGCCACACTGAAAGAACGGAATCGTATCGCCAGAGAGATCCATGACAATGTGGGACATATGCTGTCGCGATCCATCCTGATGGTGGGAGCGTTAAAGACTGTTAATCAGGCTGAGAATCTGAAAGTCCCGATGGAGCAGCTGGATCAGACGCTGAACGAAGCCATGACGAATGTAAGACAGAGCGTGCACGATCTGCATGATGAGTCGGTAAATTTAAAAGAAGTGATGGAATCGCTGGCAGAAGAATTCCGTTTTTGTCCGGTACAGCTTACTTATGATATGGGATATGATATTCCAAAAGAGATCAAATACAGCTTTATAGCCATTACGAAAGAGGCACTGAATAACGTGATGCGCCACAGCAATGCAAATGAGGTGAAGATTTTGGCAAGAGAACATCCAGGACTATATCAGCTGATCATAGAAGATAATGGAACGTCAGATGAGCGGATCCAGTCAGATGGAGACGGGGAAGAATATACAGAGCAGGAAAGTGCCGGAAAGACCGGAAACGTTCGAAAAACAGAAAATACAGAAAGCAGCGGAATCGGGATCGAGAATATGAAAAAACGTGTCCGCATGCTTGGCGGAACCATGCAGATCCAGAAAGAAAATGGCTTCCGTATATTTATTACGGTTCCTAAAAATGAGGGGAAAAGATGAAGATAGTAATTGTAGATGACGATATCCTGGTATCCAGTGCGTTAAAGACAATCCTGGAAGCAGGAGGAGAAGTAGAAGTAACCGGCACCGGACAGGATGGAAAAGATGCCGTCCGGTTATATGATGAACTGCTGCCGGATGTTCTTCTGATGGACATTCGGATGAAGGACATGAACGGCCTGGATGCCGCAGAGCAGATTTTGAAAAGGCATACGGATGCAAAGATTCTTTTGCTTACCACGTTTTCCGATGATGAGTACATCGTAAAAGCATTAAAATATGGTGTGAAGGGATATCTGATAAAACAGGATTATGGCAGTATCCTTCCGGCATTGCAGGCGGTGCAAATGAATCAGACCGTATTCGGAACTGAGATTATGTCCAGAATCCCGGGACTGCTTCAGAAAGAGCAGAAAGAAAAAGAGCAGACATTTGACTGGAACAGTTACGGAATCGGGGAACGGGAACTGGAGATCACAGCACTGGTTGCTGAGGGACTCAGTAACAAAGAGATATCGGAGAAAGTCTGCTTAAGCGAAGGAACGGTCCGGAATTATATCAGCAATGTGCTCGAGAAACTGGAATTAAGAGATCGGACACAGCTTGCGGTGTATTATCTGCAGAGAGGAAGAAAATGTGATAAGAATAAATAGGAGCAGAGAAAAAATAAATGAAAGAAAAAAATAAATATACAAAAACAATCAACTGGAAGCAATTCTACCGGAATGTATTCGCTCTGGTCATCCCGATCGCAATCCAGAATCTGATCAATGTCGGAGTTACGGCGACGGACGTGATCATGCTTGGAAAAGTCGGAGAAAAAGTATTATCCGGAGCATCCCTTGCGGGACAGATCCAGTATATCATGACACTGATCTTTTACGGAGTGACCTCCGGAGCAACGGTTCTGACGGCGCAGTACTGGGGGAAGAAAGACACCAGAACGATAGAGAAAGTCCTGGGTATGGGATTAAGTGCCGGACTCATCGTTGCGGTAGTATTCGCAGGAGCAGCCCTTGGCATGCCGGAGACACTGATGCGGATCTATACCTCTGATCCGGAAGTTATTGCAGAAGGAGTAAAGTATTTAAGAATCGTAGGATTTTCCTATGTGTTCATGGCGGTGACACAGGTGTATCTGAATATTATGCGCAGTATCGAGAGGGTTATGGTGGCTACATTTATTTATCTGATTTCATTGCTGATGAATATTGTGGTAAATGCGGTTCTGATCTTCGGACTATTTGGATTCCCGATAATGGGAGTAAGGGGTGCGGCAATCGGTACGCTGTGTGCCAGAGCAGCCGAGACAGTGATGGTTCTCGTTTATGCCATCTTCCGAAATAAAGTAGTAAGGATCCGGCTTAAAGATATGGTGAAGATCGATAAGGTTCTGTTAAAAGATTTCGCAGTTTATTCTATGCCGGTGGTATTAAATGAACTGATGTGGGGACTGGGAACGTCGGCGAATACGGCGGTGATCGGGCATCTTGGAAGCGCAGCAGTGGCAGCTAACTCGGTTGCGCAGGTGGCAAGACAGCTTGCAACAGTCGTAACATTCGGGATTTCCCATGCAACGGCGATCTATCTCGGCAAGACGATCGGGGAAGGCAAGATGGAACTGGCAAAGGCATACGGAAAACGTTTCGTGTGGTTAAGTCTGATTCTTGGAATCTTGGGTGGTGTGCTGATACTGATCTCGGCACCAATCGCCAATGCGAATCTGGCACTGACCGGACCGGCAAAGAATTACTTGAGTTTCATGTTCTTCGTTATGTCGTATTTTACTGTGGCACAGGCATTTAATACCACAATGGTAGTGGGGGTATTCCGTGCAGGCGGGGATACGAAATTCGGATTGATCATGGATGTATCGACGATGTGGGGATTCTCCATTTTACTCGGGGCAGTGGCGGCATTTATTTTGCATGCCAGTGTGCCGGTCGTATATGTTATACTGATGAGTGATGAACTGATCAAAGTACCGATTACTTTAAAGCGGTATTTGACATACAAGTGGCTGAGAGATGTCACAAGGGAACAAAAAGAACTGGAGGAAATGTAAAATGATCGTATTAAGCAAGGAGCAGATCGAAGAAATGGTCGATCCGGATCAGATGATGGATCAGATTGAAGAGGCATACCGGATCTATGGATCAGGCGAGTTCTATATGCCGCCAAGACCAACGGTAGAACATGAAAATAAGCAGCTCATGTATATGCCATGTTACACAAAGGATATCATAGGGACAAAGATCCTGTCGATTTTCCCGGAGAATTCTAAACTGGGATTGCCGTCGATAGATGGTATCGTGTTACTGAATGATTATACGACAGGCGCGCCGCTTGCTGTTATGGACGGGCAATCGGTAACGGCATGGAGAACCGGAGCTGTCGGCGGTGTGGGGATCCGCCATCTGTCAAGAAAAGACTGTCGCACCGTAGGAATCATCGGAGCAGGAATGCAGGGATTCCATCAGGCTGTGTATGCATGTGCGGCAAGAGATATCCATACCGTATATGTGTTCAACCACAGTGACCGTGATCTGACAGATTATCTGGAAAGACTGAAAAAAGCTATTGATAAGGAAGGCGTAAAGGTAGTACAATGTAAAGCAGTGGAAGAGCTTGTACGAAACAGTGATATCATCTGTACAACAACTCCTTCTACCACACCTGTTCTTCCGGATGACAAAGAACTTCTGAGAGGAAAATGCATCATTGCGATCGGCTCTTATATGCCGGAGATGAGGGAAATTCCGGATGCAGTACTGGATCTGGTGGACAATGTATACATTGAACTGCCATACGCATGTGAGGAAAGCGGAGATCTAAGCCAGCCTCTGGCAAGTGGAAAACTTACAAAAGACCGGGTAAAACTGATGCATGAATATCTCGTATCGGGGGAAAAAGAGATCAAAGAAGGTCAGACAACATATTTCAAATCGGTTGGAATGGGATTATTTGATGTGTGTATCGCACAGAAATTATATGAAGTAGCAAAGGAGAAATAACATTATGAAAATCGTAGCAACAGAAAAAGCACCAAAGGCACTTGGACCATACTCACAGGGATATGTACACAACGGAGTACTGTATACAGCAGGACAGATCGCAATCAATCCGGAAGTGAATGATGTAGAAGCAACTACAATTGAAGCACAGACAGAGCAGGTATGTAAGAACTTAGGAGAGGTCTTAAAAGAAGCTGGAACATCATTTGACAAGGTATTAAAGACAACATGCTTCCTTGCAGATATGAGTGACTTTGCAGCATTCAACGAAGTATATGGAAAATACTTTACATCAAAACCGGCAAGAAGCTGTGTTGCAGTAAAGACACTTCCAAAGGGAGTTCTGTGTGAAGTAGAACTTATTGCGGCTGTAGAGGAGTAAGACAAATGGCAGAAGAACAAAAAACAGGCTGCAGCCCGTCCGATTGTGCGGGCTGTTCCCATGCAGGTGAATGCGGAAGCAAACCGCAGAGTCTGATCAAACCGGAAAATAAAAAATCACACATCAACCATGTGATCGCAGTTGTCAGCGGAAAAGGCGGCGTTGGAAAATCTATGGTTACCGCATCGCTTGCAAGGCTGATGAGAGAACAGGGATTTTCTGTAGGTATCATGGACGCAGATATCACAGGTCCATCCATTCCGAAGATGTATGGAATCCATGAAAAAGCAAAAGGGGATGGAGAAAATATTTTCCCATGTGAGGCAAAGGATGGAACGAAGATCATGTCCATCAACCTTTTACTTCCGGAAGAAGATGATCCGGTTATCTGGAGAGGTCCGGTCATCTCAGGTGTTGTCACACAGTTCTGGACAGATGTTGCATGGGGAGAACTGGATTATCTCTTCGTAGACATGCCGCCGGGAACCGGTGATGTACCGCTTACCGTATTCCAGTCCCTTCCGGTAGAAGGCATCGTGATCGTAACTTCTCCGCAGGATCTGGTACGCATGATCGTAAAGAAAGCTTACAACATGGCAGGACAGATGGATATCCCGGTACTCGGAATCGTGGAGAACTACAGTTATCTGGAATGTCCGGACTGCGGACGTAAGATCTCCGTATTCGGCGAGAGCCACATCGACGAAGTGGCAGAAGAACTCGGCGTTCCGGTCATCGGTAAGATGCCGATCGATGCAAGTCTTGCAGAGGCAGTGGAGAATGAGAACTTTGCAGAAGTAAGCAATGATTATCTTGCGGAAGCAGTGAATAAACTTTAGAAGATACCATTTTTGTGATAAAAAATTAACTTATGGATTTACTGTTGACTTAAAGGACATAACTCGTTATGCTAATTGCATGGTTGATGGGTGGATTTGTGAGATACATATGTGCAAAGTGCATAAATGAAGTGAAACGTATTATTTTAATAAAATGCGTAGAAGGAAGCAAAGATACCATGCAGCATAGGAGCCGAAGGGGCATGCAGAAACTCTCAGGTAAAAGGGAACGAATTCGGACGACGCTCTGGAGAACAATAAGAATTGTACCGAAGAAGTAATCTTTCAGGTAAAGGGACAGAGGCAGACAAAAAACACTTTTGAAAAGAAAGTATTTTTTGCCTGCTTTTTTAGTGCTCAAAATAGGGAATGGGCGCGAAAAGCAGGCAGATTCCGAAGGAGGTAAAAACAAATGAACAGAATCGAAGATGTAACAAACTACATCACAGAATGTGACAAAGAAGTTGGGGAAGCACTTGCATTAGAGCTTGGCAGACAGAGAAGAAATCTGGAGCTGATTGCATCTGAAAATATTGTAAGCCCGGCAGTGATGCTGGCAATGGGAACCGTACCGACCAATAAGTATGCAGAAGGTTATCCGGTATCTCGGCAATGGATATCGCAAAAGGTCTGCTGGACAATGGTATTCATCCGCCTACAATGTATTTCCCATTGATCGTGGATGAAGCACTGATGGTAGAGCCAACCGAGACCGAATCGAAAGAAACGCTGGATAATGCGATCGCAGTATTCCGTAAGTTATACGAACTGGCAGGAACAGATCCTGAAAAAGCGAGGCATTGATATCCATACTTCTGCGGCAG